>Ga0194126_10008315_pt1 | contig 14151 bp, 8 predicted proteins | sample TA2KigC150mmetaG_FD_148641 | JGI IMG/M metagenome (GOLD analysis project Ga0194126, IMG submission 148641) | Freshwater microbial communities from Lake Tanganyika, Tanzania - TA2015035 Kigoma Deep Cast 150m | ecosystem: Environmental > Aquatic > Freshwater > Lake | place: Tanzania: Lake... | reverse complement strand
CCGAAAAACTCAGACTAAATCCAACTTGCGATGTCGACGTTGGGGCGGAGCATTGCACTTCGCACAGGTGCCGTACACCTCCAGACGATGACCGCTTTTGATGAAGCCGTTTTGGTTGCAGATTTTCTCCACGATCACGGAGATTGCCTCGTTGGTGAACTCGATCAACTCGCCGCACTTCGCGCAAATCAGATGGTCGTGTTGAGGGTAGCCGTAGTCGTGTTCGTAGACCTCACTGCCGTTCGGTCGCGCGACTTTGCGGAGCAGGCCCGCTTCTTCCAGCAGCTTGAGCGCGCGATACACGGTCGCGCGACTGACGCGACGGCCAGACTTGTCGCGAGCGACCTTCGCGATCAGGTCATCCGCGTCAAAGTGTTCGTGTTGAGCAAACACCTCTTCAATGATGATCGACCGCTCACGAGTCAGCCGCTCCCCTTTCGTCAGCAGAAACTCGCGGAATTTTTCGATGGGAGTCAATTCACCCACAAGACACCTCGTCATTGAAGCCGGTCAAGTCGCCCAATGGAGCAGGTCGACTACGTCAGCCAAAAGATAACGGGCTGGGGTGCGGGACAACATCGAACGCCGATGTTATCCCGCACCCCAGCCCGTAAAGTTGGTCTTTGGCCAGCGATCAGGCTTCCAAGTCGATGCCGTGGCTGTCAAACATCTTCAGCATCGCCGCTTCGAGCTTGGCATCCGTGTCGTAGGTGCCAGCATCAATCTCGGCCTTGATGCGAGCCAGTCGCTCCGCGCGTTGAGACGCTGCGGTTCCCTCGGTCAACTTGCCCATCAATTGGCCGGCGGCGGAGAGTTCGACTTCATCTTGCGGTACTTCCAGCGGTGGCTTGCTGGCGGCATTCGTCGGACCAGTCGCTGGACGGGCTCCTTGAATCGGAGTCGCATTGGGGATGAATCCAGGGCCTCGGACTTCCATGTCGCCTCTCCTTGCCGGACTGGCATCTGGGGGGGTATTGCGACGACGACGACGAGAACGGGCATCATCCTTTTCAGGCTGATCCTTCCGCTCGGCGTCATCACCGTGGGGAGAATGCGGGGCATGGTATCGGAGATTGGAAAAACGGTTCAACGGGGTTTTGGGGTTCCCCGGCTCGATTGGCTCCGATTCGGATGACATGTTGATTCCTCAAAGTTGGCGGAGGTCAGCGAGCGGGATCGGTCTCGGTGGCAACGTTCCTTGCGAATCGTTCCGTATCCGACGGGCGTGGCCCGGTCGCGGCCTCACTGAGGATTTATCGTCACCGGCAAATTCCGCCGATGAGCCGGCTGCAACCGATCCTGGCAAACTTTGAGGGCGCGCGGTTCGTCACGCAGTTTCTGCCGATTACGCCGCAACCGGCATTTCTTTTCGGCACTTCCTACGCCGCTCTTCCCTCACACGCGCCCCTGGCAAACCAGCCAAAGTTTGCGGATTGCGTCGCCGATACCACTTGTAAGGGTCGTAGCGCCGGTCTGCGCCGACGTTGTCCCAGCCGCGAGATCGTTCTCGAACAAGGTAGCCAGCATGTCATTTACCAAATCGCAGCCGACACGTCTTCGCCGGCTCGGCAGTGCAGGACGCCGACTCTTGCGACGTCTGACTTTTGGCTCAGTGCTGGGAACCTCCCTGTTGGGTTGCGCCACTAATCCAGAATTGAAATATCTCGGCGACGACAAAGAGTTGGATTACTACAAGGCAACCGCCACTTCCATCGACTACCCGGCGATCGATACGCAAACCTCCCCGGAAGCCGCCTACGCCAAACGACCGCGCACAGTGCTTGATCGCGAGAAGGAAGAGGTTTGGGAAATCTCGCTCAGCCAAGCGATTCAATTGGCGATCCAGAACAACAGCATCATCCGTTCGCGAACCGCCGTCGGCGCACCATCGACCATTCTGACAGCCGGCGAACGGGCTCCATCCACCTACGATCCTGCCATTCAAGAGACCGGCGTCTTGTTCGGCGGGCGAGGAATCTCCGGAGCACTGCAGGCTTTCGACGCGACCTTTGAAACGACGATGACCTTTGGAAAGTCCAAGCTTCCTCAAAACTTAGACCCTAGTCCCGTCCAACAAGACACCGACACCGGACTTCTTGAATCCCGATTGTCCAAGACATTCGCCTACGGTGGTTTAGTGGCCTTGAACCACACAATGAATTACTCGAACGCCAACCCGGCGACTGGCTTGGCGTTTCCATCCGCTTATTCAGGCTTTGTCCGAGCGGAATACCGTCAACCGTTGTGGGCTGGTGCTGGAACCGAGTTCACGCGCATCGCGGGGCCGATCTCACAAAGTTTTGGCGGATTGAGCGGCGTCAACCAAGGTGTCGTGATTGCGCGGATCAACCAAGACATCACACTTGCGGACTTCGAAGCTCGCGTCTTGCAGATGCTCAAGGACGTCGAGGACTTGTACTGGGAGCTTTATCTTCGATATCGCGAATACGACACGGCGGTGACGAATCGGAACAGCGCCTTGCAGTCTTGGCGTGAGGCTCATCGCATCCTCGAGGCGGGAGGCAAGCCGGGCTTCAAGCCGTCTGACGAGGCTCAGGCCCGCGACTTTTATTTCCAGAGCCGCTCCCTGGCTGAGACGGCGCTGTCAGACATTTACTCTGCCGAAATTGCTTTAAGACGGATTGTCGGTCTGTCGGTCAATGACGGACGGATGATGCGTCCCAGCGATGAACCGACAACGGCCGCATTTCACCCAAGCTGGGAGACGTCGCTGACAGAAGCTCTGACGCAACGCGTTGAATTGCGAATGCAGAAGTGGAGTATCAAAAGTCTCGAATTGCAGTTGTGTGCGGCGGAGAGCCTGACAAATCCACGACTCGATTTCGTTTCAGACGTTCAGGCCAATGGACTCGGCGATGGCCTGCTCGGGAGTTACAACTCACCGAATCAGTTCAGCACCGTCTACGGTTCGATGGCAACTGGCAATTTCCCCGGCTGGAATTTGGGCTTTGTCTTCCAAATGCCGCTCGGCTTCCGAGCCGCACACGCCCAGGTTCGCAATATCGAGTTACGACTGGCGAAGGCACGCGATCAACTTCAAGCCCAGGAGATCGACATCAGCCACGAAGTCGCTCAGGACTTCCAGAACATCGCAGTGCAGTACACGACGGCACAAACGAACTTCAATCGGTTCCGCGCCGCTCAACAGCGCGTGCAACTCTTCCGAGCGGAAGTGGAGGCCGGAACCAAGACCTTCGACGTGCTCCTGCGAGCACTCGGCAGTCAGGCCGAAGCCGAAGTCGCGTACTTCCGCAGCTTGACCGAGTACAACAAAGCCATCGTCGCGCTGCACTATCACAAAGGGACGTTGCTGCCCTACGACGATGTCTGGCTCGCCGAGAGCGACTGGACTCCGGAGGCATACCGCGATTCGTTGCGTCATGCATGGGCACGTACTCACGCCCACGACGCTCCACAACTCGACACCGAACCGGCGGAATTTGTCGCTCAACCGGACTGGCACGCCCAGGAATCTGCGGCTCCAAATGGCACGCCGCCGGAGCCTGCCGTGCCGTACGAAACCGAAGTCGAGTTACCACCGCGACCAGCCCCTGCCGCCAAGTAGCTCAGGCCCTTGTGGCCCGGGTGGTTCGCGGCGATGCAAGCATCAACCGACCCACAAGGTGTCGGGCGACAGTGCGAGAGGCGTCGGCCACGTCGCATCACGCCAGAATTTCGCGGACCACTCGACACTCGCGTTTGGCAGTTAGTGTTTGCTCTTGCCCGTTGTGGATGTAGGCCAGCTTGGAATGATCCAGACCGAACTGATGCAGCAGCGTGGCTTGGAAGTCATTCGCGGTGACGATGTCCTTGACCGCGCGATGTCCGAACTCATCGGTTTCGCCGAAGGTCATTCCGGGCTTGATCCCTCCGCCAGCAAGCCACGTCGAAAACCCTTGGCCGTTGTGATCTCGGCCGCAGGTCGCGGGATCCCCTTCGGTCACCGGTAGTCGACCAATCTCGCCCCCCCAGTGCACGATCGTGCTGTCGAGTAATCCGCGGCGTTTCAGATCGGTGACCAGTGCGGCGGCCGGTTGATCGGTCTGTTTGCAGACCGCTGGCAGAGCCGTGCGGATGTTGGTGTGGTTGTCCCACGGTTGCCCTGCGAGGAATAACTGAACAAAGCGAACACCGCGTTCCACCAACCGTCGAGCGATCAGGCAGCGCGTGCCGTACTCGCGCGTTTCGTTCTTGTCCAAGCCGTAGAGTTTCTGCGTCTCTTCGGTCTCCTGCGACAGGTCGAGTGCTTCCTTCGCCGCTGTCTGCATGCGCGCAGCCAACTCGTACGACTGAATGCGTGCTTCGAGATCAGCCTCGCCGGGATGCAGTTCGAGGTGTCGGCGATTTAAGACTCGCAGCAGGTCGAGATTCTGAGCCTGCAATGACCCCTTCAAATGCGGCGGCGGGTCGAGGTTGAGAATCCGAGGCTCCTGAGCACGCAGTACCGTTCCTTGAAAGAGCGGCGGCATAAATCCATTCGACCAGTTCAGCACACCGTCGACCGGATGCCCACCGGGATCGCTGAGCACCATGTACGCCGGCAGACTTTGGCTCTCGCTGCCCAGCGCGTACGTCAGCCATGCTCCCAGCGTCGGCCGACCGGTCACGGCCGGGATGCCCGCCTGCCAGTAGCGAATCGAAACTTCATGCCCATTGTGCCCGGAGTGCATCGAGCGAATCACGCACAAATCGTCGACGACCTGAGCGGTGTGCGGCAACAACTCAGAAACCTCGGTCCCGCAGTCACCGTGCTTCACGAACTGAAACGGCGAGCCGAGCAGCTTCTTGCTGGCTCGATTGACGAAGCTATAGACGACCTCGCCGGGATAATCGGTCCCGTTGAATTTCGTCAGCTCCGGCTTCGGATCGAGCAAATCCATGTGCGCCGGTCCGCCGTGCATGAACAGCGAGATCATCGCCCGGGCCTTCGCTTCACCCGACGCCTGCTTCGGCTTTAAGTCGAAGGACTGCGGCTTGAGCTTCACTGTCGGCGGGACGGCCAGCAAATTCTCCTGGTTCAGCAACCAAGCCAGCGCAACGCCGCCGATGCCAAGCGTCCCGTTCGCGAGCAGTTCGCGTCGTGTCGGTCGGAGTCTGCCAAAGTTGTCGGGCATCGTTGATTCCTCAATCGACGTACAAGAATTCATTCGAAGTGAGCAGAGCCTGACACAGGTCGGTCAGAGCCTGCAATTCGGGATCGGTTCCCGAAGATATTTCGGTCAAGGTCGCGAATTGCTGCCGGAAGAATCCGCACACGGCGGCGAATTCGGACGGAGTGATCGGGCGGTGATACGCGATCTGCCATACGGCGGCGATTTGATTCGTCAGTGGCGGAGCGGGCTGACCAGGGAATCCCTTGTCAGCAGCCCACGCGACCTCTTTGCCGTCAGTCCCTTTCAGCTTGATCGTGATCGACCACGCGAACGAATCGGAAGTGACTGACTCGCGGCAGTCAGTGATGAAGTCGAGCGTGTCACCCGCCTGCACTTCGATCGCGGCGACGTTGGCATCGACCGTTTTATGCTCGGCGATCCATTCGGCGGCGAGTCCACTGCGGCTGGAGACGACTCGGCTGCGGACACCATCGCCGTTTTCACTCGGATGATGCAGGCTGCCGGAAATCGAAACGGTGCCGCCGATCGGAGCGGTCCAGCGACGAATCGGCGAGTGCTGTTGATCGTTGCCCGTGTGGCCACCAGCCGCATTCAGGAATGAGTAACCAATCGCGGGATCAGGCACGACCGGACCACCTTGCCATTGCGAGCCGGTCCAGTGCGGAAATTTGGCGAACGACTTCGTCCGTTTCGTTGAGTCATCAAATTCACCGTAGCCGATCTGCCAGAGATCGCTCGGACGCGGTGGCAGCAGGCTGCGGTCGAGTTCACCAGCACGACGCGCCAGCGGATGATCTGATGTCGGCGGCGTTTCCAACCCCTCGTTGGCGTGTCGGGCGAGTTCGGCGTCCCGCCATGTCGCCGCTTCCTGTCGAACTCGCGCGGCTAGCGAGCCGGCTTGCTTCAACGCGAACTCGCTGTTCATCAGCATCAGCGATTGAGTCGCGACGGTCGATGCCGGACGCTTGTCGCAGTTGCATTCCATGACTGGTGCGTCAAACGCTCGCATCAGCGTTTCCGGTTTGCTGCGCTTCTGTTGCACGTAAATGCTGCGGCGCGACATGTCGTTCACGATGACCTGCCCGACGAAATCCTCGGCAACGGAAATCGATTTTCCGAACATCGCATTGGACAACGAGCCACTCGCCGCAAGGACTCGATCGCGCATCACCTCGGCCTCCAGTCGCCGCACGCTCATCCGGCCGAGCAACAAGTTACTTGGATCAACCGCATCGAGTTCCGGTCGCCGAGCCGCCGATTGCCGGTAGACCGTCGAGGTCATCAGCAGACGATGCAGACGCTTGAAGGAGAGCTGCGAGGGAGCCGCGGAATTGCCTTCACTCTCAACTCTCGTCTCTCGTCTCTCGATCATTTCCGACGCCAGCCAATCCAGCAACTCCGGATGCGTTGGCCGTTCGCCGAGTTGCCCGAAATCGCCGGGGGTGCCGACAAGACCACGACCGAAGTGATGCATCCAAAGTCGATTAGCCAGCGCTCGTGGCAACAACGGATCGCGGCCACTGACGAGATGCTTCGCAAACGCCAAGCGGCGGCCGGTCGAGTTGATTGCCGGGTCGTTGACCGGAAATTCGATGAGCTGACCGGGCGGGGTGGCGATCTCCAACATCGCGGCCTTCACGATATCCTTCGGCTGACGATGATCCCCACGATGAAACAGGTGCGTCGGCGGCGGTTCGCCATCTTCCTCGGCGAGGCAGTGCAAAAACTCTTCGACCGGCTTTTTGGCTCGCATCTCGGCCATGCGCGTGTCGAAGCCTTTCAACTCATCGGCCTCTTTCGGCAAGTACTGGTACAGCACGCCGGGGGAGATGTTGACACTGGGCCGCTCCTTCAGAAGCTGCTGTTGCTCCGGCGTCCGCTTGTCGGCGGCCGTGTTGTAGGCGTCGCGCAATTTACCGCGCAGTTCTTCGGGATGCTTGGCGAGTTCTAATTCGAGAGCCTTCGCCATGTATTCGGTTTGTTTGGTGTCCTTCTGGGCAGCGACCTTCGCGACGTCGGCTTCGATCGCGGCCGACGCCGTCCGATCGGCATCCGTGTACAGCGTCTTCAGCCGACCCTGCCAGCGTTTCCAATTCAGAGACGGCTCGAAGATCGCCCGCAACCGGTAGTAGTCAACTTGAGAGATCGGGTCGTAGCGATGGTCGTGACACTGAGCACATCCCACCGTCAGGCCCAGTAGCGACGAACTGACCATCTTCAATGTTTCTGCCACCACCGCGTTCTTCGCCAAATCTTGATCGACGGAACCATCGCTGGTGCCATCGGAGACCATGCGGAGGAAACCGGTCGCCGTCAGCCGGTCAATTTCGGAGGGCGACAGATTCGCGAACTTGCCGTTGAGAAATTCGTCGCCGGCCAATTGCTCGACGATGAATTCGTCGATCGGTTTGTCGTCGTTGAGCGCGCGAATAACCCAATCCCGATACTTATAGGCCCATGGCCGATCAACGTCCGCGTTCGAGTAGCCATCCGAGTCGGCGTAGCCCGCTGCGTCCAACCAGTGCCGTCCCCACCGTTCGCCATAGTGCGGCGATGCAAGTAACCGGTCGATCACGCGCTCGTAGGCGTCGGGTTCGTTGTCGTTGACGAAGTCCTCCACTTCGTTGTGTGAAGGCGGCAAACCGAGCAGATCGAAATACGCTCGCTTAAGCAACGTCCCCTTCTCTGCTTCCCGTCCGAACGAGAGATCACGTTCCTGCAGCTTCGCGAGAACAAAGACATCAACCGAGCTTCTCGCTTCGAGCTTCGGATTTTTCCATTGCGGCACTGCTGGTCGGATTACCGGTCGGAATGCCCAGAAAGAACGTTCCTCTTCAGTGATTCCCAGTCCTTTACCGATCTCGGTTGGCTCGGCGCGAGTCGTCTTCGCACCGGCCGCAATCCACTTTTCAAGCAACTCGACTTCGCGCGCTGAGACCTTTGTCTGCCCCGGAGGCATTTCACCCGACTTGATTCGCCGCAGAAACAAACTCGCGTCCGGCTTGCCCGGTTCAATCGCAGTGCCCGACTCGCCCCCTTTGATCATCAACCGTACCAGTCGCAAATCGAGCTTACCTTTCAGTTCTTCTTCCGCGCCGTGGCAGTCAAAACAGTGCGCCTTCAAGATCGGCCGCACATGAGTTTCGAATGTCAATTCCTGGCTGCGGCTCGGCTGGCCTGCGAGCAACATCGCGGCAATCACGAGACTCAAGTGACGCACGGAGCGCAAAACACACATGAGGGCAACCTTGAACGGCGGTTAGGTGGGAGCCGAAGAATCGGCCAGTGGGCGGGGGACATCCTGAAACGTCGCGAACATTCTGCACGAGTCAGGCTTCTAGCTCAACCGTGAATTGTCGAGCCATCAACTCGGAATGGGCCACGCCATTCCCGCCGAGAACCCCCCATCGACCCGCACAACTTGGCCGGTCATAAACGCGGACGCCTCAGAAGCCAAGAAGACGGCAGCACCGACCATGTCTTCAACCTCGCCCAGCCGGCCAAGCGGTGCGTTGGCTTTGCCCCACTCAAGCATCGTCGGATCGGACCACAGCTTGCGAGTCAGATCAGTCAAGATGAAGCCCGGCGCGAGCGCGTTGACTCGCACGCCGCGCGGCCCCCATTCGGTCGCAAGTCCGCGCGACATCGCCGAGATGCCGAACTTCGTCATCGCGTACGGCGTCACGTTTTTCAGCGGCGAAAAAGTGTTCAGCGAGTCGATGTGAATTTGCGAACCAGATTTTTGCTCGAGCATCACCTTGCCAACTTCAACCGCCATCCAGAAGGCACCGCGCAAGTTGATGTCGATGATGAAGTCGAACTCTTCTTCAGTGTAAGTCTCGGCGGGCTTGCGCTTGTTGACTCCAGCGACATTCAGTAGCACGTCGATGCGGCCGAACTGATCGGTGACTTGCTTCACACAACACGCGATGTCGGTTTTCTTGGCGGCATCGCAGACAAGCGGTACCACCGGATTCGACGGCGAACCAATCTCGGCGGCAGTGGCTGCCAAGGTGCTGGCTTCACGACCGGTGATGATGACCTGGGCACCGCGCGCAGCGAAACCCGCTGCAAGTGCCTTGCCGATTCCGCGACTCCCTCCGGAAACAAGCGTGATTTTGTCAGAGACAGAAAACAGCGGGTCGGTGGTCACCGGGTGTCCTTTCGAGAGGGGCACGGCGCCAGCCACCGACGCCGCTCAGATCGCCGGTCGCAAATCATTTTGGTGGCGTTGGAATACTTCGGATCGTGTTGTAGGCGAAGTTAATATTTTCCGACTTCTGGATCGTTCGCAGGATCTGCGTGTTGAGTCGGTCCTGGATCGTCGGCCTGCGGCGCGGGTGAACCAGAAAACGAAGTGTCAGATCGATCCCGTTGGCAGCCGCCCAAGTGCGGACGACCGGATCGGTCGAATCGGCTTGAATCGACAACTCCGACGACATCTTTTGAATTTGGGTAAACGCGATCGCAGCGGTCTGTTTGATTTCTGGCTCCTCGAGCGCGATGTTTTGCAGCAGATCGCGAGCCTTTTCCCAATCGCTTTCGTAGGTCACGGTGTAGACCATTGAGCACCAAACATACGGAAACCCGCGCGTGTAATTGACCAGCGGTTGCTTGAAAACTTGATTGTTCATCAGCACGACAAGTCCGCCGGTCAAACTACCGCTGATCGTGGCGGTGTCAGCCAGCGGAGCACACTGCAGGAGCGTCGTGTGCGTAAAGGTGATGTCCACGACCTCTCCTTGATAATTGCCGATCGCGACCCAGTCGCCGTTGCGATAGCCGCGCGATCCCTTGATGAAGAACCACGCAGCGAAGCTGGCGACCAATTCTTGCAGAGCGATCGCCAGTCCGGCGACCGACAGGCCGAGCAGTGTCAGCAGGTTCTGGTATTGGTCCGCGAAGACGAAGACCAGGCCGACGACGATCGCCAGCGCGGTCAGCAACGACAGCACTTTGTTGAGGTAGTACCGTCGCTGCGGATCGCTGACTCGACGATTGACGACCACTCGCAGCACCAGCATCGTCAACAGGACGGCCGCAAAAATGATCATGAGCCGCAATATTTGCTGCCACCAGCGCCCCAGTTCCCGCTCCTCGTTCAGAGCTTGCGATTCCTTGGTCTTGGCGGTCGCCTCTGCCATCAGCATCTCTTCGCGAATCGCGAGAATCTGGTCAGACAGTTTGCGGCTTTCATCCGTGATTTGTTGACGTTCGGACCAAAGGTTCTTTTTCAATTCCTCCGACAAACCGCCCTGCATCGACAGCTTCTTCTGAACCTCATCGCTGTCCTTGCGGACCCGATTGAGTTGAGCTTGCAGCAGCCCGACTTCCTTCCGAAGCGATGCGGCCATTTGTTTGGCGAGATCCGCCTCCTCACGGGCGTTTTTCGCCTGCGAGAGTCTCTTGAAGAAGGACTCCAACCAAACGGCCGAGTCTTTTTCTGAAGAGGTTTCGGCGCTGCGTTGCCGCAGATCTTCCTCTTTCTGCACCAAATCGAACGCTTCCTGGGCCCGTTCCGCGAGTTGTTTGGCCGAGGCCGATTCCGCTTTGGCGTCGGCCAGTTCCTCAGTCGCTGATTTGACGGCAGCTTCCGCTTTCTCCTTGGCTTTTTCGTCATCCGCAGCAACCGCTTCGGCAAGTTGACCCTTAGCCTCCTCCAACGACTTGGCCGCGGTCAATTCACTTTGCTCGGCCTCGTCACGTTCGACCAGCCTGCGTGCCAACTCGCGTTCCGCTTTGGTGAGCGGTGTCTCGGCCTTTGCCGGAGCAGATTCCGACTTCGCAGTGGCAGGCTCAGCGGAATCGCGCTCCTGCGCGGCAAATGCCGACACGGCGGTCAACCACAAACAGAGTCCAACCAATGCTCGTCGCCACATCGAGATCTCCGTACTCTGACGTAGGCCGCCTGAATTCCTGCTACCCCACGACTAACCGCGTTTGTCCAACGGTGCGAAGGATCGCATCGTCGGGCCGGTGTAGACTTGCCGGGGACGATTGATTCGGCTCGTCGTGTCCGCGTTTTGCTCGCGCCAGTGAGCAATCCAGCCGGGCAGTCGGCCGATCGCGAACATGACTGTAAACATGTTCGTGGGAATCCCCATCGCGCGATAAATGATGCCACTATAAAAATCGACGTTGGGGTACAGCTTGCGCTCGATGAAGAATTCGTCATGCAGCGCGACTTCTTCGAGCTTCTTGGCAATGTCGAGCAATGGATCATCGATGCCAAGCTGTCCAAGGATTTCGTCACAGGTCTTCTTGAGGATCGTGGCCCGCGGATCGAAGTTCTTATAGACGCGATGACCGAAGCCCATCAACTTGAAGCCGCTGTTCTTGTTCTTGGCCATATCCACGTATTTTTTGTAGTCGGATCCGTCGTTACGAATCTGCTCCAACATTTCGAGCACGCTTTGATTGGCTCCACCGTGCAGCGGTCCCCAGAGCGCGCAGATTCCGGCCGAGATCGAGGCGTACAAATTCGCCTGGCTGCTGCCAACGATGCGGACGGTCGAGGTGCTGCAATTCTGCTCGTGGTCGGCGTGCAGAATCAGCAGCTTGTTGAGTGCTCGCACCCAGACGTCGTTGACTTTGTACTCCTCGCACGGGATCGCAAACATCATGCGCAGAAAGTTCGCGCAGTACGACAGTTCGTTTTGCGGATAAATCGTCGGCTGACCGATCGACTTCTTGTAGGCGTAGGCCGCGATCGTCTTGGTCTTGGCGAGCAGGCGGATGATGTCTTGGTCGGGATCGTCGCGATCGACGTTCGGATAAAATGTCGAGAGCGAGGCAACCATTGAGGACAGCACCGCCATTGGGTGCGCGGTCGGCGGAAAGCCTTCGTAGAACTTCTTCATGTCCTCGTGGATCATGCTGTGCCGCGTCAGCTTCTCGCGAAAGACGCCGAGCTGTTGCGGATTCGGCAGCTCGCCGAAGATCAGCAGATGCGCGACTTCGACGAACGAGGCGTTCTCGGCCAAATCTGCGATGTCGTAGCCCCGATACCGCAGGATTCCCTTCTCGCCGTCGATGAAACAGATCGAGCTTTTGCAGGCCCCGGTATTGCCGTAGCCTGAATCCAGCGTGATTGCGCCGCTCTTGGCTCGCAGGGTCGTGATGTCGATACCAACCTCACCCTCGCTGCCGACGACAACGGGCAGGTCGAATTCTTTCCCATTCAAAATCAACTTCGCGTTGTCCATGAGTCTTCCGAATTCTTTCTCTTTAGGCCAATCCTGCGAGCGGGGCGGGGGGGATGGGCGGAATGGTTTCGATCAGGCGCATTGTGGTGGCCCGGACGTGATTTTTCCAACCCGCACCACGGATGAATTCGCTGACGGACTGCAGGGGTGCCGAGCCCGAATCCACATCGGGGCAAAGCTCCGTTACAGTCCCGCACTTTCCAATCTTTCCTGGCGAGGGTTCGCGGCCGATGGCAGTGTTGATGCAGATTCTGAAGGCGTGCAAGAGCTACGGCGAGCAAGTGCTGCTGGACAATGCCGAAGCCACGCTCTCCGACGATGTGAAGGTTGGCTTCGTCGGTCGCAACGGAGCGGGAAAGAGCACGCTGCTCCGCGTCCTGCTGGGGGAAGAGGAACTCGACAGCGGCGAAGTGACTCGGCATCCCAACCTGAAAATCGGCTACCTGCGACAGCACGATCCGTTTCTGCCGGGTGAATCGGCTCACGACTTCTTGATCCGTGACAGCGGCCAGCCTGAATGGAAGTGCGGCGAAGTCGCCGGTGAATTCGAACTGAAAGGGGACTACCTCGAAGGCCCGGTCTCACGCCTGTCTGGTGGGTGGCAGACGCGCGTCAAACTGGCGGCACTGCTGCTGCACGAGCCGAACCTGCTGCTGCTCGACGAGCCGACCAACTTCCTCGACTTGCGCACGCAGATCCTGCTCGAACACTTTCTGCGGCACTTCAAAGAGGCCTGTCTGATCGTCTCGCACGACCGGGCGTTTCTGAATGCGACCTGCGATCACACGCTCGACCTGTCGCGCGGGAAGCTGACGATGTATCCCGGCAAGATCGATGCCTTCTTGACTTACCAGAAGGAACAGAACGAACACTTGCTCCGCTCGAATGCGGCGATCCAGGCCAAGCGTCGCGATCTGGAAACGTTCATCGCCAAAAACAAAGCGCGCGCCAGCACCGCCACGCAGGCTCGGTCTAAATCCAAGCAGCTTGAACGACTGGAGCTCTCCGATATCGCCTCGGAGGAGCCGACGGCCTACATCCTTGCCCCGGTTGTCGAACCACGACAAGGCCCCGCCGTGCGGTGCAAAGATTTGACGATCGGATATCCCGAACGCCAGGTCGCCAGCGGCATCGACGTCGAGATCGATCACGGATCGCGAGCGGTCATCGTCGGTGACAATGGCCAAGGAAAGACGACGTTCCTGCGAACGGTCGTCGATTCGCTCAAGCCGCTGGCCGGCGAAGTGAAGTGGGGATTCGGATGCTCTATCGGAGTCTATGCCCAGCACGTCTACACCAGTCTGCCAGAAAAGGACACCGTGCTGGAGTACCTTCAGTACCACGCCATGTTCGGAACAACGACTCAAAAGATTCTGAACGTCGCCGGAGCAATGCTCTTCCGCGGTGATGCCGTTCAAAAACGAATCGCGATTCTGTCGGGAGGTGAGCGCGCGCGAGTCTGTCTCGCGGGGTTGTTGCTGTCGCAGTACAACGTGCTGGTTCTTGACGAGCCGGGCAATCATCTCGACGTCGACACGGTCGAGGCGCTCGCACAAGCGCTGATCGATTACAAAGGGACAGTGATCTTCACGACGCACGATCGGCATTTCATGAAGCGGGTCGCCACCTGCGTCATCGAAGTCCGCGACGGCCGAGTCACCAACTATGGCGGTGGCTACGATGCCTACCTCTATGCCGTCAACAAAGAGATCGACGATGGCGAGCGCGAACTGGCAACACGGCTCAGCAAAGCCCCACTGGCAGCTCGTAATGCCCCAGCCACTCGCGCGCCTCGCCGCGATGATCGGGCG
>Ga0194126_10008314_pt1 | contig 14151 bp, 17 predicted proteins | sample TA2KigC150mmetaG_FD_148641 | JGI IMG/M metagenome (GOLD analysis project Ga0194126, IMG submission 148641) | Freshwater microbial communities from Lake Tanganyika, Tanzania - TA2015035 Kigoma Deep Cast 150m | ecosystem: Environmental > Aquatic > Freshwater > Lake | place: Tanzania: Lake... | reverse complement strand
ACCGAGGGGGAGGCCGACTTTGTAGTCGTCGGCATGGATAGGGGGCTCACCTACGAGAAACTCAGAGCCGCTACTTTGTTGATCCGCAGCAGGGCCAGGTTTATCGCCACCAATCCAGATAAGACTCTGCCGACAAAGGAGGGGCTCGTCCCAGGCAACGGGGCCATCCTGGCCGCTTTGGAGGCAGCCACCGGCGTGGCTCCCTTCGTAGTTGGGAAACCGGAGCCGGCCATCTTCGATCTGGCCTTAGCCAGGATGGGGGCAGGCAAAGAGGGGGCGGCCGTCATCGGCGACCGCCTGGAGACCGATATTCTGGGTGGGCAGAGGGCTGGCCTGATCACCATCCTCGTCCTTTCGGGTGCCACCAGCCGGCAAGAGCTGGCAAACTCCCCTGTCAAACCGGACTTAGTGTTTGACGACTTGAGGCAGTTGTATGAGGCCTGGCCGAAATCCTGAACCTCTTGGGAAGACACCCCTGCTCGATCTAACCTACGAGCAGTTGAACGGACTCCTCGCCTCCTGGGGTGAGCCCGCCTACCGCGCCGATCAGATATGGGGCTGGCTCTATCGCTCCCTGGCCGCCGACTTCGAGGAGATGACCAACCTGCCCAGGGAGCTGAGGGAGAGGTTAGCAGAGGCAACCCTCTTGCGGACCATGGAACCCCTGGGGGAGAGAGTGTCCGCTGATGGCTTCACGCGCAAGGTGCTCTTCGCCCTGCGGGACGATCAGACCATCGAGAGCGTGCTGATGCACTATGAGCAGCGGCATACCACCTGCATCTCCACTCAGGTCGGCTGTCCCTTTGGTTGTGTCTTCTGTGCCACAGGTCAGAGCGGCTTCGTGCGCAACCTGACGCCCGGCGAGATCGTGGAACAGGTGCTCTACTTTGCTCGGCAACTGAAAGACCAAGGACGAAGGACCAATAGACCAATCACCAACGTGGTTTTCATGGGCATGGGCGAGCCGCTGGCCAACTACGAGGCTACCTGGCGGGCCGTTGAGACGCTGACTCACCATGAGGGTTTTAACCTGGGGGCGCGGCGCATCACTATCTCGACGGTGGGCCTGGTGACTGGTATCCGCCGCCTGGCCGAGGAAGGGACCCAGATCGGCCTGGCCATCTCCCTCCATGCTGCCACCGATGAATTGCGCGACGAGCTGGTGCCCATCAACCGCCGGTATCCCTTAACTCATTTGATGGCTGCCTGTCGTCATTACGTGGAACGAACGAGGAGACGTATCAGCTTCGAGTATGCTCTCATCCATGGGATCAACGATTCCCCAGAGCAAGCCCGCCAGTTGGCTCGGCTACTGGATGGGCTGCTCTGTCACGTCAACTTGATCCCTCTCAACCCTGTGCCTGAGTCGCTCTACCAACCCTCTCCACAGGGTAGGATTCTGGCCTTCCAGGCCGAGCTCAACCGTTGGAAAGTGTCGAACACCCTGCGGGTGGAGCGGGGCGCAGACATCCAGGCCGGCTGCGGCCAACTGCGCTGTCAGCGAATGCCGACTGGGTGAACGGATCCGTCTTGCATTTTTCCACAATACAGTGTATGATTATGCCTCAGAAGTGAGCAGGAGGTGATTGAGGTGGCGATAAGGGAAATTACCAGGAAACAAAAAGCCAGCCCCATGATCTGAGCTGGCTGGTTGCTGCATGGCAAATGGCGCAAAAGCCACGAGCTATGTTTTTGAAAGTGTTTTCAGGCATTTGGCGCAGACGTTCATGCGCCTGGTAACGCCATCTTTGGTGATGGTCACTTTCTGAATATTGGGCTTCCACTGACGATTAGTCGCCTTTTTGGAATGGCTGACGTTATGCCCAAACTGGACGCCCTTGCCACAGATGTCACACTTAGCCATGTCTACTCCCTTTCAGTAATGTTCAAATCACAGGGTATATCATACCACAACAAGCCGCTTTGCGCAAATCGGCGGAGGTGGGTGAAAATGACAGAAGAGATGAGACTGGGTAGGATCGAGATTTCGCCAACAGCTATCGCCGGCATCGCCAGCCAGGCGGTGCTGAATAGCTACGGCGTGGTCGGCATGGCCTCCAGGAGCCTGGTGGGCGGTCTGGCCGAGCTCCTCCATCCAGAGAGCAGGCGAGGAGTGGAGGTGAAACTGGAGGGCGGTCAAATCATCATAGACCTCTACGTGATCATCGAATATGGCACCAGGATTTCCGCCGTCGCCCACAATATCATGAGCAACGTGAAATTCAGTGTGGAGAAAGCCCTCGGCGTGCCCGTCTCCCAGGTGAACGTCCACGTTCAGGGATTGCGGGTTAGTAATCTGGATATTAGAGATTAGATATTGGATATTGGAGTCCAATATCCAATGTCTAATATCCAACCTCCAGAACGGAGATGCGGCTTTGACAGACGAGGATAAGACAGCGAACTTCTGCAGCGGTGGGGGGCTCAGGCGGGCCCTGGAGGCCAGCACTGCCTGGCTGGAAAGGCACGTCGGGACCATCAATGCCCTGAACGTTTACCCCGTGCCCGATGGCGATACCGGCACCAACATGCTGCTCACTATGCGGGCCGCCCTCGAGGAGTTGAACAACTCGCCGGCCCAGTCGGCGTCGGTGGTGGCCCACGCCGTTTCCTATGGCTCGCTGATGGGGGCTCGCGGCAACTCAGGGGTCATCCTCTCTCAGTTGTTCCGGGGACTCGCCAGAAGCTTGGACAAGAAGGAAACCTTCACCGCCGTGGAGCTGGCTCAGGCCATGAAGGAGGCTTCGGCTATAGCTTACAAAGGGGTGATCAAGCCCGTTGAAGGCACCATCCTCACCGTGGCCCGAGAGGCCGCCGAGGCAGCCATGGCCGCCGCTAAGGAGAGGAACGACCTCCTCTACGTCCTGGAGAGGGCGGTGGCTGAAGCCAGGCACTCTGTAGCCAGGACGCCGTCCCTCTTGTCCGTGCTGGCGGAGGCGGGGGTGGTTGACGCCGGTGGGCAGGGGCTGTTCGTCATCCTGGAAGGCGCTCTGCGTCTACTTCAAGGGAGGGCAGTGGAGGCCACCCCAGAACTGGCTGCGGCCGTTGATCTCAAGGTCTTCGAGGGCGAGGAGTACGGCTACGACACCCAGTTCGTTATCCAGGGCGAGAACCTGAACGTGGAGGAAATCAGGGAGGTCATAGCCACCATGGGTGACTCAGTCCTGGTGGTTGGCGATTCCCGCACCGTCAAGGTACACCTGCACACCGACGAGCCGGGGACACCGCTCAACTACGCCGCTGGCCTGGGCTCTTTGAGAGAGATCGTCGTCGAGAACATGCAGGAACAGTACCAGGAGTTTATCCGTGCCCAGGCCCCGCCTTCTCCGGTGGTGGAGGCACTGGGTGACATTGCCCTGGTGGTCGTCGCTCCCGGCGCGGGCCTGACCCGCGTGTTCGAGAGCCTGGGAGTCAGCGCGGTAGTGCCCGGCGGCCAAACCATGAACCCCAGCACCCAGGAAATATTAAAAGCCATCGAAGGCTTAAAGGCCGAGAAGGTCTTCGTTTTGCCTAACAACAGCAACATCATCATGGCCGCGCAACAGGCAAGAGAGCTTTCCCAGAAAGAGGTAATCGTCGTACCCACCAAGACCATCCCTCAGGGCGTCAGCGCAGTCCTGGCTTTCAACTACCAGGCGGATCCGGAGGCCAACGCCCAGATGATGGAACAGGCGGCCCACGGCGTCCAGACCGCCGAGATCACCACGGCCACCCGTGCCGCTCAGATCAACGGCGTCAGTGTGGAGAAGGGAGAGTTCATCGGTCTCTTAGACGAGGTCTTAACCGCTTCGGGCAGTACCCTGGAGGAGGTCGTCCAGGACATGCTGGGCCAGATGAAAGCCGATGAATGTGAGATAATCACCGTGTACTATGGTGAGGACATCGCTGGTGCAGAGGCCCAGAAACTGGCCGATGAAATCCAGGCCAGCTACCCAGACCAGGAAGTGGAGCTGGTAGACGGCGGGCAACCACACTATCACTACATCTTATCGGTGGAGTAGCATCAGTTGGGGGGATAATGGGAAGAGTAAAAGTTGTGACGGACAGCACTGCATACCTGGAAGCGAGCGTGGTCAAGAGGCTGGGGATCACCGTCGTCCCCCTCACGGTTCGCCTCGGCGACGAAACCTTCCGCGAGGGCGTGGACATCACCGCGGAGGAATTCTTCCAGAAGCTGGACCGCAGCTCTGCCATGCCGGTGGCCTTTCCTCCGTCGGTGGAGGATTTCCAGGCTGTCTACACCAGGCTAAGTAGAACCACAGACCAGATCATGTCCATTCACATCTCCAGTAAGCTGAGCCAGACTTGCGACCGGGCTGCCGCAGCCTCTCAGGCCCTCCTGGGACGCTGCGAGATCACTATCGTTGACTCCCTCACCACCTCGTTGGGTTTAGGGATACTGACTACCGCCGCGGCCCAGGCCGCAGCCCAGGGCCAGTCTCTGGAACAGATCGAGTTTCTGATACGCGGCATGATCCCGCGCATCTACATCGTCTTCCTGGCAGAGACCCTCGAGTATCTGGAAAGAAAAGGGTGCATCGGCCAGGCCCAGGCCCTGCTGGGCACTATGCTGGGTATCAAGCCCTTCCTGGCTATCGAAGACGGCGAGATAATCCCCCTGGAGAAGGTGCGCACCCGCGAGGACGCTGTGGACAAGCTTTTTGAGTTCGTGGGCGAATTCTCCCAAATCGAGCAAATGGCTATTATGCAGAGCACTCCTGAGCCTATCGAGGAGACCAAGCTGTTGATCGAGCGCCTGGAGATGACCTTCCCTAAGGTAAAACCTCCCATCCTGGTCTACGGCCCCGTGCTGGCCTGCCACATCGGGCCCAATGGCTTAGGAGTTATCGTGTACGAGGGACGCGAGGAAGGATTTGGTGAGCAAGTTGGTATCTGAGGCTTCGCCCAGAGAGCAGGGCTCTGCCCGAAGGGTCAAGATCGTCACCGATAGCGCATCCGACATCCCGCTGGCGATAGCCAGGGATCTGGGGATCACCGTCGTGCCCTGCAACGTTCACTTCGGAGAGAGGACTTACCGAGATGGGGTTGATCTCACCAGCGAGGAGTTCTTCACCAAAATGGCCAGTAGCCCCACCCTGCCCACCACCTCGCAGCCGGCGGTGGGGGTGTTCGAGGAAGCGTACCGGCGGCTGGCCAGGGAGACCGACCAGATAATCTCCATCAATCTGCCGGCGAAATTAAGCGCCACTCTCAACTCGGCCCGCTTGGCCGCACAGTCGCTACCTGAGCTGGAGATCGTCATCGTAGACTCTACCCAGGTGTGCATGGCTCAGGGTTGGCTGGCCATCATCGCTGCCCAGGCAGCACGCCAGGGAAGGGGACTGGCCGAGATCGTTGCTTTGATCGAGGACACTATACCCCGCCTGCGTCTCATCGCCCTGCTCGACACCTTGGAGTACCTTCAAAAGGGCGGACGCATCGGCAAGGTGACTGCGCTCATGGGCACATTACTAAACGTGAAGCCCCTCCTGCAAGTTCTGGACGGCGAGGCGCTGCCACTGGAGAATGTGCGAACCAGGCAGAAGGCCCTGCGACGGCTGGTGGAGATCGTCGGCGACCTGGGGCCGCTGGAGGAGGTGGCGGTGATGCACGCCAACGCCCCGGTCACCGCCCAGCAGTTGGTCGAGATGTTGGCCCCCATTCACCCCCCTGAGCGCATCCTGGTGGGCCAGGTCGGGGCGATTCTAGGGACCCATGCCGGCCCCGGCGCCGTCGGCGTGGCGTGTGTGGTGGGGAGATAATGGAGGTCGTATGACATCGGCTTTTGAGAAGCTGACCAAGATACTGACATTGGAGAAGGAACAAGGGTACCGCAACAAGGCGGTCATTGGCGGGTTGGAGAAATTCGCCTCTTTTTGGCGCGAGGGGGCTCGCCAGGAGGCTGAGGACCTGGAGCGCGCTCACCTGGTGGAAGAGATCGTCGCTCTGCTCCAGAGCTATCCAACTTTGGAGGATCGCAGGTCACGGGAGGGGGTCGTAGAGGATATATTAACCAGGCTGGGTCAGCGACCGAGGAGGGTGAAAGAGGAACCGCTTGAGAAAGAAGAGGCGGTCAAACCGAAAGAGGCGCAGCCCCGCGAACGCCAGGGCCTGGACTCACCTGTCACTGCCTTCGTGGGCATCGGCCCGAGCCACGCCGAGCGGTTCAAGCGGCTGGGAGTGGAGACCATCCGCGATCTGTTGTATCTTTTCCCTCGTCGCTACAACGACTTCAGCTCCCTGAAGACCATCAACCAGTTGGAGTACGGTGAGGAAGTGACCATCATCGGGAATATTTGGGAAACTAAGGCCCGCGAGACGCGCAAAGGAGGCATCATTGTCACCAGCATCATCTCCGATGGCACGGGCACCATTCAAGCAACCTGGTTTAACCAGCCCTATCTGGTCAAGCGCTTACCCCCTGGCCGTCAGATCGTCCTCAGCGGCAAGGTTGATGAATACCTGGGCCGTCTGGTCTTTCAATCGCCGGAATGGGAACCCCTGGAGAAAGAGCTGGTCCATACCGCCCGCCTCGTACCCGTCTACCCCCTCACCAAGGGGTTGAGCGCTCGCTGGCTGCGCCGACTGATGAAAAAGACCGTGGACTATTGGTCTAAGCGCCTGCCTGACCATTTGCCTGCCAGATTGTGCGAGCGGGCCAACCTGATGGACCTGGAGACAGCCATCGGTCAAATCCACTTCCCTGAAAACGAAGAGAGCCTCAATCGAGCCCGACGCCGCCTCTGCTTCGACGAGTTTTTCCTGATCCAGTTGGGGGTGCAGCGCCAACGACATCTCTGGCGATCGAAACCAGGCCGGGCGCTGGTCATAAACGAAGAGTTGCTCGGTTCCTTTCTTCAGTCGTTGCCTTTCACACTGACCAGCGCTCAGCAGCGCGCCCTGCGAGAGATCGTCAACGACCTGCGTCAGCCCTACCCTATGAGCCGTCTGCTCCAGGGCGACGTCGGCTCAGGCAAGACGGTGGTAGCGGCAGCAGCCATGCTCTTGACCGTGGCCAACGGCTGTCAGGCGGTGATGATGGCCCCCACGGAGATACTGGCAGAGCAGCACTACAAAACCATCGCCGACTTGTTAGCAAATATCCAATATCCAATCTCCAATCTCAAACCCTTCGACCTGGCTCAGGGCAAGCCTCCAACCTCCATTCGACTCCTCATTGGCAGCCTAACGTCGCTAGAAAAACAGCAGATCCACCAGGAGGCCGCCGCCGGAGTCGTTGACATCCTCATCGGCACCCACGCCCTGATCCAGGAGGGGGTGGAGTTCAGGGACCTGGGCCTGGCCGTCATAGATGAGCAACATCGCTTCGGGGTGGCCCAGCGGGCGGCCTTGCGCCAGAAAGGGATCACAGAGGCCGGTCCCTCCCCCCATGTGGGGGGGAAAGAGGGGGGGGCGGTGTGTCCCCACGTCCTGGTCATGAGTGCGACGCCGATCCCTCGCACTTTGGCCTTGACCATCTATGGAGATTTAGACATCGCTGTTGTTGACGAACTGCCCCCTGGGCGGCGGGAGATAAAGACCCGCTGGCTTCTGCCGCGAGAGCGAGAGCGGGCCTATGGTTTCCTGCGCGGTCAGATCGAGCAAGGTCACCAGGCCTTTATCATCTGCCCTCTGGTGGAGGAGTCAGAAAAGATCGAGGCCAAGGCCGCCGTGGAGGAATATGAGCGGCTTCAGAGGGTGATCTTCCCCGATTTGAAGCTGGGCCTTCTCCACGGTCGCCTGAAGGGCGAGGAGAAAGAGGCGGTCATGGCGGCCTTCAAGCGCGGTGAGTTCCACATCCTGGTCTCCACCTCGGTGGTAGAGCTGGGCATAGATGTGCCGAATGCCACCGTCATGCTGGTGGAAGGGGCCAATCGGTTCGGCCTGGCCCAGTTGCACCAGTTCCGTGGCCGGGTGGGTCGGAGCGAGTATCAGTCCTACTGCCTGCTTCTCTCCGACTCCCCAACGCCGGAGGCCCAGGAACGATTGCGAGCTATCGAGACCACCCAGGATGGCTTTGCCCTGGCGGAGAAGGACCTGGAGTTGAGAGGCCCCGGCGAGTTCTTCGGCACCCGCCAGAGCGGCCTGCCCGAACTCAAGCTGGCAGGGCTTGGCGACGTGAGGATCCTGGAGCAAGCCCGCAACGAAGCCCAGGCTCTCTCCAGGGAGGACCCGGACTTGACGAAGCCTGAGCATCGCCTTCTGGCGCGCAAGTTGGCCGAGTTCTGGAGAGGAGAGAGCGATCTTAGCTAAGGAGCAAAGTCGCAAGTCGCAGGGTCGCAGATTGCTCCCTTGCTCCCTTGCTCAACTCAAAAGGAGGTCTTTATGACTATTGCTATCTATCCCGCCACTTTCGATCCCATCACCAATGGCCACATAGACATAGCGGAGCGAGCGGCTGCTATTTTCGATAGATTGATCGTCGCGGTGTACGCCCGCCCTTTGAAGAGACTCCTCTTCAGTGCCGAGGAGCGCCTGGCCATGACCCGCCAGGCGCTGAAGCATATCCCCAACGTCAGCGTCGAAAGCTACGATTGTCTCACGGTGGATTTCGCCCGCCAAAAAGGGGCCCAGGTAGTGGTACGCGGCCTGAGGGTGCTCTCCGATTTCGAATGGGAGTTTCAACTGGCGTTGACCAACAGAAAGTTGGCTCCGGACATTGACACCGTCTGCTTGATGGCCAGCCAGGAATACTCCTTTTTGAGTTCCAGCGTGGTCAAGGAAGTGGCCATGGCCGGGGGTTGTGTAGACAACATGGTATCCACCCACGTCGTGTCCGCTCTAAAACGGAAGTTCGAGGGACTGGGAGAAAAGGGGAGTGATAAGGTGCAGATAATCTCCCTGCGAGACTGAACTTATTCTATCCAAGTAAGCTCCCGCCGAGCGGGAATAATAAAGGGGGTAATCAAAATGGACATCCTTTATTTGATTGACGAGTTAGAATCAAGGCTTACAGAGGGCCGGCGGATTCCCCTTACCTCCAGCGTCGTCGTTGATGAAGAGGAGTGCTTCGACATCATCAACGAGATGCGCTCGCGTATCCCTGAGGAGGTCAGGCAGGCCAAGAAGACCGAACGGGAGAGGGAGCGGATCATCGCCCAGGCCCACGAGGAAGCGGAGCGCATCGTGGCCTTAGCCAGAGAACGGGCCAAAGAGGTGCTAGGCGAGCAAGAGATCGTCAGAGTGGCTGGAGCACGCGCCGAAACCATCATCGAGCGGGCCCAGCACGAGGCGGATAGAATCAAAACCGATGCCGACGACTATGTCATCGCCGTTCTGAGCCACCTGGAGTCCCAGTTGGGCAGCCTGCTGACCACTGTGCAAAATGGCATCAGGGTGGTGCGGGAGGGTGTAGTGGGTCAGAGAAGCGCCGGGGCGGGAGAAGAGGGTGCGGAGAGCAGTTAACCATTACTGACTATGGAAGGAGAGTGGAAGACAAATGGGAGCACTACCGAAGAGAAAGATTTCCAAGGGCCGGCGGAATCGGAGGCGTGCGCATAACGCCTTGCATTCACCTAAACTTGTCTCTTGTCCTCAGTGTCACGAACTTCGATTGCCTCACCACGTGTGTCCATCCTGTGGCAGCTACCAAGGCGTTGAAGTCATTGAGGTCAAAGAAAAGAAAAAGAAAGCCGAATAGCCGTTTCAGTGATCAGTAAACAGATGGCAAATAGAAAAAGGAGAGCAAAGATGATCAGAACACCCCTCTGCGACTTGCTAGGTATCGAGTACCCCATCGTGCAGGGAGGCATGGCCTGGGTGGGCACGGCTGAGCTTGCTGCTGCCATCTCTAATGCAGGGGGGTTAGGTGTCATTGGCGGAGGCAATGCCCCTGCCAAGGAGGTGGCTGAGGAGATCCGTTTGGCCAAGGAGCTAACGGATAAACCATTCGGGCTGAACATTCCCCTGGCCATCTCCGAACACGCCGATGACATCATAGCCCTTTGCATCGAAGAGAGGGTGAAAATCGTGGTCATCGGGGCCTGGAGGCCAGGGGACCACATCGCTCGCCTCAAGGAAGCGGGCATTGTCGTCATGCCTGTCGTCGCCTCGGTAGCCCTGGCCAAGCGCCTGGAGCGCCAGGGGGTTGATGCCCTGGTGGCTGAAGGGATGGAATCGGGCGGGCACATCGGCGACGTAGCTACTATGCCTCTGGTGCCACAGGTGGTGGACGCGGTGGACGTCCCGGTCGTCGCTGCGGGCGGCTTCGCCGATGGGCGGGGCCTGGTGGCGGCCCTGGCCTTAGGTGCCCAGGGCATCCAGATGGGCACTCGCTTTATCTGTACTACCGAATGTACCGTCCACGAGAACTACAAGCAGGCGATCATCAAGGCCAAGGACCGCTCCACCATGACCACGGGGCACAGCCTGGGCCATCCCGTTCGCGCCCTGAGAAACCCCATGGTGCACCAGTTCGAGGAACTGGAGCGGCGCGGCGTCACGGAGCAAGAGATCATCGAGTTCGGCACGGGGAAGCTGAGGCTGGCCGCCATTGAGGGCGATGTCGTCAACGGTTCTGTCATGGCTGGGCAGATCGCGGGGATGGTCAACGACATCGTCCCTGTCGAGGACCTCATCGAGCGCATCGTCGCCGAGGCGGAGGAGATCATCGGTGGTTTGCAGGGGGTTGTGAGTTAGGTTGGAGGTGCAGCATGGAAGAAACCGTGATGACAGATGCCGACTTGCTCAGACGGATTGACCAGATGGCCATGGAACTCGAAGGCTTGCGGCAGCAGCTTTTGGAGTCAATGGCGGCCAAGGGGAAGCGCAAGAAGTTCAAGTCAGTGCGGGAGTATGAGGCCTGCGGGATGTGGGCGGATCGAGAGGAATGGCAAGGGTTAAGCACAGAAGAGGTCCTCGAACGCATCCGCGAGGAAGCGTGGGGCAGAACCTACCGCCGACATGAAACGTAGAGAAAGCAGCCCATGAGTAAAATACTTGACACCACTATGTTGGTGGATATTGTCCGCAGGAAAGAGGTTGCTCTCGACTACGTTGATGGCGTCAGGAAAACGGAAGGCATTCCGCGCCTTTCCATTGTCACGAGCATGGAACTTGTTATCGGCTGCCGTGACAAAAACGAAGTCCAAAAGGTGGAGAAACTTCTTGCCGACTACGACGCGCTGGACATCACGCCCCTGATTGGCCGCAAGGCCTACGAACTCATCTCGCGGTTCAGCAAAAGTCACGGGTTAGTCATTCCCGACGCCCTTATCGCTGCCACAGCTCTCGTCGGGAACGCGGTGCTCGTTACTTCGAACATCCGCCACTTCTCAATGATCGAGGGACTGCGATTGGAGAAGCCGTATTGATGGAAAAAGTTGCCTTCGTCTTCCCCGGCCAGGGCTCGCAGTACGTGGGCATGGGCTGGGACCTGTACGAGACATACCCTGAGGTAAGAGCCCTCTTCGATGAAGCCGACAGAATCCTGGGCTTTTCCCTCTCCAAGTTGTGCTTCGAAGGGCCGCAGGAGGAGCTAGACGACACCATCAATACTCAGCCAGCGGTCTTCGCTATGAGTGTCGCCTGCTTAGAGACTTTGCAGGGACGATTCTCTGTTAATCCACTCTTCGTTGCTGGCCATAGCCTGGGGGAGTACACGGCCCTGGTGGCCGCCGGGGGCCTCGATTTCGCTGCTGGCCTGAAGCTCGTGCGGGAGCGCGGCCGCGTGATGAAGGAGGCGGGGGAGCTTAACCCTGGAGCCATGGCGGCGATCATTGGCCTGGATGCGGAGACGCTGGAGGGGATATGCCAGGAGGCCAGCATCCCGTTTCCAGCTTCCAGCATCCAGATAGCTAACTACAACTCGCCCGGCCAGATCGTCATCTCCGGCCACAAAGAGGCCCTGGAGCGGGCCCTGGAGCTGGCCAGGGGGCGAGGGGCGAGGCGGGTCATCCCGCTGGCGGTGAGCATCGCCTCCCACTCGCCGTTGATGCGGCCCGCCGCCGAGGCCTTCGCCAGCGTAGTGGCCCAGGTTGATTTCCACCCGCCACGGGTGCCCGTCGTGGCCAACGCTACTGCCAGGCCCATCACCACCGTGGCAGAGATCAGGGACGAGCTCGTGGAGCAGCTCACCTCGACGGTACGGTGGGTGGAATCCATCCAGTACATCATCGCTCAGGGTGCCACCACCTTCGTGGAAATCGGGCCCAAGAACGTGCTGACCGGGCTGATCGGGCGCATTGACAAAAGCGTGCGGACGGTGAATGTGGGAGATGCGGCGGGGATAGAGGTAGGGGCAGAAATGCTGAGACATTCCTCACAAGGTATGCAGTGGCAAGATCATTAGCGGTGGATCTTATAGGCTTCGGAAAAGGAGGTTGTGGGCATGAAATTCACTGTGATTGTGGAGAGGGGCGAGGAAAGCGGCTACGTTGTGCATTGTCCAGAACTCAAAGGATGCTGGTCGCAGGGTAGCACGATCCCTGAAGCGCTAGAGCGCATCACCGAGGCTATAGCTGGCTGTCTGGAGGCTAGAGATGAACCTACAAGATAAAGTCGCCGTCGTAACTGGCAGTTCCCGAGGCATCGGGCGGGCCATTGCTATCAAATTGGCAAGTCTGGGAGCCAAGGTGGTGGTCAATTATCACACCAACGCCGAGGCCGCTCAGGAGGTCGTCGAGGCCATCGAAGCCCAGGGCGGCCAGGCTATCGCTGTCCAGGCCGATGTGGCAGATGCTGACGATGCCAGGAGGCTCATCCAGGCGGCTCAAGCAACCTATGGTCGGTTAGACATCCTGGTGAACAACGCCGGCACCACCCGTGATACGCTGCTCGCCCGCATGTCGGAGGAGGACTGGAGCCTGGTTATCAACACCAACCTCCAGGGGGCCTTCAACTGCACCAGGGCTGCCATCCGGCCCATGATGAAACAACACGATGGCCGCATCGTCAATATCACCTCGGTGGCGGGACTGGCCGGCAACCCAGGCCAGGCCAACTACTCCGCCGCCAAGGCAGGGCTGGTGGGCTTCACCAAAGCCGTGGCCAAGGAGGTCGGCTCGCGCCACATCACCGTCAACGCCGTGGCTCCCGGCTACATCCCCACCGACCTGACGGCGAGTCTGCCTCAGGATTTGGTTGAGAAGGCCATCGAGATGACCCCCTTGGGACGCGCAGGTACGCCAGAGGAGATCGCCAACGCCGTGGCCTTCCTGGTATCCGATGAGGCCAGTTTCATCACTGGCGTGGTGTTGCGCGTTGATGGCGGACTGGCCATGATGGGATAGTAAGGAGAAGTTAAGGTGAAAGAGAAGTTGGGGAAAGTAATCATCGCTCCCGGTGTTTTAGTCACCATTGCCAAACTCACCGCCCTCTCCGTGCCGGGGGTGGTGAGGATGAGCCCCGCCTGGCCAGATAGCGTGGGGCGCTTGCTACGGCGTAGAGGGCCGGGCGAGGGGGCCAGGATACAGGTCGAAGATGACATCGTCAGCGTGGACCTGTACATCGTCGTTGAGCAAGACGTGAACATGCTGAAGCTAAGTCAAGAGGTCCAGGCCGAGGTGAGTCGCGCCATCCATGACATGGTGGGCCTGGAGGTTAAAGAGGTCAACGTCCACATCCAGGATATGGTGATTCGTACCGACGAAGATTAACAAGAGAGCAAAGCGGGATATCAGTAGTGAAAGTCCGACATCGTGCTCGAATCGTGGCCTTGCAGGCTCTGTTTGAGATTGATATCGCTCAACATGATCCCGATACGGTCTTACAACAGCGCTTCGCTGTAAAACCCCTTCCTGAAGCAGGGCGCGATTTCGCCCGCACCATGGTGCAAGGCATCCTCGAGCATCAGGCAGAGTTGGATGCCCTGATTCAGGATAATGCCCCCGAATGGCCGCTGGATCAGGTAGCCGTAATAGACAGAAACATCCTGCGCATGGCTATTTTCGAGTTTGCTGTCCAGAGGAACACCCCGGTGAAAGTGGCTATCAATGAAGCTGTGGAACTGGCCAAGTTGTTCGGCAGCGATAGCTCAGGGCGCTTTGTAAACGGCGTTTTGGGTACCATCGTGTCGAAGGGGATCCCTTAGCCGAGTCGTAACTACTCAGCCTCTGTTGTCATTGCGAGCGTTTTTTGCGAAGCAATCCCCAACTTGCGAATTGGAGATTGCTTCGTCGGCAAAAACCGCCTCCTCGCAATGACAGCCTGAGT
>Ga0194126_10008308_pt1:12500-14158 | contig 14158 bp, 10 predicted proteins | sample TA2KigC150mmetaG_FD_148641 | JGI IMG/M metagenome (GOLD analysis project Ga0194126, IMG submission 148641) | Freshwater microbial communities from Lake Tanganyika, Tanzania - TA2015035 Kigoma Deep Cast 150m | ecosystem: Environmental > Aquatic > Freshwater > Lake | place: Tanzania... | reverse complement strand
CGCTACCTTAGGACCGTTATAGTTACGGCCGCCGTTTACCGGGGCTTCGATCAAGAGCTTCGCTTGCGCTGACCCCATCAATTAACCTTCCGGCACCGGGCAGGCGTCACACCCTATACGTCCACTTACGTGTTTGCAGAGTGCTGTGTTTTTAATAAACAGTCGCAGCCACCATTTTATTGCAACCTCCGTCAGCTCCAGCCGCCAGGGCCTTCACCTACCAGAGGCGTACCTTCTCCCGAAGTTACGGTACCATTTTGCCTAGTTCCTTCACCCGAGTTCTCTCAAGCGCCTGGGAATTCTCATCCTGCCCACCTGTGTCGGTTTTGGTACGGCCTACGTTAACCTGAAGCTTAGAGGTTTTTCTTGGAAGCCTGGCATCAATCACTTCGGCTGGATTGCTCCAGCACCGTCATCACGCCTCGGCATTGACTCTCCGGATTTGCCTAAAGAGCCTGCCTACACGCTTAAACCGGGACGTCCAACACCCGGCTGACCTAGCCTTCTCCGTCACCCCATCGCAGTTACCGTAGGTACCGGAATATTAACCGGTTTGCCATCGACTACGCCTTTCGGCCTCGCCTTAGGTGCCGACTCACCCTGCGCCGATTAGCGTTGCGCAGGAAACCTTGGGCTTTCGGCGAACGGGTTTTTCACCCGTTTTGTCGTTACTCATGTCAGCATTCGCACTTCCGATATCTCCAGCAAACCTCTCGATTCACCTTCACAGACTTACGGAACGCTCCTCTACCACTCACCTTGCGGTGAATCCGCAGCTTCGGTACATGGCTTAGCCCCGTTGAATCTTCCGCGCAGGCCGACTCGACCAGTGAGCTATTACGCTTTCTTTAAAGGATGGCTGCTTCTAAGCCAACCTCCTGGCTGTCTGGGCCTTCCCACATCGTTTCCCACTGAGCCATGATTTGGGGACCTTAGCTGGCGGTCTGGGTTGTTTCCCTTTTGACGACGAACGTTAGCACCCGCCGTCTGTCTCCCGTGCTGTACTTCTCGGTATTCGGAGTTTGCATTGGTTTGGTAAGTCTAGACGACCCCCTAGCCAAAACAGTGCTCTACCCCCGAGAGTAATCACACGAGGCGCTACCTAAATAGCTTTCGAGGAGAACCAGCTATCTCCGAGCTTGTTTAGCCTTTCACTCCTAGCCACAGCTCATCCGAATCTTTTTCAACAGATCCCGGTTCGGCCCTCCAGCGCGTGTTACCGCACCTTCAGCCTGGCCATGGCTAGCTCGCCCGGTTTCGGGTCTAATCCCAGCGACTTGACGCCCTCTTCAGACTCGCTTTCGCTACGCCTCCCCTACTCGGTTAAGCTTGCCACTGAAATTAACTCGCTGACCCATTATACAAAAGGTACGCCGTCACCCGTCCGTGGACAGGCTCCGACTGCTTGTACGCATACGGTTTCAGGTTCTATTTCACTCCGCTCACCGCGGTTCTTTTCGCCTTTCCCTCACGGTACTGGTTCACTATCGGTCGGTAAGGAGTATTTAGCCTTGGAGGATGGTCCCCCCATGTTCAGACAGGGTTTCACGTGCCCCGCCTTACTCGTTTTCACCTCTGCAGCCTTTTCGTGTACGGGACTATCACCCGCTACGGTGCGACTTTCCAGACGCTTCCACTAACGCTGCACAGGCTTAAGG
>Ga0194126_10008308_pt1:0-7500 | contig 14158 bp, 10 predicted proteins | sample TA2KigC150mmetaG_FD_148641 | JGI IMG/M metagenome (GOLD analysis project Ga0194126, IMG submission 148641) | Freshwater microbial communities from Lake Tanganyika, Tanzania - TA2015035 Kigoma Deep Cast 150m | ecosystem: Environmental > Aquatic > Freshwater > Lake | place: Tanzania: Lake... | reverse complement strand
ATCCATTCATCCCTGGAGTTTCTCGATGTCAGTCATGCCGCCAGTCCCCAACCAGAATCCGAATCGTTATGAATCCACTGACGTATAAGGTTCACCCCCTTCTGACGCGATGGGTCGACCTGCTGCACGAACCCTCCGCACATCACCCGAGCGACGTGCTCTATTTGCTGTCCATTCTGTTCGCCGGCAACATTTTATTGACCGCCGGGTTGCCATGGATGTTGCGCAAGGCGGAGAACCTCGAACTTCCGGCCATCAAGGCCTACTTCTTTGCCCTGCCCGCAACCTGGTTGTACTTGCCGCTCATGTTGACGCTGCTGCAGGATGTGGTTGGCCATCATTTTGAACTCGGATCCCGCTGGTTTTTCCTGTTCGCGCTCTTGGTCGTCTCGCAATTCCTGACCGCACTCTATGCCTTCACCCTGCGGCACGAACGCAGTGGGCTACCCATAGGCCTCGAATCCGGATTGAGCGTCTCCCTTTTTCTCCTGCTGGCCTCCATCCCGGCCAGCCTGATCATGCTAGGCATCAATGCCATCCAGCCCTTCATGTAGCGACTCTATGTGATCTTAGCCGCAGCTACCTCACCCAAGGCAAAGCCTATGCCCAGAACCGCCGGCTTCACCCTGACCGAATTAATGGTCACGCTCACCGTGGCCTCGATTATCATGATGATTGCCGCTCCAAGTTTCAGGGAATTTCTGCAAAGTAACCGGATGTCGACCCAGGTCAACCTGCTGCTGAGCGACCTGAATGCCGCCAGGAGCGAGGCCATCAAACGGCGTATTCCCATCACACTCTGCAAAAGCGCCAATCAGACCGCTTGCGTCACCACCGGCGGTTATGAGCAAGGCTGGATCCTCTTCACCGATACCGACCGCGATGGAACGGTCGATGTCAACGACGATACGATCATTCGAACCCAAGAGGCGATAGGCGGCGATCTGACCATCCGTGGCAAATCGCCGGTGCAGAATCGGGTGTCCTTTCATGATTCGGGCAATGTCAGCACCTCGGGCACCCTTATTTTTTGCGACGCCCGAATCAGAGTCTTCAGTACCGATCGGGGCAAGGCCCGCGCGATCGTCATCAACCAACCCGGACGGTTCAGAACCGTCAAGGGCGACGACTCACTCGTGACCTCTTGCGCCACGGAATAACGCCATGCCTGGACCGTTCCGTCGCACAACCAGACTACCCTGGGTAGTCAAGGCCCACGATCGGGGGGGCAGCGGCAAAGACACTGTTCATCAGGCCGGCGTGGGCTTGATCGAGGTGCTGATTGCCCTGTTGGTCTTGTCCTTGGGGCTTCTGGGCATAGCCGCCATGCAGGCCGCGGCCCTGCGCAACAGTCACAGCGCGACGGAGCGCAGCATGGGCGCCATCCTCACCCACTCCATCATCGACAGCATGCGCGCCAATCGTATTGCCGCCTTGGCGGGGGCTTACAACCTGGCGCTTCCAGACAGCGGCTGCAACCTTCCCAGCGCCGGCACCCTGGCGCAGAACGACCTGCGGGCCTGGCTGCAATCGATGGTTCTGCGCGATACCGACGCCGGAATCCGCGGCGTCATGTCGGGCGGAGCTTGCGGCGGCGTCAGTTGCAACAGCGCGGGTTTTTGCCGGATCAGCATCCGCTGGGACGACTGCCGAGGCATCAATGATCCCGCCGCCACCTGCCAGACGCTCACCATGATCACCGAGGTGCAGCTATGAAGCCGCACCCTCGGGCTGTCGCACCGGGCGGGAAGGGCGCTAACCGCGGCCTCACCCTGGTCGAACTCATGCTCGCCATGGTGCTTGGCCTACTGGTCATCGCCGGCGTGGGCAGCGTCTATCTGGCCAACCAACAGATTTACGCCACCTCACAAAACCTGAGTCAATATCAGGAAAACATCCGCTATATTTTTGAGATACTGACCCGGGATATTCGCCAGACCGATGGGACGCCATGCCGAAAACGGCAGACCTTCCGTTACGAACCGCAATCGACCATCGTGAAAGCCAACGGCTACGGGGGCGGAGTTGTGGAATGGGGCTTCGGTATCGAGGGCTATACCGGCAATACGGCTTCCGTCGACCGCGGCTTCGGCACCGGAACCGCGGCCAGGGTTGCCGGCACCGACGCGATCAGGACCACCGGCGGCGGCGGCAAAGTCTACAACGTCACCCAGCATAACACCGATGACAAGATCATCACCCTGAACGGTAGCCCGAGCGGGGCCATGTTCATCATCTGCAACCTGAACCGCGCGGCCAGTTTCAGTGGTACGGTCAGCGGATCGACCATTACCTACTCAGCGGATCTCAATGGGTCTTATGGCATCGAAAGCCGCGTCACCGGTTTTTCTCAAGCCTTCTGGTACGTAGGCTGCAATGGACTGGCCGCCTGCGACACCGCCGCAGGGCGCTCACTCTATCGCGGGCAGAACAATCTGGCGGCGAGCGGCGGCGACAGCCCCAATCCCATGGTCAATGGGGTCAGGGATCTACAGCTTGAATATCTGGCCAGAGGCGCTACCAGCTATACGGCCACCGTGGCCTCCTGGAACGATGTCATCGCCGTCCGCGTGACGCTCGATCTATTCCCGCCCGAAGCGGAAAACCTGCCGGATTCGGCCCCCGCCGCGATGACACCGCGCCTGACCCACGTCATCGCCTTGCGCAATCGACTCCAACCCCAATGACATCCTCTCCCGCCATGCCCACCCAAAAAAATCACGGCGTCGCGTTGCTGGTCTCGCTACTGATGCTGCTCACCATTACCCTGCTCGCGCTGGCGGGCCTGCGCGACGCCGCCCTGCAGGAACACATGAGCGGTAATCTGCACGCACGCGGTCTGGCCTTTCAAGCCGCCGAGTCGGCCTTGAGAGGTGGCGAAGAGGCCGTCAAAACCAACCCGCAAAATTACAAGAGCAGTAAATGTATCGACACGGACCCGACGGACCCGGCCACCTGGCAGGATGGCCAAACAGCGCTGTGGTCCTGGGCCTCCAACAAGAAACCTCGCTATCTGATTGAAAACCTGGGTCGGGGGCCTGGATGGGGTAACGAGGCGGAATGCGATGGCGGCGCCGAAGCCACACAATATGGCAGCCGCTGCGGGGAACTCCCGGAAGCCTGTTACTACCGCATCACGGCCAGCCCACCCGATGATGGTCGGGCCAAAACCCAGTTACAAATCATGCTGCGGCGCCGTCTGGCGCAATGAGGAGGCGTGAGATGCCTTTAAAATCGCAACTGAAACCTGGCCGGCGCCTGTCCATACTGGGCCTCGCCATGATGCTATTGTCGCTGACGACATGGGCCGACGTGGACATTGCCACCCGACCACTCACCGTCGCCGATCCTGTTCCGCCCAACATCTTCTTCATACTCGACGACTCGGGCTCAATGAATCGGGACGATATGCCCGACACCACCGGATGCAGTGGCGCTACCGGGGGCACGTCAAATGTTATACGGTCCGATACCGGAAGATTACGCACAAGCGGCACTCCCTCGACGTATAACCGGTGTCAATCTCCAGATTTCAACAAGCTCTATTATAATCCCAGTTTCACCTACACCGTGCCGGTAGACGCCAGTGGCGTAACCTTGATACGTAGCCCTGCCAATACTTTCACGTATGCCTATGTTGATGGATATAACACTAGCAATACCTTGAGCAATGACCTGACCGAATGGGTGGCGGCCACCTGGTCCGGCACTAAGTCAACGTATACCTCGGGGTGGATTTGCACGACCCGTAGTGGCAGCAGCCCCAATTACACCTACTCGGGATGCGCGGAAGCCAGCGTCAGCTCCCCCATCTATGGCTATAAACGGTTAACGCAAGTCGAAATCTTCTCCTATTACCTCTACGATGGTTCGGGGGATACCGCCAGCGATACCAATTACGTAAAACATTTGGCTACCGATGCGGAGAGACAAAACATTGCCAACTGGTATGCATACTACCGAACCCGACTGTTCACGGCTCGCGCGGGCACCAGCTTGGCTTTCAAGAATATCCCAAGCAATTATCGGGTGGGTTATGGAAGCATCAATCATCCCTATAGCAGCAGTTATTCGACCATCATTTCCGGGGTAAGACCTTATTCGAGTTTACGTTCAAGCTTTTATTCCTGGCTTTTCGACGTTACACCGGCTACTTCAACCTACTACTACACCCCACTTCGTCGAGCTCTGGATAACGTAGGCAAGTATTACGAAACAGATGAACCCTGGCGAGTGGATCCCGGTGATGCAAGCTCAACAAAAATATCCTGCCGATCATGCTTCAGCATCCTGATGACGGACGGTTATTGGACGGGGGGGACAACTTATCAAGCGGGCACAACCGCAGCCAGAGCCAATGTAGACGGGAGCAACGGCAGCCTGATCACGGGACCAAATAATCAGAGTTTTACCTATACGGCCACCAGCACATTTTCTGACACCTATTCAAATACCCTGGCGGATGTCGCCATGTATTACTGGAAGCGCGACCTTCGCACCGATCTCACCAATAACGTACCCATCAGCGATATCAATCCCGCGTTTTGGCAGCACGTGGTCACTATTGGCATCGGTTTAGGCGTGGATGGCGGCATTACCAAGAAGGATGCATTCGCAGCACTCACAGGCGGTACGGCTATTTCCTGGCCAAATCCTCTTCAACCTGACACATCCGATACCTCTTCGAATCCCTCCAAGATCGACGACCTCCTCCACGCCGCCATCAACAGCCGGGGCATTTATTTTTCGTCAAAAAGCTCCCAGGAATTCACCGAGGGTCTGAAGCAGTCCCTGGCCAATATTGAGGCCCGCTTGGCCACGGGCAACAGCGTGTCCATCGACAGCGCCACCCTGGCCGCCGGCGCCACCCTGTACAAAGCCAACTTCCGGTCGGTGGTATGGTCCGGCGAACTGGCCGCTTATGCGCTGGATGCCAACGGTAATCCAGCGGACACGCCCACTTGGCTGGCATCCGCAAAATTGCCCGCACACGCCTCGCGCAACCTCCATACCCGAGTTGGCGGCACGGCGGTCGCCCTGACTTGGGCCAATCTCAGCAGTACGCAAAAAACGGCGCTGGGCACGGAATCCATTTTGAACTACCTGCGCGGCGATCAAAGCCTCGAAGTCGCCAATAACGGGACCCTCCGCACCCGCAACAGTCCGCTCGGGGACATCGTCAACTCCAACCCGGTTTTCGTCGGCAAACCGGACCCCTACCTGTTCCAGGGCCGTGCCTGGATCGGCGCATCCACGCATGACGACTTTGCCGCGGACCAGGCCAGCCGGACCAACATGGTCTATGTGGGCGCCAACGATGGAATGTTGCATGGCTTCAACGCCAGCACCGGCGTCGAGGTCTTCGCCTATATGCCGGAAGCCGTGGTGAATGCCACCCTGGCCACGCTGGCTAACCCTGAATATAGCCACCGTTATTTTGTGGATGGCGAATTGACGGTAGCCGACGCCTATGTCGGTGGGGGTTGGAAATCGATACTGGTCGGCGCACTCGGGCGCGGTGGCAAGACTCTGTTTGGCATCAACGTCACCAATCCGGCGTCCATCAACGCCGCCAGCATGCTATGGGAAACCAACTCGTCCGCCATGGGGCAGAACGTCGGCAAGCCGATGATTGTCCGCCTGCCGAACGGCGCCTGGGCCGCCGTTCTTGGCAACGGCTATAACAGCGGCAGCCAGCAGGCGGCACTGATGGTCGTCAACCTGGCGGACGGCGGCGTCACCACCATCGGCACGGGAGTGGGATCGGCAGCCAATCCCAACGGCCTGGCCGGCGCCTATCCCTGGGACGCCAATAACGACGGCAACTTCGAGACCGCCTACGCCGGCGATCTGCAAGGCAATGTCTGGCGCTTCGATCTCGTGGCCAATACCGCCACCAAACTGTTTCAGGCGCTCGACACCGCCAATCAGCCGCAACCCATCACCGCCAGCGTCCGGGTTAGCAAGGACCCGGACACGCTCAAAACCTGGGTTTTTTTCGGCACGGGGAAATTTCTGGGCGACAGCGATCTGGCCACTCGTCAGATCCAGACCTGGTATGGCCTGATCGACGACCAAACGGCGATCAGCGGCCGCGGCGTCCTCGTTCAGCGCAGCATCGTGGCGGATGTCACCTTTGGCGCCAACACGGCACGCACGATCAGTGAAGCCGCCGCGAGCGACCTGATAGGGCGGCGCGGCTGGTATATCGACCTGGCCGTGGACGGTGTCGCCCGAGGAGAACGAATGGTGCTGCCCAACCAGATAGTCGGAGCTTCCAGCCTGGTCGGGGTCTCGCTCATTCCGATCGGCGATACCTGCAACCCCGGCGGACAAGGCTTCATCATGGTGATCAATCCTTTCACGGGTGGCAGGCTGGGTTATAACTTTTTCGACTATAGCGGCGATGGCGCCTTGACTACGGCCGATCTGGTCAATGGCATCCCCGGCAGCGGCATCAGTTTCGGTAACATACCGAGCACTCCGGCCTTCAAGGGCGACAGAATGATCGTACAAACCGATCAGGGACAGATTTACACGATGAAGGTAGCCCCGCCCTATCCCGCCGGTGAGACGCAGCGGGTCATGTGGCATGAACTGACGGACGACTGATGAACAATGACTCTGGGGTGACCCTGATCGAACTCATGATCACAATCGCGATCATCGCCATTCTCGCGAGCGTTGCCTACCCTGCCTACACCCAGCACATGGTGGATACCCGCCGTAAATTGGCGCAAGCCTGCCTGACCGAGTATTCGCTGTATATGGAGCGCTATTACACACAGAACCTGACCTATACCAGCGCGGCGTTATCCGCCGGGGAATGCGTGAACACACTCAATCGAAGCGGAACCTACTACAACTTTGCCTTGAGTAACCTCTCCGCATCGACTTACACGCTGACCGCCACCCCGGTTGGCGCCCAGGCCAGCAGTGATGCAAAATGCGGCGTCGCACTGACCCTGACGGAAAGGGGAACGCGTGGTGTTGGCTCTGGGGGCGTCATCAGCAAGTGCTGGTGAAGCTGCCGTTTCCCCCTTCAGGCTCTCCGTGATCCCCAAACTTTCAGGAGGCCGAGCCACACCCGCGTTGGCAAAAGGTGGATTTTTTTCTCCGCCATGGAATTTTTTTCACCCCCCCCTGTCCTATCGCACGTTGCCGGGACAACTGCCCGCCAACTTCACTAGAAACAACTAAGCGTTTTGGAGGTTAATATGGCTGCTATCAATGCAGGAGTAGTTGTAGCGGACAAGCCGCTACTGGATAAGGGCTGGCTGACATTCGCATTCGCGATATACGCCGTGTTCTATGCATGGGTTCGCTGGTATGAAGGCGTTTATGGCTGGTCCGCCGGTCTCGATTCCTTCGCGCCGGAATTCGAAACCTACTGGATGAACTTCCTGTACACCGAAATCGTCCTGGAAGTGGTCACCGCCTCCATCCTGTGGGGCTACATCTGGAAGACCCGTGACCGCAACCTGGCCGCGATCGAACCGC
>Ga0194126_10008307_pt1 | contig 14159 bp, 7 predicted proteins | sample TA2KigC150mmetaG_FD_148641 | JGI IMG/M metagenome (GOLD analysis project Ga0194126, IMG submission 148641) | Freshwater microbial communities from Lake Tanganyika, Tanzania - TA2015035 Kigoma Deep Cast 150m | ecosystem: Environmental > Aquatic > Freshwater > Lake | place: Tanzania: Lake... | reverse complement strand
GGGTGTCCACGATTGATCCGTCGGGCTTTATCTCTGCCAGGTGGCTGATTTTTTGTTCAACCATTCGGTCGGTCTTGAGGCCGCTAATATTGGCGTTGACCACCGAAAAATAGTCTTTGGGAGTGGTGAGGATTTCTCCAGACCAGCCCAAGTCGGAGATGGTTTTCTGGATATTGTAGTCAAAAAAGTACATTACGATAGAGCGGCTTTCCAGGCAGTCGGAAAAAACTGACATAATTTCAATCCACTTCTCCGGCGGCGAACTGAAAATTTTTTCCAAGATTATCGGTGCGAGGTCGGCTAAAAATTGCTTGGGCCGGTTGAGTTTTTTGTCATATTCTACTTCAACTTTATTTTGGGTTACCTCCACGAAATTTTCCGCAGTGACTACCGTGCCGTATTTTTCGTGGTTTATTGGGCCGGTGATTTTTAGAAGCTCCCGGAGCAGTTTGGGAGTGAAGGCGATTACGCCGTCAACGGCCGGTCCGCCAGTTTTTTCGTAAAACCAAGCTACTTTTTCCGCGCTTTTAGGAAAGTCCGGCCACCAGTTAGCGTCGTGCATGGACCAAGTGGCGCTCATTTTTTGGATTGGTTTGGGCGGAATTACCCTTTCTTTAAGCTGGCCGTCTGGATTATAGATCCCGTCAATCATAAGTTGGGAGACATTGCCCTCTTCTATTTTAAGTATTCCGTAAGTGCCGATAAAGCCGCCGGTGGCGCGAATCTCGTCATTGTTTTGAAAAAGGAAGAGGTATTGTTTGGCCACTTTATGGCCCAGCACGTCAAGAATAGTATTTGCACTAAGAGAGAAATTATTGATTCCCTCAACGACGGCAGGCAGTTTTTCTTGCAGTAGGACGAATTCCTCTCTTTTTTCTTCGGGAAGGTCGCCGATCTTGATCCGGTTTAAATAGCTTGCCGCTTGTTCCAGCTCTCCTTTGGCGCGAGCCAGTTTTTCCTGAAAAACAACGATGGCACTAGTGAGATTTTCGGTATGGTCCGATCTTCCAGCGGGCTTAAAGCCCGAAGCTTCTTTTAGGGTTGACAGGTTGTCCACCGCGAAGAATTTCTTCTTAAGAGCCCCCTCATTGCCCAAAAAAACGTCAAAGGATTCAGAGATGATTTGGCCGGCAAAGGCCAAGTGTTTTCCCGCTTCCAAAAGGTTTTCTCCGCTTTTCACTTTGGACCCTCCGGGTAGTACTTTAATTATAGAAAGCATTGAGCCGCCAATTTCATCAAGGGATTTGTTAGCGTTTAGGAAATTTTGGTAGGCGCTTTCAAAATTTTTGCGGGCCTCTTCGGGTTTGGCGGAAATCATAGCAGATTTGGCTGATTTTACGTTTTTGTAGGCCTCGTTACTTTGTTCTTCTATCCGGTTTTTGGCTTCAATTACTTTTTGGATGTAAGCTCCCAATGGTATCATCAGGGAAATGATAATGCCGATTCCTAAAACAATGGCTGAGCGTTTGGCGTTGGGAGAGCGAAAAGCGAGAAATATATTCTTGAAAACCCGCCAAAAATCTTTGGTTTTTTCAGCGGCTTCACGGATGACCAGTTCTTCGTTGGGAGGGAGAATTTGGTTGGACCAAGTCTCGGCGACAGTCGGGCTATTGGATTGATCCGGCGGGTTTAGCGGATTCGGCGAACTGGGCGAACCGGATTGAGAGGAAAAATCGCCGGCCTCAATCTGGTATTCTGTTGAGTAATTGGCTGGTGTCTTGTCCATAATCTCCATGGCGACAACCTGGTTTCTTTGGCGGGAGAAATAATCTTTATCTCTTATTTTTTGCCAGAGAAGGGCGAACGTTTTTTGGATTTTTGAAGTTAAAAATGGCTTAAAAGATACTTTTTGCTTGGTTTGCTTTCTTGGGGCGGGTTGTGCCGGCGGAGCGTAGGCGGGAATATAATCGTTAATGATGTTGGCGGGTGAAACCTCCTCTTCTTCCACCGCGATATATTTTTCGTTTTGTGGGACGACGGAAGGAATAGGGTCTCTGATTTTAAATTTGGAATTTAGAGTCTCGGATTTTGGTTTTTGCTTCAGATTCAAAATTCCAAATTCCAAATTCCTTCCCTTTTTCCCTTTTTCTTTCTTTTCGGTTTTGGGTTTTTCGTTGCTGGCGGTTTCTTTTTTTATTTCCGATTTTTCAGCTTTCATAAATGATAACTTTACCGTTGTTCCGTAAGGGTTAAAATTATCGGGTAAAATTCTGTTTTCGTCTTGCAAATTTAATATGTCGTCTGGGGAGTATTTGGGAAGCTCCTCCTCTCCCTCCCCCAAACGCTTTTTTATTTCGTCGCGGTCAGATTGAATTTTTATTTTTAGGGTGGCTTTTTCCCGATAGCCGGGATAGGAAGGATGAGAAAGCAGCCCCTGGAAAGATTTTTTATTTCTTTGTGAGAGATCGGTAAAGCTGTTTTTTTGAGTAAGGATTGGCGAACGGGGAACAAAGACATCGGAAATGTGCCTCCCCTTCCTTCCTGAAGTCGTTGGCTGCCAACGACTAACCGAGAAAGCGGCGGAGTTACGGTCTGGCGCAATCGTGAATTTGCCGGGTGATTTTTTTCGGATTTTTCCCGCCATGTCCAAAGCCCCTCGGCCGGAACTCTTAATGTTTTCCTTAACGGCTGCTTCCCTGCCCTTGGGAGTGGGTTGGTATGCCAAAGGATGCTGGCTAAACTCAATACTTTCGGCAATTTTTCGTTTTTCCTTCCGGATGTGAGCTTTTTGTTTTTTTATCAGGTCTAGCGACATATTTTTTATGAAACGTGGGACATTAAACACGGAACGCAGGAAGCGCAGCAAACACAAAAATTCCTAGTCCTGTTTGCTAGTTCCAAATCAAAAATATTATAACATTGAAAATCAGTTTTACTAATAAAAACAGCACTGCTTGGTGGATAGTTTTTAGGCAGTGCTGATTTAAAGTTTTTCAATTGAAGTTTATCGGTAAAATGAAGCTCGGCTATTTTTCTAATGCTTTTTTATAGAGTTCCAATGTCTCGCGGGCCATTTTGGTCCAGCTGTATTTTTGGATGGTCTCTTTGGCGCGGGGCAAATATTCTTTTTTAAGACTGGTTAGGTTTTTTACCGCTTCAGCTATCTTTTCACTCATATCGGTTACCGATTTTCCGTCAAAATAGACTACCGAGTCTCCCAGAATTTCCGGAAAACAGGTGCCTTTGTTGCAGAGCACTAGTTTGCCGCGTTTTAACGCCTCCAGCGGCGGCAGGCCAAATCCTTCATAGAGCGAGGGGAAGATACAGAAAAGCGCTTCTTGATATAAAAATTCCAAAGTTTTACGATTGGAAACGAATCCCGGGAAAATCACATTCTTTATTTTGCTTTTAATCACTGAATCTTTTAATCTCTTAAAAAAATAGTCCTTTCCTCCAGCTATCACAAGGTGCAATTCTTCTCCCTTTTTCTCGCGATAATTTTTGCTGGCGCCGTTAAAAGCGAATACCAGCCGCTCTAGATTTTTGTGAGGGTAGGCCCCGCCCAAATAAAAGATATAAGGGGTTTTTAACCGCAACTTTTTCTCAAGCCATTTCTGCCGGGTTGCGGAAGAGAGCTCGGCATATTGCTTAATTTTATCATCATCTTCACCTCCGGCACCTTCATAAATTGTAAAAATCTTACGACTGTCCGCATTCGTGAAGAAACGTAAAATGTCCTGCGCGGTACTTTGAGAAACAGCAATTATGGCTTTTGATTTTGATACGGCGTGGCCGATAGTCATTCGGTAAGCCCAGTTCTTCACTGCGTATTTTAGCGGCCCCAGCGTGGTTGCCTTTTTGGTTGGGAAAGCAAACAAAATTAAGTCATGAATTGTAGTGATGAAGGGTTGATTATAAGTTACCGGCACATTGAAGTGCGGAAAATGAGTCAGATCCGGCTTAAGCCGATGTAATATTTTGGGGATAGCGATTTGTTCTTTTAGTCCGTACCAATGGGCTTCAGCCCGAATGATTTTAAAGTTTGGATTATTGAAGCGTAACTGAGCCTGCCCTCGGCTACGACCGAGGGTCGCACAATCTTTTTCCCGTAATAAAATGTAATACAAGTTTTTTCGGTCAATTTTGGCCAGTTCAAAAACCAAATTGCGGGTATAAGTGGAAAGCCCCCGATTTTCAGGATTAATAAAACGAGCGTCAATGGCGATACGCAAAATAGTATAAAATTATAAAGTTCATAAAGGAAAAGAATGTATTCAAAAGCAACTAATCTTTTCTTTAGAAAATTTACAAACTTTAAGACCTTGTAATTCCGTTTATTCCATGTAATCCATCACCATATACATTGGCTGGATGACGGAGATGGCAAAAAAACCGACGGCGCCGCCAATAATGAGAATAAGCGCCGGTTTAATTACTGAACTTAAATTCTTGGTGATGTCATCCACCTCTTTTTCATAAAAGTCGGCTAGTTGAGAAAGTATTTGTTCAGAACTGCCCGTTTCCTCTCCCACCCGGACTATTTGGATAACCATGGGGGCAAAAAGTTCGGGAAAGTTAGCCAGGGATTTGTTTAGAGGAGCGCCTTTTTGTACCATTTCTGAAGCGTTTTTTACAGCTCTTTTAAAATAAGTGTTTTCCAGAGAGTCGGCAATAATATCAAGGGCATTTACGATAGCCACCCCGCTTTTGAGAAGCGAGCTTAAAGTTCTTGCAATTCGGGCAATGTAGACTTTTTTAATGATATTTTTCACTAAAGGGGTGTGAATAAAGACAAAGTGGAAGAATTTCTTGCCTAGCGGGCTGGCTTTGAAAAATAACAGTAGCAAGGGAACGGTTACCAGACCGACCAGGGAAATGATAATATGGCCGGCCAGCAGATTGCTGACGGCGATTATTATTCGGGTGGTAATAGGCAATTCAATGTTCATTTCGGAAAATATTTTCATAAGACTGGGAACAACGAAGATCATCATCAGAACGGCAATTATAATCATTACGACAACGATAACCGAGGGATAAATCATAGCGCCGCGCACTTTGGCGCGGATGTCATGTTCTTTTTGCATCTGAAGAGCAAGAAGCTCCAGCACTTCCTCTAAAGTACCGCCGATTTCTCCGATGCGAATGGAACTGGTGAAAAGAGGAGGAAAAACGCGGGGGTAGTCCTGAAGGCTATCCGCCAAAGAACTACCGGTTTTAATTTTTTCCTTAATGTTATTAAGCGCCTCGCGAAAATAGTTTGATTTTGTCTGAATGGAGAGAATTTCCAGGGCGCGGGGGATGGGCAATCCCGATTTTACCATCACTGCAAGGTGTTTGGCAAACATCATTTTTTCGGTGAGGGAGACTCCTCTGAGAAACGGCAAGCCCTGCCAGTTTAGTTTTTTTTTGTCTGTTTTTTGGCTGGCAAACACCAAAAGCAATCCTTGGTTTTTCAGGATGTGGGCCAGTTCAACTTTGTTTTCCGCCGGCATTATCCCGGAGATTGCTTGTCCTTTTTCGTCTCGGGCGCGGTAAGTGTATAAGGACACGGGGTTAATTAAAATTTAAACGGATAGCTTAAAGAAATGATAATGGAATTTTAAGAAAAAGGTGAGTAGAACATTCATAACTATAAATAAATTTTATTTTTGGGCGGCTTTCATAAAGCCGTAGAAGAGAGGATGAGGATTAAAGGGGTTGGATTGGAATTCGGGGTGAAATTGGGAGGCAACAAAGAAGGGATGAATGTTTTGGGGCAGTTCCATTGTTTCCATTAAGCGCCGATCGGGAGAAACGGCGGAGAAAACGATTCCGGCTTTCTCCAGGCGTGCGATGTGCTTCGGATTGACTTCGTAGCGGTGGCGGTGGCGCTCGCTTAGATTATTCGTCCCGTAGAGTTTTGCTGCCAGAGTGTTGGCCCGAATATTGGCAGGGTAACTTCCCAAGCGCATCGTGCCGCCGTACTGGCTTCTGTTTAATAGAGTTTTTTGTTCCGGCAAAATGTCAATTACCGGATAAGGAGTTTTAGGATTAACTTCGGTGGTGTGGGCGTTTTTGAATCCGGCGGCGTGGCGGGCAAATTCAATTACCGCAAGTTGCATACCGTAGCAAAGTCCGAGATAGGGAATCTTGTTTTCGCGGGTAAACCGGATGGCGCTGATGATCCCTTCTACTCCCCGACTGCCAAAACCCCCCGGCACCACGACGCCGTCGTATTTTTTCAGTTCAGAGAGTTTAGCGGGATTTTTTTCAAATTCTTCCGAATCAACCCAGGAGAGCTCCAGTTTAACATTAGCTTTATAGGAAGCGTGCTTAAGCGCTTCAATTACGGAAATGTAAACGTCGCTCAAAACGAAACTGCCGGTGGCGAAATATTTTCCCACTACTCCAACCTTAACCTTCCTTTCGCCGTTACGGATTTGTTTTTGGAGCTCCCGCCATTTGCTAAAATCTTTTTTGCGGGGCTTGAGGCCAAGTTTTTGGAGGATGTTTCCGCTTAGATCTTCTTTCTCAAAGTTGAGCGGCACGTCATAAATTGATTCTACATCGGGGGCGGAGATTACGTCTCTTTTACGCGTGTTGCAAAAGATGGATATTTTTTCCTTGCGTTTGTTGTCCAGCGGAACCGGCGCGCGGGCGATAATGATATCCGGCTGGATGCCCACTGAATTTAAAGCGCGCACGGCGTACTGGGTGGGTTTGGTTTTCATTTCGCCGATCTTGGCGGGAATGGGCAGAAAACTGACCATCACGAAAAGCACTTTACCGGGCAGATCCATTCTCATCATACGGGCGGCTTCCAAAAAAAGCACATTCTGGTATTCGCCGACAGTGCCGCCAACTTCAATTACGACAATATCAGCTTTATTATGCTGGCCGGCTTTTTTAATGCGGCGGATGACTTCATAGGGAATGTGAGGCACTACTTCTACGCATTTGCCTTTGTAGAACATTCCGCGCTCCTTCTCAATTACAGTTTGGTAGACGCTGCCGGTGGTCATGTAATTGTGCTGGCTCAAGCTGCATTCTAAAAATCGTTCATAATTGCCCATATCTTGATCGCATTCAGTGCCGTCGCGCAAAACGAAAACTTCCCCGTGTTCGGTGGGGTTCATGGTGCCGGCATCCACATTAACATAGGGGTCAATCTTTATTGAAGTAACTTTGAAGCCGCGCGCCTGCAAAATAGCGGCGATGGAAGAGGAGGCCACGCCCTTCCCCACTCCGCTCATCACCCCGCCGGTTACAAAGATGTATCTGGTGTGATTGTTTTTTCGGTTAGCCATGGGAAAACAGTAATGTGTAATTTGCAATGTGTAAAGGCAAAGTTCCTTTTTTATTTTCTACCCTTTTTTTAACTTGCTCAACAATTTTGTGCTTTAATTAAAAATGTGGTTATATTTTTTATCATTCCGCGACTTCACCCGCCTCGCGGCAGAAGGGCGGGATTCGAGAAAAATTGTTATTACTAAAACAATGAAAAGGAAAATTCTTTTGGGGCTGACGACCACGCCGAAATCGGATTGGCGCAGGAAAGCAGCAGAAATTAACGAAATTAAGCTCAAAGAAATTGCCCTGTTTCCCACCATGCTGGGGTTAAAGGAGCGCAAGGAATTATACGGATTGCTGGAAAAAACCTGTCTGGAAAAAATTCCCCATGTCCACTTGCGCGATGATATGGAGAACTGGGAGCTGGAGTATCTTCAGAAAAAGTACAAAGCTTGGCTTTTTAATATCCACTACCGCGATTCCGACATTGAATTTCTGAAAAATAACCCAAAATACGCCCAGCATATTTATGTGGAAAATCTTGATGGAATTGACAAAAATTTTCTTGAAACCGCTAAGCTTTGCGGAGGGATTTGCCTGGATGTTTCTCATTGCCAGGACCTGACAGTTCTTTGCGGGGACGGCGGCCCCGCAAGATTAATGAACGCGATAAAAAATTTTAAGATCGGATGTTGCCACATCTCCGCTGTTTTGCCGAAAAGCCATTGGGCAAAAAGCTTAAGAACAAAAAAAATGGTAAAGATTTTGTCTTCCCATTATTTACATTCACTCAGGGAGCTGGATTACATAAAGAACTATCTGGAATATCTCCCGAAAATCATTAGCATAGAACTGGAGAATTCTTTTAAGGAACAGATTGAAGCGAGGAATTATTTGGAGAAGATAATCAACGGTTAGTTGGGTCATCGTTCGGGATGACAACTGAACATTATTTTCTGTTCTTTATTTTTTCGCTAATTTCTTTGATGAATTTTGTTTTTTTTATGTTTCTGGTCTTCTCTCCTGTCTGCTGGCTAGGCGAGGTTTCGCGGTCGCGGACGGAGAGTTTGCCGGATTTTATTTCTTTGTCGCCGATCACAATTATATAGGGGACTTTTTCCGTGATCGCCTGGTGGATTTTTTTGCCCACTGTTTCATTTTCCAAGTCAGTTTCTACCCGGATGTTATTTTCCGTGAGTTCGTTGGCCAGTTTCTCGCAAAATTTTACATGCGCCTTCCCTACCGAAATAATCTTTACCTGCACCGGCGAAAGCCAAACCGGAAACGCTCCGGCAGTTTGCTCGATTAAGAATGCCATAGTTCTCTCGATGCAGCCGATCGAAGACCGGTGGATGACCATAGGCGTTTGATCTTTTCCGTGTTGATCTGTGTAATGCATATTAAATCTACCTGGCATGGCAAAATCAATTTGGATAGTAATTGCAGTATCTTCTTTACCATTAACATTCCGGAGCTGGACGTCTAATTTTGGTCCATAAAAAGCGGCTTCCCCTACTCCTTCTTCATATTTTAACTTCATGTGATCAAGAATTATTTTCATTGACGATTGAGTGTCATCCCAAGCCTTTTTGTCATCAATATATTTCTCTTTATCTTGGGAATCCCATTTTGAAAAGCGATACCAGTAATCTTTAATACCTAAAGTTTTCATAGAATATTGCACTAGCTCCAATACTTTTCTAAATTCAGATTCCAGTTGATCTGCTCGGCAAATAATATGGGCATCAGACAAAGTGAATTCCATTACACGAATGAGGCCGGATAGTTCCCCAGATTGTTCTTTCCGATATTGTCTGGCAAGTTCTGCATAGCGCAAAGGTAACTCGCGGTAGCTCCTGGGTCGAGAATTGTAAATCATAAACTGATGAGGGCAAGTCATTGGTCTGAGTACATACTCTTCACCGTCAATGTTCAGGGGTGGATACATACTTTCTTGGTAGTGATCCCAGTGGCCAGACTTTCTATACAAGTCTACTTTGGCAAGCTCTGGGGTAAAAGTTCTTAAATAACCTCGCTTAGCTTCTTCTTCAATCACAAATTTTTCTAACTCCATTCTAATTATTGAGCCCCTTGGGGTTAGTAATGGCAAACCCGGGCCAACAAGGTCGGAGGAAACAAATAAATCTAATTCTTTTCCCAGTTTGCGGTGGTCGCGTTTTTTGGCTTCTTCCTGCCAAGCTAGATATTTTTTCAGTGCTTTCTTATCGGCGAAGGCCAAGCCGGATATTCTGGTAAGCTGAGGATTTTCTTCGTTACCCTGCCAATAAGCGCCGGCGATTTTGCTTAGAGTAAAACTGCCGATTTTTATCTCACCGGTTTTTTTGAGGTGCGGTCCAGTGCAAAGGTCGGAAAACTCGCCGAGCTGGTAATGGGTTACTTTCTTTGCGCCCTCCGCGGCCAGCGTTTTGAGCAAGTGTAATTTATATGGCTGCTCCGCTTTCTTGAAAAAATCCTGTGATTTTTTGAGAGCAAGATCCTTTTCGCGGAAAGGAATGTTTTCTTTGATAATTTTTTCCATTTCCGCTTGGATTTTCCCAAAATCATCCTTGCTCAAGGGACGGGGTAATTCAAAATCGTAAAAGAAGCCGTTTTCAGTGGCCGGGCCAGTACCAAATTTAACCCGAGGACCGTGGATGCGTTTAGTAGCCAGAGCTAGAATGTGAGCCAAAGAGTGACGGATTATACTTGACTTATCTTGTTCTTTTAGTGCCATTTGGTTTATATGAGCTTTTAGTAGTATCTCCACTTGCTGGTAAGGAGAATCAACCCGACGGCAATCAATACAATTACTATATCTTTAGCCAGCTTCCTCCTTTTCTCTTCTTTTGTCAAGAAAAACTGGGTGGCGGTAAAAAAAATGTAATAAGCCGCTAGAAGCAGAACCGCATTGCTTCTATAGCGGAAAGGGAAAAAAACTAACCCCCAAGCAATCTCACTGGTCATAAGGGCAGCAAGGAGACTGGCGGCGTTAATGTCTTTTTTAGTGAGCTCTCCCCTTTTAAGGGGAAGAAAGAGATTATTTTCCAGAGTGTCTTTGGCGATTATGTAGCTTATTAAGGCTGCCAAAATTATCATTAGCCAGACCGGAAAGACTATTTCTGAAAAGTGGATGAAACTGGCAAAAAGCAGGTTTGCCAGGACAAAGAAAGTAAGAAAATTAACTCCACTCAGCATGGCTAAGGCAATTTTGTCTACCGGGTTGTCATTTAATCTCCCTTTGATGAGCAGGACTAAATAAAGAGAGACGGAGAGTAAAACGATGGAAAAATAACGTAAGGAGGGCGTTCCCATAAGGGAAAGCACTGGCAAACTGCCTCCTATGAGAAGCAGCGGGACTATGGTACTGGCAATTCGGCCGACTGATTTTTTGACTAGAAATAAGATTATTACTGCGCCTCCGCCCAGCACCCACCAAACGAAATTACTGCCGAAGAAGTACAAAGTAAAAAAGATCAGGCCGATAAAAAGCAAAGTGGTAAGGAAGGGATAAAGGCGAAAAAGCATAGAAACGTTGGGCGTTAATAATTCAAGTTTGATTGATAATAACTTAGCACTGAATTTCTAGTGCGAAAAGTACGGTTAAAAAGTGCCAAGCACAAAGAACAAGGTTGCAGATAAAGTGCGAAGTGCAAACAACAAGCCATTAGACCTTAAAAAACGATGTGCAAATTAATTTTTATTTAGTCGTTTAATTCATCCAGTTTTTACGTCTTAATTTTCGGTGATAACTAATCGCGAATCTATGAGCTTCAGAGCGGATTTTTTCTATGAGCTGGACGTTTGATAAAATATTAAAAAATCTCACAGCGTTTTTTGTATAGTATAAATCCAGTTTTTTACGAGTGGGGCCTTTAGCAATCGCTGCGACAGGAATATCTAAGTCGGCATCGCGCAGCAACTTTTCTGCCATATTAAGATGGGCTTTTCCCCCGTCTAGAATTATTAAATCAGGGTCAGGCCATAAATTTTTGTCCACTACTTTCACATTCGTGTACGAAGTGGTTAATCTTCTCTTTACTCTTCTTTCTAATATTTCTCTCATCATACCGGTGTCGTTTACTCCTTCTACTGTTTTGATTTTAAATCTTCTGTATTGAGATTTATCGGGTTTGTTATTGGAAAATACTACCATCGAACCAACCGCATAGTTGCCTCCAATATTGGATATATCATAGGCCTCAATCCGGATGGACTGCCCACTGTCCACTACCCACTGCCCACTTGTTTCCGATATCAACGCCACATCTTGGATGTGCTGCAAGGCGAAGATTTTGTTGCGCAGATTAGCCGCTTTTTCGTATTCGTGTTTTTGAGCATATGCTTGCATTTCTTTTTTCAGCTTTTTTATCAATCTTGGTTTTTTCCCCGCTAAAATCATTTCAATTCCTCTAATATTTCTTAAATAATCTTTTTTGGATATGGCGCCCGCGTATGGTCCCGAGCATCTTCCCAGCTGAAAATCCAGGCATCCTTTTTCCGTTTTAAGCTTCATTGAGTGAAAAGGAAAGATCCGGCGGATTATTTTTAAAGCAACTTCCATTTTTCTTCTGGATGTGTAAGGGCCATACACCCAATTTTTGTTGAATTTTTTTAAATCCGTTTCTCTAATGAGCAAAACCCGTGGAAAATTTTCGTTTTTGGTTATTAAAAAATAAGAGAAACTTTTGTCGTCTTTGGCTTTGGAATTATATTTTGGCTGAAATTTTTTAATTAAGTTTGATTCCAAAATTAATGCTTCCAAAACAGTATCAGTTTTTTGGTATTTGATTTTTCTGATTTGAGAGACTAAACTCTTAGTTTTATACCCACCTTCACCAAGGCTACGGCGGGCAAAATATGACCGCACCCGATCACGCAAAAACGTGGCTTTGCCGATGTAAATCAGCTTATTGTGAGTGTCATAAAATTTATAAACCCCGGGAGATTTAGGGATTTTTTTGATAGTGTTTCTGATATTCATACTAAATTAATTACTGTTGTCATCCCGACCGGAGCAAAGCGGAGTGGAGGGATCCCTTTTTGTATTTCTATAAAAAAATTAAAAAGGGATTCCTCGGCTCGTCCTACGTCCTCGCTCGGAATGACAATAGGACAGGAAGATATGAGAAAATTTATTTCAAGACTCCTCTTAGAAACTTTCCCGTATAACTTTCTTCATACCTAGCGACTTCTTCGGGCGTGCCGGAGACGACGAGGCGGCCGCCCCCTTCTCCGCCCTCCGGACCAAGGTCAATCACCCAGTCAGCGGTTTTGATTACGTCTAAATTATGTTCAATTACGATGACGGTGTTGCCGGCATCAACTAATCGGTTCAAAACCGCGAGTAATTTTTTAATGTCGTCGAAGTGTAGGCCGGTAGTCGGTTCGTCAAGTATGTATAAAGTATCCACGCTTCCCCGCCGAGACAATTCGGAAGCTAATTTAATTCGCTGTGCTTCTCCGCCTGACAAAGTAGTGGCCGCTTGTCCAAGATTAATGTAACCCAATCCAACTTCTTCTAACACTTTTAACGGTTCGTGCACCTCGGGGAAATTAGCAAAGAATTCTTTGGCTTCCGTCACCGTCATCGCCAAAACTTCGGCGATGTTTTTACCTTTATACTTTACTTGCAATGTCTCGCTGTTGTATCTTTTACCGTGGCAGACGTCGCAAGGAAGATAAACATCCGGCATAAATTGCATTTCCACCTTGAGAGAACCTTCCCCGTGGCAATTTTCACAGCGCCCGCCCGGCACATTGAAAGAAAACCGGCCCGGCAAGTAGCCCCTAGTCCGAGCTTCTTTTGATAACGAGAAGATTTTTCTTACCGGAGTAAACAATCCTGTGTAAGTAGCGGGATTTGATCGTGGCGTACGTCCGATGGGTGACTGGTCAATCATGATCACTTTACGCAAGTTTTCTACCCCGGTAATTTCCTGGTGTCGGCCGGGCTTTTCCAATGACCGCATAATTTTGGCCGACAGCGCCTTAAATAAAATCTCTTCTACTAGAGTAGATTTACCACTGCCACTTACTCCGGTAACGCAGGTAAAAACCTTTAAAGGAAAACTAACGTTGAGATTTTTTAAATTATGCTCGCTGGCGTTTTTAACAGAGATTAATTTTTTGTTTTTTACCGGTCGTCTGCTTTCGGGTATTTCGATCTGATATTCTCGTTTCAGGTATTTTCCGGTTACTGATTTTTTATTATTAATAATTTGGTTGAGGCTTCCTTCGACCACCACCTCCCCGCCCAACCGGCCGGCTCCCGGCCCGATGTCCACCAGGTGGTCAGCGGCGCGAATTGTTTCTTCGTCGTGTTCGATTACAATTAAAGTATTTCCTAAGTCGCGCAATTTAACCAAGGTTTCCAAAAGTTTTTTGTTGTCCCGGGCGTGCAAACCGATAGAGGGCTCGTCCAAAACATAAAGCACTCCGACCAGCTGAGATCCGATTTGGGAAGCCAGGCGGATGCGCTGGGTTTCGCCCCCCGCCAGAGTATTGGCAGAGCGGGCTAGGGTTAGATAGGACAGCCCGACATTGTCCAGAAATCCTAACCGGTTTTGGATTTCGGCCAAAATACGCTTGGCGATAATTTTTTCTTTTTCGCTAAGCTCTAGTTCGCTTACAAATTTTAAGGCGTCACTCACGTTTAAACTGGAAAGCTCATGAATATTTTTCCCGCTTTCGCCAAGGCTGGGGCGGGCATGCCCGTGAACCGTTACCAACAAAGACTCTTTTTTGTAACGCGATCCCTGGCAGGTAGAACAGAGTTTTTGAGACATATATTTTTCGATGTCTGTCCGCACCGCATCTGATTGGGTTTTGAAATAGCGGTCTTCTAAGAAGCCCGCTACTCCTTTCCAGCGTAAATTAAATCGCCAGACAGAACCAGTTTTGCTCCCGAATTTTACTAAAATGTCAGCAGGAGGATTCTCTCCGTAGAG
>Ga0194126_10008306_pt1 | contig 14160 bp, 13 predicted proteins | sample TA2KigC150mmetaG_FD_148641 | JGI IMG/M metagenome (GOLD analysis project Ga0194126, IMG submission 148641) | Freshwater microbial communities from Lake Tanganyika, Tanzania - TA2015035 Kigoma Deep Cast 150m | ecosystem: Environmental > Aquatic > Freshwater > Lake | place: Tanzania: Lake... | reverse complement strand
TGATTTCCCTTGCTATATCTTTGCTGTAAGTGGGAGAAGAAATAATATCAGCAGAAATCTTTAAAACCTTTTGTCCCTCCTGTATTTTTTGCAGCATCTTTTCAACAAACTGAGTATTTTTTGCTGCTTCACCAAACAATATTGCAATCCTAAACAAATAATATCGTTTGGCTATTGCCTGCACAAAACAGTCCCCACCATATTTTGTACAGCCATATATATTCAATGGTTGTGGCAAATCGCTTTCAGCGTAAAAATCTCCTTTCTCGTCATTAAATACCGCGTCCGTGCTAAAATGCACCAGCAAAAAGCCCTTTTCATTTGAAAGTTCCGCTAGGAATTTTGGAAATAATGTGTTTATCTGAAAGGCTTTTTCCGGTTCTTTTTCACAAAGATCAATCCCCAACAAAGCAACGGTATTTATAACGATCTCTGGTTTATTTTTTTCAATCAAGTTTCGAACTTGCACAAAATTGAGAGCATCAAAATCGCTACTATTTTTAGAAACAATCGAATAATTACCCACAAAAATATCTCTTAGCGCAACTCCCATTTTGCCCGTACCGCCTAGAAGTAATATTTTTTTACCCATTTTTTATTCTATTAAACATTTACGTTGTTTTTATTCTTTAAATATTGACTTATTGTTCTAGCTATTCGCCGATCATGGTCAATCATCTTTAGAGTTTCAATTCCGGATGTGTCATACCATCCCCATCCCTGTCCTTCTTGTAATTTCAGTTCTGACTTATACGCATTAAAAGCTTCGATAAATATATACATGTGCCCTTCAGCATCATTAATTTTGAAATCCTGTTCAATAAAAAGTTGAGGAAATTTGAGTTTATAATTTAATTCTTCAAAGGCTTCTCTGCGTACCGCATCTTCGGGGGTTTCTCCTTCTTTAATTCCACCCCCAAAAAAAGCCCAATAATCTGGTAATACTGCAGCATCTTTGGTTCTATGCTGAAGTAAAAGATTGTTTTCATGATCATATAAAATGATAAGCGCTACCTTGTACATTATAGTAATGGTTCAACAACTTTTTTTGTTAAAAGGTATGTGCAATAGGTTTTTGTAATTTTTACTAAACGGGGTTTTTGGCATGTATAAATTTTTTTAAAACAAGAATTTGATTATGAAACATTTTAAGTGATCTTTAGATGCATCCAAAGCTTCTTTACGGTATTAAAGAGTATTGGTATTTCTATAACAGGAAACGCTTTCCCCATTTTGAGGGAGTACAATTCTTTTGACATGATTTCCTCAAGGGAAAAAAGACCAAGATCAAGACCTTCCTTTAATTGTATTTCATCAAACGGAATTGTTAACTGGCAACAATAAGCATGGGAAACGGTATTTCCTAAATCTGGAATTATCTCAAACCCCAATTTATGCATAATCGCTGGCCTGTACCCTATCTCTTCAAACAACTCTCTCGCGGAGGCGTCATCAGGGGTTTCACCATCATCAATTGAACCACCAAAAAACCCCCAACAACCAGGAAAACTTATACCTTCTTTAATATCTCTTAATTGCAAAAGTACTTTTTTATTTACGTACGGAAGTATAACAACAACTTCTTTTGATTTATGAGCATTATTGATTTTATCATTGGCTTTTTTCTGCTATTTCTTTCAGATTAAGGTATTCAGCAGTAATAAATTGATAATCCCCTGTGTAACCCGCCTCCTTTAAAACCTCAACCCATTCATCAACGTGGAGTACAGTTGTTCCTAATAAAGTCCAATATTTAAAGAGCCGCGCACCTCGTTCATCTCGATATGCACCCAATGTTATAAAGCCTTTACCTTTACCAACACGTTGTATTTCTTTAAGGCATGAGATTGCATCCCTTAAAGTCAAGGTATAAACAACCCCGATAGCAATGACAAAGTCAAATTCATTATCCTCAAACGGTAATTTATGAAAATCGCTTTTTACAATGTATGATTTAATCGGTGGCATAGCACTGGCAATGGCATAATCAGATATCTCTACTCCACGTATTTTCATAGCAGGAAATTGTTCGTGAAAATCATGTAAGAGAAACCCCTTTTCACAACCAATTTGTAACAAGGAAGACTGTTCGGTTAATCCATAATCTTCACATATTGACTTTACAATTGTTTTCCATCGGCTGTCATATTTAAATCCACCGTATCCATCATTCCGGTCGCCGTCATAGTATCTTTTGTCACGATACGAAGCTACGATCCTATTTTTAATCGTTCTCATATTAGGTCCTACATAGCGCGGTTCTTTTGGCTGTGGATAATTTCTTAAAGCATTAAATTCTCTCATAAATATTTTGAGGAATGTTTCATAAAATAACAACAAAGAAATAACTGAAAAAATTTCTTCAAGGATTATCTAAAATTATTTTGAAATTTGGATTTAACACTTACCTGAGATGTTCCGCGAATGTTTATAATTTTCTTTTCTCTTGAACAATTTATCAAAACAAGTACAGATATGCCGTTGGAAAAATCTTCCTAAATAAGTTAAATTAAATCTTTCTGTATACATTTCCAACATTCCTTCTTTAACAAAAAAATTTAATGATTCTAATTCCTCTTTAAAATATTCTTTAAAATTAATCTCATATTTTTCCTCGATTTCAGTAAAATGCACACTGGAAAAACAAATAATATTCTTTATTATATCTCTTCTTATTTGATCATCTTTTTCTAAAACATATCCTCTATATACTGGAAATTTTCCACTATCTAACGCATCACAATAACCAGAAACAGTTGGATTGTTTTGAGAATAATAATTAGCAATTCTTCCCATTGCCCAAGGTCCTATTCCAATTGAATCTTCTGATACATGAGTATGTCCCATAGGACTTCTACCCAATGTTTTATTTTTCAAAGCTATTGCTAGTATATCTGTCGGTTTAGCAAAATGATCGATTCCAATCCGAACATAACCTTCTTCCGAAAGTCTTTGAACAGAATCAAGAAATATCATTGTGTTTTCATCAAAATTTGGAATAGCGGAAGATACCATTAGTTTTTGATGTTTAAGCAACTCTGGTTTATAAAACATATGGTTAAGACTAATTTTATCAGGAGAAAGTCTAATTATCTCGTTAACAGTATTTCTAAAAGATGCTCTAGTCTGAAAAGGCATCCCGTAAATTAGATCAAAATTAACACTTTTGAAAAGATTCCTCACAGAGAGCAACTCCTCAACCATTTGTATTGATTGCACTCTATTAACTGCTTTTTGAACTTTTAGATCAAAATCTTGTATTCCAAAAGATATTCTATTAATTCCTAACTTACTATAATAAACAAGTTTATTCTTATCAATTGTTCGAGGATCAATTTCTATTGAAAATTCCTTAAGTTTTCCTATATCTGCAAGCAGGCTCATTTTTTCCACCAAACTTTCTATTTCTTCTTCATTCATAAAAGAAGGAGATCCTCCACCAAAATGAACTAATTGAATATTAGGTTTAAATGAATTGGTGTTAAAAAAGTTATTAAGCATATCAATTTCTTTAAATTGATATTTCAGAATATTATTAACTTTTTTGTGCTCTGTAGTTATATCACTAGGGCATACGCAAAAATAACATCTCTTAGGACAGAAAGGAAAATGGAAATAAAGCGAAATAGGATAATTCTCTCCTTTTGAAACTAACCATTGTAATGCTTTTTTATAATTATTTTCTTGAAAATCGTCTTTCCAAAAACCTGCCGAAGGATAATCTGTATACCATGACCATTCAAAATCATATTTTCTTATAAGTTCTGCAATTTCTTTTAACGTTTTTTCTTGCATTTTATAGCCTCGTTTTTATTGAAATGATTATTTAATTAGCTCCGAAATACAATGTTAGGAGATGGAACACAAGCGGTTACCAGCCTATCAAAGAGCAGGTTTTCAGACCAGCGACGGTTGAATGATAACAAAGCTCATCAAGATAGGCATTGTAAATCCATGAAAAGTACCTTGTATAAAAGCCTTCGCATTAGAAATCAAGATATGCGTCCATTTCAAAACGGTATGGGCTTTCCGTCCTTTCACAATCTCTTTGTGATATTCGTACCCTTCTTCCTTCACAGCGTTGTAGCTATTAAACCCATCCGACTTTACCTTTGCCCTTCTTTTATGTCCGTCTTGACAATCTCCTTCTCCGTTTTTAGATTACCGTCAGCGATGACGGAGGTTTTAGAACTACCGCCTCCCCGCTTATCTCTCTCTTTTTGGATTACCAAAGAAAGCATCGTCTATTTCTATCATCCTAACCCGAATAAATCGGAAAAGTGCCAAAAGTTGGGCAGTGTTAAAAACTGTCTCAAAGCTTATGCAAGGCGGAGTACGAGACTTCGCAAAAAATATTTTTGCCGAAAATGTAAAAAGTTTTCTTTTAAGATACTAATCATAATTTACACCCTCAAAAGTCAGTGCATTTCTTGTTTCCCTACGTATATTTTCCAGTTCCTCTAAAGATATATTCATCATTTTAGCAGTTTTTTCACGCTTGACTGGATCTGTAAAATTTATACGATCCCATTCATAAGCACGTAAAATGCTAATATCCTTTGGAGTAAATTCTGGAGTTTTTATTCTACCATAACGCCAATTTATCTCGTTTTCATTTCCAACTATGTATCCCTTTTCCTTAGCTAGATCATACATTTTAGTACCTAATATGGGATTCGCTATGAAAATCTTTACGTAATCGGCTCCACATGTTTCGGCATAATGCAAAGATTCTCTGATTTCATTCCAAGTTTCGCCTGGTAAACCTATTACAAAATTTACACAAACATAAATGCCATATTTTCTAGCAAGTGCTATTTTTTCGGGAGCAGTTTTAAGGTTAACTGGCTTATTAACAATTTGCTTAAGCACTCTTTCATTTCCTGATTCAATTGCCACATTAAGCATCAAACAGCCGGATTCAACCATTAGTTGTAATAGTTCATCATCTAAAGTAAATAAAGCAACACCGTTTGCTTTCCATTTCAAATTTAATTTACGGTCGATCATCATCCGAAGTAATTCTTTTGCACGCCCTCTGTGATAAAAAGCATTATCATCTTCAAAATTAATGGATTTTATACCGTATTTTTCTTTCAATAACTCCAACTCACCTACAACGTTAGCGGAACTTCTCATTCTATGGTTCTTGCCAGATACAGACTCAACTTGACAAAAACAACATCCTATCGGACATCCCCTTACCGTGGGAATTCTCACAAAAGGAAGTTCTGGTGGGCTGTCGATACCGTATCTTTGTGCAGTCGTAATATAAGCACGAAAATCAACGAGTTCGTAATCAGGATAGGGAAGCGCGTCAAGGTCATCAATCAGCATAGCAGGAAGAACTTTTAACTCTCCGTTTTCCTTTCTGTAAACGACTCCTTGGGTGGGAAACGCCCCTTCTCCATTTAGGTACCTAATAAGGTCTCGAAACACATATTCTCCTTCTCCTATGATTGCATAGTCTATTTTGAGATTTTTCATTATATTCATGTACATCGTGGTAACATGAACCCCACCCATAACAACAATAATGTCTGGATTAACATTCTTAATTATATCAACTGTTATATCTCCAATCAGAGCATATTCCGAACTTAACATTGAAATTCCAACGAGATCTGGTTTAAGCTCTTCAACTTTTGCCCCGAATTCATCCTGGCTCATATTATAAAATTGCGCATCAACTATTTTGACATCTACATCTTCTTTAATCATTGTAGCTAAAAGACATATTGTATAAGGATTTAAATTCCAAGTAGTTGACAAATCTGTCTTTTGCCAGCGCTGGTTAGGATATACCAACATAACTCGTTGTATTTTTTTCGATATCAATTTCAATTGCTTATGCGCCCTCCGGTTTGCAGATCAACCTGCATAGTTTGCCCTTAATTTGAGTACAGCCCTAATTATTGACTGTGTCGATAAGAGTAGCATTTAAAAAGTAGCGCATGTTCCTCTTAAGGTACCTAATCATCTTTAGGGTATTTTTCACAATATTCTTAATGAAATATGTAGTCTTGACTCCAAGGAATCTAAAGAGCGTATTTTCAATCTGAACAATCACGGATGGAAGGTAGAAACGCCGTCTGCAATTTCTACAACATATTGGCTGAGGATCGCGTGAATGTTTATCAAAGATATGATTTTTGTATATCGATTTAACATTACAATAAGGACACTTCACATGAATCTCGTGTCCCTTTTCATTTCTTATTACTGATAATGGTTTTACATATTTCCGATGTGCCCTTTCGGCCTCATAGAGGTCTCTCTGAAGTTTTACAAACTCCTGTTCGGTCATAGTATTACTCATATTTATTGGCACTGCTAACCTGTCAGTTATATTTTCAATAAAATCTGCCTCATCTTTAATGATGCCTTTTTTCAGGCAATGGTGATACAAAGGCGTTCCGGGGTAAGGATGTATATAACCTAATCTGAGTTCCCCTCCGTTATAAACACTCTTTTTCCAATAGTTAAGCGTTTCATACGCGGTTTCTACAGTCTCAGCAGCGTCGCCAAAGATAAAATTCCCTTGTATTGATATATTTAAGCGCCTGGTAATTTCCAGCGCCTGATCTATCTGTTGAGGTGTTATCATTTTATGCATACTTTTTAGAACCACAGGACTATAGCTTTCAAGACCCAAACTAAGCGTAAAGCAACCGGCGTCTTTCATTGCGGATATTAGCTTTTCGTCAAGTTTATCTACACGCATTTGACAGCTCCATTTAACCTCCCACGGAACTGTTTTAAAGAGTCGCTTTATTTGTGTGCAGAACTCATATACCCTTTCTTTATCATATGAAAATAGTTCGTCAAAAATACTTATAACATTTATTCTATGTCGTTTTATAGCGGGACCTAGCTCCTCTATAATATTTGGAACCGACCTTTGTCGATATACTTTACCTGTTGGGTGAAAACAAAACGTGCAGGAAAAAGGACATGAGCGGCTGGAAACAAGCGGGTATATCCGCGGATAGTCGAATATGTCTAAATAGGAGTCCGTATGTCTGGGTATTGCATGATCTAAATAAGTATCCATTCCCAAACCTTCGTAATCCGGGTAGGGAAGATTATCGATATCTTTTATCGCCTCGCGGGGCTTTGTCAATGTAAATTGACCATTGGAGCCAAGATAGCCTATCCCACTTACATCTTTCACATTTTCATTATTTTCCAGACACTTCAAGAGTTCCAAAACTGTCACTTCGCCTTCGCCAATCACTAAATAGTCTGGTTTTAAGAGTTTAAATATTACTTCCGGTTGGCTTGATATTGCGCCACCACCCAAAACTACTCTTGCATAAGGGGCATATTTGCGAAATAAACTTACACAGCCTTTAATAGCGGGGTAGAAAATAGAAAGACTTCCCGCAAGTATAAAATCATATCTTTCTTTCGACAAAGCGTTCCCAATTAAATCATCAACCGTTCCGTCGCAATGATTAAGATTCAACCAGTCTACTTTATAGCCATTCTTTTTTATTACGGCAGAAATGTAGGCCAACCCCACTGGCAGATGATAATTGAAATCGGCTTTATTGTTACTCTTAGAATTGAATCTTGTAACTACAATTAAGACTTTCATAGCACCCTTTGTATCTTTTCAAACATTCCCGTTCTGATATTTTTGTGTAAATTCATAAATTCAGCCTGTCCACCTTGAATACCTCTTTCTTAACGGTTCTAATGTTTTTTGTACCGCATCACCATTTTGGGGAAAGTTGCTTACAATGCTAGTTAAATCAAACTGAGTAAAACGACTATACCAATACTCAGATTCTTGTAAATTCTTTTTCGCTGTGTCAAGATGCTTCTTTGCCGCTTCTTCATTTCTAAGCATCGCATGACATAATCCAGCGAACAAAGGCATATAAGGGTTATTAGGATAAACAAGCTGCACTGCTTCCAACCAAGACGCTAACTTCTCAGGCCTTCCACCTGGTTTGAGATTCTTATTATTTATATAATTTGCTACTAAGTTAAAAGTAAACCAAATTTGCTTAATCTGTTCTGGAGAAGGAACTATGTCCTTCGATAGTTTAAAAATCTCCGGTCCCGAAATAATTCCTTCAGATTCTGTAATTTCCCCTTTCGAATTATCTTTCGACGGGACAAATTCTGCCGCCGTTCTTCTATCGCCCTGTGTCTCTTTTGCAGTGGTCTTGCTTGTAAATTGGAATACCGTAAAATTAGCTCCATCCAGATTCATTTCACATGAAAATCTAAATGTATCAAGCATTTGTCCAAATGTCTCAGTGCCAAAAAAACCTATTATATAATTCCCGGCAATAAATATTTCTGGAAATTTCTGGAGCATTTTTCCAACCCTTCTTAACAACGGCAAACTTGCCGGCTTCTTCATTTTCTTCTGCATCTCCGCATTACCTGATTCTATGCCGATTCTGAAACCGACACATCCGGAATCCCTCATCAAACATAGCAATCCTTCGGTAAGCGATGCTGCGATAAGACCGTTACCTGCTGACCAGGTAATCCCATATTGTTGCCTCAGATTGATCATTCCTTTCAACAATTCAACAACACCTTCCTTAAAAGTGGGGGTTCCAAGGAAATCATCGTCCAGAATTTCAAAATGTCTAATACTTCTTTCTTTAACAAGGTAACAAACATCCTCCAAAATGTCTTTTGCAGGGTATTGGCGTAGCCCTATCCCCATAAACTTTGTGACATCGCAAAACTGACAATTAGCTCTGCAACCCCTGTTTAATTGAATCCCGGTGAAAGGCTTATCCTGTCCTGCCATTCTTGAAAATGGATTCGAGCAACCTACATTGTGATAGTCTTCTACAGGAATAAGTTTATAGGTATCAATCAAATTCCCCTGAAGAGTTACCACATCTTTTTCGCCATAAGTATGTTCTATCTTCTCGCTAAATTTAAAATAAATCCCAGGTGTTGGCTTATGAATTTGATTACAATCAAACAAATGATCAAATAGGAAGTTTATCTTGTTTTCACCTTCTCCCTCAACAATGAAATGACAAAAGTCTCCTTTCAAATAATTTTCAGTTTCATTTGTTGCCGTGGGTCCACCGGCTATCACGATGCAGTCATCACGGTCACGCAGTCGCTTTAATATATTTGTCAAAGGAAAGGAAGGTTTAAAAACATCAGCATAGACACTGATTGCAGTAACCCCTACAATGAATGGCCTGTATTCATCCAGGCAGTCATCAAGTATATCTAACCAGTTATGATAGTCAAAAGATCCATCACGGATAACTCGTTTTAAAAACCGGTAGTTCAGGTCAAGTATTCTCATCTCCAGGTTTCTGCCAGAAAGCGCCTTTACTAAGTATTGCAACCCAGTAGGAGGAAAGGCATAATACCCCCTATTTTTTATTACATCAATATTTATTGATTCGAAGAGAAATTGGAGCGATTGTACAAATAATACTCTATTATTTAATGAGTATTTCTTGCGCAATACGGCTGCAAATTCGGCCAATTTTGTATTATCTGCTAATTGATCTTGCACACCTGAACCGGTTTGTGTCTCTGTCTTAATCATGAACTTATAAAATGAAATTCCGGTACAATTGAGTTATTCCTAAATTTTGCAATGGGACACAGATTAATGCAGATAAGCGCAGATAAAATACAGTTCAGCTCACCGCAAACCAGACGCAAAGCTCGCAAAGGTATTATGTTTGGAAAGTAAGGAATGAGAATTTCTGAAAACCTTTGTAATTTTGTTGGAGAAGGCAATCCCTGTGTTTTTTCTCATTCCTCCCCCTTTCTCCCCCTCTGGAGGGGGACATTGGGGGAGGCCGTCCTTTGCGTCTTTGCGGTGAACTATTATGAACGGTTAGTGTAACTCAACGTTTATCTGCCTCCAAAATATTTTAATACGGTCGAATGATGGTTATATCTGTCAATTGTTTGAAGTGTTTATCATTCAAGGTTGCAATTGGAACGTTCTTTTCATACGCAGTGGCTGCGATAAGACAATCCAGAAAACCAACTCCATAACTCAAGTGAAAATTCTTATACCACTCAAGCGCCTGTTTACAACACTTGGAACTCAAATAAATTACTTCATATTCTTTAAGCTCACGCTCAACCTCAACCTTATTCTGCTCATTTTTATTACGACATCCGGCAATAAGTTCTGCTATAGTAACAACCGAAATCAGTCTGTTTTCAGTTTCTATGCCATCGAGCCAATTCCTGGATTTCTCTATCCCTCGCAAGAGATCAATCATAATTGGAGTATCTATAAGAACTTTCTTATCAAAAACCATCCGTCCTGCTTTCTAATTTTTTCCTCAATTTATTAGCTACTTCTCCAGAATTAACTTCTGGTAAACGATTCGCCCATATTCCAAAAGCAGGATGACTCCTTTTTGTTACTTTTTCGGTTTTCAAATCAATGTAAACTCTGACTTTTTTTTTAGATAAGCGTTCTAACTTTTTTCTGATCTTTTCAGGTAGAGACAAATGACCATCAGGTAGTAAATCTGCTAAGTATTCAACAGGTTCTGTACTCATCATATCTTCCTTTCCAAAAGCAGTGGTTAGATAATTTGTTGGGTGGTGTACGAAACCCAACCGTCTTGTTTTTATTAATATGTTTTCGGATTTTGTACTTTGGATATTGTATCTTCCAACTTATTCGGGTTAGGTTGTATAAGTTCTTCCTTCTCCTGCATCAATCGGAACAAGGCATCCACCCATCATAGATGCCGCATCTGAGCATAATAAAAGTATCATTGGAATAAGTTCTTCCGCCCTTCCTAAAAACTTGCGGGGTAGCCTTTCTTCAATAAACTTTTTTACAATTTCCGGACTTTTTGATTCGAGTCTCTCCCATGAATTCTCTGGTGCATAAAAACCACCTGGCAATATGCCTGTTGCTACAACTCCTGAACCTGCTATCTCTTTGCCAAGCGATCTAACATACGCCGCAAGTGCGGCTTTTACGGTATTATAGCCGACAGAGGCAGTCGCTTCACTAGCTGCTATTGAAGCTATATGTACAAGACTCCCCTTCTTTCTTTTTATCATATCAGGAACAACAAGCCTATTTATCTCTGCCGCAACAACAACATTTAGAGTAAATAGCTTTATCAAATCATCCGAAGACAACAAAGGGTCTCGTAATCCAAGTCCACCGCCCGCAACATGCAACACAACGTCAACATTTCCCAAGAAAATCTTTGCTTTTTCAATTCCTTCCCTTAGCTGCACCATATCTGTAAGGTCAAGAGGAATACTAAGGTGAACTTCTGGACAGTCAAAGGATAATCTTACTGTCTCAAGTTTTTCTTCTGATCGTGCTATCAATACCAATCGGGTTCCACTGCCTGCGAGTACCTTTGCACATACAGAACCTAGCCCTTTTGATGCGCCAGTAATTACTATGCGCTTATTCTCTAAGTTGGTTATATTCATCAGGGTATTTGATTGCTTATTATTTTAAAATAAAGCATAAATAAACGGTGCAAGAGCGCTTCCCTGGCTAAATATAATAAGTGCTCCTAATAGAATTAATACCAAAACAATTGGGAATATCCACCACTTTTTATTTTGTTTTAAAAATGTAAATAACTCTGCAATAATTGAAATTTTACTCACTATCCTTTCCCTTCCTTTCAAAATTGTTTCTCATAATTAATTTTTTCAAATTTCCGTTTCTCTTTTTGCAGCCAATAGCTGTCTGCGGTGTTTTTATTGAATTTTAACCCTAAAAAATCTTTACCGAGTAACCTTGCCAGAAGGCCAATTGGTGTAATTCCTAAGTAAAACAGGATGCCCAAGATTACCCTTGTCATGACCCAACTCATAAGAATTGCTAAAGACATCCAAATCTTATTGACAGGCTTTAAAATAGAAGGAATAACCAAGGCAGGAAAGATAAATATTGCAGCGGGAATAAGGAAATAAAAATAATAATCTTTTTCCCTCCACCAGGAAAATCCACCAAATAGCGCTAAGACAATACCCATTGTTATGCCGAATTTTCTCAATTCCTTTTTCCCGCTCTTTATATTTTTGATTTCTTCAATAATCATAATTGCTCCCTAATCCAGTTCGTATTTTTTAAGCCAATCGATATCTTTGTCCAGCGGTTTTTGTTCTTTCTTTTCGATTAAAAAATTACCCATAATCAAGTAATCCATATTCGTTCGCATAAAGCATAAGTAGGCGTCATCTGGAGTGCAGACAATGGGTTCACCCCGTACATTGAAGGAAGTATTGATAATGACAGGGCATATTTCTCATCAAACTTTGCAATCATCTTATAAAATAGTGGATTATCATCCTTGTTAACGGTCTGAATCCGTGCAGAGTAATCAATGTGAGTAACTGCCGGAATGCTGGAACGAACAACATTCAATTTATCAATGCCAAATAGCTTTTGTTCCCATTCCGACATCTCCCTGCGAATTTCTTTTTTCACCGGAGCAACCAGCAGCATATAAGGACTTTCCTTGTCTATCTCAAAAAAATTGGAAACCTTTTCTTTTATTACTGACGGGGCAAAGGGACGGAAACTTTCACGAAATTTTGTCTTCAAGTTCATTATTTCTTGCATTTGTGGGGAACGAGCATCTCCAATGATCGACCGACTCCCTAAAGCTCTGGGGCCGAACTCCATCCGTCCTTGAAACCAGCCGATTACCTTCTGGTCTGCAATTAAATCGGCAATTTTTTCAGGGATTTGTTCATCGTTCAATTCAATATACGTTATGTTATTTCGTTTGAGATAATCAGAGATGTAATTATTTTCAAATTTTGGGCCGAGACAGGAACCACGTTGAAAGTCCTTCTTACCATCAGTGATTCTATTGTTTTCTAAATATTGATACCAGACAAACAGGGCTGCGCCCAGTGCCCCTCCTGCATCCCCCGCAGATGGCTGTATCCAGATATTTTCAAAGGGGCCTTCCCGCAAAACCCTCCCATTGCCGACGCAATTCAATGCCACGCCACCTGCAAGGCAGAGATTACTTTGTCCAGTTTCTTTGTGAATATGCCGCACCATGCGCAGAATTACTTCTTCAGTTACTTCCTGCACAGAACGGGCAAGATCCATATCCCGCTGGGTCAATAACGATTCTAGTTTTCGGGGAGGGCCGCCAAACAACTTATCAAATCTTCCGTTGGTCATTGTTAAACCTGCACAATAATTAAAATATTTCATGTTCAACTTGAAAGAACCATCCTCTTTCAAGTCCATTAGTTCAGAGAGGATCAAATCCTTGTACCTTGGCTCACCATAAGGAGCCAACCCCATTACCTTATATTCACCAGAATTGACTTTGAATCCGGTATAATAGGTAAACGCCGAATAGAGTAAACCCAAAGAATGTGGGAAATGGATTTCTGCAAGAATGTCTATCTTATTATCTTTACCAATACCGTAGCTGGTCGTTGCCCATTCACCGACACCATCTACGGTAAGGAATGCCGCTTCTTGAAAAGGGGAGGGGAAAAAAGCCGATGCAGCATGTGATTCGTGATGTTCTGGAAAGATAATCTTTCCTTCAAAATCAAGCTCTTTCCTGATAAATTCTTTCATCCAGATTTTCTGTTTTATCCATAATGGCATTGCTTTAAGAAACGACTGAATCCCCGCCGGCACATACGAGAGGTAGGTCATCAGGATACGCTCAAACTTCACAAAGGGTTTGTCATAAAAAGCGACAAAATCCAAATCCTTTACCTGTAATCCGCTATCCTGCAAACAGAAACATATTGCATTTTTTGGGAAAGAAAAATCATGTTTTTTGCGTGTGAAACGCTCTTCCTGTGCTGCTGAAACGATGTTGCCGTCTCGGACAAGACATGCAGCACTATCATGATAAAAGGCAGAAATGCCCAAAATATTCATTTGTTCCATCCTTCTTTCCCATGAAGTTCCGATAAGATTTTTTCAGCAAAAACCTTTGCAATTATAACACTTGATTCATCTGTTGAATGAATGTTATCAACAAACCTAATATTTTCAAATTTAGTGAAATCTATATAACCCATTTCAGAAGCTTTTCTAGTCAGTTCCTGATAAAGATAGTAAATTTTCTCGTATAGTAGATTCGTCCTACTATTTTTGCCACCAGGGTCCTGCTGTTCAGATTTATAATCTATGGCTCTTTCTTTATCGAATACTATGTGTTTATT
>Ga0194126_10008304_pt1 | contig 14160 bp, 17 predicted proteins | sample TA2KigC150mmetaG_FD_148641 | JGI IMG/M metagenome (GOLD analysis project Ga0194126, IMG submission 148641) | Freshwater microbial communities from Lake Tanganyika, Tanzania - TA2015035 Kigoma Deep Cast 150m | ecosystem: Environmental > Aquatic > Freshwater > Lake | place: Tanzania: Lake... | reverse complement strand
GAAGGTGGCCTTGAAGCTACCTATTGGGCCGTTTACTCAGCAGGAAAAGCGTTGGATATTCCCAAGCTCGCCTCGGGTGGCCCCTCCCCCGTGATGGTATTCGAGACCGGGATCAAGGCCGTGATTATTCCGTTGGCCCTTCTAATAAAATTAGGGAAAGCGGGGAAGGGGAAAAGTTCTGTTAACAATCCTGGAACCGATAATAATTTACCAGAGGGGCAGTGAGGTAATGATTCCCCCGGGAATGGCCTGAGAGTCTGGCCCCCGGGGGTTTTGTTTGGGAAATGTTTAGGGATTTCATGCCCCAGCCAAAAGTTAGGGGGAACTCCTGTTTTAAGAAAATGGCAGGGGGAGAAGGGAAAAAATTCCCTTTTCCCCTGTTTCTTTTTCGAAATTGTGTGTATATTTAGTTTCCCCCAAAAAGAAGATCAATCATGAAAAACCATTTGAATAAATTATTACCGTTTTTTCTAATTTTATCCGTTGCGGTGTCATTACACGCAAGGGAGGCCGTTACCATTTTAAAGGTGGTGGATGGAGACACTTTATTGGTGAATTATAAAAAGAGAAGGGAGAATCGGTAAGGCTTATCGGAATAGATACCCCGGAAAGTAAGGCCGGCAAAAAAGGAAAGAGCGATGCTAAACGGAGCGGAGAGGATTTAGAAACGATAATTACACAAGGGAGGGAAGCCTTGAAATTCGTAAAAACCCTGGTGAAACCAGGTGACGCAGTGACGATAGAGTTCGATATCCAGACCAGAGATAAGTATGGAAGATTGTTGGGGTATATGTATCTCTCTGACGGAAGGATGATTAATGAGGAGATTGTCAAGGCTGGTTACGGCAATGTTATGACCGTACCACCAAATGTGAAATACCAGGAAAGGTTTTTAAAGGCCTACAGGGAGGCAAGGGAGAATAAGAGGGGATTGTGGAGATAGGATATTCTTCGTTTCTTCCTGTAACTTTCGCTTGACCAGTTTCTTTAAAAGGCGTAGAGTATAATCGGAAATCAACAAGATATTAACGTACAAAATTCTCCTTGGATAATTAATCCTTAAATTAAACAAATTCTATATAATATCGTCCAGGACAATGTTTTCTGGGAAAAACAGGATCGAAGGGTCCTTTTCAAGAGCCAATGAGAGGTCCAGTCGATCATTTTCCCACAAAGAATAGAATAAACATAAAAGATAATGTTAGGTCTCAAGGGAGGTTAAGTTTAGATGCCAAATAAAAACTTTACTCTTTTAAAGAAGCATTGGAAGGACCTTGCCTCAGCAGGTATTGCGATTGCCCTCACTATAGCTTCGATCATAGCGAAATATAACCTTGGCATGCTCATTGGCTTCCTCATTCTCTTTGCGTTCTTTTCGTTCGACCGTATAAAACGGATAATATTCGAGATGAATGTGAGGAAGATTTTTGGCATCGAGTTTGGAGAAATCGATAAGGAATTGCTGAAAGAAAGAGTGAGAGAAGACGTTGAAAAGAAAGGAATTGTATTAACCTCTGATGAAATCGATGTGGTCACCGACGTAGCTTTGAATCAAGTGACCGGCGTTGCGCATAAAGCCAGATTCTATGATGAAATTGTCTATTACGCATTGAAAGATCTGGACACTCGTTTCCTGAAAGAACTATCTGGCGCAGTAGGAAATGATCGATTTTATGTAGATTTTGTTATCGAGATAAATAATGCGAGAGTAATAGGCATAGAGGCCACCTATTCCGATAGGCGCTATTTGTCGAGCAACAAAGTGGAGCAGATCATCAAGAATGCGAATGCTTTTAAAAAGGCTGATAATCTGTCTCACTTTGTTCTCATAACGAATTCCGAAGTAAAAGACGAAGATAAGAAAAGGTTGCAGGCACAGCAACCTCCGATAGACGTGATCGAGAACGTTGTTTCACCAGATGGGATCTTGTCTGGAATCGATAAGTATCTTGGAAGCATTGACAGAGACCGGAAGGGCTCACTCGAACCTAAATAACCTAACGAGGGCATGCACGCGGACACCCAACCACGCTGGGCATATTCGTGGCATTCCCTCAAGTCCCTTGGCGGCGTGGTTGGGTGCCGGTGATGCCCGGTGTTATACGGATGAAAATAATTTTGAAGAACAAATAAGATGAAAGACTTCAGAATTGACGATATCATTAGATATTTAATTACCGGGATCTGGATTTTCTTTTTATTAGATCAAAACCATGTTCTGCCAGAAATAATTAAATTCGACAAGGAATTAATTGTATTCATTATTTCGTTTTCTATCGGTGCGGTCGCATATTCTATTTTCCGCACGTTTTTATACCCATTTCTGCAAATGGGTTTAGACCGGGTTATTTCAGGAGATACTGGAAGAAATTATATAAAGAAACAATTCAGAATAAAAGAATGGAGAACCAGAAATGACCTCTGGGTCCTATTTCAGCAAAAATATCCAGATAAATTTCCAGGACATTACACTATCTGGCTCTCGTCTTTTTTAACAATGTATACTCTTTCCATAAGCACATTGGTTGCCGTTATTTTAAGTGATTATTGTATCTATCAACTCGTTATTTATATAGGTATTTTCATCGTACTCCTCGGCGTCGGTATTTTTAGTAATATCAATTATGAGTACAGATGTTTTAATAATACTTTGATGATTTCTAATCCAACCTTCAAAGAATTTGTACAAGAATATTTAACAAATAAGTCAAAACTTCTATAGAAGGCTAAAATTAAAGAGACACCGTTTAACAAACGGCTCCACCGGGTCGCCAATGAATCCGGCTCCCGGCGAGCGGCAGCGTTATATGATTTTGAAAATATGCTAACTCTCTAACTTGTTTACGAAGTGTGTGTGAAGGAGGAGAAATGGCGCTGATTAATTGCCCTGCATGCGGAACTGTAGTATCAAACGAAGCAGCCTCGTGTCCGAAATGCGGACACCCATTAAAGAAAACAGCCCAAGGGATGAGCGGTTGCGCACTTTTTTTCTTAATTGTTGCTGCAATAGTAGTTGCTGTTATTATTATAAGCTTGGGATTATAAATCATATGAATGCAAATTTTAAATACATTTTAGACCCTCTATTCATCTTTTCCTCGACATTATATACGGTGAATAAGCTATCATTATTTCCACCCTATTGGTGGGGTCACAAATTCATTAATGCCTATCTTAACGATGTGCTTCTGATACCAGTCATGTTACCTATAATTCTCTTTTTCTCAAGATTATTGAAGTTCAGAGAAAAATATTCTCCTCCAATGCTTATGGAGATAGTTATGCCATTAGCAATATGGTCAATAGCTTTTGAATTTATCGGTCCTTATTTTTTCGAAAAGGGCACATCGGACCCTTTTGATGTGCTAGCTTATTGTATTGGAGGGATTATCAGTTGGGTAATATGGAATCGGTCTATTTTTTTATACCATTGGCAGAACATAGTATGTCTTATTCTGAACTCGATACCATATAATCGGGTAAGGGACGGAGTTTAACCGTCCCTCCCCACACCACCCATCATGCGGGTCCGCAATGGGCGGTTCGCAGAAATCATCGGGCCTTAGCCGGATAGTGAATCTGAATCCACAGTGTGCGAATAGAGACAAGCCCCTGCTGTTCGAGGAATGCCTTAGATAGCCCCATGTTCGTTGACAATGTTTTCGCAAGATGCCAGTAGCTCTTTCTGCTCAATCCCGTCAGTATCGCTTGATAGCGGGCGGAACCAAGTTTGATCAGCTCACCGATACGCCTTCTTGCCTTACGCCACTGTTTCCAGTAGCACATGCGGATACGCCTGCGTAGCCAATGATCCAGTTCAACCACGTCGTTGTACTTCATCCCGACTCCGAAATAATTCATCCATCCCTGGATGTAACGGGACAGGGATGCATACCGGTATGGCATGGATACTCCCCAGCTACGTCCAGTAAGGCGGCGCAGCTTGGTTTTGAATCCATGGATCGCTTTCTCAGTGGTCGTCAGTTTTCTCCTTGGGAAAGTAAAACCAAGAAAGCAACTGTCTTGAGCACGGAGGATTTTGCTTTTCTCCCTGTTCAGCTTCACCTTGAGTTTCTTCTCAAGGAAAAGGCTGATACTGGCCATCACGCGGTATGCCGCACGTTCCGACTTTGTTAGGATGATTAGATCATCCGCATAGCGTGCGAACCGATGACCCCGCTTTTCGAGTTCCTTGTCGAGGTCATCCAGAAGGATATTGCTCAACATTGGCGAAAGAGGACCGCCTTGCGGCACTCCTTTTGTAGTTTGGTTCAGCCTTCCGTTGACCACAACCCCGCAACGAAGGTATCTTCCAATAAGGCGAAGGAGACCTTTGTCCTTGACCCGCCGGGCTACCCGACTCATCAGGACATCGTGGTCCACCGAGTCGAAGAACTTTTCGAGATCGATGTCTACGACATAGCGGTATCCCTCACGAATATCCTTCAACACCTTGCGCACGGCCTGATGTGCCGAACGGCCAGGTCTAAACCCAAAACTGCTTTCTGAGAAATGCGGATCGAACACAGGAGTAAGAACCTGGGAGATCGCCTGTTGGATCACACGATCCATCACCGTGGGGATTCCAAGGTTACGAATTCCACCACTGTCTTTCGGAATCTTGACTCTTTTGACCGGAGAGGGCTGATACCCCCCTTCCAGCAAAGATTGTTTAATTCCTCCCCAGTTCCCATGGGCGTACTTAGGAAACTCCTCAATCGATATGCCATCGATACCCGAAGCCCCTTGGTTCGCCTTGACTTGTTTCCATGCGCGGAGCATGTTCTGTCTTTTAATCACCCCCTCCACTGAGATAAGATCGAGGGAACGTCTTTCGTTGACGTGCCGGGAACCGGCTCCTCCAGTCGGACTCTTCGCCATTCCCAAACTCATCGAAGACCTCCTCTCATTTCTGCGTTCGGGCCTTCAGTCAGACGACCTACTATGCCCTCTGCTGACTTCTGTTGACTCACCCCGTATGTTGCCATACAGGGCGCTGCAGGTTTTCTCATGAGGCGCTGTTTGTTTCGTGGTTCCCTGAAGGACTCATATCCGTTAACAGCAAACGGACATGCCGGGTTCTTGGTCATCCGGTTGAACCCTGTCCGGATTTTACTCATGAGCCTCCTGCCGCATGGTAAACAGATCTCCCCGGATAAGGACGTGAACTTTCCGTGCACAACCGCCGCATTTACCCTGCTCCCTGAACCTGCGGGCTTTGTTGTGTTGTGCCAACTCGCCCAGGAGCTAAGCCTTGTATGCGGTTTCTGTCCGTCGGCTCGCACGTTTGCGCTCCGGCTTCCTTCAGACGGTCGGTTGCCCTCCCGCCCTTGCCTTCGGCTCGTACTTTTGGTAGTATCCACTATCAGGAACACCATAGGTTCTCATACAGGGGACTTACACCCCATAAGTTCACGCCCGTGCCGGGCGTACACAAGCGGATTAACCCTGATCCAAAAAGCTAACGCTTTTTGTCCAGGTTATCCGAGGCGTTAGCCTAAGGAGGACTTATGAATAAAAAGGCAAAGCACGTATATACCGGACAAGAAGCAGCAATCGCTTATGCTCTTAGTGCTGAACGTATAGCTGGTAGTGATGCGAATTTCCTAAATGAGAACCAGGCAGTAATCCCTATATTTGTTAGCCTGCTATTCCAGTCTCTCGAAATTTCAATAAAATATGCCGGTATCGAGTCAGGATTATTTACTGAAAAAGAAGCGAGAAGCCGTGCGGTGCGTTCAGGCCATGGCATTAAAGAACTTGCGGTACTAACTTGTGAAAAACTTGGCGGCAAGCCTTTCGGTCCCATCAGGATGGCAATGACTCACTTTAATAAAGTAGAACATTCAGAGGAGATAATCAATCATATGATTTCAGGTGCCAACTTTGAGAAAACAAGAGAATGTTATGCATCTCGTTGTCTGGGCTATGGACAAGTTGCTGACGGGGATTTTGCGGTTGTTGCTGGTATTCGTCCGTGGATTGCTTCTGTGAAGGAAACAGCTACCAATCTACCGAGGATTATAGACATCTTTCGCCAGTGGAAGGCGTCGCCCTCGAAATCACCCCATTTTGCAATCTGGCTTAGGAATTATTGAGGCTAACCAATAAGGATTGAGACGACTCGAAGAGTCGTTTCAATCCGTTGTTCAAGAAGCCCGGAGCGGCGAGCGGCTTCGGATATCATCTATAAGGGTAATGCTTCTGCGAGTTGATTCGGAAGAAGAGGCAGGGAGAGCCAAAATAGCAGGCTGGGGAGGGTGCGGCACGTTTGAGGAGTTGGTTTCTACTCAAACTCGTCAATATTCCCAACCCGGAGCCCAATACCTGAGGGCATCATATATCAAGATTTCTGGAAGATGAGTAGACCTCCGCAAGCCCACTGGACCAAGAGATCCGGGTGGGAAAAGGCGTGGTATGAAATTCGAAACTCAGACGCAACACCACCTCCTATCCTGACCAGACGAGGACACGGCCAGGCAGCCATACGGACCGAAGCGTGAGCGTGCCGCCACAGGCTGGGCAAGTAATCGGCTGCCACGGTTCGAGATCGGCATGAGGTAAGGGTACATTGAAGCCAAAGCTCAACTCGATCAGAGAACGGATGTGGTGGAGAGGGACGGCGCAACTGGGATTCATGAAGCCATAGTAGCGGAGCTTCATGAACCCGGTGGGCAGGACGTGCTGTAAGAAGCGTCGGATAAACTCCATGACCTCCAGGGCAAGGGTTCTGATGCGGTTGCTGTGAGACTTGCGATAGCGGAAAAAGACAGTTCGGTTCTCGATCTTGACGATACGGGAATTGGAGAGAGCCACTCGGAAGACGTAAGGGGCCAGGTACTTGAGACTTGCCTCGCTGGAGCCAACGGCCTGAGAATTGACAACCCAGTCCATCTCCCAGGCCTCTGGGGGAATCTGATCGAAAAGACCGACCTCTTTCATCGCATCGCGGAACTTGGCCTTGAAGATCTTGGAGAGGGCCTTGACGGGGAGATAAAAATCGATCCTGGAGGGGTGCCAGAGACCGTCGGAGGAAGAGAGCGCGCCACCTGCAACGATAAAATGGATATGGGGGTGAAACTCGAGGGTGCGTCCCCAGGTGTGAAGGACGCCGAAGAACCCAGGGAGATCAGCGCCAATGAACTTCTCATCGGGGACCAAACTCTTAATCGCTTCTGAAGAAGACTTAAACAGAGCAGAATAAGCTATCTTTTGGTGGGTCCGGATGAAACGGCGCAGAGGCTCCGGGACGGTAAAGGTGAGCATGAAATGGTGGCCGGGGAGCTGTCGTTTCAACTGAGACTCCAGCCACTTTCGGCTCTTCTGGTACTGACAGGTGGGGCAATGGCGATTTCCACAGGAGCGATGGACCCGGTGGAGTTGGCCGCAGGAGTCGCACTCATAGAGAGCGATCCCCAAGGCCTCGGTGCGGCAGGCGATGATGGCAGCGATGACTTTGCGGTGAGCGTTGGGCATTTCTTGGGAAAAGCGCTCCATGTATTCGGGGCCGAAAGATCGGAAGATCTCATTGATTGTGGTCATGGTCGAGTCCCTCCATTACCTGATTGATGAGCTGAGAGGCATCCTCCTGCCCCTTTTGGGTGAGGTGTAAATAGACCATAGTGGTTTCGATCTGAGCATGGCCCATGTAACGTTGGATGACCCGTAGATTGACTCCGGCTTCCAGAAGATGAGTGGCATAAGAGTGCCTCAGGGTATGAACGGAGACGGCCTTCTTGTGAATGCCGGCAGCGAGCTTGGCCCGACGGAAGGCGCCCTGGACGCTGCTTTTGGCCATAGGGAACTGAGCATCCTTTGCCCCATTGCCGTTTCGGCCAAGAGCGGGAAAGAGGAGGCGAGGATGGTGGTGGGTGCGCCAATAGCGGCGGAGCAGAAGGAGGGTGGACTGAGGGAGAGGGACGTAGCGGTCTTTGGCTCCCTTTCCACGGTGGACATGGATCATCATGCGGTTGCCGTCGATATCGGAGACTTCGAGATGGAGAGCTTCGTGAAGTCTGAGGCCGCAGGAATAGACGGTGGAGAGATAGGCGTAATTCTGGAAGGTTTTGACGCAGTTCAGAATACTTCGGACTTCTTCAACACTGAGAACGGCGGGGAGGCGTTGTTGAATACAATGTTGTTTTGGCAAAGTTTTAAGGTTTTATTCTGACCGAAGTTAGCGGTTGAGAGAAGGTTTTTGACAAAACGGTTTTTGGGTTTTAGAAGCTTTTGATCGGATTAAAATAACCAGCCAATAAGAGTCGGAACGAATCGGAACGATTGTCGTACCGACACCCGGCCACGGGTAGAAAGAAGCGCACCGGAGGCCAAGTCGAATAGACCCAACCACGGGAGGGTTCCCCCGGTCCGTATTAGTTTTCCCATTTATGTTGGCAACCCGTTCCTCTTCTTAAAGTTCGATTACCCTTCCGTTTTATCCTGCCGTGGCTCTGCAGCGTCTAAGACCCCAAGAGGCCCAAGGGGACCCAGGCATGGGTCCTGTTGTTCGTAGGAATCGATATCGGGGAAGTCCTCTTCATACCTTTCCAGCAGGAGATCACTGAGTTTTTCGATGAGGATCCAGATTTCCCAGGCAGTTTGAATTTCCTTTTGGGTTTTCATTTTTTTTCCTTTCTCTGTTAGCCTTCGAGATTCTTGACCTTGAGCACCATCTCAGGGGTGACGGTGCGTTTTTGGTTGAACATGGCGTAGATAAGGGCTTGCTCGACGACGGCGCCGATTTTTCTGGGGATGCCAAAAGAGACCTGATGGACGGCCTCGATGGCATGCTCATCGAGCAGAGGCTCTTTTGCGCCCGCCAGTTTGAGGTGATGTGCGACATAGTGTTTGGTTTGTTCAGGGTTAAGGCCTGGCATGTGATAACGCATGGCGATTCTCTGGTTGAGGGGTTCCATGACGGCAAACTCCATGATGCGCTTCAGATCGGACTGACCGGACAGGACGAGAATGAAGGGGTCGTAGGAATCCATCTTGAAGTTGGTAAGCAGTCTCAGTTCTTCCAGGGGGCCGGTTTGAAGAAGATGGGCCTCGTCGATAATCATAAAGACGGCCTTTCCAGAACTCTCTTTGGATTCCAGAAGAGTCTTTTGGATCTGACCATAAATGGCGCTCTTGGAGAGTCTGGGAGGCAGCCCGAGGATACGATTTAAGTGATACAGCAGATCTGCGCGGCTCAAGGTGGAAAGGGGGGTATAGTAGGGTTTGAAAAGGTTCTCATTGAGGGTGTCCACGTAGCGCCTCAGGGCGAGGGTCTTTCCCACCCCGGGGTCCCCGGTCAGAAGCAAGATGCCGCCTCGGCGTTTGATATAATCGAACCGGGCGATTGCTTCCTTGAAGGGCTCCGTCTCAAAGACATCCTGGGTCTTGAGATTTTTATCAAAAGGAAACCCTTTGAGACCAAACCAACTGAGCAGGTCTTTCATGGCAGGACCTCCCCTTTATGAAAGGACAGATGGGTTGAGACTGGCTGGGGCCGGAAGGTGCGGGCATTTTCCTGTTTATCGAGCAGCTTGATCCGGCCCACCCGGAGGCCGTTGTCATACAGATAGATTTCTTCGGGGTCATCGACGGGGTGGCGGATTTCGATGCGTTGACGGATATAGGCGGCGGGAACCTCGTAGAGAGAACCTTTAAAACTAATGGTGGCATCGTGATTGACGACCCGTTCGTGGCGGATGAGAAAGATTTCATCTAACTCCTCTCGGGAGAGCCTCCGGATCAGGACCCGGCCCACGGAGGCGTTATAACGATCGATGGGTCTTTCCTCGATCCCGGTGTGAAGTTTATGGTGATAGTCTTCCTGGAGCCAGAGAGAAAAGGCTTCGTTGAGTTCCTCCAGGGTGAAACCCTCCCGGAGAGCCGAGAGGAACCGTTCTCGCACGGTTCGAAAGAAGCGTTCCACCTTCCCGCGGGAAGGGCTATCATAGGGTTTGGAATGGATCAGGGAGATGCCGGCCTGGGCACAGCTTCGAGTCAACAGATCCGAGGAGAAAGTCGAACTGTTATCGCAATTATGTTGGGATTCGAATTATGGGAAGATGTTGATTACCCTCCTTGATTTTGAAGAGTTCTCTTGATGTATAAGGCAACCCAACTTAACATAATCAGAGAGACTGGAGCCAGGCAAGGATATCCTTGTTAGCCTTCCAGGATGGAAGACGGGAACCCGCTATTGTCTTTGAAAGGGAAGATTCGCATCTCTCCATTACCTTGGTTTTCATCTCCAGATTGATCTGCGCATATTGATTGGTAGTTTCGAGACTCGCATGACCTAACCAGTTACGGATGCTATTAAGGTCAATCCCTGCCTGGAGCATATGAGATGCGGTTGTGTGCCGTATGGTGTGGGGACTAATTCTCTTTTGAGACAACCGGGGCATTTTTGCCGTAGCTTTTCTTGTATATTTCCTTACGATGTCGAAGATCCCATGCCGACTGAGGGGGGAACCGAAACGATTTAAGAAGACGTGCTCTTCATTGGAACGGATTACCCTTTTAGCTAAAAGCGTACGGAAGGCCTCGCCGGTCACACTCCAGAGGGGACAAACCCTCCATCTCTTTCCTTTTCCAAGAATGTTTGCTTGATAGGGTTTCGTTAATGTCAACCAAGAGAAGCGAAGCTGTGAGGCCTCCTCGACCCTGGCTCCGGCGTTATAGAGGAAGAGCAGGAGGGCATGATCCCGGAGGCCATTGGGTTGCGCTGGATCGATCTGGTTAAAGATTTCTTCAATTTCATCCATCTCCAGGTAGTCAATCGGTCTGCGGCTTGCTTTTTTGATAGGGACCGAGGTGATTTGACGACAGATCTCGGCGTAGCGAGGTTCGGTCCTCGCCACGTATTGGAAGAAGGAACGGAGAGCCGCCAGCCGGTGATTTCTAGATCGGATCGAGTTTCCGCGCTCCTGCTCAAGAGAATTGAGAAACCGCCGGATGTGGGTGGGAGTGATGTCGTGCAGGGAAAGGTTGGTGCAATATTTTTTGGTCTGTGACTGCATTGAAAGGAGGAACAGTTTAAGGGCGTCCCGGTAGCTCAGGATCGTATTCGGACTGAGATTCCGTCCAGTCATTAATTCTTCTTGGAAGAAACGGGTAAGAAAAGGGGCGATCTTGTCGTTCTCTTTCATGGTTTGGTCCTCCTTGATTAAAAAGGTGATTTCCGCAGTGGGATTCAAAGCGAAGATGAATCTCTTCGAGCAACTCCGGGATCATGTCGAGATAGACTTGCGTGGAACCAAGATCGACGTGTCCCAAAAAAGCAGATAGAAGAGGCAGCTTAGCCTGGACATTCTCCCCTTGTCGATACCAGCGCAACAGGCGGTGTACCGAAAAAGCGTGACGGAACGAATGAAGACAAGGTCTTCGATGTCCCGGATTCGGTTTTATGCCTATTTGGCGAGCCAGTTGGTGGAAGACTCTGCTGATGCTACCTTGCGACACAGGCTTTCCGTGATAGGATGAGAACAGATGCCCCTCATTACTGACCCAGGCGATCCGGTCTCTTTCCATAAACCGTTTCAGGGTAGATAGATATTTAGGGCCCAGAGGGAGAAGACGACTCTTATAGAACTTGCTGGGGCGAATCAGCAGGAGTCCTCTGTCAAAATCGATATCCCTCAGACGGACGCGGCAAAGCTCGCCGATCCGCAAGCCCAGGCAGTACAAGGTGGCAAAGATCATTCGATAGGTTGCTCCTCGATGAGGAAAGAAAGGTATATCAGGCATCCTTCCGGCTCTTTGTAGGATCTCCCGTATCTCTTCTTTTGATAAAACATAGGGTCGGAGGGTTCGCCGGGGCATGGAACTTGACCCATTGGCCGGGTTCTCTTTGAGAAACCCCAGACTTATCAGATAATCGAAGAAGCTTTGCGCAACCCGCTGCTTGGTATGGAGGGTTTGTTCGCTGTTTCTGACCTGGCTCAACCGCCATTGATTGATAAGTAAAGGAGGAACCTTTTCTCCAGGAGAAATGCCAGCCTCGGCAAGATAGCGGTCCAGATTGGCAAGGGTCCTCTCCTCAAATTCATATTTGGCGCCCAGCCGCCTTTTGAACAGAATAAATGCGGACATCTGCTTTCCCCAGGGGCCATTGAAACGGGGACGAGGTCGCAATTTCTCCAGAGCAGCAACAGGCTTTTTGCCTTTTATAGCTTCTGCCAACCCTGTCCATCCTTTGAGCGGATAACGTCTATGGAGTTGCTCGACCACATTCTCAACGATCAGGCTCCGGCCTCTTAAAAACTCCAGAAAGTTACTCAAAAGACTCAGACGAAGTCCTATGCCCTCTTTATTGACTGACTGGCCTTGCTGACGAATCCACGCCAAGAAGAAGCTTTCTTTTTGAAGATGCTTTAAACCTCTTTCAGCGCCTGCCCGGTTGTTTAGGAAATGATTAAAATGGGAAAGGTAGCGCACATAGATCTTTCGGGTTGAACGGTTGTGCTCTCCCAATTTTTCCTCGGCAAAGGTATGGATGAGATTTTGAAGGTCTTTCATAGCACATCCTCCCCGTCATTTAAGGCCACCTGGGCGAGCCCCTCCATGTCAACCTTCAGATATACGCTGGTGGATGAGGCCCTGAAGTGCCCAAGGAAATCCCCGATGACTTTGTACGGTGTCTTGTCAGCAAGGAGCCGATGGGCAAGACTATAGCGAAACAGATGGGCCCCTAGGCGATCGAGTAAGGGAATGCCGGAAGCAAGAAGATATTTTTTTGCTATCCGCGTGACAGGTTTGCCAGATCGAAGGGGACGGATGGGAGCAGGGAGAGAGAAGAAGAGCTGACGCAGGCCTGTTTGGGGTCTGCCTTTTCTGAGGTATTCTATGATCGCTTCCCCTGCCGGCGCACTCAGAGGAAAAACGTCACTTCTCCGCGTCTTACGGTCCTTTAAGTGGATCTTGCCGCCAACCCAGTCCAGATCATCAAGAGTCAGCCTGGCCACTTCAGCGGCTCTCATTCCGTAAGCAACCAGAAGTACGAGGATGGCATAATCCCGGATGCCCGACCTGGTGGTCCGATCCACGGATTCCAAGACTCTTTGGACTTGATCTGCATAGAGAAATCGAGGAAGCGATTCTTGGCTGTAAATGCGTGGTCTTGGGAAGGCGCAAAGCCCGGGAGCAAGAGATTGGCCCTGGACTTGAAGAAACCGAAAGAGACTTCGCAGAGCACTGCAAACACAATTCATCCCTCGTCTGCCTACCCTCATTCCCTCCTTGCTGAGATAGTCGTAGAGGATCTGCCGGTTCCATTGAGAACAGGGAAGATCCCCTAAGGTCTGAACATGGGCCAGGAACCTGCGTACATAGACTGAATAAAGAACGATCGTGGGCTCCGCCAATCCACGCTCTGTACGGTAGAAACTCACAAAGTCTGTAAGAGTCCTTTGCAAAGAAGAATTCAAGCCTGAAGGAGGAGCAGGAGACGGTTCGATTTCTCCGGTGGTTTCGAGAAACCGAAGGAATGATTTTATGTGGTGGGTGACTTCTTTACCAAGCCTTCCGGGATCTTTCGTTCTCCCTTTCCTTTTGGATTTCTGGACCCGACTGTGCACAAAAGAAGAAACATACACAGGGATCTCTTCGATAGTGCTTACAACACCCCTACCGGCTAGGTAATCGCTGAACGAACCTAGCAGATAGAGATTGTAGGCCATCGTTTGCTTTGCATATCCTTTCTCCGCCATCCATGTGAGATACGACTGAATCTTAGGCGCAAATTTCTTCCGACTGTACCGGTCCTTCGTCTTCTGTTCTGTCAATACCTGTTCAAACATACGAATCTCTCCTTTGATAAAGATTATTCTTCCAGGTCCCTTCGAAATAGAAGTCCTGAGATCTCCTACCTCGGATTATTTACAATGAAGGTTGTTAGGATAGAAGCTTAAAAAGACAAATGGTCTTCAAAGGAGAAATCAGAAGGGGGGGTGCCCTTATTATGTGAGGTTTAATTCATCGACATCAAGCAAAGAGAGAGTGGTCCTGAATTATCTTCCCATAATTCGAATCCCAACATAATCTCGACAATGGCCCTTCTTTCCGCTCCCACCAGCTCGCTCACACCATCGCCTCTCTCGGCATCTCGCTGATTCACTGCACCCCGTACCGTCCCGAAGGGAAAGGAAAAGTCGTGAGGTATTTCAA
>Ga0194126_10008297_pt1 | contig 14174 bp, 7 predicted proteins | sample TA2KigC150mmetaG_FD_148641 | JGI IMG/M metagenome (GOLD analysis project Ga0194126, IMG submission 148641) | Freshwater microbial communities from Lake Tanganyika, Tanzania - TA2015035 Kigoma Deep Cast 150m | ecosystem: Environmental > Aquatic > Freshwater > Lake | place: Tanzania: Lake... | reverse complement strand
CTATTCCAGGATCTTGGTGATGACGCCCGCACCCACGGTGCGGCCGCCCTCGCGGATCGCAAAGCGCGACCCCACTTCCAACGCCACCGGCACGATCAACGTCACCGTCAGGTTCACGTTGTCCCCGGGCATCACCATCTCTACCCCCGCCGGCAACGACGACTCGCCCGTCACATCCATCGTCCGCACGTAGAACTGCGGCCGATAGCCGTTGAAGAACGGCGTGTGCCGCCCCCCCTCTTCCTTCTTCAACACGTACACTTCGCTCAGAAACTTCGTGTGCGGCGTGATACTCCCAGGCTTCGCCAACACCTGCCCCCGCTCCACATCCTCCCGCTCGATCCCCCGCAGCAGACATCCCACGTTGTCCCCTGCCAACCCTTCCCGCAGGATCTTGCGGAACATCTCTACCCCCGTCACCACCGTCTTGCGCGTCTCCCGCAACCCGATGATCTCCACCTCTTCCCCAACCTTCACCGTCCCCCGCTCGATCCGCCCCGTCACCACCGTCCCCCGCCCCTTGATCCCAAACACATCCTCCACCGGCATCAAGAACGGCTTCTCCGTCTCCCGCACCGGCGTCGGAATGTACTCGTCCACCGCATGCAGCAACTCCCAGATGCAGCGATACTCCGCCGCCTCCGGATCCTTCGCCCCACTCTCCAACGCCTGCAACGCACTCCCCCGCACGATCGGAATCTCATCCCCCGGAAACCGCTGGTTCGTCAACAACTCCCGCAACTCCAACTCCACCAACTCCAGCAGCTCCTCGTCCTCCAGCATGTCTACTTTGTTCAGAAACACCACCATCGCCGGCACTTCCACCTGCCGCGCCAGCAACACGTGCTCCCGCGTCTGCGGCATCGGCCCGTCGGGCGCCGCCACCACCAGAATCGCCCCATCCATCTGCGCCGCACCCGTGATCATGTTCTTGATGTAGTCCGCATGCCCAGGACAATCCACGTGCGCATAGTGCCGCTTCGCCGTCTCGTACTCCACGTGCGCAATCGCAATCGTGATCCCGCGAGCCTTCTCCTCCGGCGCATTGTCAATCGAGTCGAAAGCCCGAAACTGCGCCCACCCCTTCATCGCCAACACCTTCGTGATCGCCGCTGTCAGCGTCGTCTTGCCGTGGTCAATGTGCCCAATCGTCCCCACGTTGACGTGCGGCTTCGTCCGCTCGAATACTTGCTTGCTCATAGGAACTCCTTCTGATTACAGATTGCAGATTGCAGATTTTGCACCTCCACGATCTGCAATCCGAAATTAAAAGAGTCTGCCTCGTTGGCGCCAAGCACCGACGAGGCAGACAAAACCTCCTAACCGCCAACCCTACGGTTGTCAGTCTGGCCTTCCGCTGTTCGTCGGCGCCCCCATCCAAGATGGCTCAGGCACCTGATGCCCCTCCGAGTCTATGTGCGCACCGCGTGAGTACGCTGGCTGCAATCGGCGGCAACTTGTCCATTTTACACAACAACGAAGAATCCTCCAAATTCGCGCCCCCATGATAAACGACCTTCAAGATCAGACCTTGCAGCAGACGATGTCGCGCCGCACATCGGAGAATTTGGCCGCCTACAAGAGGAAGCCCCTCAGCATATTTGACAGAAGACAACAGCGGTGGTATGATAGTCAATTGCTGTCCGAATGCCCGCGCGGCGACGTCGCCAAGCCTTCGCATCACATACCCCGTGCGTACAGCGATTGAGTCATACCAAGTCCGATTGCGGCTTGGCTTTTTGCTTTTCTGATAAGGAGTGAGCACCTGATGATGCACACCCAGAATGCGGAGCCCCTGGCCCAGATGGCCAACGACCGCACAAGCGGGGGCAACGGCGCGACCGCCCGCAAGTCATACGCTCGCATCAGGGACGTCTATGAGTTGCCGCGCTTGATCGAAGTGCAACTCGAATCGTTCCGGTGGTTCCAGGCCGAGGGACTGCAAGAGCTTTTCGACGAGATATCGCCGATCGTGAGCTTCAACAAGAACCTGGAGTTGCACTTTGGCTCCCAGCCGGGGCCCGAAGGGTTCTGGTTCGGCGAGTCTAAGTACACCGAACCAGAGTGCCGAGACCGGGATATGACGTTTGCGGCGCCGCTGTGGGTGCGTGTCAAATTGGTCAATCGGGAAACGGGCGAGGTGACGGCCCAGAATGTCTTCATGGGCGATTTCCCGCTAATGACCGAAAACGGCACCTTCATCATTAACGGCGCCGAACGCGTCGTCGTCAGCCAGTTGATCCGCTCGCCAGGCGTCTACTTCACGATCGAAGAGGACCGGGTCACCGATCGGCGCTTGTGTTTTTCTAAGCTGATCCCCAATCGCGGCGCCTGGCTGGAGTTCGAGACTTCGAAGCGCGATCTGATCTCGGTGAAAGTAGACCGCAAACGCAAGCTCCCGGTCACGGTTTTCCTGCGCGCCATCGGATATGGTGCAGACGAAGAGATCTTGGAGCTCTTCACAGAAGTAGATAACGAGCCCGAGCACGCCTACATCGCGGCGACGCTGGAGCGCGATCCCACGCGCACGCCCAACCGGTCCGATTCAGCAAAGGGTGTGGATGCCGCGCTCCTGGAGTTCTACAAGAAGCTGCGCCCCGGCGACCCGCCGACCCTGGACAACGCCAAGTCGTTCATGCAGAATCTGATCTTCGCGCCGCGGCGCTACGACCTGGGCAAGGTCGGCCGTTACAAGCTGAATCGCCGGTTGGATCTGAACGTGCTGCTGGGGCGCCGCACCCTGACCAACGACGACCTGGTGGCGGTGATCCGGCGCATGATCCAGATCAACAATGGCGTCGAGGGCGAGGACGATATTGACCACTTGGGCAATCGCCGCGTCAAGACGGTCGGCGAGTTGATCCAAAACCAACTGCGCATCGGTCTGCTGCGCATGGAGCGCGTGGTGCGCGAGCGCATGAGTATTCGCGATAGCGACCAGACCACGCCCCTATCGTTGATCAACATTCGGCCCGTCGTCGCAGCCATCCGCGAGTTCTTTGGCGGTTCGCAACTCAGCCAGTTCATGGATCAAACCAATCCCCTGGCTGAGCTGACGCACAAGCGCCGGCTGAGCGCGTTGGGGCCCGGCGGGTTGCGGCGCGAGCGCGCAGGTTTTGACGTGCGTGATGTCCACAACAGCCACTACGGCCGCATCTGCCCCATCGAAACGCCGGAAGGCCCCAATATCGGCCTGATCGGCTCGCTGGCAACCTATGGCAAGATCAACGAGTTTGGCTTCATCGAGACGCCCTATCGGCGGGTGCTGAACCGGGCCCCCAATCGCGTCGAGGCTTTGGTGGGTAAGACGGTGCGCGAGCGCATCGCCCTGCCCGATGGCACGGTGTTGGCCACGCCCGGCACGCGCATAGACGAGCAGTTGGCCGCTCGCATTGCCGAGCTGGGCGAGGTGCTGCCCGAAGTGCGTATCAAGCCGGAACTGACCAGCGAAATCGCCTATCTCTCGGCCGATGAAGAGGATCGCTACTCCATCGCCCAGGCCAACGCCGCGACCGACGCCACAGGTCATTTCGCGGAGGCCCGCATCTCGGTACGGCGCAACCAACAGTTTCAGTTCGAGTCGGCCGACCACATCGAGTATATGGACGTCTCGCCCAAGCAGATCGTGTCGGTTTCGGCAGCTTTGATCCCTTTCCTGGAGCACGATGACGCCAACCGCGCCTTGATGGGCTCCAACATGCAGCGACAGGCTGTCCCGCTGCTGCGGCCCCAATCGCCCATCGTGGGCACCGGCATCGAACGGCAGGCCGCGGTGGATTCGGGCCAGGTCGTCGTGGCCAGCAAGCCAGGCGAGGTCATCAGCGCCACCAGCGGCGAAGTGGTGGTGCTGGAGGACGACGGCACCCGCCGCGTCTATCGCCTGCGCAAATACCAACGCTCCAACCAGAGCACCTGCATTGACCAGCGGCCGGTCGTCCAGAAAGGCGACCGGGTGGTGAAGAGCCAGGTGCTGGCTGACTCCAGCTCGACCGACATGGGTGAAATGGCGCTGGGCGAGAATGTGTTGGTGGCCTTCTTGAGCTGGGAAGGCGGCAACTACGAGGATGCCATCCTGATCAGTGAGCGGATGATCCAGGACGACAAGTTCACCTCGATTCACATCGAAAAGCATGAGATCGAGGCGCGCGATACCAAGTTGGGCGCCGAGGAGATCACGCGCGATATTCCCAACGTAGGTGAAGACGCCCTGAAGGACCTCGACGAACACGGCATCGTCCGCATCGGCGCGGTCGTTTCGCCGGGCGATATCCTGGTCGGCAAGATCACGCCGAAGGGCGAAACGGAGCTGAGCCCCGAGGAGAAACTGCTGCGCGCGATCTTCGGCGAAAAGGCGCGCGAAGTGCGCGATTCCAGCCTGCGGCTGCCTCACGGCGAGTACGGCAAGGTGGTGGACATCAAGGAGTTCAACCGCGATGAGCACCGCGATTTGCCCGCGGGCGTCGAGCGCATGGTGCGCGTGAGTGTAGCGCAGCGGCGCAAGCTGATGGAAGGGGACAAGATGGCCGGCCGGCACGGGAACAAGGGCGTCATCTCGCGCATCGTGCCGGTCGAAGACATGCCCTTCCTGCCCGATGGCACACCGGTGGACATCATCTTGAACCCGTTGGGGGTGCCGGCTCGCATGAACATCGGCCAGGTGCTGGAGACGCACCTGGGCTGGGCCGCGGCGCGGCTGGGTTTCCGGGCGCTGACCCCGGTCTTCGACGGCGCGCGCGAGAGCGAGATCGAGGCCGAACTGGCGCGCGCATGGCTGGCCGATCGCGCCTGGGAAAAGGCGACCAGGCGGGCCTGGGATTGGGCCATTGAGCACGGCTATACCGAGGACGATTTCCGAGATGATGATGAGGTGCGCGCGCTTTACCTGGCGGAGTGGCTCGGTGAACGCGGCTACGAGCCAGAACGGGTCTACAGCGATGTGGGTTATGCGCGTCGCGCGATGCTGCGGGAATGGTTAGCCGAGGATCCCCAAGGCTACGACCCCGATGAACTGCTCTCGCCCCCTGGCGATGACCGCTCGGTTGCGGAACGCGAACAAGCGGACGAGCGCGCACGCGTCGTCTGTCTGCGCGAGTGGCTCAAGTGGGTGGTACGCGAGAGCATGCGGGTGGCGCATCTGGAGCCAGGCGAACCGGCCGCGGCAGATCCTGAAGAGCCTGCCAGCCTGGTTTACAGTGAGATCGCTGAAACCCCGGAAGAACGCGCGGAGCTCTATGCCGAGATGGAACGCATCTCCAACCTGTCCCAGGCGCAGGTCGTCGAAGAGGCGTTGCGCGTCAGCCGGCAGACCAATCAGCCGTTGCCGACGTGGGGCAAGACGGTGCTGTATAACGGCAAGACGGGCGAGCTTTTCGAGCAGCCCGTCACGGTGGGCATCATCCACATGATGAAGCTGCACCACCTGGTCGAAGATAAGGTGCACGCGCGCTCCACCGGCCCCTACAGCCTGGTGACGCAGCAGCCGCTCGGCGGCAAGGCGCAGTTCGGCGGCCAGCGGTTCGGTGAGATGGAGGTTTGGGCCCTGGAGGCCTATGGCGCAGCGCACAGCCTCCAAGAGATGTTGACAGTCAAATCGGACGACGTGACGGGTCGCGTCAAGACCTACGAGGCCATCGTTAAGGGCGAAACCATCGAGGCGCCAGGCGTGCCCGAGAGCTTCCGGGTGTTGGTGAAAGAGCTGCAGTCGCTCGGCCTGGCCATCGAAGTGGTAGATGCCAAGGAAGAAGTGATTCAGTTCGGCCGCGAGGATGCCGAAGAAAAGCTGCCTAATCTGGGCTTCAGCTTGAGCTTGCCGGGCCCGATGAGCAAGGGGCTGAATTGACCGCGTGAGTGTGAAAGGGGATTCCCGTGGAAGTCAGCGAATTTGACGCGATCCGTATCTCACTCGCTTCGCCCGACCAAATCCTGCACTGGTCGCACGGCGAGGTGACAAAGCCGGAGACTATCAACTACCGCACGCTGCGGCCAGAGCGGGACGGTCTCTTCTGCGAGCGCATCTTCGGCCCGCAGAAAGACTGGGAGTGCGCCTGTGGCAAGTACAAGCGCATCCGTTATAAAGGCATCGTCTGCGACAAGTGCGGAGTAGAAGTGGCGCATAGCCGGGTGCGCCGCGAGCGCATGGGCCACATCAAGCTGGCCAGCCCCGTATCGCACATCTGGTACGTCAAGGGCGTGCCGAGCCGCTTGGGTCTTTTGCTCAACATCAGCCCGCGCAATCTGGAGCGGATCCTCTACTTTGCGCAACACGTGATTACCCACGTGGATGAGGACGCGCGCAACCGTACCATCTCCAAGTCAGAGCGTGACTTGCATATGCGCGTCACCCGGCTGGAAACCGAAGCGCAGACCAAGATCGAAGAGGTTGAAGGGCAGCGCAACGATAGCCTGGCCGCCCTGGAGCGCCAGGAAGAGCGCGAGCTGACCTCGCTGACCGAACGGCGGGATACCGAGATCAACGAGGTGATCGCCATCGGCCAAAAGCTACAGTCTACCCTCGAAAAGACGGTGGGCAAGCCGGCCGGCGAGGCGTTCGGTCTGCCCTGGCGGCCCGATGACCTGCCCCTGGTGGCGCAAGGCGCGGTGGTGACGCGCGAGCACCTGACGGCCCTGAGCGATGCGATTCAGAACCGGCTGAGCGAGATCGAAGACAACATCAACCGCGAGCGCGAGGCTGCACGGGCGCTCCTGGCCGCGCGGCGCGATCTGGCGCGCAAGGAAGTGGAGGAGGCCGTTGAGGAGCAACGCCAGGCCATCGGAAGCCAAAAGGCCAAGTTGCGCGCGGAGCTCGACGACGATCTAGATCAACTGAAAACCCTGCGGGAGCGCGAGCTGCTGAGCGAAAGCGATTATCGCGCGCTCCAGGAAAAGTGGGGCGGCGTCTTTCGCGCCGGCATGGGCGCCGAGGCGGTACGCGAGCTGGTCGCCAAGATTGACCTCGACCAGATGGTCAAGGAGTTGCGCAACGAGATCAACACCACGCAGTCCAAGCAGCGCAAGAAGAAGGCTGCCAAGCGGCTGCGCGTCGCCGAGTCGTTCCGCAAGAGCGGCAATCGGCCGGAGTGGATGATCTTGACCATGCTGCCGGTCCTGCCGCCTGAGCTACGGCCCATGGTGCAGTTGGACGGCGGCCGGTTCGCCACCTCGGACCTGAATGACCTGTATCGCCGCGTGATCAACCGCAACAACCGTCTGAAGCGGCTCTTGGAATTGGGCGCGCCGGATGTGATCGTGCGCAACGAGAAGCGCATGCTCCAAGAAGCGGTAGATAGCCTGATTGACAACGGCCGCCGCGGGCGCGCGGTCAGCCGCAGCGGCAAGCGCAAGCTCAAGAGCCTGTCCGATCTCCTCAAGGGGAAACAGGGCCGCTTCCGCCGCAACCTGCTGGGCAAGCGCGTGGACTACTCGGGCCGCTCCGTGATCGTCATCGGCCCCGAGCTCAAACTGCACCAGTGCGGCCTGCCCAAGAAGATGGCGTTGGAACTGTTCAAACCGTTCGTCATGCGCCGGCTGGTGGAATACAACTACGCCCACAACATCAAGAGCGCAAAGCGACTGGTAGATCGTGAAAACCCAGAGGTGTGGGACGTCCTGGAAGAGGTTACCAAAGAGCGTCCCGTACTGCTGAATCGGGCGCCCACCCTCCACCGCCTGGGCATTCAGGCCTTCGAGGTTGCTCTGATCGAGGGCAGCGCGATTCAAATCCATCCGTTGGTGTGCGCGGCTTTCAACGCTGACTTCGACGGCGATCAGATGGCGGTCCACGTGCCGCTCTCGGAAGAGGCGGTGCGCGAGGCGAAAGAGCTGATGCTCAGCTCGGCCAATCTGCTCAAGCCGGCCTCGGGCGAGCCGATCGTTAGCCCATCGAAGGACATGGTCTTGGGCTGTTACTATCTGACCGTGCCCGCGCCGACCGCCAAGGGCGCCGGCAAAGCCTTCGTAGACTACGATGAGGTGCGCCTGGCCTACGACCTGGGCGTTGTTGATCTGCGTGCGCCCATCAAGCTGCGCTTCACCGACTGGGCCGACGAAGTGCCGCTGGCGCAACTTGGCCTGGAGCCGGCGGTGGAGAAGGCGCTGGCGAGTCGCGCGATGCGCACGGCCGGCGATGTGGTGCGCACCCTGATCAAGACGCGGCAGGTGCTCACCCAGGAACTCGGTTTGAGTGGGCAAATGCTGGAGCAGATTCGCCAGAAGCTGATGGCCCAACATGTACGCACCGACAAGCTGCCGCAGACCGGCATGTTGGACACGACCGCAGGGCGGGCGATCTTCAACGCTTCTCTGCCCAAGCCGCTGCAATTCGTCAATGAAGTGATGGACAAGAAACGGCTCAGCGACTTCGTCGGCGTCTGCTACGAGCTGATGGGGCCGCAAGTCACGGCCGACGTCGTGGATGAAATCAAACGACTCGGCTTCACCTATGCGACCGTTTCAGGCATGACGATCGCGGTCAGCGACATCACCGTTCCGCCCACCAAGCAGACCGTGTTGGACGAGACCGCGTCGAAAGTGGACGAGACCGAGCGCCAATATCGCCGCGGTCTGATCACCGAAGAAGAACAGTACAACAAGGTCGTAGAGCTCTGGACGCGCGCCACCGACGACATCACGCAGGCCGTGAAGGGGTTGCTCGATCCCTACTCGGGCCTGGGCGCGATGGCCACTTCGGGCGCGACCAAGGGCGGCATTCAGCCAATCCGCCAGCTCGCCGGCATGCGCGGCCTGATGGCCGATCCGTCTGGCCGCATCATCGAGCTGCCCATCCGCTCGAACTTCCGCGAGGGGCTGACCGCGCTGGAGTACTTCATCAGCACGCACGGCGCGCGCAAAGGTCTGGCCGATACTGCGCTGCGCACCGCTGATGCAGGCTATCTGACGCGACGTCTGGTGGATGTGGCGCAGGATGTGATCATCTCATCGGAGGATTGTGGCACGCAGAGCGGCATCTGGTTCACGAAGCAAAACGCCACCACGATCGGCGAGAAGCTGAGCGAACGGGTCGTGAGCCGCGTCGCGGCAGCCCCGATCGTTGACCCGAAAACCGGCGAGGTGCTGATCGCACGCGACCAGCTCATTGACGAAATGGCGCTGCGTGCGTTCGAGCGTGCGAGCGTTGAGAAGGCCTTTGTGCGTTCTCCGCTGACCTGTGAGAATCGCTTCGGCCTCTGTCGTTTGTGCTATGGCAGCGATCTGGCGCGCGGCGGCCTGGTCAAGATGGGCGAAGCCGTGGGCACGATCGCGGCGCAGTCCATCGGCGAGCCGGGCACGCAGTTGACTCTGCGCACCTTCCATACCGGCGGCGTGGCCGGCGCCGAAGACATCACCCTGGGCCTGCCGCGCGTCGAAGAGTTGTTCGAGGCACGCACGCCCAAGGGAGAGGCTGTCATCGCCGAGATCGGCGGCGCGGTGGATGTCTATTGGGATGACGATGTCCGCAAGCTGAAGGTGACCAACACCCGCCATCGCCGCAAGACGCACCGCATCCCGGACGGCTACACGATGCTGGTGGAGAGCGAAGATCGCGTGCAGATCAACACGCCCATCGCGCGCGCGCTGGGGCCTGCTTCGGAGCCGCAGGAATTCATAGCTGGGCTGGATGGGCACATCTACATCGAGCCGGAGACCGAGGGCGGCTATCGCGCCATCATCCGCCGCGAGGACGTCGAGGAGTGGATCACTGATATTCCGGCCTCGGCGCGGTTGCGCGTGGACAAGGGCGAGCGGGTGGATGTGGGCGACCAGCTGACCGAAGGCTCGAAGAACCCGCGCGAGGTGCTGCGCATCCAGGGCCGCGAAGCGGTGCAGATGTATATGCTCGACGAGGTGCAGCGCGTGTACCGCTCGCAGGGCGTGAGCATCCACGACAAGCACATCGAGGTCATCATCCGCCAGATGCTGCGGCGGGTGCGCGTGCTGCGCAGTGGCGACACCGACATGCTGATCGGCGAGCTGGTGGATCGCTTCGAGTTCGAAGAAGCAAACGCGGCCGTCGCGGCGCAAGGCGGCGAACAGGCGCGCGGAGAGCCGGTGTTGCTGGGCGTGACCAAAGCGTCGCTGAACACCGATAGCTTCCTGGCCGCGGCGTCCTTCCAGGAGACCACGCGCGTGCTCACCGACGCAGCCGTCCGCGGCGCGAAGGATTCTCTGCGCGGCTTGAAGGAAAACGTGATCATCGGCAAACTGATACCGGTGGGCACGGGTTTTGAGACGCGGCGGCGAATGTTAGGCACAGCGCTGGCGCTGCAAGACGAGTACGGGGAAGAAGCCGCGACCGACGAGTCTGAGTTCGTCGACGAGGAGATGGAGCTGGCCGACTCCTGAGAACTGCATGACCGGCTTTTTGCGTCTCTGCCGGTCATGTGATATGATAAGCTTTCGTGGGCGCGCGGCCGCGATGTTCGGCGCTGCCGTATGGCGGTTCTCGCGCCCGGCCGCAGCTTGCAGGCCGCGATGGGCTGAAGCTGCGTCTGGCCAATCTGGAATTGATCGTTACGTATTTGGAGGACATCTTGCCGACCATCAATCAGCTTGTACGTAAGGGACGTAAGCCGCTCGTTAAGAAGGAGAAGGCGCCGGCCCTGCAGTTCACCCATAATGCGCTGTCCGGGCGTTCGCGGCGGGTGGGCAAGGGCAACCCGTTTAAGCGCGGCGTGTGTACGCAAGTGCGCACGATGCCGCCCAAAAAACCGAATTCCGCGCTGCGCAAGATCGCCCGCGTGCGTCTCACCAACCACATCGAGGTCACGGCCTACATCCCTGGCGAAGGTCACAGCCTGCAGGAGCACTCGGTGGTGCTGGTGCGCGGCGGCCGCGTGAAGGACCTGCCCGGCGTGCGCTATCACATCGTGCGCGGGGCCCTGGACACGACAGGCGTAGAGAATCGCAAGCGTGGTCGCTCGAAATACGGCGTCAAGACCCCCAAGAAGGCCGGGCCTGCAACGCGCGCCAAGGGCGGTCCCGCCAGGGGCGCCAGGAAGTAGATGGAGTGAGTCATGTCTCGACGTAATCGCCCGGAACAACGTGAGATGCTGCCCGACCCGCGCTTCAACAGCGCCCTAGTCGCGCGGTTGGTCAACAAGCTGATGCTGAGCGGTAAGAAGTCTGTGGCCGAACAGATCGTATACGGCATGATGGATACCCTGGAAAGCCGCGCCAAGAAACCCGCGCTCGAGGTGTTGGAGCAGGCTGTTCGCAACGCCACGCCGATGATCGAAGTCCGGCCGCGACGTGTAGGCGGCGCGACTTATCAGGTGCCGATGGAAATCCGTGAGGACCGGCGCCTGGCGCTGGCCCTGCGCTGGCTCATCCAGAACGCGCGCAAGCGCCCCGGCAAGAGCATGGTGGATCGGCTGTCGGGTGAGATGATGGACGCCTACCAGAACCAGGGCAACACCATCAAGCGCAAGGAAGACACCCACAAGATGGCCGAGGCGAACCGGGCCTTTGCGCACTATCGCTGGTAGGCCCAGCGGTTCTTGGATATCGTTGTCTGTGTAGCATAAGACCCGGCATCCCGATCAGGGATGCCGGGTTTCTATCCCCGCCAGCTAGCGCGGAGCGGTCGAGTGGTGCGATGGCAAGTCCAATCACATCTCCAGTGGATGAAACCCGTCTGCGGCGATTACGCAATATCGGCATTATCGCGCATATCGACGCGGGCAAGACCACGACCACCGAGCGCATCCTCTATTACACTGGCAAGACCTACCGCATGGGCAATGTGGACGAGGGCACGACCGTCACCGATTGGATGGTGCAAGAGCGCGAACGCGGGATCACGATCCAGGCCGCGGCCATCACCAGCGCATGGCAAGACCACCAGATCAATCTGATTGACACGCCCGGCCACATTGACTTCACCGCCGAGGTGCAACGCAGCCTGCGCGTGCTGGATGGCGGCGTCGTGGTCTTCGACGCTGTCGCGGGCGTCGAGCCGCAATCTGAGACGGTGTGGCGGCAGGCCAACCGCTACGGCGTTCCGCGCATCTGTTTCGTGAACAAGATGGATCGTCCCGGCGCGGACTTCGGCCGCACCATCGAGATGATCCGCGGCCGTCTGGGCGCCAGCCCGGTCGCGATCCAGATGCCGTTGGGCGCCGAGGATCTCTTCCAGGGCATGGTGGATCTGATCAAGCGCAAGGCGTGGACTTTTCCCGATTCCCTCGGCGCGCACCCTGTCGAAGGGCCCATCCCTGATCCCCTCGTGGATGAAGCCGAGAAACAGCGCGCGATCCTGGTGGAACGCATCGCCGAAACCGATGAGACCTTGACCGGCAAATTCCTGGAAGAAGAGCCGATCTCAGAGGCGGAGCTGCGCACGGCGCTGCGCGCCGCGACCATCTCCGGCCAATTGGTGCCGGTGCTGTGCGGCTCGGCTTTGCGTACTAAAGGCGTGCAACTGCTGCTCGATGCCATCATAGACTATTTGCCCTCGCCGCTCGATATTCCGCCGGTACGCGGCGTGAATCCGGCTCTGGCCGCGGAAGAGACCCGACCGGCCGATCCGACTGCGCCGGTCTCCGCACTCGTCTTCAAGATCCAAACCGACCCCTACATCGGCCGACTGGCCTATGTGCGCGTCTATTCCGGCGTGATGCAGACGGGCCAGATGTTGCAGAATTCCACCCGCGATCGCAAGGAGCGCATTGGCCGGCTGGTGCAGGTCTATGCGGACAAACGGGAAGAAACCACCGAAATCCGCGCTGGCGACATCGGCGCGATCGTCAGCATCAAACAGACTTCCACCGGCGAGACGTTATGCGACCCTGCCGCGCCGATCGTCCTGGAGGCCATCGAGTTCCCCGCGCCGGTCATCTCGGTAGCGGTCGAGCCGAAGACCAAGGCGGACCAGGACAAACTGGCCAACGCCATGCACCGGCTGGCCGAGGAGGATCCCACCTTCCGCATCAAGGTGGATGATCAGACCGGCCAAACGCTGATCAGCGGGATGGGCGAGCTGCACCTGGAGGTGTTGGTGGATCGGATGCAGCGAGAGTTCGGGGTGCAGGCGCATATCGGTCGGCACCAGGTGGCCTATCGCGAGACGATCACCAAAAAGGTGCAGCAGGAGACGCGCTTTGTCCGGCAGACCGGGGGCCGCGGCCAGTATGCCCACGTGATCGTGGAGCTGGAGGCGCTGCCCAGGGGCAAGGGCTTCGAGTTCGTTGACAAGGTGGTGGGGGGCGCGATTCCCAAACCCTTCATTCCGGCGGTGGAGCAGGGGATGCGCGAGGCGATGGAAAACGGCGTGCTGGGCGGCTATCCGATGATTGACATCCGCGCGACGCTGGTGGGCGGCTCCTTCCACGAAGTAGACAGCTCGGACTTCGCGTTTCGAGTGGCCGGTTCGATGGCGTTGCGCGAGGGCGTCGAAGCAGCCGCTCCAGTCTTGCTGGAGCCGCTGATGCGCCTCGAGGTGGTGGTGCCAGAAAACGCCACTGGCGATGTGATCGGCGATCTGGTTGCCCGGCGGGGGCAGATCAACGGCCTGGACATGCACTCGGTGGGCATGCAGGCCATCAAGGGCCAGGCGCCGCTGGCCGAGATGTTCGGTTATGCGACCTCGTTGCGCTCGGCGACCCAGGGCCGCGGCACATTTACGATGGAATTCGACCATTACGACATCGTGCCGGCCGAGCGTGCGCGCGTCATCCTGGGCATGGTCGGTTCCTCGCGCTAGAGCGTAACACAAGCCTCCGGCGGGCTTACGTGTTGGTTTGCTCAACGTCCACCCGCCAACCGATACCCGCGGCCGGCTGCGCTGAGGAGCAGCGCCGGCTCGGCCGGGTTCGGCTCCAGTTTGGCGCGCAGCCGCTTCACCAGGCTCTCGATCTGGTAGTCGTAAATCTCCTCCTGGTACTCTGGCCAGACCGCGGCCGCGATCTCATCTTTGCTGCACACCTGGTCGCGGCGCGCCCAGAGAAGCGCAAAGAGCGCGCATCGCACATGAATGAACGCGAACCCCTTGACAAACAGGGGGGAGAGGCGTGGTATACTGTCGCAGGGGTCAGGGATCAGGCGTCAGGGGACAGGGGCCAGGGGCTGGGAGCCAGGAGGTGGAGCCATGAACCGCACAGCTCGGTGGTTACGCAATGGGTTGGGGTTGCTCTTGCTGTTGGCGCTGGCGGCCGGCGCCGCGTGGCTGATCGTCCAGAGTC
>Ga0194126_10008295_pt1 | contig 14175 bp, 13 predicted proteins | sample TA2KigC150mmetaG_FD_148641 | JGI IMG/M metagenome (GOLD analysis project Ga0194126, IMG submission 148641) | Freshwater microbial communities from Lake Tanganyika, Tanzania - TA2015035 Kigoma Deep Cast 150m | ecosystem: Environmental > Aquatic > Freshwater > Lake | place: Tanzania: Lake... | reverse complement strand
TAAAATGAGAATGCATTATATAAAAATTCTGCCTGGTGATAAAGTAAGAGTGGAAATTTCACCTTATGATCTTTCAAGAGGAAGAATAATTTTTAGAAAGAAATAAAGGCAGCTTATATTAAATATCAAAAATTATTGATTATTTTTATATATTTTTGTTTAGAAGGATTACAAATGAAAGTAAAACCATCTGTTAAAAAGATTTGCAGCAGTTGCAGGATTATAAGGAGAGAGGGTAAGGTAATTGTTATTTGTAAGAACCCCAGACATAAGCAAAGACAGGGTTAAGGAGGTTTAATTGGCAAGAATTGCAGGAGTTGATATCCCGAGGGATAAACATATAGTAATTGCTCTTACATATATTTTTGGTATTGGTAAATCCCTGGCAAAAAAAATGCTTTCTGAATTAAATATTGAAGAGACGACAAAAACAAAAGATTTAACGGAAGAAGAAGTTGTAAAAATAAGAAATTATATTGATGCCAATTTTAAAGTTGAGGGCGATCTAAAAAGAGAAGTAACTCAAAATATCAAGAGACTTATTGAAGTAAATTCATACAGGGGTATAAGGCATAAGAGGGGTTTGCCTGTCAGGGGGCAGAGAACACATACGAATGCCAGGACAAGAAAAGGCAGGAAGAAACCTGTCGGAATTAAAGCAAAAGCCAGACAGGCAGGTTAATATTTTGGAGTTTAGAAATTTTATTTACCCGGAGGTAAATATTGGTTAAAAAAACTACAGCAGTTAGACGTGTAAAACGTAAGGACAGGAAGAGTATTCCTTATGGCATAGCCCATATTCAGTCAACCTTTAATAATACTATAGTCAATATCACAGACCAGCAGGGAAATACAATTGCATGGGGCAGTGCCGGTGCTATGGGCTTTAAGGGTTCGCGAAAGAGCACACCATTTGCCGCACAGATTACAGCCAGTAATGTTGCAAGAGCTGCTCAGGAACATGGTGTAGTGAAAGTGGATGTAATGGTTAAGGGAATTGGTGCAGGAAGGGAAACGGCGGTCAGGTCGCTTCAGGCAGCAGGTCTTGAAATTGGAGCAATAATGGATGTAACTCCTGTTCCCCATAATGGGTGCAGGCCGCGTAAAAGAAGAAGAGTTTAACAATAAATTGACACTTTTCAATTAGGAGGAATTTTTTAGATGGGTTCTATTAAAGAGAAATCCTGTAAATTATGCAGAAGGGAAAAAGAAAAATTATTTTTAAAAGGTGCCAGGTGTTTTACAGATAAATGCGCAGTTGAAAAAAAGCCATATGTGCCGGGACAAAAGGCTAGAATGAGACTGATTGAGAGTGAATATTATACCCAGCTTAGAGAGAAACAGAAAGCAAAAAGATATTACGGTATTTTAGAAAAACAGTTCAGGAATTACTACAAGCAGTCAGTAAAAGCCAAAGGTATTACAGGTGAAATTTTATTACAGCTGCTTGAAACCAGGCTTGATAATATTATTTATCTGATGGGCCTAGCTGTTTCAAGGAGGCAGGCAAGGCAGCTGATTTCACACGGGCATGTTTATGTGGATGATAAAAAAGTGGATGTTGCTTCTTATCATGTAAGAGATGGCCAGACAATTAGCATAGCACCATCAAGCAAAGAAATTTTACCGGTACTTGAAGCCAAAGAGTCAGCAGGCAGTCTTACACCACCTGAATGGCTGAAAGCTGATCTTGCAAATCTTAAAGGTCAGATTCTAAGAATGCCTGAAAGAAGTGAAATAAAGGCACCTGTAAATGAAAGAATGATTATTGAGCTTTATTCCAAAGTATAACTAACAGGTTTGCTATTCAGTTAAATGCAGACATATACAGATATTGCTGTTTTGCAGTTTTTATTTATATTTTCATAGTTTCTATAAGTGTTTATGTTTTAAATTTTATTTCAATGTATATTTTCAGACATTCGTTTTCAGACATTCGTTAAAATTTATTTAATTTATTTTTTTAATTTTGGGAGGTTGATAATAATTGCTTAAAATGCATAAGCCAAATGTTTTAGTGAAGCATAAAGATGATTTTGAAGGTATTTTTATAATCGAACCTCTTGAGCGTGGATTTGGCCATACACTTGGAAATTCTATCAGAAGAGTACTCCTTTCATCAATTGAAGGTGTAGGAATTACAAAACTGAAAATTGAGGGCATAAGTCATGAATTTTCAACAGTGGATGGCATTAAGGAAGATGTTCTTGAACTGGTGGCAAATCTTAAATCCATAGTTTTTATGCTGCAGGGCGAAGGGCCGGCGGTGCTTAAATTAAAAAAGAACGGTGCTGGAGAAATAAGAGCTACGGATATTAAGGTGCCTGCGGAAGTTAAAATAATAAATCCTGATACTTATATCGGGACCCTGACTGACAGGGGTAAGATAGATATTGAGATGGTGTTGGAAAAGAATAAAGGGTACAGATCATCAGAGGAAAATATTTCAGAAAATGAACCTATTGGTATTATTCCGTTAGATACGATATTTTCACCGATAAGAAGGGTAAGTTTTAAGGTTGAAAATACTCGAGTCGGCCAGATGACAAATTTTGATAAATTAATACTGGAAATAAAAACAAACGGCAGTATAAAACCGGAGGATGCTTTAAGCCAGGCATCAAAAATAATAAACGACTATATGGCACTGCTTATTGATCTGTCTGAAAACAGCTTAAAAGACCCAATTTTTGAAGAAGTTTCAGCTAAAGAAAAGAAAAAGGAGTACCCTACCATTGAAGAACTTGAACTTTCTGTAAGAGCTTATAATTGTCTTAAACGTGAGGGTATAGATACAGTGGATAAATTACTGGATTATAAAGAAGATGAACTTCTGCAGATCAGAAATTTCGGACAAAAATCAATCCAGGAAGTTAAGGATAAAGTTAGGGAACTTGGTTTATCATTTAAGAAATAGTTTTGTTAAATTTAGGAGATAGAATCATGGTGATACCAAAAAAGGCAAGAAGATTGGGTGGAGGTGCAAGCAGCCAGAAGGCAATTTTAAAAAATCTTGCAATTTCACTTTTTGAAAATGGCAGAGTCACAACAACTCTTGCAAAAGGTAAGTATCTAAGAGGTTATGTTGACAGGCTGATAACTTTTGCAAGGAAAGGTGATCTTACTTCCAGGAGAATGTGTTTAAAAATGGTTAACAACGCTGATATAGTTAAAAAACTCTTTGATGAGATTGGCCCTGCAAGCTATGGCAGAACAAGTGGTTTTACAAGGTTATTAAGGTATAAGAACAGACTGGGAGATGGCGCAGAACTTGTAATTGTTGAGCTGATAAAATGAGAAGATTTTGGAATTTAATTAAGCTTTAAAGCTTTGTTAAAGTTGTATTTTTAAAATTTAAATGTGCTATTTTGAAAATTTTTATGAATAATTATGCAGCTGTACTGGAATATGATGGTACAGGTTTTAAGGGTTTCCAGCTACAACCTAAAAATGTTAGAACTGTACAGGGGGAGCTTTTAAAAGCACTGGGTGTTTTGTTAAAAAGTTTTCATGATTTCAGTTATGCTGGAAGAACAGATGCAGGAGTTCATGCAAGGCATCAGGTAATTAATTTTAAATCGGAAGATCAGCTTGATCTGTACAGGTTTAAATGGAAGTTAAACTGCATTCTACCTGAAGAAATTGTTGTGAAGGATATAAAAAAAGCAGGCAGCAGTTTCAATGCAAGAAAAGATGCTAAAGTCAGGGAATATAGCTATTACGTGGTGAATGATAATTACCAGAGTGTTTTTTTAAGAAAATACAGCCTGATGATCGGCAAACCCCTGGACTTGAAAGTTATGAGGCTTGCAGCTGAAAAATTTGTCGGAACTAATGACTTTGCAGCTTTTTGTAATAATAATTTTCATAAAAGCTTTACTGTAAAAAATGTTTATAGTTTTAGAATAAGAAGTTATAAAGGCAATATTTTAGTTTTTAAGATAGCTGCAAATTCTTTTTTATACAATATGGTTAGAATTATAGTTGGCACTGTTTTGGAAATAGGTAGGGGTCAAAGGAGTCTGGATAGTATTGACATTGCTTTTAAAAGTAAAGATAGAAAACTGGCAGGAAAAATAGCTCCTGCAAAGGGTCTGTTTTTAACAGGGGTATCTTATTAGGATTTATATAACATTGGAAGCATCTAAAATTATGTGATAAAAAATAAATGAATAGGTTAGGATGGGTTATTGAGAAAACCTTTTGAAGTCTGAGCGGGCACGGTTCCTCTTTTAAGAGGAGAGCGAAGACGGAAACTGAGCAAGCTTTGGCTCGCTGGGACAAAGCTTTGCGTGTTTTTGAAATAACCCATCCTGGCCCTTAAAGTTTTGCTTTTATTGCTATCACATAATTTTATATGCTTCCTATAAAAAATTATTTTGTTATTATTAAGAGGTGTGAGCAAATATATCCCTGGAAGGTAAAGAATCACATTGAAGTTACAAAGAACAGGTTGGTCACTTAACATCCTTTATCTTTTCCCGAATTATCGAGCAGATAAGATGTTCAAGAATTAGGTGGCTGTCCTCAACTCTTCCGTAATGGTTATCCTTAAAAAGAATATAGTGGTCAAGCATCTGTCTTGCCCTGCCGCCATCAAAACCCAAAAACCCGATTGTTACAGCTTTATTTGTATTTGCAACTTCTATGGCTTTCAATATATTTTCAGAGTTGCCGCTTCCGGTAATAAAAATAGCAACATCACCTTCTGAGACAAGGTTTCTTAGCTGCTGGGCAAAAACCTCCTCAAATGAAAGATCGTTTCCATATGCAGTAAGAGTTGCAACATTATCTGTAAGAGAAATTACCCTGAACCTTTTTTTATCGTCATAGTTTCTCCCAAGCGTTCCTTTTCCAAGGTCACATGCAAAATGTGAAGCTGTTGATGCACTCCCGCCATTGCCTATTAAAAATATCTGTTTTTCCTGCTTCCATGCATTTAGAAGTATATCAACTACATTTTCAATCTCTTCTCTGCTTAATTCATTAAGACCCTTATTTAAGCTATCAAAATAGCTGTCAATAAATTCACTGACTTTCTCCATCAATTCCCCTTTACTTCTTCACTTTACTCTTTATCTTCAACATCACTTATTCAAAAAAACCATATTCATCCCAGTCCTTATCACCTACATAAATAATTTTGGAACCCTGCTGGTCAAATGAAAATTTTAATTCATACAGGTCAAATAAAGCTTTTTTTAATCTGTCCTGATTTTTCTCCGGACAGTAAAACAATAAAAACCCTCCGCCGCCTGCACCCAACAGCTTGCCGCCAAGTGCACCATACTCAAGAGCCCTTTCATAGTACCTGTTAATCTGCGAGTTTGATATTTTATCAGAAAGGCTTTTCTTTAAAATCCAGTTTTCATGCAAAATTTTTCCAAATTCATCAAGGTCATCCCTGTAAAGCGCATCCACTGCTTTATAAACAAGGTTTACCATTTTTTGCTGTGCTTCAAATTTTTCTTCATGCATTATTTCTTCACTCTGGTGCCTTAAAACCGAATCAGCCCTCCTGTCCATTTTTGTATAAAAAAGTATAAGATTGTTGTTTAGCTTTTCAAAAGTCTCCATCTTAATGTTTATTGGTTCAACATCCACACTGCCGTCAACATTAAAACTTATAATATTCAATCCGCCATATGCAGCAGCATACTGGTCCTGCTTTCCTATAGGTTCTTCAACCTTTTCAATTTCTATAAATGAGGCCTCACTTGCAAGTCTGTCTTTTGAAACAAATTTGCCAAGAAAAGAGTAAAGGGTATGCAAAAGACCGACAGTAAAACTGCTTGATGAGCCCAAACCTGTGCCTGCAGGAACATCAGCCATTGAAATTATTTCAAGCCCGCCTCCTATCTTTAAGAATTTGAGTGTTTCCCTAATAATGGGGTGCTGGATCTCCTCAACTGAATTGCACAGCTCGGTTTTTGAATATTTCACCTGAAACTGTTTTCTATTGAAATACGGATGAACTGAAATATACATATATTTATTAATTGTTATGCTTAAAACAGCCCCCTTACTCCTGTTGTAAAAGGCAGGAAGGTCTGAACCGCCTCCAACAAAGCTTATCCTGAAAGGTGTTCTGCTGATTATCATTAAGCTTCTCCCTTAACTGATAAATTTGCCATTCTTTTTGAATCCAGTATTACCGGTAATTCATCTGCTAGTCTCTGATTATATAATTTATCTATATTTTCTTCATCCAGTTTTTTCCATCTGTAAAATTTATAAAACCTCTCCCTATATGTATCTTCACTGACTTCTACAAAAATCTTAAAATTTGAAAGCCTGCTAACAGCACCTGAGCATAGGGCGCATGCACCTATTATAATAACTGCATCCTGCGAGCATAAATTATAAAACTTATTACTGCCTGAAAGGTCATATTCCCTCGAAAAAGAATTATATTTTTTTAATTTGACAGTTTTTCCATTTAAAATATTCACAAGGTCTTTCTCAAATTTATTTAACCTGAATCTTTCAATTACACCCTGACTTTCTGTTCTCATTCCTGCAGGAACAATCCAGTTATCCATATCTATTATCAGGACACTGTATCCCTTTTCTTTCAAGTATCTTTTAAGGAAAAAAGCAAAAACACTTTTTCCTGACCTTGCAATCCCACCAACAGATACTATAAACGGAAGATTATCACTTGCTGAAGCTTTCTCCAGTTTTTCCTTTTTTTGTTCGTTTATTCTGTCAAGTATAATACTGTTGAATTTTTCATACCTCTCCATATCAAAAATTATATTTACTGCATTGCTTAGATTATCTGCCCAGATATCAGGCAGGACATTGTATTTTCCATCCCTGCAGCCGTAACCGCTTCTTACCCCAACCGATGTTATTTCTGCATTTTTTGCAGTCATTATATCTGCTGTCATATCACCTATAAGAAAGCTTCTGCCAACATCTATGTTTAACTCTTTTTTTGCCCTTTCTATCATACCTGTTTTTGGCTTTCTGCAATCGCAATCAATCTTATATTCCACATTTTCCCCTGAAAAACCTTTTTCCGGATGGTGCGGGCAGAAATATATACGGTCAATTTTTGCCCCCTCTCTGCCAAGAAGTATCTCTATCTTTTTATGTATCTCTTTTAACTCTGAAATACTGCAAAGTCCTTTTGCAACAACAGGCTGGTTTGTGATTACAACTGTAAAATATCTAGAATTGTTTAATTCTTTTACTGCTGCCGCAGAATCATTGATAAGGGCAACATCTTCAATACTGCAGATTAATCCTTTCTCTTCATTTATAACACCGTCCCTGTCAAGAAATACTGCAGGGCGGGAAAAAGACAGATTAAAACTTGTAAATTTTGAAGTCTCAATATCATTCTGAACTTCAGAAAGCCTTTTTAAAGTACCCATATCCTTTATATATTCTGGTGTATTGTATGCATATAATGGTTCATTCTTTTCAAGCATCAATGGAAATATATCTTTGCCAAAATCACATTTTTTACCTCTCTGGATATAGGTAAAAACTGTATCTTTTAATACATACACACCTGCATTTACTAAATTCCTGTATATATTTCCCTCAGGATGTGGTTTTGGGAAAAATTCCAGTATTTTTGAATTGTCATCAATTTCTATTAGGTCTGAGTCATAGGGATGGTCATTCGGGTGGACAACAAGAGTGGCACAGGCTTTCTTTTCATTATGAAAATCAGTCAGGTAATTCAAATTCATGTTTATCATTACATCTCCATAAAGAACCAGGAAATTTTCCCCTGCAATTTCCTCGATTTCCTTTATGCAGCCTGCTGAGCCCAATGGAGTATTTTCTTTTGAATAAATTATTTCAACTCCCCAACTTTTACCTTCACCAAAATAATTTTCGATTTTGTCTGACAGATAGCCGGTGCAGATAATAATTTTTCTTATTCCGTAGATTTTTAAAAGATTTATCTGGTGTTCTAAAACTGGAATACCGCCTATTTTAATCATAGGTTTAGGAATTGAGCCGGTGAGTGCTTTAAGACGTGTTCCCCTTCCACCTGCTAAGATAACTGCTTTCATAAAGTAGTATTTTTTTATTTAAAATTCTTATAAATAAAATACCTATAATAGATTAAATTTATAAATATTTAGAATATGTGCTAACGTTTATAAATATTTGGAGTCAAAATTTATATTAAATTTATATTTAAAAAAAACTTTAATATATGCTTTTCCGCTCTTCCACTTATTGAGCTTTGAGTCGCCAAGCCTTTTTCTATATTTAATATTATATTCCTTGAATTTAAATCCATTCTGATTGGACTTTATTATAACTTCTGAAGGAAATGTATGGTTATTTTCCCATTTTATTGAATCAAAAACCTCCCTCTTCATTGCAAACATACCTGTAGTCACATCATGTACATTAATTTTAAAAAACATCCTCACTATTAAGGCAAAACACCAGTTTCCAAACTTATTTACCGGGGGCATATTATCCTTAAGATATTTATTCATTCTGCAGCATGTAATTATGTCATAACCGTTATTTAAAAGTTCTACAAGTTCAGGGATGATATCCAGTGGCTCTGTGGCGTCACAATCAGCAGTTATTATAATATCCCCTTTGGTATTGGCCATCGCCTCCCTCAGAGCAATTCCATGACCGCTAGGTTTTTGTCTTATCACTTCAGCACCAAATTCTTTCAATATTTCAGGTGTTCTGTCAGAACTGCTGTCCACAACCACTATTTCTGTATCATAACCGGCTGTATACTTTTTTATATCTTCCAGCACAGATTTTGCTGCCGCTTCTTCATTGCTTGTAGCCATTGCAATGGATAATTTTATTTTTTCTTTCATCTATTTAAATCCTTGTCAATTAAATTATTAACTTAAAAACTTTATGCACCAATAATCTTAAATATTAATAAAATCTATAAAACCATAACTGTTAATTGAACCAATCAATCATTTTTTATTAATTTTTTTATGCCTTCTTAATTAGTTTCTGGTGAATAATTCAATTTTTATAGGATTATTTGCTGAAAATAAGCTTAAAATATTTTCAAAATAGCAATTTATATTAATTATTCAGCAAGAACTAATTATTTACTGCTAGCTTTTTGCCTGAAAATAAAAAAAATTTTAATTTTCTGATTACAAATAAAATAACAAAATGATGAATTATTTAGAAAATACGATTAAAGTTTCTTTATAATTATTTTATAAAATACAGTTTCTTATTCAATTTCTATTAATATTATTGTGTTGTATACTATAACAAAAAAACTCATAAATTCAATAAAAATATGATTAAAGAAAATAATATTATGAGTGATACCCCTGATAACAAATACGAGCCTATGATTCAGAAAACACTTGAAAAAAAGCAGTCAAGGTTTTCAAGCTATCTTGACTTGTTCGTAGGTAAAAGAAGCTTTTGCTCTTTTATTAAATATGAGATCCTGACTTCTTTGTTTGAAAATTGCCCAGGAGCTATCGGTATATTTCTGAGAAGTATTTTTTATAAGCTCTTATTTAAAAAAATTGGAAAAGGTGTAGTGTTTGGAAAATCTGTGACAATAAGAAACCCGTATAAAATTAAAATTGGAAATAATGTTATTATTGATGAAAATGTAATGCTTGATGCTAAGGGAATAGACAATAATGGAATAGAAATTGGTGATGGTACCTATATTGGAAGAAACACAATACTTTCATGTAAAAATGGTGATATTAAGCTGGATAAGAATGTAAACATCGGTTTTAACTGTGAAATATATTCCTTAAAGGATGTTAAAATCGGGGAAAATACACTTATAGCTGCCTATACATATATCATAGGCGGAGGCCACACAGCCACAGATCTGGATACGCCATTCAGGGACCAGCAGAAACATGCATATGGCATAGAAATCGGTAAAAATGTATGGCTTGGTGCAAAAAGTATAATTATGGATGGATGCAGTATTGGAGATAATTCAATAGTTGGAGCAGGAGCTGTTGTGACGCAGAGCATTCCCCGCTACTGCATTGCAGCAGGTATACCTGCCAAAATTATCAAGGAAAGGAAGAAGGAATAATTTTTCCATCCCTGTCCATATAATCCACAAGAGTTCCAGCTATGATATTTGCAGCAAGGTTAGCGCCTTCTTTATTCCAGTGCATGCCATCAGACTTTAAATATTTTGAAGGATTTTTTGACATTTCACTGAAAAGGTCAATGTATACAGCTCTGTTTTTAAGGCAGATATCATTTTTTATATTTACTTTATCAATCTTATCTTTAATCTTATCTCTATTTTCTTTATTCAACTTCAAGTTTCCCGGTAAGCTAATTTTTATATTTTTGAAGCTCCAGTACTTTTAAAATAACAGTTAATAAATGGGCTTTTGCATTTAAGGCTATTTTATGAAAACTTTTATTACAGGTCCATCAACAAACATATAAGCGGTTGTAATTCTGAATTCAATTTCCCCTTCTGCCTTCATATGAGACTGGACAAAAAAAGACAAAACATAAACATCCCCAGGCTGAACTGTGTATGGTCCTGCTGTCCACATATAAGCACCCTGGGCTATCCCGGGAGCTGCTTTCATATCAGAATCACTGTCAATTTCAAGAAATTTAATAATTTTTGGAAGTCTCAGCTCAATTGAACTCATCTGCAGGACATGACTGCTGTTATTTTTTATGTAAAATGAAATTTTTGATTTCTTTCCGAACTCAAGTTCAAGCGTCTCACTGTCGGTAGTGATTTCAACATCCACCTTAATGTCATTTATTTTAAATATCATAAAACTTTCATCAAAACCTTCCTGGACAAAACGTTCACCAACCTGCACAACATCATAAAATTTGCTTAAATCAGGCAGATATGCAGTAGAATAATACACATCATTTTTATCAATATTTTCCTTAACTGTATTCTTTATATCCTCAAGGTTTACATTTCTTATCACATTAATATTTTTTTTAGTTTCAAATCTGTCAATGTAGATAGGAACGTGAGACGTTAAAGAATTTGTTAAAATTATAGAATCAGCATTCATTTTATTTATAATACTTAACCAGTAATCATACACATATGTACTCTTACTGAAGTCCATATCTTTATAATTTAATGCAAAAAGGTTTAAAGGAAAGGCTGTTACTGTTAGGAAAAATAAAAAAAGAAAAATAGACCTAAAAAAAATAAATTTTTTACGGTAAATTTTATCTGAAATTTTTCCATTTTTTTCATCTTCGTTGTTTACATTTCCATAATTTAAGAATTTAATCTTTTTTGAAATAAGCTTCTTTAAATACTTATTAAAAAATAAAGCAACGCCTTCTTTTATCCAGTAAAGCCCGCATGCAAATGGAACAGATAAAAATACAACCATTGTGGTAAGATAAAAATGAGTTGCCTGTTTTTCATAGAGAAGTATCGGGATAAAGTTCAAGACTATAAGCGATATTATAAGAATAAAATATTTTTTTTGTTTTAATGCAAGGTAAACAAGCCCTATTATAAAAATAACAAGTACCGCAATATTAAAATCTTCCTTTATCAGGTTAAGATACTCTGTAAACATATGCTTCAGCATTTCCCAGCCCTTAAAACCAAAATCGCCTCTCCACCTATCTCCTGAAATATAGCTTATAAATCTCCCAAACGAAGTAACATTTCCAAATCCCTGAAGTGATCTTATCGGAATATAAAGGTAAAGAAGGTTCGGGGAAATAATTAGTGTAAGGATAATGAAAATTTTTTTTATTTTAAATACCTGTTTCCAGTCACTGTAAACAGGAAAAAAAATAAAAGCAGGTGAAAGAAAAAGCGATATTGGATGATTTGTAAAACTCAACCCTATTAGAAAATAGTAAAGATATAAAAATTTATTTTTTTTTGTCTTCACCCAGTAAAAACCTGTAAGCATTATAATTGCAGTAAAGAATGTATTTAAAGTGTATACTTCAAACCTTGAAGTCTGGAACCAGAAGACCCTGAAAAACCCAAAAAAAACTGCAGAGATAAATGCAGTGTAATATTCATTTTTTAAAATATTTTTTATGAACAAAAAAAGTATAAAAACTGTCAGTGCTCCCCAGAAAACAGAATACATGTTAAGTCTGTATGCCATTGTCCCGACTGGTAAAAAAGAAAATAATTTTCCTGTCAAAAACGCAATGGGAAAACCCGTTGTCTGTCCAACATATAACAGGGGTACCTGAATGTGAAGCCAGGTTGTATCCCAGCCAAAAGATGACGGATTCATTGTTTTAAGAAATACTGTAAACGGAATAATCAGGCTTAAAAAATAGAAAATATAGATATAGTTTTTTAAAATGTAACCTTTAAACCTGCTGTTGTAATAAGACATGAATTTAACTTCTATAAAATTTAATTTTTATAATATATAATTTTATTCTGTTATCTTCTGCTGCCTTCAGCATCAAGATAATTTACCAGAGTATTAAAAACAAGCTGTGCCACAAGAGCTCCCCCATCAGCAGTCCAGTGCATCCCATCAGGACCTACATATTTTCCCGGATTTGCTGACATCGGACCATATATATCCACATACGGAACACCGTTGGCATTGCAGACATCTCTTAAAGCATTGTTATAAGAGGAAATGCCTTTTTTCAGCTCATGCTTTCCTGTATCAATCCATCCTATGGAATGAACAATTGGTGTGGCACCAATTCCCTTTGCCTTATTGATTAAATCATTTATTCCATTCCATAGTTCTGCAGTTCCACCTGGATTGCCGATATCATTTGTCCCATAACCAAAAACTACAACCTGCGGACCATAAACTGCAACAGTGCTGTCAAACCTTCTTACACCCTGATAAGCCATCTGCTGTGCTACACCGCTTCCTATAACTGTAAATTCTGCACGCGGATACCTTGACTCGAGAAGATAGTCAAGTACTGCAGGCCAGTTTGAAACCAAAATCTGTGAATCACCCATACAGACAACTGTTGTAAAAATATATGACCTTACTGATATTGATGCAGGTTCAAGCTCAAAAAACTGGTCATCACCTTCAATATAAAAGTCAGAAGCAATTTTTGCACCCTTAATCAGCGAGCTGCTTATTTTAGTTTCAAAAGTAAAAGTTTTTTCTTCTCCTACTCCAAGCTCTTCAATTTTCCATACAAGCACATTGTTTTCACTGTCATATTCTGCACCTTCATGCGGATTTTCTGAGCCCGTTAAAAATGAAGTACCCTTCGGAATGGGACAGTAAAGACTGAAATTTTCCCCCTGCCTCAAACCTGAATTCTTTATAATAACAGTATATTTTAAAACATCCCCTGCCCACACGCTCTCACCGTTAACATCAACAACTGTATTGGTTGACTGGCTGAAATCTGGAAAACCATAAACTTCTCTTTCAATCGATATTTCATTTTTTACCTGCCCTTCGTATTGAACCTGCACAGTATTTTTAAACTTTTCAAGGTTCTCAAAATCACTGCTAACTTTCGCCTTAAAGGTAAAAGTTTTTATTTTATTTACCGGAAATTCAGCTATATCCCATGTTATCTGTTTTTCCCCGGAACCAACCCCGGCTTCAGGATTAATTGAATCAGTGTAAAGGATAAGTTTTTCAGGTATTTTATTAATAACATTTACATTTTTTGCATTCATATCACCTGTATTTTTCAGGGTTATTTTAAACGCAACATCATCTCCCATACTTAATCTCTTACCGTTTAAATCCGCCGCTGAAATAATAAATTCAGAAAAATCAGGGCTGCTTATAACTGTATTCTCAAGAATTCTTTCATTTCTGTAAAAGTTTTTTTCGCCCCTGACAGTATACTCATAAACAACTTCATTGCTCTTAATAACAGTCCCGTTATCAAGAGGGGTATTCACATTTACAGAAAAGCTTACCTTACCGCTCTCATTTTTATTTAAATCACCAATTCTAAAGAGAAGGGTATTATCTGATTTATTAAAAACCGCAGCCGGAACTGCAGAAACAAACTCCGTATTGTCAGGAATTTTAGTTTTTATTAAAAATTCAAAAACTGTAAGATTGCCTGTATTTTTATAATCTATCGTGTAGGTTATTTCATCACCCGGTTTTACCCTACTGTTTGGAGTCTGACTTACTTCATTGAACTGGTCTGATTCAAAGCTTGGTTTTAAGTAATAAAAGAAATAAAAGTAGTAACCTAAAATAGCCGATACTATAAAAAAAAAAACTAAAA
>Ga0194126_10008294_pt1 | contig 14176 bp, 12 predicted proteins | sample TA2KigC150mmetaG_FD_148641 | JGI IMG/M metagenome (GOLD analysis project Ga0194126, IMG submission 148641) | Freshwater microbial communities from Lake Tanganyika, Tanzania - TA2015035 Kigoma Deep Cast 150m | ecosystem: Environmental > Aquatic > Freshwater > Lake | place: Tanzania: Lake... | reverse complement strand
CCCCGGCGGGTGGGTACTGCCGGGTCAGGTGGTGTTGACGCTGGCAGACCTGAGCCGCCTGCGCATCGAAACCACTGACCTGAGCGAGCGTGACGTGCCCGGAATCGCCGTGGGGCAGGTGGTGTCCGTATTCGTCAAAGCACTGGGGAAAGAGGTGAGCGGGTATGTCAGTCAAATATCCCCGCTGGCAGACACCCTGGGCGGAGATGTGGTTTACAAAACCATCATTGAGTTGGATGAGCTGCCCTCCGGCATTCGGGCAGGGATGAGCGTGGAAGTGCGCTTTGCGGCAGCGCCGTAAAAAGAGTCTCCTGTACATATCGCCGCGCACCTCACAACGGGAATAACCGGAACCGGCTGCCACAATTCTTTTCCGATTATGCGAACCCCATAAGCAATGTAATTAGGAATGAGATTAAAACATCCAAGGATGAGGCTGGTATAAAAGAAATGCTTCAAAAACACAATCAGGAGCACAATCCACCGGGCAAATGGTGGACCAACCAGCGATGATTCAAACAGACAAGAATCCAACCATCAATTGAAGAGCCAGAAAAACCAGCAGTAACAGCCAGTTTATACGCAGCAGTGTTACCTGCCTGCCAGCCCATCTGCGTGTGATACATAATGCGATACTGACCCAAACAACTGTCAGCGCCGCATAAGGCAAGGCAATATAAACAAAGCCTATTGCAGCCCAATTCTCTGAATACCCCCTATCCAGCCACGTCAAATACACATCATAAGCCGATACGAACAATCCAATCCACCAGAATAGACTCAAAACAAAAAGCGTGGCTTTACTCTTTCGCAGGTAACCGAGCGCCAGAGCGGAAACAGAAATCAGGAAAAACAAAACGGATGCTTGGATGATCACCGTCTGTCCTTCGTGAAAAAGTTGGTGTGGATATAAAGCAAAGCAATCACGGTCATAAAAATACCAACAGCGCCAAAGATAATCCGCCCGATGGAACACCCAACAGGAAGCGGCTTATCCAATTTTTATACTTTGCATCAGGTTGCCCAGCGTTGGCTTGTTCGTCTTTTCGTATCTATCGACTCTCGTTCTCTATCAAATCTTCAATTTCTTGTAGTATCTGAAGCAAATTGGGGGTTCTAAAACTTATCCCTGGTGCAGGAACTCGATTGTGCTTTATGTCTGGAGGAATATGCTTGTGATGTGGATGCGTCGCTGCCAAGGCCGGATCATTGGATAAAAAAACTTCCCCCTCGGCAATTCCAGTGTACTTGCTGACAGACCATACCGTGATTGTTGAACGCTTAGCATCCGAACGATCACAGGCTTCGGCAATATAGCGGCTGTATGCTTCGAGTGACTGGATGGGATGATCGCTCATGCTCAATACGCTGGCTGGTAACGGATTGCGGTCACTAAATCACTTTCCTTCATCTTTTGTGAATAGGCCTGCTTTCGACGCAACCAGGTTTCATAAATGCCTTTCCAGCGACTGAAATCGGTGCGCGTTTCATCAAAAGCATCATATTCTTTCAACTCGCCTGACAGCAGTGCAGAATAGAAATCTTCACTGAGAACACCATACTTCTCTTCGTAGAGTGTCAAGCGACGCTCTAGTAATTTCATTTCGATTACTAATTCATGTACTTCCATAGTTACCTTCCAAATAAACAAACTCTGATAAGCTAGCTCAATTTTACTACGTAATCATATAACCCTTTCGAACGTAGATCTACCGCTTAAAGAATTAAGGATTAATGTAGCATGAGCCAATCAGCCAAAATCTGGTTAGCTCATACATTCTCTTCTCAATCGCCACAGTCTTGAAGTCATCTCTAAATACTCGTTGCCACCAGTTATTGGCACCGGTAAAATACTTATCTTGAACATATGGATTGGATGGCTTGGTATTGTTTTCTGCCCCAAATTTTTCTTCCACTATTATTAATGCATTTTTTCCATGTATGATCAGGTCAGGTTCAGACCCTTTTGCTGGCTTCAATTCAAATAAATTCCTGCCTGAGTCCAAGGGAGGCCAAGTCCCTTTGTCTGGTTGAGAATATGACCAATAGATAACAGTAGGATCTTTCACTTCGATCCCAATCACTTCTTTCGTGAAACTGCTGATTAGATTGTTACGTTCGATAAATCTAAACACGTTCCATGTCAGAGCATCTTCACTATTGTTTTCCTCCATTCTATTTTCACGTTTCACTTTTCCTAGATTTTTTAATAGTTCGAAATCAATAGGGTCTGTCCATAGCATGTTGTCTTCTTTTTTGGGATAACTAAAAGTTGTTGGCGAAATGTATATCCTGTGTACTGGACATGAAGGCCGAGCAGTTCCTCGTCTTTGCCTAACAACATATTCGCAACAATTAATTACAGGACATTCAACTGTCTTGTCTCCAATTTCAATCTCTTTTTTTAGTTCATTTATGCCAGGCATTTTCTTTATTCACGCTTTCCCCATGGCTTTGAAGAAGGTGTAGCAAAATGTCCCATCCGGCCCAGTCGTTCGATAAAGATCCTTAATGCCATTGTCGAACGTAACGGGATCTATCAGACCCTCCTCAATTGCCGATTGACGTACACCCTCGATCATCGCCGTGAAGGTCTTTTTCGTGAAGCCATCGACCAGTTCCGGTTTGCTGGAATCAACATACACCATCCTAGGGGATACCCATACTTCGCGATAACCTGCCGTAACCAGCAATGGATACAGGCACCTGCCGATCAGCGCATTCCCTCCTGCGCGAGCCTGTAACTCGACCTGGCAGTGAATCGCAGCTTGCGCCGACTCACTGTCAGGATGAAAGTATGCAGAACCATGGTCACCTTCAATGACCGTGATTGTTCCGCCCGGCTTGAGATATGTTTTTAACTTCTGCAAGGCAACGAGCGGCTGTTTCAGGTGCTCCAAAACGAAGCAGACAAACACATGGTCAAACGACTGTGCGGTAAAGGGTAAATGGAAGATATCCCCTTGCTGGAACCAGATATTAGTCAGTGCCGCTGCCCGGACCTTTTGTGCAGCCTGAGCGACCGAATCCTCCGAGATGTCAACGGATACAATCGAAGAGTTACGATATTGGGTAGAAACGGATCGCAAACTGGCATTCAGAGCATTCGAAGGGTAATGTGCCTTATTTTCTAATGATTGACGACTACAACAACTGCGAAATTATCTTCCAAAGATCAGGTAAATCTAGCGCATCACCAAATTGCTCAACCCAGAAATGGATTCGTTCTTTGTCCAAACTGGCATTACTGGCTGCAATCGCCTGAATATCGGCGAGATCTTTCGAGCGGTGGGCAACAGCTTTCATGATGATCAGATCTTCAGGAGTCGGCAGACGCAATTGAATATTTCCGACTGATATTTCCTGCCCTCTTTCGATCATTTCTGCTTCGAAGGGTAATATCCCTAACGAAATATCAATTTTGATTCCGCTGGATTGGTGTTGGAGCAACAGCACTCGGTTTTTCTTTGCAAACGCTTCAGCATCGTCTATTCGGCATACAATCCCCTCTCGAGCCGCGACCTCAATGAGTTTGGGCAAGTCATTTGTGCTCAGAAGAAGAACAGCATCCAGATCCGCTGTATATCGCGGCTGACCTAATAAACTGGCGGCAATACCACCGATGATGACACCCTGGTTTTCAAAATGGGTTATGAGACGCTGGAGTGCGGCCAGGGGCTCGAGCAGTGGGGTTAGACCGCTGCGTACAGGTTGTTTGACTGGTTTTTTAGCTTTGCCCATTGCAGATGAACCTTGTCCTCGCTTTGGTCAGGCATCATGATACCCAGCCCAATTGCCAGGCTAACGACCGCGTTTAGCTGCTGCCAGCGCTCATCGAGAGTAGCATCTTGCAATTCTTGTCGCTCAATCTCAGCGACAGCCTGCCAGCGGTCACGGTACGCCCTCATCTCATATTTCATAAAAATGATTATATCAGCAAACACCTACTCAGCTATACTTGGCTGAGGAAACTCAATCCTATCGAGGGCAACTATACAAAATACTCGCCGACTTGACGGACGATCAAGTTTGATCTGGTGGAGGGTACACATATGAGTATAAAGGTTCAACTTCATTGTGGCGTGTACCTATGGAAACGATGAAAAGATTAGATAAAGAAGGTAGACTACACTTCACTAATAAAGGCGGTATCAGACTAAAACGTTACCTTGACGAGCTACCAGGGCTGCTTGTTCAGGATATTATTACCGATATTCCTCCCATCAACTCTCAAGCCGCCGAGCGCCTCGGCTACCCCACCCAAAAGCCGCTTGCCCTGTTGGAGCGCATCATCCTCGCCAGCAGCAATCCCGGCGACGTCTGCCTGGATCCCTTCGGCGGCTGCGGCACTTTAATTGCTGCCTGTCAGAAACTCGACCGCCGCTGGATCGGCATCGATATCACCCACCTGGCGATCAACCTGCAGAAATACCGCCTGCGTGATTCCTTCAACCTGGAACCCGGGCGCGATTACCGTGTCATCGGCGAGCCGGTAGACCTGGCTTCCGCCCGCAACCTGGCGCGGGAAAACCGCTACCAATTCCAGTGGTGGGCGCTCTCGCTGATCGGCGCCCGTCCCTACGGCGGAGAAGCGGACTCCAAAACCGGCAAAAAAGGCAAAGACCAGGGCGTGGATGGCTTGATTTCCTTTCTCGACAGTCCCAAGAACAAACTCCAAACCGCCCTGGTGCAGGTAAAATCCGGCAAAGTGGGCAGCCAGCTCATCCGAGACCTGCGCGGCGCGGTCGAGCGCGAAAACGCCGCCCTGGGCATCTTCATCAGCCTGGAAGAACCCACCGAAGACATGCAAAAAGAAGCCCTGGCAGCCGGATACTACACCTCCCCGCTCTGGAACAAAGACTACCCCCGCTTGCAGCTTTACACCATCGAACAACTGCTTGGCGGAACACAGGTGCAAATGCCCCCCACCCAATCCACCTACAAAAAAGCCGGGCGCATCCGCAAACACGAAGGCGAACAAGCCCGTTTGAAAATGGAATAACAAATTCGATAGCGATTTACAGCTTCGTATACTCCTCGCTAACCTCCCCCATCCTCACCCGCACGCCTTCTTCCAACACTTCCACCACGCTGCCATCCTCCGCTTCCAGGCACGTGCCTGCCGAGTAACATCCCAACACCAGGTCGATCAAAATCTCAACGATATCCATATCCCACGTACCCCTTTCCAATTCATCCTACAACAAAAATCTGCCCGCGTAAATCACCCAGGCGGTTAATTTGCATAAATCACCCTCTGTGGGATAGAATATCATCATCCAATCCGGTATGATTAACTCATGAATCAGGTTACCCCCTTTCCTCCCGCCTCCCGCCTGGCTGCCTACCTGCGAGATAGCGGCGGCGAAGAGCAAGAGCTCTCCATCCCGCAGCAAGAGAACGCCGTGCGCACCTGGTGCAGCGAGCATCATTACCTGCTCACCCAGGTCTTCAAAGATGAAGCTCGCCCGGGATCCTCCACCATCGGCAGGGATGGCTTCCAGGAGATGATCGCCCACTTCCGCTCGCCCGATTGTCAGGAAGCCGGTATCATCGTCTGGAAATACTCCCGCTTCACCCGTGATATCGACGATGCCCAGTTCTACCGCGCCGATCTGCGCAAGCGCGGCTACGAGATCCACTCCCTGAACGACAACATCCCCCAGGGGCTGGATGGTCGCTTTTTCGAAGCCGCCATCGACTGGATGAATCAACGTTTCCTGGACGATCTATCCACCGATACCCGCCGGGGATTGCGCCACCTGGTGGAGACCTACCGCGCCGTGCCCGGCGTGCCGCCGCGTGGGTTCGTCCGCCAGCCGGTGGATGCCGGGAAACGCCGCGACGGATCTCCGCACATTGTTCACCGTTGGCAGCCGGATCCCGATATGATCCCAGTCATCCGCCGTGCCTTCGAGCTGCGCGCCAGCGGCGCCACCTACAAAGAGATCCAGGATGCCACCCATCTCTACCGCTCCAAAAACTGCTATCCCACCTTCTTCAGCAATCGCCTCTACATCGGCGTACTGGTCTTCGGCAGCCTGGTCATCGAAGACTACTGCGAGCCGATCATCGATCAAGATACCTGGCAGCGCGTGCAAGCCATTCAGCAGGCACACAGCGCCGCTCACGCCAACAAGCAAATGGCGCCCGCCAACCAACACCCGCGCCAGGTCAGTTCCTCCTACCTGCTGTCTGGGCTGCTGCATTGTGCGGTTTGCGGATCTCCCATGTCGGGGCACCTGGTGGTCAAACACATACACGGCGAGCGCAAATCCTGGAGCTACTATTTCTGCAACCGGCGCAACCGGCGCTACGATTGCAGTGCGCTGGAAATCCCCCAAGAGACCATCGAAACCGCGGTCTTGACCGAGCTGCGCGAGCACATCCTGCAGCCGGATAACCTGGCGCTCATCCAATCCGCGCTGCACCAACAAAACGCAGATCTGCGCCAGCGAGCCACAGCCGAGCGAGCCTCCCTCGTCAAGCGCCTGGCGAGCCTGCGCAAAAAAATCAACAACCTGGTCAACGGCATCGCCGATCTGGGATACAGCCCCGCCCTGGGTGAAAAACTGCGCAGCCTGGAAGCAGACCAGGCGCTGCTGCAAAACGACCTCGACCAGGTCGAGAGCCTGGCTTCCAGACCCGCCCAGCAGCTCAACCCTGACCAGATCGGCAACCTGAGCAGCGACTTATCTGCCATGCTGGACACCACCGACCGGGCGGAATTAAAAAAAATACTGCGACTCTATATCAAAAAAGTCGCAGTTGAACGGTTGCAGCGCAACCTGTACGGCACTATCCTCTACTATAACCCCCTCGAGCACTTTATCGACAGTTGTAGTTATGTGTATGATAGGTGCCCCCAACGAGACTCGAACTCGTGTTTCGGCCTTGAGAGGGCCGCGTCCTGGGCCACTAGACGATGGGGGCGCTAAGCGGAGGGATTTTACCACGCAGAGTTGCCCTTCGTCAACGATGATTCGCCAATCAATCCATTTCCAGCGTGCTATAATCAAGGGCAAAAGCAGCTTCCACAACCGTCCTTTACGACCCAATCCCACCCAGAGATAGGAGCGATCATGTTCGACCGTTCAACCCTAGACCCGATTCACCAGGCGTACGAAGCATGGGAGCAGGATACCTTGCAGCACAACCTGCAATCCCTGCCCGAACGCCAGCAGGACTTTATTACCACTTCCTCTGAACCGATCAACCGGCTGTATACACCGCTGGATACAGCCGGGATGGATTACCTGGAAAACCTGGGCTTCCCCGGGCAATATCCCTATACCCGCGGCGTGCATCCCACCCTGCACCGCAGCCGCCTGTGGACCATGCGCATGTTCGCTGGTTTTGGCACCGCCGAGGAAACCAACCAGCGCTTTAAGTATTTGCTGGCGCAGGGTCAAACCGGCTTGTCCATTGCCTTCGATTTGCCCACGTTGATGGGCTACGACAGCGATGCCCGGCAGGCGGAGGGTGAATTCGGCAAGTGCGGTGTGGCGGTCTCATCTCTCAAGGATATGGAAGCACTGCTGGATGGCATACCGCTGGATCAAGTCTCCACCAGCATGACCATCAACTCCCCAGCGGCGGTGATCTGGGCAATGTACATCGCGGCCGCCGAGAAGCAAGGCGTGCGCCCCGAGCAACTGCGCGGCACCACCCAAAACGACATCCTGAAAGAGTACATCGCCCAAAAGGAATACATCTTCCCGCCCGAACCCTCCATGCGCCTGGTGGTGGATACCATCGAGTTTGGTACGCAGCGCGTGCCACAGTGGAACACCATCAGCATCTCCGGCTACCACATCCGCGAAGCCGGCGCCACGGCGGCGCAGGAACTGGCTTTTACCCTGGTGGATGGCATGGAATACGTGCGCTGGGCGTTGCAGCGCGGGATGGATATCGACTCTTTTGCGCCGCGGCTCTCCTTTTTCTTTAATGCCCACAACGACTTTTTCGAAGAGATCGCCAAGTACCGTGCCGCGCGGCGCATCTGGGCGCGCGAGATGCGACACACCTTTCACGCCCAGAATCCTCGCTCATGGCTGATGCGCTTTCACACCCAAACCGCTGGTGTTTCGCTCACCGCCCAACAGCCAGAAAACAACATCGTACGCGTGGCAATCCAGGCGCTTTCCGCCGTGCTGGGCGGCGCCCAATCGCTGCATACCAACAGCATGGATGAAGCCCTGGCGCTGCCCTCCGAACATGCCGTGACGATCGCCCTGCGCACCCAGCAAATCATCGCCGAAGAGTCAGGCGTCGCCAACACCGTCGACCCGCTCGGCGGCTCCTATTTCGTCGAAGCCCAGACCAACCGCATCGAAGCGCAGGCTTACGACTATTTTCAACGCATCGCCGACCTTGGCGGTGTACTACCCGCCATCGATAAAGGCTTCTTCCAGACCGAAATCTCTGATTCAGCCTACCGCTACCAGCAAGAGATCGACCGCAATATTCGCCGCATCGTTGGCGTCAATGCCCACCAGGATGACAAGCCGGTTGCCATCCCAATCCTGGAAATGGATCCGCAGGGATACCAGCGCCAGGCAGAGCGCCTGCAGCAACTGCGCGCCAGCCGCGATCCCGGACGAGTGGGTCAGGCGCTCGACCGGCTGCGCCTGGCTTGCCAGGGAAGTGAAAACACTATGCCCCACATACTGGAAGCCGTACACGCCTACGCCACATTGGGTGAGATCATCGACGTTATGAAAAATACATTCGGCTTGTATCAGGAGCCAACCTGGATCTAAGCGATGCCCAGCGAACCCATCGACCTGGAACAAACCAAACAGCGCCTGCAAAACTTGCTGGCAAACCAACCGGCGATCCTGTTTGCTATCCTCTACGGCTCGGTAGCCGATAGCCAACACGATCGCGACCTGGATATTGCCATCTACGTCGACCCGGCGGTGATCGACCAAGAAGTTGAAATCGACTATGCGCTAGAGCTATCCGAAACACTTACCCGCCAGATCCAATTCCCAGTCGATGTGCGGGTGGTCAATCACAGCCCACTGGGTTTTCGTTACAACGTGACACTGGGAAAAACGCTCTATGTAAAAGACCCCATCAGCCTGGCAGATTTCCGCGAAAATACCTGGAACTACTGGTTTGACTTTAAGCCTGTAGCCATGCAGTACTTACGAGAATAAAAATGAAATCCATTGATCCTATTAGGGTATAGCGCATCCTTCAAGACAACCTCACGGAATTTGACCAGTATACATCCTGTATTCTGAGGGTCGTGGAGAGTTGAAGTATGTTAAAATCTGGCATCCAATGCCAGCGCGGCGAGTAATATAGGTATAATCTCATACCTTGGATAATGAATACAACCTGGCTGGCATTACATTTAAGATCAAGACACAGGAAAAAATTCCAATCTGTAATGGATTGAAAACGCAATTTTAAAAATTTTTAGGAGGTAAATTGTATGGCAAACATCAAAACCAAGAAAGACGTGCTTGGCATCCTGACCGGTGGTGGGGATGTACCGGGCCTGAACCCGGCGATCCGCGCCGTCACTCTGCGGGCAATGCAAGAGGGCTATGAGGTTATTGGATTCAAGCGCGGCTGGGCTGGACTGGTGGAAATGCAGCCCGATGCGCAAGCCGATAACAGCGAGTGCTACCTGAAGATCACAGAAGAGGTCGCCAACCGCGCCGGGCGCACCGGCGGCACCTTCCTGCACACCTCACGCACCAACCCCACCAATGTCGCCAAATCCAAGCTGCCGCCTCACCTGAAAGATAAGTACACCCAGGAGAAAAACGACGTCACGGTTGAGGTGATCAAAAACCTGGAATTCCTGGGGGTTGACACCCTGATTCCAATTGGCGGCGATGACACCCTGAGCTACGGTGTACGCCTGCATAAAGAGGGCTTCAAGGTCGTTGCCATCCCCAAAACGATGGATAACGATGTACCTGGCACCGATTACTGCCTGGGCTTCAGCACCTGCGTTTCGCGCACCATTGAATCGGTCAACCGCTTGCGCACCGTTTCCGGCTCACACGAGCGCATCTTGATTATGGAGGTCTTTGGTCGCTACGCTGGCTTTACTGCCTTACTGCCGGTGATGGCTGGCGCTGGCAATCGCTGCGTGATCCCAGAATACCAGTTTGACATTGAAAAGCTCACCGAGCTACTGGTGGAAGATCGCAACAACAATCCAAGCCGCTATTCCATCGTCCTGGTATCAGAAGGCGCCATGTTTGCGGGAGGCGATATGGTCTTCTCCAATGACGCTAAGGACGCTTTTGGACACGCCAAGCTGGGCGGCATTGGAGACAGGGTTTCTGCCAAAATCAAGGAGCTATCGCCGAAATTCAACCACGGCAAATCCATCGATGTTCTGAACCAAAAACTGGGCTACATTGTCCGCGGCGGCGACCCGGATGCAGTGGATTCGATTGTGCCAATGGTGTACGGCAACCTGGCGTTAGACCTGATTTTGAATAAAACCACCGGACGCCTGGTAGTGTTGAAAGATGGCCTCTATAGTCATGTCCCCATGGAAGAAATCACCAGCCGTAAGAAGGTGGTCGATGTGGAGCAATTCTACGATACCGCCGGGCTGTGTCCGAAATACACCTATTTCAACGGAAAACCGTTGTTCATCATGCCGGCAGGCTAGGCAACAAGCCAGGAGCCCGTTACCACCAAGGAAACGGGCTCTTATTTTTTATTGGAAAGTGATGGGGGAAACGAATACGTTCTCCGGTCCCACCATGGCTTGCAGGCGGGCGACCAGTTCCGGGCAATGTTGGGTGGTATCGTTGGGAAATTCCAGGATATACCCATGCCCCTGCTCATATAACTGTAACGCAAAACGATCATTGCCAGGATAAGACATCAAAGTACCATAGAGCCTTCGCAGCCGCAGCACATCCCGGGCTTTGTCAAAGGAAGCCCGCAGGGTCACCGTGATCATGCAGACTGGTTGAGAGGAATCACGCGCCGGTTGCGCGGTCAGATAGGGAGGCAGGCTTACCGGTGGTGGAACAGGCGGTACAACAGGCTGGCTGGTGCGTTCCGAGTCAACTGGACTGGCAGATCGTTCCTGCAGGGAAACCTGTGGTGGTATTGCATCTTCACGCGGCTGGTCAGGAAAGACAGCGCGCTCACTGGCTGGATGATCGTTGGGTTGAACCACGGAACCAACTTCGGGGGCGCTGCCTGGTTCAGCCTGTTCTGCCACGTGATTGGTTGCCAGGGTGGCTGGCGCATCCAACCCTGCGCTATCGCCCATCCAATCCAGGTCTGGTGGAAACGGATCGGGAGGTAAGGGGGAATCGTCATAATCTGGCAAGGGCGGAAAAAACTCGTCCTCTTCGGGATTCATACTATCCATAGGTATATCTGGTGCAGGATTAGCCTTGCGAGGTTCGCGATTCGAATCAGCAGCCAGCGGGGTGGTCATTTTGAAATCCGTGCTGATGCTATCCACAATCACTTTGGCGTCACTACCATCCCCTGAGTTACGTCCATCCACCAGGATAATCTTTTCGATATCCAGCAAATGAGCAAACTTAGCCCAGGTGGAAGGAAACACAACCAGCTCGATGTTGCCCTGAAAATCTTCCAGCGTGACAAATCCCATCGGTTTTCCGGTTTTGCTTTGGTGGTGGCGAATGCGGGTAATCAATCCAGCCACACGCACGCGCTCTTCCGAGGCTGCTTCCACCAACTGCCCCGAAAGGTGAGTAATCACTTCGGTTAATTCTTTCATAACCGGGTTGAGGGGATGATCAGATACATACAAACCAATCAGGTCTTTCTCCCAGCTCAGGATTTCGCGGCGGCTCAACTGGGTATAATTTTTGGGAAGCACAATTTCATCACGAATTCCACTGCTGCCACCAAACAGGGTGAGCTGCCCGGCTTCGGCGGCACGGAAGTGCGCTGCGCTTACCGATAGGATCAAGTCCACCGCTTCCAGCAACGCCGGGCGTGTACCAAAACGATCCAACGCACCCACCCGGATTAAAGACTCCAGGGCGCGTTTCCCCACATGCCGCAGGTCAACCCGCTGGGCAAAATCATTCAAATCCTTGAATATTTGGTCGCCACGTCCCTTCAAGATGGCATCCACCGGTCCATGCCCCACATTTTTCACCGCGCCCAAGCCAAAGCGGATCTTTGAGGCGCTGCTCTGGACGTCTTTTGGTTGAGGTTCATCTTCTATGGTGAAATCCCAGCCGCCTGAGTTCACATCCGGCGGCGCCACCTCGATCCCCATCCGGCGGGTATCAGCAACATATAAAGCCACCTTATTGGTGTCATTCTGGCTGACAGAAAGCAACGCCGTCATGTATTCCACCGGGTAGTGCGTTTTCAGGTAAGCCGTTTGAACGGCAATCACGCCGTAATCAGCGGCATGCGCTTTGTTGAACCCATAACGGGCAAAATTTTCCCAGTCTTCAAAAATCTCACCGGCTGTTTCTTCGGATATGCCTTTCTTCACGGCGCCGGCAATAAATTTTTTGCGGTGCTCCATCAACCGGGCTTCCAACTTTTTGGAGATCGCCTTGCGCAGGTCGTCTGCATCCTGTGGGGTATAACCAGCCAGCTCCATGACCGCGAACATCAACTGTTCCTGGTAAACCGGGTAGCCGTAAGTCTCTTCGAAAATCGGCTCCAACGCTGGGTGTTTATAATTCACCTTTTCTTCCCCATGCATACGCCTGATGTAACCAGGTATTGAATCCATAGGACCAGGACGAAACAACGCCACCATGGCAATCACGTTTGCCAGTTCCTTGGGCTTCATCTGAATCAGGTAGCGGCGCATACCAGCGCCTTCCACCTGGAACACACCAGCCGTATCGCCGCGCCCCAATAGCTCAAATGTTGCCGGGTCATCGGTGGGAATGTTATCCAGGTTAAACTCAATACCGTGACGTTCGCGGATCAAGCCACAGGCTCGTGCCATGATCGTTAAAGTAGCCAACCCCAAGAAATCCACCTTGAGCAAGCCCAACGACTCAACCACCGACATTTCGAATTGAGTGACAATCTTCACCGGGCTGTCTTCGTTGGAATTGCCCGTTGGACGGTGCAAGGGGATATACTCTATTACCGGCTTATCAGTAATGATCACACCCGCGGCATGAGTCCCGGCATTTCGAACCACCCCTTCCATCTGGCTGGCTGTATCGATCAATGGTTTAAGATAGGGGGTCGATTCGTATAACTCTTTAAATTCTGTTACCTCTTTTAATGCCTGTTCAATGCTTACAGGTTTTCCAGGAATATTGGGAATCAACTTGGCAACCCGGTCAACTTCTGGCAAGGGTATATCCATCACCCGCCCCACATCTCGAATAGCGGCGCGTGCCCCGAGAGTGCCAAAGGTGATAATCTGCGCCACCTTGTCTTGCCCATATTTGCGGGTGGCATACTCCATCATTTCCGCCCGCCGGTCATCGCGAAAATCCAGATCGATATCCGGCATAGAGATGCGCCCGGGGTTTAGAAAACGTTCGAAAATCAAGCGGTGGTGAATGGGATCCACCAGGGTGATATCCAGGCAGTAAGCCACAATCGAACCAGCCGCCGAACCACGAGCGTTATACCAGATGCCATGCTCCCTGGCATAACGACACAGATCCCATACGATCAAGAAATAGGTATCAAAGCCCATTTGGTGGATGATTTTCAACTCGTACTCCAGCCGTTGGCGGATTTCTGGCTGATCAGAACGAGACGGATAACGTCGCTGCAAACCTGCTTCGCACAGCTCGCGAAGATAGGATACGGCGGTTTTACCATCCGGCACCTCAAATAAAGGCAAATGATAACCCTTGAAGCCCAGATCCACACTGCACCGTTCTGCAATTGCCAGGGTGTTTGAGATCGCTTCGGGAACATCGCGAAAGATGTCTTGCATTTCCTGCGGTGTCCTGAGGTAATAGGTGCCGTCGGTCATGCGCATGCGGTTAGGATCAGTTAATACACTTCCGGTCTGAACAGCCAATAAGATATCCTGCAAGCGCGCATCCTCAGGCTGAATGTAATGGACATCATTCGTGGCAACATAACGTGCTGTATATCGTTTTCCCAACTCCAAAAGATGCCTGTTGATGGTTTCCAGCTCGCCGATATCATGCTGCTGCAGTTCGAGGTAGAAATTATCGGCGCCAAAGACCTCATAATACCAATC
>Ga0194126_10008291_pt1 | contig 14178 bp, 9 predicted proteins | sample TA2KigC150mmetaG_FD_148641 | JGI IMG/M metagenome (GOLD analysis project Ga0194126, IMG submission 148641) | Freshwater microbial communities from Lake Tanganyika, Tanzania - TA2015035 Kigoma Deep Cast 150m | ecosystem: Environmental > Aquatic > Freshwater > Lake | place: Tanzania: Lake... | reverse complement strand
GGGGATGGGCCCTGGGATGACGACGACTAAACCAGCACGCCCTTAAAAGACAGCGGCGCCTTCGGGCAGCTCCACCCCCTCCACCTTCAGCTCCACCAGCCGCCGCAGCGACTCGCCGCAGGTCTTGGGGGTGGGGAAGATCTTGCCGGGGTTGGCCAGGCCGTCGGGGTCCAGCGCCCGGCGCACCAACTGCATGGTGGCCTGGTCATCGGCGGTGAACATCCAGTCCATGTAGCAGCGCTTGTCGCTGCCCACACCGTGTTCACCGCTGATGCTGCCGCCGGCCTCGATGCACAGCCGCAGGATCGCCGCCCCCAGGGCCTGCACCCGTGCATTCACCCCCGGTTCGCCGGCCCGGTAAAGGATCAGCGGGTGCAAATTGCCATCGCCGGCGTGGAACACGTTGGCCACCGCCAGCCCGTGCTCCTGGCTGAGGCGCTCGATGGCCGCCAGCACACCGGGCAGGGCGGTGCGAGGCACGACGCCGTCCTGCAGGTAGTAGCTGGGGAATTGGCGGCCCAGGGCGGAGATGGCGCTCTTGCGCCCCTTCCACAGCCGCGCCCGGGCCTCCTCGGTCCAGGCCTCGCGCACCGCCCCAGCCCCCGCCTCCAGGCAGAGGCGGCTGGCCAGCTCCACCGATTCCTGCACCTCGAGGGCATGGCCATCGAGCTCGATCAGCAGCACCGCCGCCGCTTCGCGCGGGTATTCATCCACCCCGAAGAAGTCGTTGACGGCATGGATGCAGGGGCGATCCATCATTTCCATGCCCGCCGGCAGCACGCCGGCACCGGTGATCAACCGCACCGCCTCCCCGGCCGCCTCCATGGAGGCGAAATCCGCCAGCAGCACCGCCACCGTCTGGGGGGTGCGCAGCAGCCGCAGGGTGATCGCCGTGGCGATGCCCAGGGTGCCCTCGCTGCCGATGAACACGCCGCGCAGGTCGAGGCCGCCCATCTCCGGCAACGACCCACCGAGGGTGGTGACGCTGCCGTCCGGCATCACCACCTCCATGGCCAGCACGTGGTTGCTGGTGACCCCGTACTTGAGGCAGTGCACGCCGCCGGAGTTCTCGGCCACATTGCCGCCGATGCTGCAGGCCACCTGACTAGAGGGGTCCGGCGCGTAATAGAAGCCGTCGCCGGCGACGGCACGGGTGACCCAGCTGTTGATCACCCCCGGCTGCACGGTGATGCGCTCGTTGGCCAGATCCACCTCCAGCACCTTGCGCATGCGGCTGGTGGCGATCACCACCGCCTCCTGCTCCGCCAGGGCCCCTCCGGAGAGGCCCGTGCCGCTGCCCCGGGCGATGAACGGCACCCCCAGCTCCGCGCAGCAGCGCACCACCGCCGCCACCTGCTCGGTGGTTTCCGGCAGCACCACCAGCGGCGGCTGGTGGCGGTGCAGGGTGAGGCCATCGCAGTCGTAGGCCAGCAACTCCTGACGTTTGGCCACCACCGCCCGCTCCGGCAGCAGGGGCCGCAGACGCCGCTCAATCTCGCCCCAATCCAAGCGCCAGTCAGGGGTCACGGGGTCAGCCGGCGATGCCAAGACCTTAACGAGCCCCGGGCCACTGGACCGCAGGGGCGGTGATTGCGTCAGGATGGGCGACGCTCAAGCTCCGTCTGCGGATTCCGTTTTGACCTCGGCCCCTGTTTCGGCACCCGTGCACAACACCACCCAGTCGCAGGATCTGTTCAGTGCCGCCCAGAAGCTGATGCCCGGCGGCGTGAGCTCCCCGGTGCGCGCCTTCCGCTCCGTGGGCGGCCAGCCGATCGTGTTTGACCGGGTCAAGGGTGCCTACGCCTGGGACGTAGACGGCAACCGCTACATCGATTACATCGGCAGCTGGGGCCCGGCCATCTGCGGCCATGCCCACCCCGACGTGCTGGCCGCCCTGCACGAGGCCCTCGACAAGGGCACCAGCTTCGGCGCCCCCTGCGCCCTGGAGAACACCCTCGCCGAGCGGGTGATCGAGGCGGTGCCCTCGGTGGAGATGGTGCGCTTCGTGAACAGCGGCACCGAGGCCTGCATGTCGGTGCTGCGGCTGATGCGCGCCTTCACCGGCCGCGAAAAGATCATCAAGTTCGAGGGCTGCTACCACGGCCATGCGGACATGTTCCTGGTGAAGGCCGGCTCCGGCGTGGCCACCCTGGGGCTGCCCGACTCGCCGGGGGTGCCCCGCACCACCGCCGCCAGCACCCTCACCGCCCCCTACAACGACCTGGAGGCCGTCAAGCAGCTGTTCGCGGAGAACCCCGGTGAGATCGCCGGCGTGATCCTCGAGCCCGTGGTGGGCAATGCCGGATTCATCACCCCGGAGCCGGGCTTCCTGGAGGGCATCCGCGAACTCACCAAGGAGCACGGCGCCCTACTGGTGTTCGACGAAGTCATGACCGGCTTCCGCATCAGCTACGGCGGTGCCCAGGCCAAATTCGGCATCACCCCAGACCTCACCACCATGGGCAAGGTTATCGGTGGCGGTCTGCCGGTGGGGGCCTACGGCGGCCGAGCCGACATCATGGCCATGGTGGCCCCCGCCGGCCCGATGTATCAAGCCGGCACCCTCAGCGGCAACCCGCTGGCGATGACCGCCGGCATCAAGACCCTGGAGCTGCTGAAGCAGCCCGGCACCTACGAGCGTCTGGAGGCCATCACCAGCCGCCTGATCAACGGCATCCTGGAGGGCGCCCGCAGCGCCGGCCTGCCGATCACCGGCGGTTCGATCAGCGCCATGTTCGGCTTCTTCCTGTGCGAAGGGCCCGTGCGCAACTTTGAGGAGGCCAAGGCGGCCGACACGGCCCGCTTCGGCAAGCTGCACCGCGCCATGCTCGAGCGCGGCATCTATCTCGCCCCCAGCGCCTTCGAGGCGGGCTTCACCTCCCTGGCCCACACCGACGAAGACATCGATGCCACCATCGCCGCCTTCCGCGACTGCTTCGCGGCGGTGGCCTGAGCCCGAGGCCGTGCCCGGCCCGACGCCGTTGATGGCCAGGTTTGCCGCCCGGCTCGGGGGCCTCAGCCTTGGGCTGGGGGCCCTGGTGGGGTTGGCGGGCTGCAGCGGCACCGACACGGTGGCCCAGGGGCCGGTCAACCTCCAGGGGGGTGTGCCCGTGGGGGCTGTGCTGGCCCTCACCGGCAATGCCAACGTCTACGGCCAGGACCAACGGGTGGGGCTCAACCTGGCCCTGGCCCAGCTCAACGGCAATGGCGGCATTGCGGGCACACCACTGCGGCTGGCGATCGAAGACAGCGGCAGCGATGACCCCGGGGCCAACGCCGCCATGACCCTGCAGATCAACCGCGGCATGCTGGCGGTGATCGGCCCCACCCTCTCCCAGCAGGCCTTCGCCGCCGATCCGATCGCCCAACGGCGCGGCATGCCGGTGGTGGCACCCTCCAACACCGCCACCGGCATCCCCCAGATCGGGCACTTCATCAGCCGCGTCTCCGCCCAGAGCTCGGTGATCGCACCGCTGTCGATCGCCAAGGCGCTGCAGTTGCAGCCCACGATCCGCCGGGCCGCGGTGTTCTACGCCCAGGACGACGCCTACAGCACCGCCGAAACCACCATCTTCCAGAAGGCCCTCAGCGCCAAGGGGCTCAAGCCCGTGACGGTGCAGCGCACCCAGCTGGCCGACAACGACTTCCAAAACCAGATCAGCGCCACCCTGGCCCTGAAGCCGGATCTGATCGTGCTCAGCCTGCAGGCGGTGGACGGCGGCAACCTGGTGCGCCAACTGCGGGAACTGGGCTACCGCGGCACGATCGTGGTGGGAAACGGCATGAACACGCCGAACATCTACCCCATCTGCCAGAAGTACTGCGATGGCCTGCTGATCGCCCAGGCCTACAGCCCGGAGCTCGACACCCCCGCCAACCGGGCCTTCGTGCGGGCCTTCGCCGCCAACCAGGCCCGCAGCGGCCGCGGCCCGGCGATCCCGCCCCAGCTCACCGCCCAGGCCTACACGGCGCTGCAGGTGATCGGCGACGCCCTGCAACGGCTCAACGGCCAGCGCCCCCTCAAGAACCTCACCGTGGCCGAGGCCCGCAAGGGCCTGATGGATGCACTGTTGGCCGGCACCTACCAAACGCCCCTCGGTGAGATCCACTTCACCCCCGATGGCGAGGTGGTGCAGAAGAACTTCTTTGTGGCCCAGGTGCGCATGAACCCCGACGGCCGCAGCGGCCGCTTCGCCCTGCTGCCCTGAGCGATGGCGCCCATGCACACCCCGCGACCCCTGCGCCCCCTCCCGCTGGCCCTGGCGCTGCTGGCCCTCGCCGGATCGGTGGCCAGCTGCCGTGGCCAACGGGGTGATCAACTGCGGCTGGGGGCCGGCATCGCCCTCACCGGCAACGCCGGATTGCTGGGGCAGGATGCCCGCACCGGCCTCGACCTGGCCCGCCAGCGCTTCGCCCAGGAGGCGCCGCAGCTGGAGCTGCAGCTGGAGGACACCGGCAGCGATGAGGCCGGGGCCACCGTGGCCTTCCGCCGGCTGATCAACGCCAAACCGGTGGCGATCGTGGGGCCATCGCTCTCCCAGCAGGGCTTTGCGGTGATGCCCATGGCCGACCGGGCCCGCATTCCGGTGATCGGCGTCTCCACCACGGCCGAAGGCATCCCCCAGATCGGCCCCTTCGTGGCCCGGGTGGCCTCACCGGTGACGGTGGTGGCGCCGCGCTCCCTGGCCAAGGCGGTGCAGCTCAACCCAGGCATCCGCCGGGTGGCCGTGTTCTTCGCCCAGGACGACGTCTTCTGCACCTCGGAGACGCGGATCTTCCAGAGGGCGATCCGCGCCAAGGGGCTGGAACTGGTGGCGGTGCAACGCACATCCGTGCAGGACACCGACTTCCAGATCCCGATCACCAACGTGCTGCGCAGCCGCCCGCAACTGGTGGTGATCTCGGCGCTGGTGTCCGATGGCGGCAACCTGGTGCGCCAACTGCGGGAACTCGGCTACACCGGGCCGATCGTGGCCGGCAATGGCCTCAACACCCCCAACATCTACCCCGTCTGCCAGCGCCACTGCGACGGGCTGATGATCACCCAGGCCTACAACCCCAGTCTGGAGAACGCCAGCAACCGCACCCTGTTGGCGGCGTTCCGCAAGGGTCGTGCCGCCGATGCGGTGCCCCCCCAGGTGACCGCCCAGGCCTACGCGGCCTACCAGGTGGTGCACGAAGCCCTGGCCACCCTGAAGGGCACCCTGCCCAAGGGCGCCAGCCTCAACAGCCTGCCGTTGCCCGAGCTGCGCCAGCGGCTGCTCAAGACCCTGCTGGCGGGCACCTACCAGACCCCCCTGGGGGAGCTGCGCTTCTCCCCGGACGGTGAGGTGCTGCAGCGCGAGTTCAGCGTGGCGCGGGTGAGCATGGCGGCCGATGGGCGCAGCGGCCGCTTCGTGCTGCTGCCCTGAGCCATGCACGACCTCACCCAGCTGCTGCTGAACGGGCTCTCCACCGGGGCGGTGTATGCCCTGTTTGCCCTGGGTTACACCCTGGTGTTCTCGGTGCTGGGGGTGATCAACTTCGCCCATGGGGCGGTGTTCACCCTTGGGGCCTACTTCACCTATTTCCTGATCGGCGGAGCCGCCGGGGCCAACGGGCTGCTGGCGGGGCTGCAGCTGCCCTTCGCCCTGCCCTTCTGGCTGGCCCTGCCGCTGGCGGGGCTGGGGGCGGCGGCGGTGGCGCTGCTGATCGAACGCACGGCCTTTGCCCCCCTGCGGCAGCGCAGCGCCGATCCCCTACTGGCCCTGATCACCAGCCTGGGGGCCGGCGTGGTGCTGGTGAACCTGATTCAGCTGTTGGTGGGAGCGGAGAGCTATGCCATTCCCACCGGCGCCCTGGCGGGGCTGCCGGCGGCGGTGCGCCTCGGTGGCGCCCAGGTGCGCAGCGTGCAGCTGCTGTTGCTGCTGGTGGCCACCGTGCTGCTCAGCCTGCTCACCCTCTGGATCGACGGCACCCGCAGCGGCAAGGGTCTGCGGGCAGTGTCGGAAGACCCCACCACGGCTCGGCTGCTGGGGATCCCCAGCGACCGCATGATTCAGATCGCCTTCGGCCTCAGCGGGTTTCTGGCGGGCATCGCCGGGGGGCTGGTGGGGCTGAGCGTCAGCATTGCCGGCCCCTACTTCGGCATCGGCTATGGCCTCAAGGGGCTGGGGGTGCTGGTGCTCGGGGGCCTGGGCAGTGTGCCCGGAGCCGTGCTGGGGGGCCTGATCATTGGCCTGGCCGAGGCCTGCGTGCCCGCCGATCTCTCCGGCTACCGCGATGTGGTGGCCTACGGCTTCCTGTTCGTGGTGCTGCTGGTGCGGCCCCAGGGGCTGCTGGGCCGCGTGCTGCCCAGCAAGGTGTGAGGGGGGCGCCGCCATGGACTCCCTGCTGATTGACGCGAGCCTGCTGCAGCAGATGCTGATCGGAGCCCTGCTGGGCCTCTCCGTGTACCTGCCCCTGCGCTGCGGTCAGTTGTCCTTGGCCACACCGGGCTTCTATGCCATTGGCGGCACCCTGGCGGCGCTGCTCTCCACCCGGGTGCCCGCCCTGGGGGGATCCGATCCCGTCTACCCCCTCCCCTCGGTGCTGCTGGAAATGGCGCTGGCGGCGGCCCTGGCCGGCGGGCTCGCCGCGGGCATCGGCCGCCTAGTGCTGCGGCTGCGGGGGGTGTATCTGGCCATCGCCACCATCGCCCTGGTGGAGATCCTGCGGGTCACCACCCTCAACCAGGAGTCGCTCGGCGGTGCGGTGGGCATCTTCGGGATCCCCCAGCCGTTCCTGGATCCGGAGGGCTACGCCCTGTTCACCCTGCTGGCCCTGGCCCTGGTGTGCTGGCTGTGTGATCGGCTGGAGCGGCAGCGGCTGGGGCGCGCCATGGAGGCCATCCGCGACGACGAACTGGCCGCCGCCTGCCAGGGCATCGACACCGACCGCACCAAGTTGGTGGCCTTCGTGCTCAGCGCCGTGGTGGCGGCGATCACCGGGGTGATCAGCGCCCATTTCCTCAACTCCTGGAACGCCAGGCTCGGCAACTTCGACGCCAGCATCACCACCCTGGCCTTCGTGGTGTTCGGTGGCTCCCGCACCTGGGCTGGGCCGGTGCTGGGTGGGCTCACCCTCACGGCCCTGCCGGAGCTGCTGCGGCCCATCGGCGACCTACGGCTGATCGTGTTTGGCCTGGTGATCCTGGTGGGGCCGCTGCTGCTGCCCCAGGGGCTGATCACCCCCGCACGGCTCCGCCAGCTGACCCGGCGACTGCGGAGGAGGGCAACGCCATGAGCAGCACCGCGGCTCCGCTGCTGCAAACCCGCAACCTAGGGGTGCGCTTCGGCGGCCTGCAGGCCCTGGAGGGGGTGGACCTGGAGGTGCAACCCGGGGAGATCTTCGGCCTGTTGGGCCCCAACGGCGCCGGCAAGACCACCCTGTTCAATCTGATTTCCGGGGTCACCCCCGCCAGCAGCGGCGAGGTGCTGTGGCGGGGCGGCGCCATCCATGGCCTTGATCCCAACCGCATCGCCCGGCTGGGCATCGCCCGCACCTTCCAGAACCTGCGGCTGTTCCAATCGCTCAACTGCCGCGACAACGTGCTGGTGGGGCTGCACCGCCAGGCCCGGCTGCCCTGGAGCGATGCGCTGCTGGGCACCCCACGGGCCCACCGCCATCAGCGCCAGTTGCTGGAGCAGGCCCAGGAGCTCTTGGAGCTGCTGGAGATCGGTCACCTGGGGGATCAACAGGCCGCCGGCCTCTCCTACGGCGACCGCCGGCGCCTGGAAATGGCCCGCGCCCTGGCCAACAGGCCGGAGCTGCTGCTGCTGGATGAACCGGCCGCCGGCATGAACCCCACCGAGAAGGAGGCGTTGCGCCACCTGATCCGCAGCCTGCGGGAGCGGTTTGCGCTCACGGTGCTGATCATTGAGCACCACGTGCCGCTGATGCTGGGGTTGTGCGATCGGCTGGCGGTGCTCAATTTCGGGCGCCGCATCGCCCTCGGCACCCCGGATGTGGTGCGCAACGACCCCGCGGTGATCGAGGCCTACCTGGGGGGCCAACCATGACCGCGCCGCTGCTGGAACTCGACGACCTCACCGTGCGCTATGGCGGCGTCACGGCCCTGCGCGGCCTGAATCTGGTGGTGCAACGGGGCGAGCTGGTGACCCTGCTGGGCTCGAACGGCGCCGGCAAGAGCACCACCCTGCGGGCGATTTCGCAATTGGTGCCAGCCGCCGCCGGCAGCCTGCGCTGGAACGGCGGCCTGATCAATGGCCTGCGCACCGAGCGCACGGTGAAGCTGGGCATTGCCCACTGCCCGGAGGGGCGGCGGGTGCTGTCCCGCCAGAGCGTGGCTGACAACCTGGAGCTGGGGGCCTGGCTGCGGCGCGACCGCACAGCCATCCGCCACGACCTCGAACGCTGCTATGGCCTCTTCCCGCGCCTTGCGGAACGGCGCAGCCAGGCGGCGGGATCCCTCTCCGGCGGTGAGCAGCAGATGCTGGCCATCGCCCGCGCCCTGATGGCGCAGCCCACCCTGCTGATGCTGGATGAACCCAGCCTGGGGCTGGCCCCCAAGCTGGTGGCCGAGGTGATGAGCGCCCTCAGCCGCCTGCACCGCGATGGGCTCACGATCCTGCTGGTGGAGCAGAACGCCCGGGCTGCCCTGGAGATCGCCGATCGCGGCTACGTGCTCGAAGCCGGTGCACTCAGCCTCAAGGGCACGGCCACGGAGCTGCTGGGCGACCCCGCCCTGCGGGAGGCCTACCTGGGCAGCGGCTGAAGCTCAGCGTCGCCTAGGGCCGCTCCGGCACCGCCGCCGCATCCAGGCGCCGGGGGTCCGCCACCCCCAAACTGCCGCGCCCCTCGGGCAGCACCTCCACGGAATTGGCGGAGCCCATGGCCGGAACGAGCACCAGTCGGTGGCCCCGCTGCTGCAGCAGCCGCTGGGTGTCGGGGCTGATCCCCTGCTCAAGGCTGATCTGGTCGGGCCACAGCTGGCTGTGGAGGCGCGGTTCCGCCACGGCGGAGGCCAGGTTGAGCCCATGCACCAGGCGGTTGAGCAGCACCTGCAGCACGGTGGTGATGATGCGGCTGCCACCGGGGCTGCCGGTGGCCAGCAGCGGCGTGCCATCCCCCCGGAACACCAGGGTGGGGGTCATCGAACTCAACGGCCGGCGCCCCGGGGCAATGGCGTTCTGTCCACCTTGGCGGAGGCCGTAGGCGTTGGGGGCCCCGGGCTTGGCGGTGAAGTCGTCCATCTCGTTGTTGAGCAGGAAGCCCGCCCCCGGCACACTGATGCCAGTGCCGTAGGCGGTGTTGAGCGTGGTGGTGAGCGCCACCAGGCCGCCGTCGCGGTCCGCCACCGACAGGTGGGTGGTGTTGGTGCCCTCCACCAGGTGGCTGGGCTCCGCCTCCAGCTCCGCGGCCGGGCGATGGCGATCGGCACGGATCCGTTGCCGTTGCTGGGCCGCATAACGCCCACTCAGGAGCCGATCCAGGGGCATCGCCACCTGATCAGGATCCCCCAGCAGGCGGTTCCGATCCCGGTAGGCCAGGTTCATCGCCTCCACCATCGGGTGCAGGCTGGCGGCGCTGTTCAGCCCCGTGGTGGCCAAGTCGAGGGGTTCCAGCACCTGCAACAGCTGCAGCAGGGTGGCCCCACCGCCGCTGGGGGGTGGCATGGTGAGCACCCGATGGCCGCGGAACGGGGCCGCCAACGGAGTCATCCAGGGGGCGCGGTAGCCGGCGAGATCGGCGGCGGTGATCAGGCCACCCCGCTGCCCCATCCAACGCACCAGGGCCTGGCCCACACGGCCCCGGTAGAAGCAAGCGGCCCCCTCGCGGGCGATACAGCGCAGGCTCTCGGCCAGCTGCGGCTGGCGCAGGGTATCGCCAGGGCGGAAGGGGAGGCCCCCCGGCTTGGCGAACTGGCGGGCACTGGTGGGATCCGCCCGCAGCAGGGGGGCAGCAGCCTGCAACGACGCGGCCAGTTCAGCACCCACGGGAAAGCCCCGCTCCGCCAGGGTGATGGCGGGGGCCATCACCGCCGCCAAGGGCAGGCAGCCATAGCGAGCCTGCACCTGGGTGAGACCCGCCACGGTGCCGGGCACGGCGGTGCTGAGGGGGCTCCGCAGGGCCCGCTCGCGGTTCACGCTGCCATCGGGGTTGAGGAACAGATCCGCCCGGGCCGCCCGGGGGGCGGTTTCGCGGAAATTGAGGGCCACCGCTTCGCCGCGGCCCAGGGCGATCGCCTGCGGCGGCGAGGGAGCCCGCGCCACCGCCGGGCAGGTGCTGATGCGGCCGGAGCGCGGCAACCAGAGCACCAAAAAACCACCGCCTCCGAGGTTGCCCGCCTGGGGGAGCGTGACCGCCAGGGCAAAGGCTGTGGCCACCGCCGCATCCACCGCATTGCCGCCACGCCGCAGCACCGCAGCCCCCACCGCAGCCGCGCGGGCCTCCTGGGCCGCCACGATGCCGCCGCTGGAGGGAATCGGCTGGAACCGCTGCGCCTGTTCCTGCAGCAGGTTGGCGCCGGGGATGGCGATGGGTTGTTGGGCCAGCAGCAGGGCCGCCGCGATCCACGCAGGCGTCATGGCACCCCGTAGCCGCCGCCGCCAGGGGTGGCGATGCACACCCGATCCCCCGGCTGCAACGCCACCACGGCGCAGCCCCCCAGGGGCTGCTCAACGCCATCGGCGCGGATGAGGCTGTTGGCCCCGCGGGCGCCCTCAGCGCCGCCCGACAACCCGAAGGGCGCCACCTCACGGCTGCCGGTGAGCAGCGACAGCGTCAGGGGCTCCAGGGCGGTCAGCTCCCGCACCACCCCATCGCCCCCACGCCAACGGCCGGCGCCGCCACTGCCGTGGCGAATGGCGAAGCGCTCCAACCGCACCGGCAACCGCTGCTCCAGGATCTCCGGATCGGTGAGGCGGGAGTTGGTCATGTGGCTCTGCACCGCCGAAGCCCCATCAAACCCCTCCCCCGCACCGGTGCCACCGCAGATCGTTTCGTAGTACTGGCAGCGGTCATTGCCGAAGCTGAGGTTGTTCATGGTGCCCTGGGCGGCGGCCATCACCCCCAAGGCTGAAAACAGGGCATTGGCCACCGCCTGGGAGGTTTCCACATTGCCCGCCACCACCGCCGCCGGAGGGTCGGGATTGAGCAGGCAACCCGGGGGCACCACCAGCTCCAACGGCTCAAAACAACCGGCGTTCAGCGGGATCGGATCCTCCACCAGGCAACGGAACACATACAGCACCACCGCCTTGGTGATCGCCAGGGGGGCATTGCGGTTGCTGGGCTGCTGGGGCGCCGTGCCGCTGAAATCGATGCGGGCACGGCGGTGGCGGTGATCCACCCGCACCGCCACGGCAATCTCCAGCCCCCCATCCATCCACACCCGGGCCTGGCCATCCGCCAGGCGATCGATCACCCGGCGCACCGCCTCGGCCCCATGGGCCTGCACCTGGTCCATGGCCCCCTGCACCGCCGCGGCACCCTCCACGGCCATCAACACCTGCAGCCGCTCCACCCCCAGCTGGTTGGCCGCCAGCTGGGCCTGCAGATCCGCCAGCAGTTGATCGGGGTTGCGGGCTGGATGGGGCCCCTGGCGGAGCCGTTCGCGCCACAACGCCTCCAACAGCTCGCCATCACGGAGCAGGGGCACGTTGTCGAACAGCAGCCCCTCCTCCTCGATGCAGCGGCTGTGGGGCGGCATCGAGCCGGGGGTGATACCCCCCACATCGGCGTGGTGCCCGCGGCTGGCCACAAAGCCCCGCAGACCATCCCCCGCAAACACCGGCGTGATCACGGTGAGATCCGGCAGATGGGTACCGCCGTTGAACGGGTTGTTGGACACCACCGCGTCCCCCGGCGCCAGGGGCGGATGGGTGCCGCGCTCCACGGCCACCAGCAGGGCCCGCACGCTTTCCCCCATGGAGCCCAGGTGCACGGGGATGTGCGGAGCATTGGCCACCAGGCCGCCACCGGCATCAAACAGGGCGCAGGAGAAATCCAACCGCTCCTTGATGTTCACCGAAGCGCTGGTCTGCTGAAGCCGCGTGCCCATCTGCTCGGCGATGGCCGTGAAGCGATGGCTGAACAGCTCCAGGCGGATCGGATCGAGGGGTTGCCCGGCAGCCTCCGGAGGGGGCATGGGCGGGGCGGGCTCCAGGCCCCGACGCTCCAGCAACAGCTCCTCTCCGGGCAGGCAGCGGCCCACCCAACCAAGGGGCAACAGGATCGTGCCCGTGGCCTCGGCGATCAGGGCGGGCCCCTCCAGCCGCTGACCCGGCTGCAAGCGATCGCGCCGCCAGAGCTGCGCGGCACGCCAGGCCCCCTGCAGATACAGCTGGATCGGCTCCCCCGCCACCGGGTCAACGGCCCCTGGCGACGGGGGCACCGCTGCCGCCAGGGGCGCGGCGGGCCAGCGCAACTGCAGCGTGAAGCGATCCACCACCAGCGCAGGGGAGCCATCGCCCACGGGCAAGTGGCCGAAGCGGCACCGGTAGGCCCGCGTGAACGCCTGCTGCAGATCGCTGCACGCCATCTGGGGCGACCACGGCAACGCCAACACCTGGTCCCGCCCCCCCAGGCGCAACTGCAGCAGACGCTCCACCTGGGCGGTCTCGGCCGCGGGCTGGCGCTGCAGCAGCCGCTGGGCCCGCAGCTCCAGGGCCTCCAACAACGGCGCCGTGAGCGCCTGCTCCACCACCTCCTCCAGCAGCAGCCCCTCCTCCGCCTGGCCGATGCCGTAGGCCGACAGGACCCCCGCCAGGGGATGCAGCAGCACCCGCTCCATGCCCAGCAACTCCGCCAGGGCACAGGCGTGCTGGCCGCCGGCACCGCCAAAGCTGCACAGCACCGCCTCGCGTAGGTCGTGGCCGCGCTGGATCGAGATGCGCCGGATCGCCTCCGCCATGCGTTCCAGGGCGACGGCCAGGGCACCCTCCGCCGCCGCCTCCGGCGTACAGCCCATGGCCTGGGCCAGCTGCGCAAACCCCTCCGCCACCACCGCCCCATCCAGCGGCTGATCGCCGGCGGGGCCGAACACCGCCGGGAAGCAGGCCGGGCGCAGCCGCCCCAACAACAGATTGGCGTCGGTGAGGGTGAGCGGACCACCGCGCCGGTAACAGGCGGGCCCAGGGACGGCCCCAGCCGATTGCGGCCCCACCGCCAAGCGCAGGCCATCGAACCGCAGCTGCGAGCCCCCGCCGGCGGCCACGGTGTGGATCTCCAACATCGGAGCCTGGATGGGCACACCGCCCAACTCCACCTGCTGCCGGCGCGGCCAGGGCCCGTCGCAGTAACAGACATCGGTGGAGGTGCCGCCCATGTCGAAGCCAACAATGCGCGTGAAACCGGCGGCGGCGGCCGTGCGCACCGCCCCCACCAGCCCCCCGGCGGGCCCCGAGAGGATCGTGTCCTTGGCCCGCAGTTCCGCCGCAGCGCTGAGCACCCCACTGGATTGCATCACCCGCAGGGGCACCTGGGGGCCCAGGTCGCGCTGCACCTGCCGCAGGTAGGTCTGCAACACCGGGGCCACCGCCGCCTCCAGCACGGCCGTATGGCCGCGGGGCACCAGCCGCGGCAGCGAACTCACCTGATGGGACAGGGCCACCTGCTCGAACCCCAACGTCTCCAACCAGGCGCCAAGGGTCCGTTCATGGCTGCCGTTGGTGGCGCTGTGCATCAGGGCCACGGCAACACTGGTGAAGCCATCGGCGCGGGCCTGGAGCAGTTGGGCGCGCAACGTCGTCTCCAACTGCAGGGGTTCCAGCTCTTCGCCGCTGGCCGCCAGCCGCCCCCCCACCTCAAGCACGCGGCCGTGCAGCGGTTGCGGCCGCCGGATCTCCAGGGCAAACAGCTCAGGGCGGTGCTGATCACCGATCGTCAGCAGATCGGCGAAGCCACGGTTGACCAACAGCAACGTGGGGGCACCCTTGTGCTCCAGAAAAGCATTGGTGGCCACGGTGGTGCCCAGGCGCACCTCCTCGATCCGATCCGCCGGGATGGGGTCCGGCGGGGCCCCGGGCGAGCCCTCCGCCAGACCCAGCAGCTGGCGAATGGCCCGCACCGCCGGGTCGCCGGCCGCCTCCGGCTGCTCCGAGAGCACCTTCTCCACCCGTAGGTCCCCGCTGGGGCTGCGGGCCACCACATCGGTGAAGGTGCCGCCGCGGTCAATCCAGAACCGCCAGCCGGCGG
>Ga0194126_10008289_pt1 | contig 14180 bp, 15 predicted proteins | sample TA2KigC150mmetaG_FD_148641 | JGI IMG/M metagenome (GOLD analysis project Ga0194126, IMG submission 148641) | Freshwater microbial communities from Lake Tanganyika, Tanzania - TA2015035 Kigoma Deep Cast 150m | ecosystem: Environmental > Aquatic > Freshwater > Lake | place: Tanzania: Lake... | reverse complement strand
TACCCCCATAAGATTATTCATAACTTTCGACAAGCTTAATACAAAAAACACAAAAAAATATATCTGAGTTAAACGGTTTACCAGTAATATTTGATAAGAATGTTCTGCAAACTCAGTTAAATCAATCCTCCAACTGTGTAGTTTTGGCACCGGCCTTTATAATATAAATATGGGAAAATTCTGAATCATCGGTGGCGCCATGCCAGTGTTTTTCCCCGGCCGGAAACAGGACGATATCCCCTGGGCAAACCAGCCGCTGTTCATTTTCGGTAGCCACTATACCTTTGCCCTTTGTTATAATGAGTATCTGGTCGCTTTCATGGGTATGGAATTTGTTTCTGACCCCTTTACCAAAATTAACAACACTCATTAAGTAATCCCTGCTTTCCGGAATCAGTTTCTGAGAAGTCACTTCTTTACTGGTAAAAAGGGGGTTTTCCCAGGGAACTTCCGGAATTTCATTTATGCTGGCAACAATCATCTTTACCTCCTGCTCTCGTATTTGTAAGAAAATATGAATATATTTAAAAACTTAAAAAAAATTTTCACTTGAGGACATTTAATTCCACAGGTTCCACATATGAAATAAAGCCATAATTTTTGCATAGCTGCAGGAATTCTTCAACCATTTGTTTAAAGATAAATACTTTTATCTTTATATTTTCTTATTCTACAATATTAATTTATTTCACAAAATAATCTGAACCCTGGAAATTAGTTCGGATCAATCTGGAAATTTGAAATAAATTCCTTAAATTTTACGATTACTGAAAAATTCTTAAAAAAAATCTAAAAGCCATTTGAAAAAAATAGTCCGGTTTTGATTTTTAAATAATAAAAACCATTCGAAAAACAGTTCGAAATATTGTAACAAATTTGTAATTTATATATAATTCTTCTAATTGCTTTGCTCCATTGCCGGCAAAATATTTGTGGTGGCATTGATTGCGGTTTAGGAGCATGGCAATCATTTTAAAACAGGTTATTATTCTTAAAAACTGCAAAGGGGGAATAAAGTGTTAAGTGACATTGAAATCGCTCAGGCTGCAAAAATCAAGCCAATCAGAGAAATAGCGTCATCACTGGGTATTGATGAAAAGTATCTTGAACTTTATGGAAACTTCAAGGCAAAGGTCCAGCTTAAAATTCTTGAGGATCTCAGGAATAAGCCAAACGGGAAATATATTGACGTGACTGCAATTACTCCGACTCCCCTCGGTGAGGGTAAAACCGTAACCACGATAGGACTGAGCCAGGCTTTAAATAAAATAGGTAAAAAGACAATAACAGCAATAAGACAACCTTCGCTCGGGCCTGTTTTTGGAATAAAAGGCGGTGCAGCCGGGGGCGGCCACTCGCAGGTAATCCCAATGGAAGATTTTAACCTTCACCTTACCGGAGATATTCATGCTGTCGGTATGGCACACAACCTGCTTGCTGCATTCATCGACACCCACCTAATGAAGGGAAATGACCTGAAGATAGATCCGTTCAGTATTACGTGGAACAGGGTTGTTGATATTAGCGACAGGGTGCTGAGGAATATAATAGTAGGGCTTGGCGGTCCTGCAAATGGTTTACCCAGGGAAACAGGCTTTGATATAACCGTGGCGTCAGAGGTTATGGCAATCCTTGCACTCACAACAAGCCTTAAAGACCTCAGGCAGAGGCTCGGGAAAATTGTAATAGGTTCAACTTATGACGGAAAACCGGTTACTGCTGAGGATTTGAAATGTGCAGGGGCAATGACGGTGCTGATGCGGGATGCATTAAAACCCAATCTTCTACAAACCCTGGAACATGGCGCCTGTTTTGTTCATGCAGGGCCATTTGCAAACATAGCACATGGAAACAGCTCAATTATTGCAGACCAGATTGCTATAAAACTTGGGGATTATGTTGTTACTGAAAGCGGATTTGGTGCAGATATGGGAGCGGAAAAATTCATGAATATAAAGTGCCGTTACAGCGGACTTACACCGGACGCTGCTGTTATAGTCTGCACAGTCAGGGCTTTAAAAATGCATGGAGGAGGTTTTGATTTCATACCCGGCCAGCCTGTGGACAAGGAAGCTATGAACAGGCCAAATGTTGACGCTGTGGTCAAAGGCTGTGAAAACCTGGAAAAAATGATTGAAAACATGAAGTTGTTCGGAATACCGGTAGTCGTTGCCATCAATAATTTTGATGCAGACTCTAGAGAGGAAATCGAAGCAATAAGAGAAAGAGCAAAAGCTGCCGGAGCTGAAGATGCGCTTGTAAGCCAGGTCTGGCTCAAGGGCGGAGAAGGCGGCCAAGAGCTTGCTGAAGCAGTCGTTAAGGCAGCAGAGAAAAAATCAGAGTTCAAATTCCTGTATCCCCTTGACTGGCCTATAAAGAAAAAAATAGAAGCGATTGCAATAAAAATCTACGGGGCAGATGGGGTGGATTATCTGCCGCTCGCAGAAAAGAAAGTGGAACTTTATACAAACCAGGGTTTTGACAAGCTTCCAATCTGCATGGCAAAGACCCATCTCTCACTTTCTCATGATCCGAACATTAAAAACAGGCCAAGAGGATATAGAATTCCCATAAGGGATATCAGGGCATCAGTGGGAGCAGGGTTTCTCTACCCGCTGCTCGGTGAAATGAGGACTATGCCCGGCCTGCCAAAAATACCGGCAGGAACAAAAGTGGACATAGATGAAGAAGGAAGAATTATAGGGCTTTTCTAAATAAAAAATCAACAAAATAGATAGATAAATGAATAAATAAATAAAAAAATAAAGGCTGAGAGACTATCATAATATGTGAACTATTATTTTGAGGGGTGGAAAATGGCTCAACTGATTGATGGCAACAGGATATCTTCAGATATCAAAAATGAGATCAGGCAGGAAGTTGATGAACTTATCAGAACCAGGGGTGTAAAGCCCGGTCTTTCTGTAATCCTGGTCGGTGAAAATCCGGCATCGAAGGTTTATGTGGCCAATAAACAGAAAGGCTGTGAAGAGGTCGGGTTTGCGTCAGAATCCATTAAAATGCCTGACACTGTATCCACAGCTGATATACTTGCTGAAATTGAAAAATTGAATAACAGGAATGATATCCACGGCATCCTTGTTCAGCTGCCATTGCCGCCGCAGGTTGATAAAAACAGGGTACTTGAAGCCATTAAACCGGAAAAAGACGTGGACGGTTTCCACCCTGTGAATATGGGCAGACTTGTTGCACAGCAGGAATGCCTGGTGCCGGCTACACCTTCAGGGATAATAGAGCTTTTAAAGAGAACGCGTATAAATATTAAAGGCGCAAATGCGACCATGGTCGGCCACAGTGAGATTGTGGGAAAACCTTCCACACTTCTGCTTTTAAACGAATGGGCAACTGTAACAATCTGCCATATAGAGACAAAAGACCTGAAAATGCATACAAAGGATGCTGATATACTCATTGTTGCAACCGGTGTACCTTATTTAATCAAGCAGGACATGGTCAAAGCCGGAGCTGCAGTTATAGATGTTGGAATAAACAGGATTACGAAAGAAAAAGCCAGTCCTGAGCTTCTTGAATGGAGGAAATCGGATTTTGACGCAAAAGGCGCAACCCTTATTGGTGATGTTGATTTTCAAAAAGTCGAACCTGTTGCCGGATATATAACTCCTGTTCCGGGTGGTGTCGGTCCCATGACAATTGCCATGCTGCTTTCAAATACCATAAAGGCCGCAAAAAGGCTTGCCGGATAAGAGGAATACACGCTTTAAGGTAAATTATTCTGAAAAAGCATGTAAAAAAAAATAAAACAAGTATAATTTATATTATGTTTTATGCAAAAGTAATCGGAAATGTTGTTGCAACCATTAAATACAAGGGTCTTATCGGTAAAAAACTCCAGATAATCCAGCCTGTTAATCTGAGTACAGGCAGAAAAACAGGGGAACCGCTTATTGCTGTTGATTCCACTGATTCGGGAATTGGAGATTTTATCGGTTATGAAGACGGGATGGAAGCAACGTGGCCATTTGAAGGAAATGATGTTCCTTCTGATGCTACAATTGTTTCAATAATTGAGAAAGTCAATGTTTATAAACTTGATAAAGTATCTCAGGAGTAAACCAATATGATTCTTGGCCAGGTTATAGGTTCCATTGTTTCAACCCAGAAGGATAAAAACTTAACCGGAAAGAAATTGCTGATTGTGAAATCAATAGATCTGGAAGGTAATCTGCTTAACAGTTTTATTGTTGCAGTTGATCTTGTAGGTGTCGGGGTTGGGGAGAAAGTCCTTGTTGTAAGTGGAAGCTCAGCAAGGCAAACTGAAGAAACAAGGGACAGGGCTATAGATTCTGTCATAGTTGCAAAAGTTGACAGCTATTCATACGAGAAATAATAAATATCTTATTCTGTCATATTATTTATACTTATTTCAATACTGCTTCTAGCATCCAAAGGATTAATAATTTTTCTTAATATTAATCCAGATAATTGATGATATATATCTATAAATATCTACAAATATATATATTGACAAAAAATTATTTTATTTTATAATAACTACTTACAAAGATATATACATAATTATATTAATTTATTTAATAATAATTTGGAGGCTTTGAAGCTTTTCCTGCATTTGGACGCTTTGGAAAGGTGGAGCCAGCAGCGTAACCGGCTAAATTGTCAGCCGGTTTTTGTTTTTACCGGAGAATTTTTAATTAGTTCAAATGGAAAAAAAATATTCAGTCCGAAATTATATAATTTATTTTCTGCTTTTTTTTATAATATTAAATGCTGGCGGGTTTTTTTATCCTGAATTTATTTCCGGGGATAACGGTTCTGTGGAAAGGATCTCAGAAAGCAGCAGCACTGCAATAAATTATCCTGTAAATGATTTGAGTCCTGCAGCTCCGGACAGAAAAAACACTTTTTTCCCAATCCTTATTACTTCAATAGGTGTAGTTGGAGTACTGGCTTTTGCCATGTACCAGACCTTTAAAAGCAGGAGGCAATCCTGACACAATAAAAAACGCTCAACATAAAGATTGAGCGTTTTTTATTAAAAAATAACGGTAACTTTATTTAAGTTTTACTGTTACGCAATTGTAAAATACCGGCACCTGTTAATAAGCAAGGCCTCCGAGTGCCAGAGCGCCCCAGATGGATGTCCATATCACGGTCCAGAAAATAATTGGCATGATTACAGCAAGTACGATTCCTGCAATATCCATGCCTTTGCCTTTGCGGCTTGACTGGCCATTATTAATCCTTACCAGGTCGATAATGCCGCAAATAAGAGCAGCAAGTGAACCCCCCGGTATAAATGAAAAGATTCCAGTTATAAGGGATGCTACAGCAAGACCACTTGCCTTTTCTCCTGTTGCATTATTCATGCTTTTCTCCTTCCAGTCTTGTTTTTATTAATAATTCCAAGATATTTTTTAAAGTTTTAATAATAGATACCTGTAGTAATTTCATCAACTTGATTATTATTATATTTAAAAAGAAATAAAAAACAATTTATTTTAGAAAATAAATGCCAAAATAAGAAAGAATTAATATATAATTATCCCATAATAAACAGTAATTGGTTTGTAAAAAATCCGGATTATTCAAAACTTTATTTTTTTAAGAAAGTTTTGCAGAAAGGAATTCAATGAACAGCCAGGAAAAAACCATCCTTACAGAAATGGCAAGAAAAATCAGGATAGATATTGTGGAAATGCTCTGTTCATCAGGTTCCGGGCATCCAGGGGGGTCATTATCAATGGCGGATATATTTTCATACCTGTATTTCAGTGAAAAATTTAAGCTTGGCCGCCAATATTTAACTTCTCCGGAAAGGGACAGGGTTGTCCTTTCAAAAGGGCATGCATGCCCGGTACTTTATGCAGCACTTGCAGAGAAGGGTTATTTTGACAGATCAAGCCTTGCAACTCTCAGAAAATACGGAAGTATGCTGCAGGGCCATCCGGATATGAAAAAAACACCGGGCGTTGAAATAACTACCGGTTCGCTTGGGCAGGGGCTGTCCTGTGCAGTCGGAATGGCACTCGGGGCTAAACTTGACAGCTTAAGATGCAGGATATTTGCAATAGTTGGAGACGGGGAGTGCGATGAAGGGCAAATATGGGAGGCAGCAATGTCAGCAGCGCATTATAAGCTTGACAACCTGACTGCAATACTTGACAAAAACGGGCTGCAGATTGATGGTTTTACAAAAGATGTTATGAATACCGAGCCCATGACTGACAAGTGGGTTTCATTTGGCTGGGAAGTTGTTGAAATCGGAGGCCATGATTTTGATGAAATTGACTCAGCTGTTTCATATTCTCTATCCGTTAAGGAAAAGCCCGTATGTATAATTGCCAGCACCCTGAAGGGTAAGGGTGTCTCCTATATGGAAGACCAGTGTGAATGGCACGGGAAGGCTCCTTCTGAGGAAGAAAAGCAGAAAGCTGTTTCTGAATTAACAGGGGTGAAAAGAAGCATCTGAATCAGTCAGTTAAAAAAGCTATCTGCCACAACCTGTTTTTCAAAAATACAGCCCTCCTCTATATTCCAGTGGATGTAAACATTATCTCCTTCTGAATATTCCGGATGATTTTCAGTAAACTTATCGTTTTTGGTTTCCGCAGTGAAAGTTCCAAGCTCCTTTGAAAATAAGGTGATTCTGGTATCAGGCCCTTCAAAAACCTTTGATACTATTTTCGCTACAAATTTATTGCAGAACTTTTCCCGGGATGTATTGTAAGAAAGACCCTGGCTGGATGAGCCAGAAGTTGACACTGCGGATATTTTTATTTTTTCCGGCCTTAAAAAAAATACAAGCCCTGCATCCTCTGTCTTTCTGTTTTTTATTTTATCCAGTGTCGCGGCTGAAACGCATCTTTTAAATGTCGAAACGGTATCTGTTCCGATTATAATCTCACCGCCGCTTTCAGTAATGGCTTTCAGGTTTTCTGCAGAAATAATAATGTCGGACAATGGTATAAAATTACCGGCCCCTATAAAGTCAGCCACAAAAAAATCTGCAGGATAGTTATAAATGTTGTCGGGGGTGCCTATTTGAATGATTCTCCCGTTGTTCACTGCAATGGTGTCAGACATAGTAAGTGCTTCACTCTGGTCATGAGTTACGTAGAGAAAAGTCGTGCCTGTTCTTTTCTGTATTTCCTTCAGCTCCTTTCGCATGGATACCCTGAGTTTTTTATCAAGAGATGCAAGCGGTTCATCAAGGAGTAGTATTTTTGGCTCAATGATAAGCGACCTTGCAAGTGCTACCCTTTGCTGCTGGCCGCCTGAAAGCTCGCTGATACTTCTTTTATTCAGCTTCTGGAGGTTTACAAGGGCAAGCATTTTTTTAAGCTTTTCCTTTATAACATTTCCGGAGGTCCTTCTTTTTTTAAGTCCATAGACTATATTTTCCTCAACATTCATATGGGGAAAAAGCGCCAGGCTCTGAAAGACCATGCTTGTATTGCGTTTGTTCGGGGCAATACCCTTCATATCAGTACCATCTATTTTTACAACTCCGCTGTCCGGGTCGATAAAACCGCCAAGGATCCTGAGAATTGTGGTTTTTCCACACCCGGAGGGGCCAAGAATTGAAAAGAATTCCCCTTCTTTTACACAGAAGGATACCCTGTTTACTGCAACAACACTTCCGTATTTTTTTGTAATCTCTTCTGCTTCGACAATATTTTTCATAATTGCTTTATTTTTTAAAGGCTTTTTAAACCTGCTTATATCGGTTTTAACTCAAAAGGAATGCCAAGCCTTTTTCCATTGGACACAAGTTCATCAACAACGGGTTTTAAAACCGGGACACCGTGGATTTCATTATATTTTGCAGTTTCAAACTCCTTTTCCCCTGCAATGAAAATCCTGTCTTTTCCTGATGCCTTCGGAGAGTTCTTTAAAAGCTTTATCATATCATCGAGCTGCTTCCTAAAATCAATAGCCGGCCTGAAAGCATTTATATTTATTGTCATGAAGAAATGGCTTACATCGCACACTTTGGGTTCGTGGGGAAATCCGACCTGTGTCAGATATGATGCACCTGAAAGGGCGGCACACAGGATCTCAATCATTAGGGCAAGCCCGTATCCTTTATAACCCCGCATTATGTCTGTCCCTCCGAGTGGCATTAATGCTCCCGGGCCACCGCTGCGGATTTTTTCAGGGTCTTCGGTGACATTACCATCGTCATCAATTCCCCAACCCATGGGGATTTTCTCCTTTTTTTCTTCATAGACTTTAATCCTGCCGATAGGAACCACGCTTGTTGCCATATCCAGGACGAAGGGGTATTCATTATATGATGGTGCAGCAATACTGATCGGATTTGTGCCCAGAACTGCAGTTCTTCCGTATGTCGGGGCAACCAGCGGCTGTGAGTTGGTAAGGCTGATTCCAATCATGTCATGCTCAAGCGCCATCATCGAATAATATGCCGCAATGCCGTAGTGATTGCTGTTTTTAACAGTCGCAATTGCAACGTTTGATTTTTTTGCCTTTTCTATGCACCTGCTCATTGCAGCATATGAAACCACGTGTCCCAGGCCGTTTCCGCCATCATACAGTACTGTCGTATCTGTTTCTGTAACAATTCTGTAAGGAGTAGCAGGGTCCATGAATTTTTTCTCAAGCCTGTTTCCGTAATAACTGTAGATCCGTATTATCCCGTGGGAATCAACTCCCCGAAGATCCGCTTCCACCAGGACATCTGCCACGATTTTTGCATGTTCAGGCGGTGCGCCAAGTTTTTCCATATAGGTCCGGCCATAGCGCAGAAGGTCCTGCTTTTTGAACCTTAAAAATTCCTCCATTTGTTTAAAACTCCTTTCGGGTGCTTTATATAATTATTTACTTTTTTATATCGGTCACATTGGATTATTTCATGTCAACTGCGACAGGCAGGTGGTCTGAGGCGGTGCTGTAAGTTACTGACAGGTTCGAAATTTTGATATCCGGTGTTACCCAGATATAGTCAATCCTTTCAAACGGTTCGTAATGTACCCATGTCAACTGGTCTGCTTTTTCCAGTGCAGCCTGGGAGTCAATCAGTCCTGCATCATACATCATTGTTATTTCTGGCTCATAATCACGGGCGTTGAAATCGCCACAAATTGCAGTCCTTTCAAGCCCGTTCCAGGTTTTAAGGATTGCTTCAACATGTTTTTCTCTTATAAATCCCTCTCCCTTTATATGGTGGATATGGGTGCACAGAATATTTATATTGCTGCTTATGTTGATGTTTGTACTGCCTGTAGCGCTGGCTGAACTCCCTGCAGTACCGACTGCACCGTTTCCGGAACTGCCTGCAGAATCATCATTGCCTGTAAGCTCGACTTCGGCAAGAAGGTAACTCCTGCGAAGGGGCGTATCAAACTCCGGAAGAAATCCGCTGTCAAGCAGCTTGAGCGGGTATTTGCTTAAAATAGCGTTTCCCCATACCTGGTCTGATGCCGGCATGAATAACCTGTAGTTCATGTCAAGCCTCTGTGAAAGCCATTCATAAACATCTGCTGAACCGTTTACAACCCAGCCTCTTGAGACTTCCTGCAGTGCAACCACATCTGCACCGTTGCTTTCTATCACTCTTGCAATACTTTCCAGGTCAAGAAAGCCTTTTATATTAAAACCCTGGTGGATATTGTAATCCATAACCCTTACGGAATCTTTTATTGTACGGATTTCCGGATTGTTTTTCTGCGGCAGCATCAGTATGAGCGGAAATATCAGTGTTAGAAGCAAAATATATACTGCAGTAAATTCTTTTAAGCCTGTAATTCTTTTTTTGCCAGTTTTGGCCTGATTTGTGCCGCTCGCGCTGTCTTCTATGTCAGTGGGCTCTGCCGGTTTGTCTTTATTTTTTAAAGTTGAACCGGGATTTATTTCTTTGCAGGAAGCGGCAAAAATACCTGATTTTGCCTGCAGCCTTTGTTCCCGGAAAGTAAAAATTGCTGCAAATATGCCGCAAAGCCCCGCAAACACCGCAGCAACAAGCGGAATCTGCCATCTTTCAAAGGGGAGCTTCATATCATAGCTTCCATAATAAATAAAGGCAAATATGAAAAACAGGATACCGCCTATGCCTGTGGCATATGTGTTTTTCCAGGGAGCAGAAGCTGCATCTCCGGAGGTGTTTTTACCTGCTATCCTGTCAAGTATTATGAAAAGAAGCCAACAGTAAGAAATATTTCCGGAAACCGCCTGGGCAGTGTAGAAGCCTCCACGGGTTTCGGGCCAGAATGAAAGCAGAAAAATAAGAACAGCAGCTATTGTGAAAAGAAGCTTGAGCCATGCTCCGGCTACCGAAATATTTAAACTGCTGACTGCATAGGAGTATATAAGCACGAATGCAATTATGTTTGAGACAATAATTACGGAAGCTGAAATAATGTTATTAAAACCGGAAACAGCACTGAGTGCTGCAATATTCTGAAACCTGTAAAGCTGCAGGAATATAAGCGGCATGATTGCAATCAGGGTATAAAAAACGCTTCTGCCTCCGTCAGCATATTTCCTGTTTATTTCACGGTTGAAAAATATCTTAACTGCAGACCAGGTGACAGCGGCAGAAAGAGCAGAGACCAGTAAGAGTGCAAAAGCATTATCCTGCCAGACAAGGTCATAGGTGCCAAGCATCCCGTAAATTCCGGTTGCTGCAGCAAATCCTGAAAACATGGAAGGAAAAAATACCGGAAACAAACCCACTTTTTTTTCCTGCACAAGCGATATAAAAAATATTATACTCAGAATCCAGAAAACTGTCCCTGCTGCAGCCACTGCCAGGCTTAAGGGCGGCCATGGATTTATCTGGATAATTATCCTTGATGCACAGATGATTGAAATGAATACCAGAAACAGGGCCCTTTTCGAGAAAATAGCAAATAAAAATCCGCCAAAAAATACAAGAATAAATGTTACAAGGGCATAAATGCCAACCTGGATAAGGCTGATGCTGGGGCGCTCCCTTAAAAAGTTGTTCAAAAAAGAAATGAAGAACCCGAAAGTCTGGAAGCCAAAAAAAGTGCTTATGGCAATAACGGTAAAGTACAGCAGGGAATGGTTATTTTTTAAGGAAATATTTCCTGGAGAGATATTTTTTAAGGAACCGTTTTCCATTTAATTATTATAAATACTCCATTTTTTTTATTCAATATGCATTCATATACTTTTTGCGGTGAATTCCAGACAGGATAATCACATAAAAGTTTAAAAAAAATATTTACTAAAAGTCTTTATTTTATTTATAATAGGAAGCTATTAACATCGAAATATCAATCATTTATTTTGGACAGTTAGAGACCGTAAAAACTGTTTTATAAAAATTTATTTAATTGCCAGTCTACTGAAAGGAAGAAAATGAAAAAAAGAACTCTTGCAGCACTTATAGTAATAATCTCGGTGATTCTGTTATTCGGTTCGGCGATGGTTGTGGTGCCCGGCGGTGTTAACGGAATTATCGGCAAGCAGGCAGGAATGGGAAGTGGAAGACCGATAGCAATAATGGTTGAAAACAGTTTTGCAGCAAGACCGCAATCCGGACTTCACCTGGCTGATGTTGTGTTTGAGGTTGTTGATGAGTACGGAATAACCAGATTTGTTGCAGTTTACAATACCCGGGATGCGACAATTATAGGCCCGTTCAGGAGCTCAAGGATTTATTATGCAGAAATAGCAAAATCCTTTGACCCCATCTACTGTTTCTTCGGAACTTATCCGCAGTGTTATCAGTATATTGAAAGTCTGGGTATGTATGTCATGAGCGCCATGACTGACAGATCCGGTTTGAGCAGCATAGTGGGAACCTGTCCGTACTGGAGGGACTGGAAAAGGAGTAAAGTCCAGGAGCATACAGCTTTTACCTCCACTGTCCAGATAAAACAGAGGGCACAGGATCTGGGTTATTCACTTGACGGAAACGGTATACCTTTTTCATACAAGGGTGATGCTGATCCCGGAGACAGGGGTGGAGTTAATAATGTTTACATAGATTTTGGAACGCCGGCATACTCACCCAAGGGTTTCAACGTGAACTTCAGATACGATGCAAATTCAAACAGTTATCTGAGATATATGGGTGGTAAAGCCCATGTGAATTATGAAACGGGGCAGATAATATCTGTGAAAAATGTTGTTGTCCTTATAACTGACATCGAGGGGCCAATTGATCAGTACAAGCATATGGCTGTCAGAACGGTCGGATCTGGCCAGGCTTTCTATTTCATTGACGGTAAAGCATATGAAGGTTACTGGGAAAGAGGCGGAGTAGCAGATCCATTCACTTTCAAAAACAGCAGCGGGGATATATTCCAGTTGAATGCCGGGAATACATGGGTTTCGATGGTAATGCCTGGCAAGGTTGGCTGGCAATAAAAGACTAATAATGCAGGTAAAAAATAATGTCCTTAAAAAATATCCAGCGCTTTTCCTGCTTTGTTGTGTTTTTATATCCATTTTACTTTTTCCCGGGAAGGCAGTTTTTGCAGATGATAAGATAATATTTTTCATCCCGTATGTCATAAAGCAAAAAGCTGAGGAAAAGATCGTGCCCGGCACCCAAAAAGCCGTGTACCTTACAGGCTATTACAGCATCGGCAGCAGGCAAAAGAGGGAGCAGATCTATGAGATGATTTCAAAAACTGAGCTTAACAGCATAGTTTTTGATGTAAAGGATGACAGCGGTTTTATAGATTATAACTGTAAACTTCCGGAGGTTGTTGAAACAGGTGCAGTAAAGAGCTATTATGACCTTGAAGAGATAATAACAGAGTTTGAACAGAGAAATATTTACAGCATTGCACGTTTCGTGGCATTTAAAGACAATGTTCTTCCAAAGGTAAGGACAGATTTTGCCCTCCTCAGCAAAAATACCGGCAGGCCTATTACACTTGAAGGTTCGACCTGGGTGGATATTTATTCTGAAGATGCCTGGGATTATTATATAAAAATTATTCAGGATCTGGCATTGAAGGGCGTGGATGAAGTGCAGTTTGATTATATAAGAGCTCCCGCCCATGGCAATGTCGCCAGTGCAGAATATTCCCATAATATCAACGGCTATGACAAGGTCTGGGCAATTTCAAATTTCCTTAAAAAAGTAATTGAAGAGACCGAGTCCTTTGATATAAGGATTTCTGCAGATGTTTTTGGATGGGTATTCATCACTGAAAACGACCAGGGGATAGGGCAGCTTATAGAAGAGATGGCACCACACCTGGATTATATTTATCCGATGGCTTACCCGTCACATTATAACACGAATTTCCTGGGTTTTGCTGATGCGGAAGCACACCCGTATGAAGTTGTCAGATATACCCTTGAGAAAGGGTTTGAAAGAATTGGCGATACGGAGTGCATGATCATACCGTGGATACAGGCTTTCAGTTTAGACCTCAAATATACCGAAAAAGATATCCTTGCCCAGATAAAAGCATCCGAGGATCTTGGCATAAACGGATTTTTATTCTGGAACGCTGCAAACAAATACAGCACTGTCGAAAGAGCCCTTCTTTCAAGGCAGTGAGTTTTTTAATGTTTTTACCCTTAGATGTTTTTGCCGAGTGTGGATTTTGTAAGTGAGGCGTGCTTTACACCTTTTATGGATTTCAGTTTTGAAGCAAGGCCTGAAATTTCCGTCATTTTTCCTTTCACTACGATAATCTCAAGGCAGTTATCATGATCAAGGTGGATATGCTGGCTGGAAACTATGAATTTATTATAGTCGTGCTGGATGTCAAGCAGCCTTTCAACAACATCACGCCTGTGATGGTCATACACCATAACAATGGCTCCGGCAACAGTTTCTGCTGATTTTGACCACTCTTCCTGGACAAATTCTTTTCTGATAAGGTCCCGGATAGCCTCTGAACGGTTCCTGTAATTGTTGGCAGCAATATATGCATCAAACTTTTCAAGCAGGCTGCCCTCTATGGATATGCCGAATCTTTTTAAACCTTCCATACCATTAAAATATCATAAAACCCTGCAAATAAAAAAATAAAAAATATAAATGAAGGCAATATTGATTTTTTTAAATTTTAGTGTTACTTTTTTAAAAATAGTAACACGTATTAAATCTGATTTCCAGAGTCTTTTTGATGAGGGCAAGGATTTTAAAGAATCACAGGAATGGTTACAGGCCAATACAGCCTGCCATTTTGATTATTTAAGGGATTGAAATGCATATTCCAGAC
>Ga0194126_10008288_pt1 | contig 14180 bp, 7 predicted proteins | sample TA2KigC150mmetaG_FD_148641 | JGI IMG/M metagenome (GOLD analysis project Ga0194126, IMG submission 148641) | Freshwater microbial communities from Lake Tanganyika, Tanzania - TA2015035 Kigoma Deep Cast 150m | ecosystem: Environmental > Aquatic > Freshwater > Lake | place: Tanzania: Lake... | reverse complement strand
ATGTCCCGTCATCATCATCTTAAAGCGCTGGCCCCGGCCGTCGCGGCCCTGCTTCTTGTCTCGTTCGCCGCGTCCGCCGGCCAGGCCCGCAAGCCCGCGGCCAAACCGGCCGAGTTCGACTACGCTTCGGTCATCAACCAGCTCAAGGTCCGCAACATCGGTCCGGCCAACATGGGCGGCCGCGTCGTGGACTTCGCCGTCCCCGACTCGGACACCTCCGTCATCTACGCGGCCGTCGGCCCGAGCGGGCTGTGGAAGTCGGTGGATTCCGGCGTCACCTGGACCCCGTCCTTCCACCTCGAGAAGAGCGTCTCGGTCGGGGCCGTGGCCGTGTCCGCGAGCCATCCCGACATCGTTTGGGTCGGGACGGGCGAAGCGACGGCCCGCAACTCCGTCGCTCCCGGGGACGGCGTCTACAAATCCGAGGACGCCGGCCGGACCTGGAAGCACATGGGCCTCACCGACACCCGCTTCGTCAGCCGGATCGCCATCGACCCGGTCAACCCCGACATCGTCCACATCGCGGCCCAGGGCCACCTCTGGGGCCCTAACGAGGACCGCGGCGTCTTCCGCACTCAGGATGGCGGCAAGACCTGGAAAAAGGTCCTCTACGTCAACCCCGAGACCGGGGCCTGCGACATGGCCATGGACCCCTCGAACTCCAAGATCCTCTACGCCGGGATGTGGGAGCACCGCCGCTGGCCTTACTATTTCCGCAGCGGCGGGCCCGGCAGCGGCCTGTATAAAACGACCGACGGCGGCGACACCTGGGCGCCCCTGACCAATGGCCTGCCCGCATACCCCTGGGGCCGGATCGGCTTGGGCGTCGCCCGCAGCAACCCGGCCGTCGTCTACGCCCTGATCGAAGCCGAAGGCGATCGCCGCGGCCTGTACCGTTCGGAGGACAAGGGCCTGACCTGGCGCCGGGCCGCCGACCGGGCGACCTACGACCAGGTCAACTTCCGGCCGTTCTACTACAGCCGCTTGACGGTCGATCCGACGAACGAGCTTGTCGTCTACGTCTACTCCGGCTCGTGCTACGTCAGCCGCGACGCCGGCAAGTCGTTCCAGCAGGTCTTCCGCGGCGCCCACCCCGACCACCACGCCGTCTGGGTCAACCCCGACAACCCCCGCCACGTCATCAGCGGCAACGACGGCGGCATCGACATCTCCTGGGACGGCGGCGTCCGCGCTTACGCCGTGGCCTCCCAGGCCTGGGCCGAGGTCTACAACGTCGGCTTCGACATGCGCGACCCCTATTACGTCAACGTCGGCCTCCAGGACAACGGCAACTGGCTGGGCCCCTCCAACACCCGCGAGCGGGCCGGCATTCTCAACCACTACTGGGTGCCGACCGGCGGCGGCGACGGCTACTACGCCCAGTTCGACCCCGTCGAGTGGTGGATCATGTTCCGCAACCTCCAGATGGGCGGCATCGAGCGCCACAACCTCAAGACCGGCGAGTCGCAGCGCGTCCGGCCGGAGCCGCCGCTCGCCGAGCCGCCCTACCGCTTCAACTGGAACTCGCCCATCCTGATCTCGCCTCACGACCGCTTCGTCCTCTATTTCGGCGGCAACTTCCTGTTCAAGTCCACCGACCGCGGCCTGTCCTGGACCAAGGCCAGCCCCGATCTGACGACCAACGACCCGGAAAAGCTCAAGGACTCCGGAGGGCTGACCATCGACAACACCGGGGCCGAGAACCACTGCACCATCCTGACCCTCTCGGAGTCGCCGCTCAAGGCGGGCCTGATCTGGGTCGGCACGGACGACGGCCAGGTCCAGGTCACCCGCGACGGCGGCGCCAACTGGGAGAACGTCACCGCCAACATCAAGGGCTTCGCCGCCCACGACAACTGGGTGACGCGCATCGAGGCCTCCCATCACGTCGAGGGCGGAGTCTACCTGACCGTTTCCCGCCACCAGGTCGCCGACTACCGGCCCTACGTCTTCAAGAGCGCGGACTTCGGCAGGACCTGGACCTCGATCCGCGGCGACCTGCCCGAATACGGCTACCTCCACACCGTCCGCGAGGACCTCGACAACCCGAACCTCCTGTTCGCCGGCAGCGAGTTCGGGCTGTTCATCACCCTCAACGGCGGCCGCAACTGGGTGCCCTACCGCAACGGCTTCCCGACCGTGGCCGTCCGCGACATCAAGATCCACCCGCGCGATCGCGACCTCGTCATCGGGACCCACGGCCGGGGCGTCTGGATCATCGACGACATCCGGCCGCTCTCGGGTCTTGCGGCCGAAGGCGTCAAGGCCGAAGCCATGCTCTTCGACGTCAAACCGGCGACGCTCTTCTCGACCCGCAGCACGGTCGACAACTACAGCGATCCCGGCTACGCCGGCACGAACTCGCCTTACGGCGCGGCCGTCAGCTACTACTTGAATCCGGCCGCGGCCAAAGACGCCCGGGTCAAGGCGTCCATCGTCGACAAGGGCGGCCGCGAGGTCGCGACCCTGATGGCCTCGAAGCAGCCGGGCTTGAACCGCGTCTATTGGAGCCTGCGCGAGGGCGCCGCGACCCCGGCCATGCCGGAGCAAGGATTCGGCGACGGGCGCCGCGGCGCGGGCGCGTTCGGGCCCTACACCCTGCCGGGAGAATACAAGGTCGTCCTCGACGTCAACGGGAAGGCCTACGAGAAACCGCTCGTCGTCCGCGAGGACCCCGACCAGGGCATCTCCATGGAAGACCGCAAGATGGCCCAGAAATACTCCCGCGAGGCCCGAGAGCTGTCCCAGCAGGGCCGGACCTTCCTCCAGACGCTGGACGGCCTGGCCAAGCAGCTCGACGAGGTGGCCGGCCGCATCGCGGGCCTCAAGCCCGCCGACCCGGCCCTCTCGGCCAAGTTCAAAGCGGTCAAGGACAAGGTCGACGGCGTCCGGGCGGTCTACTACACGAGCCCGCCCGACCAGGGCTTCTATCGCAAACCGCTGATGGTCGCCTTCCGCGGCGGGACGACGGCCGAGCTGGTCTCGGGCATCGCCGGCTCGTTCGCCGGCATGGGCCGGCCGACGCAGACGTCCATCGACCTGATGAACGACCTCAAGGCCTTCCTCGAGCCCCTGCAGGCGACGATCAAGGCCGTGGTCGAGGTCGACATCCCGGAGCTCAACAAGCTCATGGCCGCCCGAGGAGTGCCGTATATCAGATAGGCCTCGAGGATCGCCCTCGGTCGCTGCGGTGATTCCGGGCGCCTGCGAGGGGGCCGGGCTCGGCGGCTCACGAAACTCGCGGGATCCAGACTAGCCCTCTTGATAGCAGGCTCAGACATCGTGAGCCGTCCTCTTCGAGGATGCCCTTGTCCGGCCCCCTCTTCGTCTGAATCACCGCTTTAGGCTCCCTCAGGCGATCCTCTCGGCCCTGTCGTCAGCGGTCGCCCTCGGTCGGGGCGGCATCCATCTCCGCTCTTCATCTCCGAGAGTAATAACAGCGCGTTTTGACGCCGGCTCGGGCTATCTGATATATGTAGAGAACGAATAAGAAACTCGCGGTGGAGGTCGTTGTGGGCTCCCATAAACGTCGCAATCTCATCATCAGCCTCTTCATCCTGAGCCTGGCGCTGCCGATCGCGGCCGCCGAGCTGCCGCGGGCCACGCCGGAGATGGTCGGCCTGTCCACCCCTCGGCTGGCCCGCCTCTCCGAGCTCATGCGGCGGTACGTCGACGAAGGCCGGCTGGGCGGGGCGGTGACCCTCGTCGCCCGCAACGGCAAAGTCGCCCACCTCCAGGCCTTCGGGACGCTCGACCCGCGCAAGAGTGCTCCGATGACGACCGACGCCCTGTTCCGCGTCGCCTCCCAGACCAAGGCGGTCACGAGTGTGGCCGTCATGATCCTGTTCGAGGAAGGCAAGCTCCTGCTCGACGACCCGGTCTCGAAGTACATCCCGGAGTTCAAGGAGACGACGGTCGCCGTACCCGACCCGGCCAAGAAAGCGCCCGGCTACAAGATCGTCCCGGCGACACGGCCGATCACCGTCCGCGACCTGCTGACCCACACGGCGGGCATTTCCTACGGATATGGTCCGGCCCAGGACCTCTACAAGGCGGCCGGCCTGCAGGGCTGGTTCCTGGCGGACAGGGACGTTCCTGTCGGCGACCTCATGAAGAAGCTGGCCAAGCTGCCGTTCGACGCCCAGCCGGGCGAGAAGTTCATCTACGGCTACAACACCGACATCCTCGGCCATCTCGTCGAGGTCGTCTCCGGCCTGAGCCTGGCGGAGTTCATCCAAAAGAGGATCGCCGCCCCCCTCGACATGAAGGACACCCATTTCTTCCCGCCCGAGGGCAAGGCCGGCCGGCTGGCGGCGGTCTACGGGCTCGGCAAAGACGGCAAGGCCGCGCCGGTCGACGATCCCCGCGAGCAGGCCTACGTCAAAGGCCCGCGAAGATGTTTCGCGGGCGGGGCCGGCCTGGTGTCGACGGCCGAGGACTACGCCCGCTTCCTGCTCATGCTCCAGAGCGGCGGCCGGTGGGGGAACGTCCAGGTCCTCAGCCCGAAGTCGGTCGAGCTGATGACCGCCGACCACGCCGGAAAGCTCTACGGCCGTCAGGCCTTCGGGCTCGGCTTCTGGGTGACCAAGGCGCTCGGGGGCAACGGCGAGCCCGGCTCGGCCGGCGCTTTCGGCTGGGGAGGAGCCTATCACACGACGTATTGGGTCGACCCGGCCGAGAAGCTCGTGGCCGTGTTCATGACCCAGCTCATGCCCGCCGGCGGGAGCGACGCTCAGGGTAAGTTCCGGGCCCTCGTCTATCAGTCCATCGTCGATTCGTACGTCCTCCGCTGAGACCCAAGGCGCGCGGACCCCACCGGTAGTCGCGTCCGCCGTGTTCGATTATAATGGCGGGGGGACGACCTTTGATCCGCAAGAGCCCGAACGCTTCGCGCCGAACGCCGACCATGGCCGTCGTGACCGTCGTTCTCGCGGTCACAGCCAGGCCGGTGGCCCGCGTTTTAACGGCCGTCAGCCTGGCGGTCCTGACGATTTCGGCCGCCGCTCCGGCCACCCTCTGTCCGCCGGAGCGTCCCGGCCCCCAAGAGATACCGCCGCTCGAAGAGTTGGAGCGGCGCCTTTTCGAGGCCGTCAACAAGGAGCGCGCGTCCCGCGGCATCCCGGCCCTGAGCCCGGACCCCGCGCTCTACGAGCTGGCCCGCAGGCAGAGCCAGGATATGGCCAGGCTCGGGCTCCTGACCCACTTCTCGGCCACGGCCGAGACGCTCACGGAGCGCCTGCGGAAGGCCGGCGTTCTTTTCGTCGCCAACGCCGAGAACGTCGCCCGGAGCGACTCCTTCGACCCGGAGCTCATCCACGAATCCTTGATGAGGAGCCTCGAACATCGGCAGGCCATCCTTGATCCGGCCTTCGACCAGGCGGGCATGGCCATCCTTCGGGGAAGCGACGGGGCCTATTACGCGACCCAGGATTTCATCCGAAGCCTGATGGTCAGTGATGAACAGAAGGTCCGGGAACGGATCCTCGGGGCCGTCGCCGAAGCCGCCCGCGAGCGGGGCGTTTCTCCGCCTTCCCCGATCGAGGACGTCCATGCGGCGGCCAAGGATTTCGCGCTGTTCAAGGGGGCAGGCCTGGAGTTGCCGCCGATCCCCCCGGCGTACGGAGCGGCATCCGCACGGTTCATCAGCGGCGGTGACCTCGACGCGCTGCTGGCCACGGCCCGAACCATCGAAACGAAAGGCTTCCGGTTCGTCGGCGCGGGGTCCTGGTTCGGACGGACATCCGAATTCCCCGGCGGGGCCTATGTCGTCTGCGTCTTTCTTATCCCGGGGGACCAGGCCCTTGATATGAGCGTCGCCGGACGGCGCCAGGCCGTCCTCGACGCGCTCAACGGCGTCCGGGCCGCCATCGGTTGTCAGCCGCTCGAGCTCGACGCGGGCCTCTGCCGCCAGGCCGAGGTGTCCAACCTGCTGCGCCTCCAAAGGGGCCCTCAGGGCCCGCCCCGGGGGACCTACCTGGCGACCTGGTTCTACAACACCCAGGACTTGGGCCGGGTCCCGGACGGGATCCGCAAAGCCGTCGGGGACAAGGCCCTGCGAAAGGCGGGCATATCCGTGCTGAGCCAGGAGACCGGCGCGGGCTTCAGCGTCAATTTCTCCGTCGCCGTCATCCTCGAGGACTGATGAGCGGGGGGCTCAGGCCCGAGCGGCATGGCCGCGGGACCGGATCGAATGAGACTCAGCGGGCCTGGCGCTCGAGCTTCTCGGCCTGCTCGCGGATCTCGCCCGGCAGGCGGCCGCGGTAGGGCTTGAGGAAGGACCGGACTTCGTCGGCCTCGCTCTTCCAGTCCTTCATGTCGACGGCGAACAGCTTCTCCAGCCGGTCCTTGGGCATGTCGAGGCCGGTCATGTCGAGGTCCTCGACCCGGGGCACGAGGCCGGCCGCGGTCTCGCGGGCCGGGACGGCGCCGTTGACCCGGTCGATGATCCATTTGAGGACCCGGATGTTCTCCCCGAATCCCGGCCAGAGGAACTTGCCGTTCTCGTCGGCCCGGAACCAGTTGACCGAGAAGATCTTGGGCGGCCGCGACATGCGGTGGCCGATGTTGAGATAGTGCCGCCAGTAGTCGGCCATGTTGTAGCCGCAGAAGGGCAGCATGGCCATCGGGTCGCGGCGGACGACGCCGACCTTGCCGGCGGCCGCGGCCGTCGTCTCCGAGCCCATCCGGGCCCCGAGGAAGACGCCGTGCGACCAGTTGAAGCTCTCGACGACGAGGGGGATGAGCCGGGTCCGACGCCCTCCGAAGATGATGGCCGAGATGGGCACGCCCTTGGGGTTTTCGGCCTCCTTGTCGAGCATCGGGGAGTTGACGATCGAGGCCGTGAACCGGGAGTTGGGGTGGGCCGCCTTGGTTCCCACCTCGGGCTTCCACGGGTTGCCCTGCCAGTCGAGAAGGTTCTCGGGAGGGGCGCCGTCGAGGCCTTCCCACCACGGCTCGTTCCGGTCCGTGTCCAGGGCGACGTTGGTGAACAGGGTCGGGTTGAAGGCCCCGCGGCGGATGGTCTTCATCATGTTGGGGTTGGTCTGCATGGATGTGCCCGGGGCGACGCCGAAGTAGCCGGCCTCGGGGTTGATGGCCCACAGCCGGCCGTCCGGGCCGATGTTGAGCCAGGAGATGTCGTCGCCGAGCGTCCAAACCCGGTAGCCGGGCAGGGCCGACTCCATCATGGCCAGGTTGGTCTTGCCGCAGGCGCTCGGCAGGGCGGCCGTGATGTAGGTCGTGTTGCCGCGGTGGTCCTCGATGCCCATGATGACCATGTGCTCGGCCAGCCAGCCTTGTTTGTAACCGAGGTAGGAGGCGATGCGCAGGGCCACGCACTTCTTGCCGAGCAGGGCGTTGCCGCCGTAGCCCGAGCCGACGCTCCAGACGAGGCTCTCGTGGGGAAAGTGGGTGATGTAGCGGCGATCGGGGTTGAGGTCGCCGATGGAATGAAAGCCCTTGATGAAGTCGTCGCGGTTGCGGAGCTTGTCCAGGATGCGCGTGCCGACCCGGGTCATGATGCGCATGCTGACGGCGACGTAGGTCGAGTCCGTGACCATGACGCAGGCCTTGGCGTAAGGCGAGTCGGGGTGGCCCATCATGTAGGGGATGACGTACATCGTCCGGCCGGCCATGCAGCCGTCCGAGAGCTTCGACAGGATCTTCTTGGCCTTGACCGGGTCCATCCAGTTGTTGTTGGGCCCGGCGTCCTCGCGGTTCGGATGGCAGATGAAGGTCAGGTGCTCGACCCGGGCGACGTCGGTCTGATGGCTGCGGTGGAGGTAGGCCGTCGGCCAGGTCTGGTGATCGAGCTTCTGGAAGACGGGACCGTTGAGCCGCTCCTCGCTCATGCCGATCTCGAGCAGCCGCCAGGCCTCGCCCTCCGAGCCGTCCATCCAGTAGACCTTGGCCGGCTTGGCCAGGCGTTCCTGCTCTTCGATCCAGCGTTCGACGGCGGTCGACATCGTTTTACGTCCGCTTCTTTTGTATCAGGACGACCTGATGCTGTCAAACCGCGCTCAGACTTGGATCTCGTAGACGACGGGGACGCCGGTGAGAGTGATGTCCCGGTTGAAGGTCCAAGAAACGAGGTTGACGGAACGGGGGTAGGGGAAGAAGCCGGCCCGGTAGAACGGCCCGGCCGGCCAGCCGCGCTTGGTGAAGTCGACGGTCCCGACGAAGCCCTCGGATTTGATCAGCGAGAGGTAGGCGCGGAGAAAAGCGGCGCGCTCGGAGGTGGACAGGTCGTGGAAGGCGACGTGATTGATCCAGGCCCAGCGCTCGATCGTGTGTCCCAGGTGCTCGTGGACGATGAAATTGATCATGGCCCGGACGCGGCCGTCCTTTTCCAAGACTAGGGTTCGCGATACGTCCGGCCAGGCCAACTCGACGGCCAGCTCCTCCTTGTCCCAGACCCTGGCCAGGGGGGCCGTTTCGCGGTAGCGGTCGAGCAGGGCGTGGCAGGCGTCGAGATCGGCGGGGCGGAAGTCGCGAAGCGAGACGCCGGGCGCGGGCTTGGGCCGGCGATGCCCGCGTATCAGACGGACGGCCGCCTTCTCGTAGCCCTTGAGGTTCTCCGAGGCGGCCACCCGCCCGAGGTCGAGGATGCGGGCCAGGACCCCGGACTTGCGGATGCGCTCGATGCTGCAGCCCTCGGCCCGGAACTTGTTCATCATCTTCGTCGAGCGGTGACCGGTCTCGAGGGTCAGCAGCGAGAAGTCGTAGCCGTATTTCCGGTTGCCCTCGACGGCCGCCCGTATGAGGGCCAGGGCCACACCCTGCCGGAGGTGTTCTCTGCGGGTGACCAGCAGGCAGCTGTAGATGGCGTTGTAGACACGCTCGCGGAATTGGAACTTCCGCGGCAGGTTGGCCAGGAAGGCGATGCACTCGCCGTCCTTGTAAGCCCCGATGAGATGGTCCTTCTTGTCCGCCGGGATGCGGTCGAAGAGATAGTGGAGGAAGGCGGGACGGTAGAAGTTGGGGAACGACGCCTGGCCGTATTCGTCCCGCCACGAGGCGTGGGCCATGCGCTCGAGCGCCTCGTACTCGCCCCGGAACGGCTCGATGACGATCCCTTCCATCATGCCGCACCTCCTATCTTGTTAGGTCCAGTCTCATCCACCCCCTTCGTCCATGTCAAGCCAGGACGCGAGTGACGGGGACACGGAGCGAGGGGGACACGTACCCGCGGTACATGTCCCCGGGCCCCGCCCGGCTTGAATTTGTCCCGGTCCGATGTTATCTTGGGTCCTGTTTCCGGGGGCCGCGGGGGCTCTCTCGCGCGGGCCGGATCCCAGGAGAAAGACCATGATCACCGAGAAGGACATCGAAAAACTGTTCGCCAAGCAGCTCGCGCGGATCGGGAACGAGGGGCTGCGGGCCAAGGTCGTCAAGGCCTTCGTCCTGGCCTCTGAGCGGGGCGGGTGGAGGTCGGCGGAAGACCTCGTGAAGATGCCTTTCACCTTGCTCGCGGAGACCCGCGGCATCAGCTTCATCGAGCACACCATCGCCGTCACCGAAGGGGCGGCCGCCCTGGGCCGGGCCCAGGCCGAAGCCTACGCGGAGCTTCCCTATGCCATCGACTTCGACCGCCTCTACGCCGGGGGACTGCTCCACGACGTCGGAAAGCTCCTCGAGATCGAGCCCGACGGCCGCGGCGGATTCCGCAAGAGCCTGGCCGGGAAGTACTCCCGCCATCCCGTCTCCGGGGCCATCCTGGCGGCCGAATGCGGCTTGCCCGGCGACATCATCAACATCATCGCCTGCCACGCCAAGGAAGGAGAGGGCAGTCCGAAGGTCGTCGAAACAGTCCTCATCCATCAGGCCGACTTCGCGACCTTCGATCCCCTGGTCATGAAGCAGAAAGGGATGCTGATCGAATGAGCCGGACCCTGATCGAGAAGATCCTCTCCCGCCACGCCGGCCGTGCGGTCCGGCCCGGCGAGATCGTCGACGTCGGCATCGACGCCCGGGTGGCCCGGGACTTCGGCGGGGCCAACGTCGTCAAGAACATCCGCGACCGCGATCTTCCGGTCGAGGACGTCTCCAAGACCTTCTTCACCTTCGACTGCAATCCCGGCGGGTCCGACCAGAAGTACGCCGCCAACCAACACGTCTGCCGGATGTTCGCCCGCGAGCGCGGGGTCGGCCTGTTCGACGTCACCGCCGGGATCGGCACCCACCTCGCCATCGAGGAAGGGCTGGTCGCGCCGGGCGGCACGCTCGTCTCGACCGATTCCCACGCCAACATCCTGGGGGCCGTCGGGGCCTTCGGCCAGGGCATGGGCGACCAGGACATCGCCGCCGCCTGGGCCTTCGGCCGGGTCTGGTTCAAGGTCCCCGAGTCGGTCAAGATCGTCCTCAAAGGAAAACTTCCCGCCGGCGCGACGCCCAAGGATATCGCCCTGAGGCTTCTCCGCGAGTTCGGAGCGGCGGGGCTTCTGGGGATGAGCGCGGAGCTTTACGGCGAGGCGGTGGACGACCTGGACCTAGCCGGCCGGATCACGGTCGCCTCGATGGCCACCGAGATGGGGGCCATTATCCTGCTCTTCCCTCCGAACAGGGCCGTTCTCGATCATTTCGACAAGCTCGGCAAAACCTATGAGGCCCTTTACGCCGACTCCGACGCCGTCTACGGCCGGACGGTCGAGATCGACGTCTCGAGCCTCGTGCCCCTCATCTCGCGGCCCGGGCATCCCGAGGATGTCGTCGAGGTCCGCGAGGTCGCCGGCGCGAAGATCGACTCGGCGTTCATCGGCTCGTGCACCAACGGCCGGTTCGAGGACCTGGCCGAGGCGGCGGCCATCCTCAAGGGGCGACGGGTGGCCCCCGGTGTCGTCCTCAAGATCGTCCCGGCCACGCGCCAAGTCTGGAAGCGGGCCCTCGACCAGGGCCTCGTCGATATCTTCCTCGAGTCCGGGGCCCTTCTCGGCAACCCGGGCTGCGCCGGATGCGCCGAGGGCCAGATCGGCCAGAACGGCCCGGGCGAGGTCACGGTCAGCACCGGCAACCGCAATTTCGCCGGCAAGCAGGGCAAGGGCAGCGTCTGGCTGGCCTCTCCGGCGACGGCCGCGGCCTCGGCCGTGGCCGGGATCATCGTCACCGCCGACACCATCCCGGCGGCGCCCGTGACCTTCGCCAAGCCCGCGGCCAAAGCCCAAGCCGGCGCCAAGCCGGATGCCGCAACGGCCAAAGCGGCCGGCGGAAAACCGACCGCCGTCCGCGGCCGGGTTTGGGTCGTCGACAAGGACAACATCGACACCGACATGATCTTCCACAACCGCCACCTGGCCATCACCGACATCGCCCAGATGGGCCGGCACACTTTCGGCAACCTGCCGGGCTGGGAGGACTTCGCGGCCAAGGCCGGGCCGGGCGACATCGTCGTCACCGGCTCGAACTTCGGGGCCGGGTCGTCGCGCCAGCAGGCGGTCGACTGCTTCAAGAGCCTCGGCGTCGCGGCCGTCATCGCCCGGTCCTTCGGGGCCATCTACGAGCGCAACGCCGTCAACGCCGCCCTGCCCATTCTCGCCGGCGACCTCATCGCTGCCGGGCTGCGCAGCGGCGAGGAGATCACCGTCGACTTCACGACCGGCGAGGTCACGCGCCACACGACCGGCGAGGTCCTGCGCGTCGCGCCGTTCTCGGAGACCCAGACGGCGATCTACAAGCGGGGCGGACTGCTCGGAGAAGGGTAAGGAGCTTATGCGACTCTACGAGAACGAAGCCAAGCGGCTGTTCGCCGCCGAAGGCATCCCCATTCCCAAGCCCCTGGGCGTCGTGTCGCGGGCCGAGGAGCTCTCCGGCCGCGAAGACCTCGCCGGCCCGGTCATGCTCAAGTCGCTGGTCCTCATCGGCGGCCGGGGCAAGGCCGGCGGCATCCGCAAGGCGACAGGCGCCGCCGAAGCCGCGGCCGCGGCCGCGCAGATGCTCGGCCGCAAGGTCCGGGGCTACGACGTCGAGCGCCTGCTCGTCGAAGAAGTCGTCGCCGAGGCCGGCGGGGCCTGCTACGCCGGAGTGACCATGAACCCGGCCGACTTCAACGTCACGGTCATCGTCAGCCCGGCCGGCGGGGTCGACATCGAGCAAGTGGCCCGCGAAACGCCGGACAGGGTGTTGCGGGTCGAGCTTCCGGCCAACGACAAGACGCTGCCCGAATCGGCGGCCGCCCGGCTGGCCGGGTTCCTGGCCGCGGGCCTCCCGGACGGCAAAGCTCAGGTCAAGGGACTGAAGGACGTTCTCTCGAAGCTCTACGCCCTTTTCCAAAAGTACGACTGCAAGGTCGCCGAGATCAACCCGCTGCTCGTCACCCCGGGCGGGCCGGTGGCCGCCGACGCCAAGATCGTGCTCGACGACAACGGCCTGTTCCGCCAGGGCGAGCTTTTCCGGCTGCTGGGTTTGTCGGAGGTCCGTCATGATGTCTCGGAGCAGACCGCGAACGAGCTCCGGGCCCGCGAAGCGGGCTTCAAGTACGTCGACCTCCTCCCGGAGGGCCACGTCAAGGACCCGGACAAGCTCTACGTCGGGCTCGTGCCCGGCGGGGCCGGCTACGGGATCTTCTCCATCGACGAGACGGCCAACGTCGGCGACCGGTTCTTCGGCGGCCGGGTCGTGCCGGTCAACTTCATGGATTCGGGCGGCGGCCCGACCGTGGCCACGGTCGCCGAGATGTTCCATCTGCTGATGGACTACGAGCTCGTCGACCTGGTCATCACCTCGCGGTTCGGCGGCATCTCCTCCTGCGACGTCTTCATCCGCGGGCTGGTCGGCTGCCTGAGGGACAGGCGCGCGGCGGGGCGGCGCGTGGTACCCGTCTACGGCCGGATGGTCGGCACGGACCTGCCCTCGGCCCGCGACTTCCTGGAGCGGGCCAAGCGGGAGACGCCCGAGGAGCTCGCCGACATGCACATCACGGTCGGCAACCGGACGATCATGGCCGAGGTCATCCGGGACGGCATCCGGTACGCCTTCGACCGGAAAGGATGGACCTGATGGACGCCCGGATCAAGGCCACCGACGGCATGCTGTTCCATCTCGTCCGGAAGTTCCGGCCGGCGCTGGCCGAGAGAGTGGCGAGAAGCGGGCGGCTCGACACCGTCATCCTCGGCCTCGGCGGCCAGGGCTCCAAGCACGCCGGGCTGATGCACGACTTCGGGACGTCCATCGTCGCCGGCGTGGCCCCCGGCGGCGCGGGGACCAAGGTCCACGAGGTCATCCCGGCCTTCGACACCGTCCACGACGCGCTCGAGGAGTTCCCCGACGTCGTCGCGGCCAGCGTCTGGCGCCACTACTCCACGGCCAGGGAGGCCGCCCTCGAAGCCATCGAGTCGGGGATCCCGCTGGTCGTCCTGATCTCTGAAGGGCTGCCCCTGCGCGACGTCCGGGACATCATCGTCGCGGCGCGCGCGCACAACACGGTCCTCATCGGCGGCAATACGCCGGGCCTGATCTTCCCGCCCGAGCGCATCAAGATCGGCATGCTGCCCGACGTCTTCTCGCCCGAAGAGGTCGCCCCGGGACGGTTCGGGCCGCGGGGCGTGACCATCATCTCCCGCAGCGGGGCCATCCTCTACCACATGTCGGACGCCATGGCCAGCGTCGGCATCGCCCAGAACGCCGTCTTCGGCATCGGCGGCGACGGGGCCATCGGCTCGACCTTCCGCGACCTCGTGCCCTTGGCCATGGAGTACGAGAACACGGATCTCGTCATCGTCGCCGGCGAGATCGGCGGCTGCCAGGAGGAGCTCCTGGCCCAGGACGTCCGCGACAACCCGGCGCGGTACCCGAAGCCGTTGGTGGCCCTCATTTCGGGGGCCCACGCGCCGGAGGGCAAGACCATGGGCCACGCCGGGGCCATCGTCACCCCGGGCCTCGAGACGGGGACGTTCGCCTCTAAAAAGAAGGCCCTGGAGGCGGCCGGCGTGCCGGTCGTCAACAGCCAGTTCGACCTCATCGAGGCCGTCCGGGCCAAGCTCGGCGGGAAGACCTATTTCGCGCCGGAGCGGTACTACGCGAAGATGCGCACCATCTGGGACGCTCCTCCGCCCAAGCCGAGCTGGACGACGGCCGTCACCAAGGTCGAGCCCAATAACCTCGTCGTACGCGGCTACCGGGTCCAGGACCTCATCGAGAAGGCCTCGCTGGTCGAGGCCGCCCACCTCATCACGGCCGGCGAGCTGCCC
>Ga0194126_10008287_pt1 | contig 14181 bp, 12 predicted proteins | sample TA2KigC150mmetaG_FD_148641 | JGI IMG/M metagenome (GOLD analysis project Ga0194126, IMG submission 148641) | Freshwater microbial communities from Lake Tanganyika, Tanzania - TA2015035 Kigoma Deep Cast 150m | ecosystem: Environmental > Aquatic > Freshwater > Lake | place: Tanzania: Lake... | reverse complement strand
AAATAGAAATCCGGCAGCTAAAGGTCCGATGGCAAACCCTATATTATGCCCCAGATATACAAGTGAAAATGCATCATTCCGGTTTTTTTTATCCGTAACATCAATTATCAGGGCATTCAAAGCCGGGAGGGCACCGGACTTAATGAAACCCGCAATAATAATCAGGTATGGAACCGCTGCGGGGTTTTTTAGAAAAGCAATTGCTACATAGATGGCAGCACCGATCAGGCTTAATATTATTATAACGATTTTCCTGCCGACCCAATCTGCAAGTTTTCCCCCGATAAGCCTGCCCACGCCCTCTGCAGCTATTACTACAGTCAGAATAATTCCTGCAAAATATTCGCTGTGGCCAAGCTTTACAGTTAAAAACATGGCCAGAAAGGGATAGACAAAGCTTCCGGCTGAATTGATTATGTCTGCTATGAGAATAAAATAAACATTTCTCGGAAGTCTTATGTATGATTTCAGAGTGTCAAATTTCATAATACATTTTTTATATTAAAGAACTATAAAAAAAGTATAATAACTCTATAATAATTTATAATAATAAGTTTAATTTTTTTTAAAATTAATACTATTATTTTTTATTATATAATAAAAATTAAAAAATTGTTACAAATTCTTTAAAAATTTATTACAATGTTATCATCTATATTTTATGCTTAAATTTATTATATTATGCAAGTAATGAAATCCTGACATCATGATGAAATCAGTTTTTTAATATTGATGGCATAACTGCAGAAAGCAGGAAAGGAGTCATCATAGCCGCGGGGTCTGCACACTAAAATAAGCGCAACCATTTCAGCTCCAACAGTTTCTGATTGCGCTTATTTTCTGTAAAACTAAGATCTATGAATATTTTTGAATATAAATTTATCCTGACTTTTACGCCAGGTCTATTCTTTGATATCCCAGTATTCTTCCGCCTCTTCTTCCATTTCATAAAGGCGGTCATAATAATCAGGAAATTCATTCAGGTGTGCAAGTGCTATTTTACCAGTCAGCAGCGGGTCATCATTGGTCACATTGGTCTCAGGATCCACCTTTCCATGCTCAAGCTCCACATCCATTCCCATTCTGAATTGCTCAACATCGAATTTACTCCAGTCGATCCCCAGTTTTTCACCAATCGCTTTTGCTTCTTCTGCGGTAAATTGCTTTTTAGGCGACATATGTTTGGTCGTCTCCTTACTAAATTAAACTAATTGCCATTTTTCAATGGTGTTTATATTATACTTAAATAAATGCAAATCTTTCAACCAGAAAATGAATTTAGTTTTAATGAACTTAATTGGATATTCTCAATAATATAATTGTAAAAACAGAATTGACAAAAGGAACAAGATTGGAAACAGAAATTAAAGAAAATAAAACTGGCTATTTAATGGATCCCGGCACACAGACACCAGGAACATCTTCGGGTATGTCTTCGGGTACAATTTCAGCTTCTGAAACGGTATCCATCACCCGATGCAACAGCTACGATATTGAAGAGTTGACTGAGGGAATTAAAAAGTGTGTTGGCATGCTGGGCGGTTTTAAAAAATTTATCGGCACCTCGAAAAAAATAATTCTAAAGCCGAACCTTTTATCTGCCTCTAACCCTGACCTTGCAGTCACAACTCACCCGGCATTCATTGAAGCCATAATAAACATTATTAAAAAAGTATGTGTGCCCGGCACAAAAATAATAATTGCAGACAGTCCGGGTGTTTCCACTCCGCATACAAAAAAGGACCTTAAAAGACTTTATAAGGAGTGTGGACTTTCCCACCTTGGTGAAATGGAAAATGTGGAACTCAACCTTGATACCGGCTTTTCTGAAATATCGTTCAAGGAAGGAAAGGTGCTGAAGCATCTGGAGATAATAAAACCTGTGCTGGAAGCAGACCTTATAATCAATATGCCAAAGTTCAAGACACACAATCTTACAAAAATCACAGGAGCTGTTAAGAATATGTTCGGCTCCATTTATGGCAGGACAAAAACACTGCTTCATACCAAGTTCATGGATATTGCAAAGTTCAGCGATATGAATCTTGATGTCTATCTTTACTGCAAACCGGCATTAAATGTCATGGATGGTGTTATCAGCCTTGAAGGTGAAGGACCGGGGGCAAGCGGCAAGCCGAGAAATACAGGCCTGATACTTGCTGCTATCAATGGGATTGCCCTTGATAATGTTGTTGCAGAGCTTATGGGTTTTAAAAGAGGCATCATTCCGCTCCTGCAATGTGCAGCCCAGAGAGGCATCAAAGGAGCAGAATTGGAAGAAATAAACATACTCGGTGGTGAACTTGCTGACTTTGCATGCGAAAACTTTATTCTGCCAAAAAAATCTCCGGTCGATGCAATTTCAAAAAACAGGTTTTTAAACACCTACATTTTCCCATTCATACGAAACAATCTTTCCCTCTCACCTTATGAAAACATTAAAGAGTGCACAATGTGTAAAACATGCATAGAGGTCTGCCCGGAAAAAGCTATCAGTGAGGGCCAGGGAGTGCTTGTTTTTGACTATAAAAAATGCATCAGGTGTTTCTGCTGCAGTGAAATGTGCCCGTACGGTGCAATAGACCTCAAATATTCAGCACTCGGCAATTTAATTTTTGGAAGAAAAAATATAAAATAGGCCTGATATGAATTCTCTGTTTAACAATATAGTGGTCATTGGCGGAAATACTGCAGGCCTTGCCGCAGCAAACCAGGCAAGAAGAGTAAACCCGAATTTAAATATCACTGTGCTGGAGGCAGGAAACTACATCAGCTATGGTTCATGCGGGTTTCCGTATTATTTATCAGGTGCTGTTGAAAAAATTGAAAATCTTTTTTCATACCCGGTCAGTTTTTTTGAAGAAAAAAGAAATATAAAAATACTTCTTAATCACAGAGTCACCTCAATCAATCCTTTTAAAAAAGAAATAACAGTTTCCGCATGTACAGGAAGTAATCCGTTAAATACTCCCGGAAATTCAAATCCATACGGAAATATATTTATAAGATATGACAGGCTGGTCATTTGCAGTGGAGCTTCCCCTGTGAAATTTGATTACCTTGAACAAACCGGCGTTAACAACCTGTTTTATTTTCACAGCCCTGATGATGCAACAAACCTCAAAAACTTCATTGATGCAAACAATCCGGTTGAAGCTGTTATTGCAGGTGGAGGGTACCTTGGATTGCTCATAGCAGATGCCCTGTGCAGACGAAATATCAGAGTCAGCATTATTGAAGCAAGAAACAGGATTTATGGCGACTATGAGAATGAGATAATGGAAGTTCTCCATAATTCAATCCTTAAGTCCGGTGTAAGAATTTTCACTTCCAGCAGGATTAAAAAGATCAATTTCAGCAGTAAAACAAAACTGGCATATTCAGCAACAATTGAAACATCTGCAGGCCAGAATTCAGAAGAACAGCAAATCGATGCGGGGCTTTTTATAATTGCAACAGGAATAAAGCCAAACACAGACTTTTTAGCAGGCACAGCCATTGATACCGGCAGTAACGGAGCCATAAAGACATCAACAAAGCTGCAAACTTCTCAGGCCAATATCTTTGCTGCCGGAGACTGCTGCCTCGTGCGCAATGTCGTAACAAAATCATATGATTACCTGCCTTCAGCAGGCAATGCCCTTAAAATGGGCCGGATTGCCGGGGCAAATGCTGCAGGAGAAAATGAAAATTTTTATGGATCCCTTGGAACAAAACTGGACAGGATATTCGGGCTTGAGATTGCAAGAACCGGAGCCAATCTGGATAAGGCACTGGAGTTCAAATTTGATGCTGTCAAGGTAACAGACACATTTTCATCCCATCAAGAAGCACTCCCCGGAGCTGAAAATATTATGATTTCAGTGATAGCTGATAAAAAAACCAGAAGGCTTCTCGGTGTACAGATGGCGGGGAAAAAGGGTGTTGCAAAGAGAATTGATGTTTTTGCTGCAGCAATCGCTTCAGAAATGAAGGTTGACGACCTTTATATGCTTGATACTGCTTATGCACCTTATGCTGCAACTTCTCCTGATGCTGTAAACAGGATATGCGGAAAAGCTGTTATTATTCTGAATTCATCCAAATTTTAAAAAAGTTCGTCCTGTGTATCCCGCCTGTTATGGGGAGCCTGTCTGTCTGGTTTGTGCTGCCTGGAATCAGCAGCTTTTTCAGCTTCCAAAGAATTAGAATTATAATCCTCAATTTCTTCCGTATCGCCTGAACCTGAAGAATCGCTGAAAAGGTTATTTTCATAATCCGGGTTTTTTAAAAATATGGATCTTTCAAAATTTCTCAGGTATTCGGACCAGTCAGAAAGCCCGCCGCTTTCCTCAAGTATGAATGTAAATCCTCCTATATCAGCATCAAGATGATCCACATGATACACAATAAACGCTTCGAGTGTTTTCGGTCTTTTAGGAGACCCGAACTCCTTATGACCATGGTGGCTCAGGATAATGTGCAGAAGTCTGTCCTTCAATTCTTTTGGGAACTTTTTTATTTCATTTATCTTTTCAAGCACCATTCCGTAACCTATGGTTATATGGCCGAGAAGCCTGCCCTCATCCGTGATTTTTATCAGGGCACCTCTTTTTTCCGAAACATATTCGATAACTTTGCCGATATCATGAAGAATTGCTCCAGTAATCAGAAGATCTTTATTTATATTTTTATAATTTTCAGAAAGATAATTGCATATTTTTACCATTGACAGGGTATGTTCAAGCAATCCCCCGATATAAGCATGGTGATACTGTACAGCAGCAGAAGATTTGCAGAAACTTTCTTTAAAATCTCCAGCATTAAAAAAAGACTCGAGTAAGCTTTTCAGATGGTTGTTTTCCATTCTGTCAATGTAGGTATTCAGCTCTGAAAACATCTCTGCAGAGTCTCTCTTTGAAATTCTCACATAATCAGAAAATGCAAGTTTATCTTCATCTGACCTTTCGAGGCTGGAAAGAAAACTTACTGAAAGTTGCCTGGCACCTTTATAATCGGATACTTCACCTTTAACCCTTACAAAATTGCCTTCAACAAAAACACCAAGGTTTTTATATGCTTCTGTCCAGATCACCCCGTCCAGGCTGCCGCTTCTATCCTGAAGGCAGATTATGCAGTAATCTTCACCGCTTTTTTTCTTTTTGAGGATTTTTTTTGTAAGTAAAAAAACAGAATCAACAGCCATTCCCGGTGCAAGTTCACCTATAAATTGTTTTTTTAATAACGGTTTTTCATTCATAAATTTATCGTAAAAATTAAATTATATGTTTATTAATTAAAGGTTAAAAAACAGGCTAAAAATCAAATATTTTTTTAAAATATTCCATCCTCCTGTAATCAGTCATGTCATGCTGGATTGGTGTAATGGAAATGAAGTTATTCCTGAGTGCTGTAAAGTCACCATCTGCATCATCATATTCAATGGCTTCATATTCTCCATCCATCCAGTAATATTCACGTCCGCGAGGGTCCACCCTTTTTATAAATATATCCCTGAACTTAATATTGCTCTGGTGGGTGATTTTTACTCCTCTAATCTCTTCTTCCGGAACTGCCGGAACATTCACATTCAGCAGGGTTCCAGGCGGGAGAGTAATCTTACCCAGAACCATTTCAGCAATTTTTCTGGCAAATTCTGCCGCAAAGCTGCAGTCCGCGTCTTTAAATGAATCTATGGATACTGCAATTGAAGGAATATTATAAATGGTCCCCTCGGTTGCAGCAGATACAGTACCTGAATATATTATGTTTTCCCCTATATTTGCACCCCGGTTGATCCCTGAAATCAGAATATCCGGCTTTTTTTCAAAAAGTGCAGTGATCGCAAGCTTGACACAGTCAGCAGGGGTCCCGTCAACAGAGTATCCGCAGAAAATCCCGTTTATATACTCTTTTTTTACGGCTATCGGGTCAAATACGGTAATTGCATGCCCCACCGCACTTCTCTCTTTGTCAGGTGCAACAATCCTCACGTCGTATTGCTCTCCTGCAGCAAAAGTAATATAAAGGGTTTTCAATCCCTGCGCTTCTATTCCATCATCGTTTGTAAGAAGCACCAGCTTTTTTGAACCATTCACAGGTGAGATGCACTTTTCAACTTCTTCAACAAGGAACTTTTCTTTTACTTCCTGTGACATATTGCCTATCACTGTTTTGCTAACTAACGTGTTTTTCACTCCTTAAGGAATAACATAAATTCAATTCATATAAAAATATTCTGCAGGCCATTATATTCAGCGGGAGCAAGGACAAATTATTACCACCCTAAAATCAGCATCAAAGCAGATGAAGGCCATCATGCTCAACGGTAAATATTATAAAATGCTCCGACCCCGGGATATTTCGCTTCAACATCCAGTTCTTCCTCTATCCTTAAAAGCTGGTTATATTTTGCGACCCTGTCAGTTCTGGAAGGTGCCCCGGTTTTTATCTGGCCGGCATTAACTCCAACAACAATATCTGCTATTGTTGTGTCCTCAGTTTCCCCTGACCGGTGCGATACCACAGCAGTGTATCCTGCCCGTTTTGCCATTTCAATTGCATCAAGGGTCTCTGACAGCGTACCTATCTGGTTTACCTTGATTAACACTGAATTGGCAACACCAAGTTTAATGCCTCTGGAAAGCCTTTCTGTATTTGTAACAAAAAGGTCATCCCCGACAAGCTGGACTTTATTGCCTATTTTCTCTGTAAGCATTTTCCAGCCTTCCCAGTCCTCTTCCGCCATTCCATCCTCAATCGAAATAACAGGATATTTCCCTGCAAGCATCGCATAATAATCCACCATTTCTGCAGATGTCAGAACTTTTCCTTCCCCTGTAAGATGGTACCTGCCATCTTTGAAAAACTCTGTTGAAGCAGGGTCAAGTGCAATATAGACATCTTTTCCGGCTTCATAACCGGCCTGGCCAACCGCTTTTAAAATATATTTAATTGCATCTTCATTCGTTTTCAGGTCCGGAGCAAAGCCGCCTTCATCGCCAACAGAAGTATTCATACCGTCTTTCTTTAAAACATTCCTGAGCACATGGAATATTTCTGCACAGATTCTCAAGGCATCAGAAAAAGAACCTGCACCTGCCGGCATTATCATGAACTCCTGCAGATCAACACTGTTGTCAGCATGTTTGCCCCCGTTTAATATGTTCATCATCGGGACAGGTAAAATATGGGAATTAACACCCCCCAGGTATTTATAAAGAGGGATCTCGAGCGCTGCTGCAGCTGCTTTTGCCACCGAAAGCGAAACTCCCAGCACTGCGTTTGCACCAAGTTTTGCTTTATTTGAAGTGCCATCAAGGTCTATCATCAGCTGGTCTATTTCCCTCTGATTAATTGCATCAAACCCTTCAAGCTCTGGGGCAATTAAATTATTTACATTCTCCACTGCATTTCTCACGCCTTTTCCCAGGTAACGGGTCTTATCTGCATCCCTAAGCTCTACCGCTTCAAAAGCGCCTGTTGAGGCTCCTGAAGGAACTGCTGCCCTTCCTGTGACACCACAGTCAAGAACGGTGTCCACTTCAACAGTGGGGTTTCCCCTTGAATCAAGGATTTCCCTGGCATAAATTTCAGAAATTGTAGTAAAATCCTCCATTTTTTCTCCTTTTTATCACTGCCTTTAACTAAACCGTTTATATTTTAAGTATTATATAACAACACCGGCTGATTTAATAATATATGCATAAGAAGAGAAGTATCTAAAATTTCATAACAGCAGTAAAAGAAAATTTAAAAGGCCAGGATGGGTATTTCAAAAACACGCAGTCTTTTTCCCGGCTTAGAAAAAGACAGCTCAGCTTCAGGCATCGCTCTCCTCCCGGAGGAGGAACCATGCCCGCTTATGCCTTCAGATGGTTTTCTCAATACCCATCCTGTCCTAATTTTTTACTTTTTATCACAAAATTTTAGATGCTAACCGTAAGAAGTAAAAATTATGTAAAAATATTTCACTTTTCTTGACACAAAATAAGTTTGAATTTAGTATTTTAAAGATTGTTTTATAAAAATTTAATGAAATTTAATGAAACCTGGAGAAACTTTAGGCAAACTTCAAGGCAATTTCAAAAAAACGTATTTAAGCAAGAATGTGCCTGAAGGATTTTATAATAAAATTTTGAGTAATCCTTATTTATACAAAAAAGACAGAAAGCTTTCAAAAAATGAATGAAAATAAAAAAACTTTTCGGTGCTCCGGATATAAAAATTATTTCTCAGCATTTAAATTTTTATCTTCATTACTGTTTTTATTTATGATTGCATTTATGGCTATCAGCTTCTCAGGCTGCAGGAAAGAAGAATTGAAACTGGAAACATTTAAGGTTACCAGGGGTGATATTGCTGAAACAGTCTCTTCGACAGGGAATGTGGATTCCACTGAAAAAAGAAATTATTCACTTCTCAAGTCGGCAAAAGTGCTTGAAGTTTTAAAACAGGGCCGGTTTTTTAAAAAAGACCAGACCCTGATAAGGATTGATGACACAGAAGCAAAGCTGCTGATTTCACAGTCTGAAACAAACCTTGTTCTTGCAGAACATGCAATAGAAGTTGCAAAGCTCAACTACCAGAGTGCTCTTGATGCAAATCATGTCGCCATCCAGCTTTCACAATCCAACAATGAATCTGCAGAGCAGGCTACCCTTAACGCCTACAAGACGCTGGAAGATGCAAACATACTCGGGCAGACCAATATTGATGCCGCATACGATGCAATGAACAGCGCTGGCGACTACCTTAACGAAGTAAAGAATTATGGCCTTTCAACCAGTGTGATGATTTCACAGGCAGAAGGAAATGCTGTTGCCGCAGAAAATTCATACCAGCAGGCACAGGAAAGTGCAAGGTCACAATCAGACGCAGCAGAAGGTGCTTACCAGCAGGCTCTCAATAACCAGTCCATCACTTACTGGAGCTCTGTAAACAGTCTTGAAACTGCAGCATCCCAGATAAAGCTCATGCAGGAAAATATCCAGCAGGCTGAAACGCAGCTTGAACTTTCAAAAATCAGTCTGGAGATTGCAAAACTTGAACTGGACAATTACCGCATGAAAGCCCCGTTTAACGGGATAGTCATATCTTCCAGTTTTTCAGAAGGTGAAATTGCAGGTCCTGGAGTAGTTGCAATCTCAGTAATAAATGATGACTTTGTAATAAAATCTGATATTAACGAAACGGATATTTCCATACTTGTGCAGGGACAGGAATGCAAGTTCACTCTTGATGCCTTTCCTGAAATGACATTTGAGGGCAAAATATCAGAGATCTCACCTGTTTCGAAAAACACAGCAGGAATCATAACTTTTGAAGTTACCGTTAAACCCGAAGAAAAAGCACTTGAGTATCTGAGATATGGTTTTTCTGCCAATCTTACAATTGAAATTACAGAAATTGAAAATGTCCTGTATATACCCCTGCAGGCAGTTTATGAGGAAAATGGTAAAAAATACGTGGACGTACTTTCCGGTGCAGAAAAAATAGTAAAAACGGAAATAACTACCGGCAATTACAATTATGACTATATTGAAATAAAATCGGGCCTTGCTGAAGGAGATATTGTTATTACCTCTAATGCAGGGATCACGGGGGAGGAGGAAAGCTCCCAGAGTTCACCTTTTAACTTCGGAATGGGTAATTAATCCATGGAAAACTGCAGGGAAAATAACTGTGTCATTGATATAACCGGTATCTCAAAGATTTACAGACTCGGAAAAATACAGGTTGTTGCTTTAAGGGGTGTGGATCTCAAAATAATGCCTGGGGAGTTCATTGCAATAATGGGTCCGTCAGGCTCCGGAAAATCAACACTCATGAACATTTTAGGATGCCTTGATATACCTGACAGCGGTAAATACCTTCTTGAAAACACAGATGTCTCAAAGCTTAACGATAACCAGCTTGCTGAAATAAGGAACAAGAAAGTGGGTTTTGTTTTCCAGACCTTCAACCTTCTTTCAAGGTCCAATTCCGCTCAGAATGTGGAACTTCCACTTATATATTCAAAACGAAGCTTCATAAAAAACAGGAAAAAAATGATAATTGATTCTCTTGATTCAGTGGGGCTCACAGGATGGGAAAAGCACAGGCCAAGCGAACTCTCAGGCGGCCAGAGACAGAGGGTGGCAATTGCAAGGGCTCTTGTAAATGACCCTTCAATTATCCTTGCAGATGAACCGACAGGAAACCTTGATTCAGTAACCGGTGAAGAAATCATGGCAATTTTCCAGAAACTCAACCGCGAGGGAAAGACAATACTCATAGTCACACATGAGCTTGATATTGCAAGACATACAAACAGGGTTATTTATTTAAGAGACGGCCTTATATTCAGGGAGGAAAAAATAGATTCACCCCTTAATGCTGTCGAGATGCTTAAAAGCATGCCGAGGCTTGAGGACAGAATAAAAGGTTAAAAAAGGCCCGGTTTACCGGTGATTTGAGCTGACAGGCATAAACAGTAAAACCGGGGCGGGTAAAGACCATACATAATCTTATGAAAAGATTCTGGGAAAGCGTAAAAATAGCATTTCAATCACTTGCAGCAAATAAGCTGAGGGCGTTTCTTACAATGCTCGGGATAATCATTGGCGTGGGAGCCGTTGTGGCAATGATGTCAATAGGCTATGGCGCCCAAGAGTCAGTTATAAGCAGTGTGCAGGATATTGGGTCCAATCTTATAATTGTTGTCCCGGGAAACAGAGAGGAACAGCAGCAGGGCTTTGAAAGAATGCTTGGTGAGGATAAGGACAAGGAAGCACTGAAGGTTGAGGATGCTGCAATGATAGAAAAAGATGCTGTATATATAAAAGGTGCAGCACCGGCAATACTTAACTCTTCCATAGTCTCGTATCTTAATAAGAATAACAGGTCGAGTGTCTATGCTTCAAATGAAAAAGCTGAAGATATTTATAATTTTGATATAGACACTGGCAAATTTTATTCATCAAGTGATGTTAAAAATGCATCAAATGTGGCTGTTATAGGCCAGACTGTCATCAATAAAATTTTTGGGAAAATTGATCCGCTGGGAAAGATTATAAAGATAGACGGAAAAAACTTCACTGTCATAGGTACAATCAAGCCAAAAGGTACAGACCAGTTTGGAAATGACCAGGATAATGCAGTATCAATTCCGATTACGACAGCGCAGCGGAAACTATATGGAATTGATTATATAAATATGATCATTGCACAGAGCACTACCGAAGAGGATATGGGCAGAGCCTCAGAAGAGGTGGAGAAAATCCTCAGAAAGGCCCATAATCTCAGGGCAAATGAAAGCAATGATTTTACCGTACAGAACCAGACCCAGCTTCTTGATATCCTTGGCACCATCACAAATATCTTTACCATAACCATTTCAAGTATAGCCGGCATTGCACTTCTTGTAGGGGGCATAGGTATAATGAACATAATGCTGGTATCTGTAACTGAAAGAACAAGGGAAATCGGAATCCGAAAAGCCGTGGGGGCCAAAAACAAGGACATCCTGTTTCAGTTCCTTACAGAAAGTGTTGTTTTAAGCATTACAGGCGGTATTGCAGGCATTGCTTTTGCTGTAATTGTTTCACTGGTTTTAAACAGGTTCACAATCCTTACGACAAGCATTTCAGCTTTCCCGATAATACTTGCCCTTACTTTTTCAACAGTAGTTGGACTGTTTTTTGGAATTTATCCAGCAATGAGGGCGGCAAGGCTCAACCCGATTGAGGCACTCAGGTACGAATAACGGATAACCGGATTAAAGGACCCATAAAGAAACAGCCCGTTTAAGGGCTGCTTCTTTTCTAAACTTTCCAAAAATGATTATATACTTTTAACAATACCTTCTTTATTCTGAAACGATCACTTGTTCTGCTGCTGGCTCTTTTCAAGATTTGCTCTTGCTCTTCTTCTGTTTCGGGCCCTGATGCTCTGCCATACAATTATCAGTATTATACCTGCAAGAACAAGAATTGGGCTCATTCCGATAAGGACCATTGTCACAACCCGCAGTACAGTCAGCGCTCCTCTTGCACCCCTTTTAACAGCATCGATAAACCCGCCTTCAGTAGAATCTGTTATTGGAACAGGCTCAGAAAGGTATACCTCAATAGTCGAGTATGCTATAAGGTTGTCCAGATAATTCTGCCTGCCCTTTATTACTTCAATCTGGCCTTCCACATTTGAAAGTTCCCGTTGCACTTCAATGCTGTCCTTAACTGATATGGACTTTTCCATCAGATCAAGCAGTCTTTTCTGTTGTGCCTCAAGATTTGTCAGCCTGCTTTCATTATCTACATATTCCTGAGTGACATCCTGAACGTTTATGCTTACATTTGTAACGGTTCCCATTTTCTCAAGCTCTTTTAGAACTGCGTCAAAATTATCCTTTTCTATTCTCAGTATCACTGAACCGCTGGTCATCTTTCCTTCAGAATCAGAGTAGCTCTGTGAACTGCTTACATAACCGTTGTATTTTTCTGCAAGCGAAGCAACTTCAAAAAACTTCCTCTGGAATTCTCCTGTACCTATCTCAATCTGTACATAACCGTTCTTTATAAGTTTGGTACTTATAACCTGTGTGGTTGCAGCATCAGAACTACCCGCCTGTGTGTATAGTTCCGAGGATCCAGAATCATCTGAGGGAACTGTAGTTGCAGGAGCTTCCGCTGCCATTGATTCAGCCTCTGAATAATCTGCAGTAGCGCCTTTCTGCAGCTCTTCGCCGGAATAATCCCCGGGTAATGCCTCTGAAATCACCTCTTCAGGGGATGCAGCACCAAAGGCTGAACACCCGATACCGGCAAATACCGGCACAATCAATATAACCAGCATGAATAAAATGCCCGCTGCAGTTTTGAATAACTTTTTTTTCATTCTCCACCCCACTTTGCAATAAAATTAAAAAATTTTGTTATTATTATATACCATAAAAACTTAAAAAAAATTAAGGTATTTTATAAAAATAATAAGTTATTACTCAAAATAACCATATATAATTAATTTAAAGCTTTTTTCAATATCCTCAAGTATCAGCGACTCATTTTTCTGCTGGCCGAGTGCAAAATCATTAAAAACCACGGTGAGGGTACGGGTCGGAACCCGGTTTTCATCATTTAAAATGGCATCAACATTGCCATTGAATGAAATATCATTCCTGACTGCGGTAAAATTGAAATTGAGTTCGTCGCCCGGTTTTTCATTGTTCTGCTGCTTGCTGTTAATCCTGTAAACAATATGAAGGTCGGGATATTCCACGATAAGGTCCGTATTGTATTTCTCAATATTATATTGAGCCTCATACAGCAGAGGTGCCTGTATGGCTTCCTGCTGGGGCTGGGATTTCAGGCTCTCAAAAGAAGCATCTGTACCTGCCTGTTCAGTTTTTTCTTCAAATATTCCTTCCTGGCTCTCCTGCATCATGGCTGCATCGCTTTCTTTGCCAGGGACCTGGACAAGGCTTACCTCTTTTACAGAGCCAGGGGTGCCGATGTATCTGATTCCAAAATATGTCCCTGCCACTACTATAGCAACTGCAGCAAAACCGATTGCAACCCTGCTTATTATCCCAGCTACAGTCATACCTTTTTTGGAATCAGAGGTGACCGGTTCCTCCAGGATGATCTCGTCACCGATTTCATGCAGTCCTGCAGGGATTTCCTGCCTCATAAACTGTCCGTCTGCAGTCATTACAATGCAGTAATTTTTATAAATTTCAACAATAAATGCTTTCATAAATACTTCCCCGGCTTTCAAGGGCTGTCTCCACCTGGTTCTAAAAAACTGAACCTGTTTTTTAATGCAATTATCAGGGCTATTATATATATTCGGCCTCTTTCAATTTTTTTCCGGTGTATGGGAATTAATTTTTCTATATTTCTAATCGGCAACCTCTTATTTTTTTCAAGCTCTGCATAAAGCTTACCATCTCCAATAACAAGCTCTGCAATTCCTCTATATTCATTCCGGAGGCCCGGCTGCTTTGGTGACAGATTTACAAGATCAATAAAACTTATGCCCCACTCTTTTAGTATCCTGGAGTATTCAATTATTTCAAACCTGCGGTCTTCAGCATCACTGTCATGTTCATACTGCTGCATGGCTTTTTTATCAATAAGGTCCACTGCCGGGCTGTTTTCATCTTCATCGTAATCAAGAGAAATTGTTTTTTCTTTTTGCTGCTTGCGAAAATAATCTATAAGC
>Ga0194126_10008273_pt1 | contig 14195 bp, 12 predicted proteins | sample TA2KigC150mmetaG_FD_148641 | JGI IMG/M metagenome (GOLD analysis project Ga0194126, IMG submission 148641) | Freshwater microbial communities from Lake Tanganyika, Tanzania - TA2015035 Kigoma Deep Cast 150m | ecosystem: Environmental > Aquatic > Freshwater > Lake | place: Tanzania: Lake... | reverse complement strand
CCCAAAATTTTTGCTCAGGGGTTTGCCCTTGGTGAAGGCGCCGTTAGGTCCGATACCCGGGAGAAAGCCCATCATATCGCCTATCACTATGCCTGCAAAACCCGGAGCTGTAAGGGTATTGGCGTTAACAGTCGCGTACCGGATATCATTATCGAGCAGGATGCCGATGCTGAATGTATTGGCGACTGTGTTGTTGCTGACCACAGGGCTGTACGCACTGGATACGTTGATGCCTATGCCGGGAGAATCTCCGTAATAGTTGTATAAATTGAGATAGCCTCCGATTCCGGTAACCTTGTTGTTTGTTATCTGAATGTAATCAGCTCCATGAACATCTATTCCGACCCTGCCGCATTCAAAGATAGTATTGGCAGTGACCGATGCATAGTGGCTCCCGCTACAGACATGAACACAGCTTTCAAGGGATTCAGTATCATGAACGTTGCGCGCATTCTGCCTTATCAGATTCTGATTGATCCTCGGGTTGCAACCATGAACAAAGATACCTCCGGCGTTGTTCAATATTGTGTTTGCCGCTATAACAGCATTGTTGCTGTTTATAGAAAGGGCGCGGGATCCCTGGTTTCCAGCGATGACACAACCCTGGACGATCGCAGAGCCGGTAGCATTCAGGCAGTAGCCGTTTGCAGTTACAGAAGCGGTCTTATTGCCCTCGTTATTGATGGCTACGCCTGATCCTTCAGCGCTTAGTGAGTAAACCTTGTCTATCTTTGTGAAGTCGCCTGTGCTGTAGATATTTGAGCTGTAACCTCCGTTTTCACCATACAGATAGTCCATTCCTTCACACGCATGCCTGGTTGTCAAAGTCGAGATTGTTGTGTTGTTGGCATAGTCGATGTGGAATGCAGGTCCGGAGCAGGTCTCGAATTGAGGCCTTGCATCAACAACCACTTCTTCGGGCTTTACTGCTGTTATGCTTAACTTGCCATACATCAATCTTGTTCTTCCACCCTGAACTGTGAGGTTGTTTTTTCCGATATAGACATTCTCATAGTAAACACCCGGATTTACTACTATAACATCTCCGGGGTTAGATGCATTGACCGCTTCCTGTATAGTGAAGTACAGGCAGCCTGCAGGCCGGGGATTGCCAACGCACCTGACAATGGCAGATGCACCTGTCGCAAGGATGAGAGACATCAGCAATGCGATTGCTATAAAAAGTGTATGCCTCTTCATATGATTACCTCCTTTACTTTAATTTTTATGTAACTTTAAACTCTTTTGTAACACAGTAAATGTCTTTGCCACCTTTCTTTAGTCAGGAAGCGGTATCTCCAGATCGCACTCAGGCTGTATTGTATTGCAATTAGGCTGTGTGCAGATGTTTCCTGTAAAGGTAGCATCGCCCTCATTACAGATGTCTGTCCTGTTCCTCTGGGCGGTGTTGTTCAAAATCTTGATTATGCCTCCGTCATTCGGCCCAAAATTCGCAATGCCTTCACCGTGGTTGTCGGTAATGGTATTGCCTGTAAAATTAAGGGTGCCTACGCCTACTGGCCCTGCGTAAGCTTCGGTATTTCCACCGCCGACGTATTCAAGACGGACACCGGTACGATAATTCTTGCGTGAGATGTTGGAAGCGAAATTATTGACGCCGTCCGTATACAGGATGAACCCCCGGCCTGTATTGAATTCAGCAGTGTTTCTGCTAACAAAGCTGTCTACGAAATACAGATCGAACCCGTTTGAGTCATAGCCTATGCCCGGAGGCGGCCCACCCTGCTGAAAGGTCTTTTCAACTATACCTTCAGGGTAAATGAGCGTGTGCGATCCGCAGTAGCGGGCAGTATTGCCGCTCATTGTGGCTCCGTAAATTGCAGCATAGAATCCGGTGTTCGTAATGTTTTCGGCGGTATTGCCTGTAATGTTGCATTGATATGCATGGATCACGAAACCGTTCCATCCTGAGTTTGTGACTGTATTTCTGTCGATAACACCGCCGGAATAACAGTCTATCAGATAGCCGCTGTACATCTGTTGCGGAGGAATCTGTCCGTATGTCCGGCCGCCATTGTACTGATAATCAAGATAGAGATAGGCAGGGTGCATTACCGAGTTTGATGAGACCGCCAGCCCTTCACCCTCTGCAGCTATGCCGACGAGTATGGCTCCCTCTACCTTATTGCCGGTTATTTTGTTTCCGTAATTATACTGATACTGGGAAACATTGGGAGCGCCGGCATTCTTATTGCCGGATGCCACTGCACTAATAAAATCCATGCCGCCGGCGCATATGCCGACAAAGCCCGGCGCTGTTAAGGTATTGTTGCTTACGGCTGAATTGTAGCCGTCAAGAGCGATGCCCAGTATGAATGTGCCGGCGATGTTGTTGCTGCTTATTGCTGCATTTGCTACCATGTAGGCTGAGATGCCTGAACCGAATATCCCTGAGGGTCCGCTGAAAATCGGAGCGCCCAGAATATTAGGGGCTGTTCCGGTTACTAAGTTTATGTAGCCACCGATTCCCCTTATGGTATTGCCGGATATCGTCGGAGAGACGAGCGGATAAAAGCCATCATAATCATATCCATGGGCTACTATACCGGTTTGGCCGCACTCGTAGATACTGTTGCCGGTTACCTGCGCATAATCACTGCCACCGCATACATGGATGCAGTCATATCCTGTATTCTGTCTCAGGTCATTAGCCTTGACTATAGGCTTGCAGCCTTCGACAAAGATTCCGCCGCCGGCATTGTTCCAGATGCTGTTTGTCTGAATAATCGCATTGTTTGCAATTACTCCAACAGCATACTCACCCTGGTTTCCTATAATGACTGAATTCTGAACAAGCGCTCCACCCGGCGCAGTTGAACAATAGCTGTTCGTGAAAGCAGCGCTGGTCTGATTTCCGGACATTAAATTAATATAGACGCCTTCTTCCTGTGAAGCATAAGAGTTGACCTTGTCTATTTTTGTGAAATCGCCTGTGCTGAAAATATTTGCCCCTGAGTATAGTGGCGGCGGCTGCCCATATGCGCTATGGCTTGGGGAAAAATAAATCTCTTCAGAACACGCATGTCTGACCGTAAGATTTTTTATCGTGGTATTTTTGGCCTGGTCAATAAAAAATGCAGGTCCGCTACAGGTTTCAAATTGGGGCCTTGCATCAACAACCACCTGGTCAGGTGTTGCTAACGTGACAGATAATCTCCCAAAAGATAAAACAGCTCTGCCGCCCTGAATGGTCAGGTTGCTCAATGATCCCGGGATAGTAACATTTTCGTAATAAACCCCGGGGGTAACTACGATAGTGTCTCCGGAACCTGAAGCGTCGACCGCATTCTGTATTGTCGTATACGACGGGCAGCCGGCAACCGGCAGAGCGCTGACGCATCTGACAGCTGCAGATGCAACTGTCACGAGGAAAAGAGACATTAACAATGCAATTGCTATAAAAGGCACATGCCTCTTCATAATCATTACCTCCTTTACATTAAACTTTACATTAAACTTTCGGAAAAGATTTTACATTTGCAGCAGATAAAAAAGATGCGAATTTTCACCCCCTTCCCTTTATGACTACAATAAGTTTTAAGCCTTAAAAGCTCCCTCGTGCAATCGGAAAAAAGAGATATAATTCTGGATGGAAATAGTCTATCAAAATATATGGTATTTATCAAGAAATATTTTGAAATTTATTTTTTAAATTATTGACTTAAAAAAGCAGGATAAACCGGATAATACAGAGGATATTATTTTCCGCTCGTTAAGGCGGATATATCCAGTTTCACCATCTGTTCCCTCGGGTCTTTATAGTTTCTGATTCTGACATCGAGGTCTTTGACCGTGAGATAAGGGGTGCGGGTCTCGATGGAATAAAGAACATCCCTCAGCGCCCTTGTATCAGGCATAACAGTATCAATGCTTACGGTTATTACTTTGAATTTCCCGAGGTCTTCAGGTTTCCCTGTGCGTTCGCTTGATATGGTTCCGCCGCTGCGTGTCACTATATCCTTAACCATCTCCTGGAGGGATGCTGCTGCAAGCGAAAGGGTCTGGCCTTCCACGAGTTTTGAATCCTCTGCAGTGCGGGTCTCTTTAAGTTCGGCAAGTTTTTTCTCCAGCTGAGGTTTTTCAGATATAAGGTTGATATATTTTTCAAGGGTTTTTGTCTTCATAAACTGGCTTTCCCTGATTGAGGCTACCTTTGTCTCGACGCCAAGATAAACATACTGGTAGAGAATAAAGCCGAGAAGTATAAGCAGCAAAGGCATAGTTACAATCAGTGTCTTATTCTTCTTCTTCATCTTCTTCAGTCCCCTCTTGCAAATCTTCTTTTTTGACCCCTTCTATCGCCAGCCGGATATTAAACCTGTCTGCGTTCATCCTGGTATCCCTGAAAGTAGGAGATGCAAACTCGGCCTTTTCGAAATACGGCGACGCCTCAAGTTTTGACAGAATACCGGTTGCTGAAGCTGCATACCCTTCAAGTTCAACAGTAACGTCAGTTGTTCTAACCCTCGACAGCCATGCGGTCCTGGGAAGAATGCTTGTGAGTTCTTTAAGAATATTCAGGGCCATCCGCTTTTTCCCCTTAAAATCATTTATTGTTGCTATTTCGGCGTTGAGAGCTTCGATCTCTTTTTTCAATGCTTCAACCTTTTTCACTTCCTCTTTCCTCAGCATTATCTGGTTGTCGATCTCCTGGATCCTATTCTCCTCAACCCTGAGAGGAGCGACAAGGTAAAGAATCCACATGGCCAGAAGCGCGCATGAAAGGATTATAGTAAGGACTATCGGGGCGCCGGGTTTTTCGTGAAGCCCTTTTTTCAGAAGATTCAGGGCATTCGCCTTTTGCCACAATGACTCAAGGACGGTTCCGACAGCTGCATAGGGAATTTCCCTGTGCTTTTCAGGGAGACTGACCTTTATATCTGTCTCGTTCAGAAATGTAATGGACTGGTCAAACTCTGATTTAAGCAGCTCCTTTAAGGCAGGACTTTTATCCTTCAGGATGGCTAAGATCTGCGGCGATTTTCCAAGCTTTTTCCCTGTATCGGTCAAAGAGCTGATTCCTGTCATGATGGTCTCAACCCTTGATTTTTCATCCCCGGAAGTGAAATTGCCTGCAACAGCGCCGGTGATCGCGCCGTTGAGGCATAATGCGCCTTCATATCCTTCTTTTTTTATCTCGATAAAAACGGAATCTGCCTTCCTGTCGATATAACGGCAAAGAGTTTCTATGCCTGAGAGGTTGACTGTTACCCTGCTGACGGCAATGCCTTTTTCGCTGAGCGCCTCGATGTAAGGTTTGATCATATCAGCCTTTGCAGCGATTACCATAATGGTAAGCTTTCCCTCATTTTCCCCTACGATCTTAAAGTCATAAAATGCATTCTCAGAACTGAAAGGGGTGATCCTGTCCAGTTCATATGAGACGACATTTGATAAATTCTCTTTGACAGTTGCAGGGAACTCTGCAGTTTTTATAACAGCCCATGCCTTGGGTATACTAAGGGTAATTTCTGCCTTTGATGCACCGAGGTCGCTTATGGCCAGGGAGAGAGAAGATGCGAAAGCCTCTGCCTGAGGGTATCTTCCCTCTTCAAAGGTATATTCTCTGATATCTTTTATTTTAATCTGTGAAAAAAACCTTGATCCAAAAGCTACGGATAACATTCCCTTCTCCAGAGAAGCAGATAAAGTTTTGGCAGGATAAAGAAGATCATCGGCGATGCTGAAGGTGAGCAGCCTCCATACCGGATCCCATAACTTTTTCACTGCTGCCGAATAAGTGGAGGCAAGAGACGTCAGCTTATGGATAACTATTGTTCCGTTCATTGTTTTGTGTCTACAGGGCTTTTATAATAAATATATTTGTATTTTTCTCCACCTTCAAGTCTGACGGTTGCCCTGATTGCGTAAACCCCTTTTTCACCGGCTTTGCGGCCGAACGCATCGATGGTAAATGTTTCAGTCCCCTGTGTATCTATTTCAGGCATTATGAGCTCAATTCCCTCTCCGGATAATCCGATTTCACTTAAGTCGTTAATCTCTTTTGTTTTCCTGTATTCTATGATCGAATCTGCATACTCAGGCGTCATGCCTGGAAGCGCCATAAGAACCTCTTTCGGCGCAGCGTTTATGTTAATAGATTCTGTCCCTGAATGCACAGTGAGAAAATCTACAATCCCTTTCTTTCCACCTTCCCCATAGAGTATTCCGGCTGTCATGCCTTTGACGAGGAGAAGTTCCTCGATTGCATCAAATTTATCATTCTTTGCCCTGTATGGGTTCGGTAAAGACAGATAGTAATCACTCTCAACTCCGTGGAGCCTGTGAAGGTCGTCAGCATCTTTCCAGTCCATGATGGAGTCCGCAATTATATCTGCCTCTTCCGGCTTCACACCTGCGTTTATCAAAAGATTTTTTAATACTAACCCAGATGCCGTATTTATGTCTACCTTCCCGGACTCATCCAAAATTTTGACCGTGTAATATCCGTTGCCGATTTGTCCTTCGTAGGGTGTGCCGTCTGCCTTCCAGACCTCTCTGCCTTCCAGTTCAACAGTCTGGTTCCTGTAAACTTCCCTGTAGAAAAGCTCTGTGATCCCTCTTTCAATGCCGGCCTCAGCGATAAATTTCCTTTCAATCCCTCCTTTAAAGGCCAGGGTCGAATAGATCTCTGTCCTTGCCATGACAGAAAATGAAAGGACTATTACCATCAGGATTGTCAATGCCCATAACACAATGAGAAGCGCAATGCCTTTTTCTGTCATGTGCTTATTCATTTTTTTCTTCTCTCCCCTTCGTTATCTCATCAAAACCCCTTGGAGCGACTGTGCCCCGATATGATGAGGGAGACGTGGAATCATCCGAAGTTGCCCTGAGAGGGATTATCAGGGCGAGGGTTTTGTGCCCGTCGATCAGGGAAAGCCTGACCTTTTCAGGAACAATGGTTTCAAGCGGATCATCCGGCGCCCGGTCGTACCATTGACCCTGTTCCTCGGTCGCTTCTTTATAAAAGTATTCAAAATATATCCTGTCGTATGCTGTGAAGAGACTTGTTGTCCTGTTCTGCGCAGCGCCTATAACATTTTCAGAGACAGAGATGAACTGTTTGCCTGAGTTGTCTGATTCAACCCTGTATGCGGCTATAACATACCCTCTTTGTCCTCCCCAGATGGAGTAGTTTGTGGCAAGCTGTATGAATTCCCTTTCGCCTTTAAAGTAGCTTTTCGTATTGCCGTCTTCTTCATACTTGAGAGGAATATAAGACTGAATCTGGGAATCTATGATATTGAATGAAGACCTGACCCTTTCAAACGACCCGATTTTTCTTTCCCCTGATTCAACAGAGCGTGAACTGAGCCGCATGGCGCCGACAAGGATCATCACAACCATCCCTATAAGGGTAATGGAAATCGTTAATTCAAGGAGGGTAAATCCCTTTCCGTTCCTGATCATAGACGGATAATGAGTGGAGTAAGTCTGCTCAGCCCGCAATTTTTTCGACTACCTTAAAGGTTCTCAGGGACATGGACTTCTGCTTTGTCCCCTGTATCCAGTGTATTGTCAAATCTACCTCCAGAAGTTTCACCTGAAGGTTCTCTGTCCTTTCTTTCATTACATCGGTTATTGAAACATCTATCCGGTACCCTTCCTGTGTTGCCTCGCTGGAAAATTTTTCAGAGAGCCTGTCATCACTCAGTATCTCCCTCATTTTTGCTTCTGCCCTTGTTGCAGCAGTTACATAATCTCCTGAGACAGAGATGGCCCGCAGATTGGCTGAAAACAGCTGAAGAACAACTGTTACAGCAATGCCTAATATCGCTATTGCCACAATAACCTCAAGGAGCGTAAACCCTGCACTTCGTTTCATTTTATGACCACTGCCCCGAGGACCGGGTCTATCTGAATGCTTACTGCCTTTTTCGAAGTCCGTAACTGGATCGCGCCTCCTTCAACTCCTCCGCCGGAATGGACATAAATATCATATATGCCCTTAATGATATCTCCTGACATCGGATCAGTTACCTTAATGGAAATCTCGGGCGGGATATCTTTGGAACCGAGTCCTTCTATCCCGTATTTTCTTGAGTCAAGATCTATGAAGACAGTCTTCCCCTCATTGTGAATCCGGGCAAGGGTCCTGGCCTGTCTTATAGTTGCAGACAGAGTTCTTGCCGTTGCATTGAGCTTATTTGACGGCAGTGCATTGAGGAGAAAAATAGTAGACATCCCGGTAATGAGTGTAATCAGAAAAAGTACGATGATTATTTCAAGGAGAGTAAACCCCTTGTTTTTCCTGAATTGACGCGGGCATTTATTTATGCTTTCTTTTTTTATTCTGTGCCTGTCCCTGTGTCTTGCATTTTGCATCTGTTTTAGATCGGCAGCTCTGTAATGCTGAATATGGCTAACAGCATTGCAATGACGATAAAGCCGATGATCAGGCCCATGGTAAGGATCATGATGGGTTCCAGGAGGTTTACGAACCTTTTTATTGCCGTATTCAAACTTTTTTCATACGTATATGCGACCTTCATGAGCATGGCGTCAAGCTGGCCGGTTTCCTCTCCTACCTTAATCATTGAAAGGGCAAGAGGTGGAAAAACTTTGGCGCCGGATAAGGGAACAGCAATTCCCTTGCCTTCTTTTGCTCCTGAGGAAACTGAGTCAATCGCAGAGGCTATTACCTGATTATTTATGACGTCCCTGGAATTGTTTAAAGCCTGGAGCAGGGGCACCCCGCTTTTCAGGAGAGTCCCCAGGGTCCTGCAGAAGCGCGCTGTTTCGAGTTTTTTAATGACATCTCCCATTATCCTGAGTTTAAAGGCATCCCATGAATATCTTCCCGAAGCGCTTTTAATGTAGCTTCTAAAGATGATCCATCCTGCAATGATTATCGCCAGGGCAATCCACCAGTATGAAGACAGTACATTGCTGAAGGCGAGCAGGATTTTTGTCGGCAGCGGCAATGAACCTCCAAGTTCGGCAAATATTACAGAGAACTTCGGGAGTACAAATGTCATAAGAACTATTATCGATACCCCGCTTGTAAGGAGAAGAATAGTCGGATATATCATTACAGACAATATGTGGTCTTTTAATGCCTTTGAGGACTCGAGAAACTCATTCAGCTTGTCCAGAACCACATCAAGCGCCCCGCCGGCTTCACCTGCCCTTATCATGTTGATATAAAGCTTCGGGAAAACCTTTGGGTTCTTCTCAAGGGCGTCTGAAAATGAACTTCCTTCCCGGATGGATTTTAGAATGGATTGAACCACATTCTTCATCTCACTGTTTTCGGATATTTCAGCGAGCATATTGAGGCTTCTGTCGAGGGGTAAGCCTGCTGTTAAAAGGGCAGACAGTTCTGTTGTGAATGTCAGCAGGGAATCTTTTGAAGACTTCAGGGAAAACGCTTTTTTGGAGCCTTGTTTCGAGGAAGTGACTGTTAAGGGGATGATGCCTGAATTTTTCAGTCTTTCAATGGCGGACTTTTCATCAGTTGCGTCAATTAAACCTTCAACAATTGCCCCTTCAATTGTGGTTGCCCTGTAAGAGAAGATGGGCACCTAAGCCTCCTGTGTAACTCTCAGGATTTCGTTCAGGGTTGTGACGCCGGCTTTTACTTTTACAGCGCCGTCCTCAAGTAAAGTCCTCATCCCGTATTGTTTTGCGGTTTTCCTGATCTGACCGGCATCCGCGCTTTTTAATATGAGTCTCCGGATCTCTTCATCAACAACGAGCAGTTCGAATATCCCTGACCTGCCGTAATAGCCTGTGAATGAACACGTTTCACAGCCTTTTCCGCGGTAGAGCGGGGCAGCGCTGTCTATGCCGAGAAGCTTCAGTTCTTCGCGGTCGGCTACAGACGTGTCTGGCTCTTTGCATACGGGGCAGATAACCCTGACAAGCCTTTGTGCGAGGATGCCCCTTATCGTAGAGGAGAGGAGGAAATTCTCGACTCCCATGTCAAGTAGTCTTGTTATTGCACTGGGTGCGTCATTGGTATGTAATGTTGAGAATACGAGATGGCCTGTGAGGGCTGATTGTATGGCTATCTCTGCGGTTTCAAGATCCCTGATCTCGCCAATCATGATGATATCAGGGTCCTGCCTCACGATATGTCTCAGTGTGTTGGCAAAGTTCAGGCCTATCTGAGGCTTTACCTGTATCTGGTTTACCCCTTTCAGCTGGTACTCTACAGGATCTTCAACGGTTATGATCTTTCTGTCGGGAAAATTTATTTTATCCAGCGCGCCGTAGAGTGTCGTTGTCTTGCCGCTCCCGGTAGGGCCGGTGACGAGCAGAATGCCGTTTGGTTTTTTTATGAGCTGCTCAAAGGTGGAAAGGGTATCAGGCGGAAATCCCAGAATTTCAAGGTTTATTACAATTCCCTCTTTGCGGAGAATTCTCATTACAACGCTTTCTCCATGGAGCACAGGGATTGTGGATACCCTGAGGTCCAGTTCCTTTTCGCCGACCTTGAGCCGTATGCGTCCGTCCTGTGGAAGCCTTCTTTCAGCTATGTTGAGCTTTGCCATGATTTTTATTCTTGATACAATGGCAGCCTGGAGTCTCTTGGGGGTTGATTCTATGTCGTGCAGGACGCCGTCAATGCGGTACCGCACCTTCAATTCGTCTTCAAACGGCTCTATATGAATATCGCTTGCCCTGCCTTCAACAGCCCTTGTAATAAGCATATTCACGAGCCGTATAATAGGAGCCTCAGAGGCAAGGTCTTTGAGATGCCCTATGTCTTCTTCCTCTTCCCTGAGGAATTCAATGCCCTTTTCACCTAAATCTTCGATGATCCTGTTGATGTTTTGTGATTCCTGTTCATAGAACCTGGATATGTATTCTTCAAGCTCTTTGCCGTCACACGCATAAACCATTATGTCGGCTTCTGTTGCCACTCTGAGAGCATCGATTGCAGTCGCATCCTCAGGATTTGCCATTACAACCTTTAATATATTGTTTTTAAGGTCCAGCGGGATGATCTTGTTTTCACGTATAAAACGGGATGAGATTCCATTGATGACAAACGGCACTTTTGGCAGATCTTCCGAGTTTAAGTAAGGTATGTCTTTAATCATATGTTATAGCTAATAATTATATCATAAAAACGGTTTAATATGCCCCTTCGGTTTTCAGCACCACACGTATTGTCTTGAAAATTATTGCGATGTCAAACCATAAAGACCAGTTCATAACATACCATGTATCAAGCTTTACCCTGTATTTATAACCTGTGGTGCTTCTTCCGGATACCTGCCATAGTCCGGTAATCCCGGGCTTTGCACTGCAGATTGCCTGAATATTTTCGATGATATCGGTCTTTTCTCTGGGCAGATAAGGCCTTGGACCAACGAGGCTCATCTCTCCTCTCAGGACATTGAATATCTGCGGGAGTTCATCCAATGAGCTCTTTCTTAAAAAACGACCGATCTTTGTTATTCTCGGGTCTTCCTTCAGTTTCCATGTCTGTTCCCACTCATTCCGCAGTGTCTCGCTGTTTTCAAGCACCTCTTTGAGCGTCTCTTCAGCATCCTTCTGCATGGTTCTGAATTTATAACACCTGAAGATCTTCCCGTTCTTTCCGATCCTGTCATGGGCATAAATAGCAAAACCAGGGGTCTCCAGACGTATGATTAATCCAATGATCCCGATAAATGGGAGAAGAACGGGCATTGAGATAATGCTGACTGTTATATCGAAAAGTCTCTTAACAAACCTGTTGGTGGCTGATTTCAGGTTATTCCGGATGTTCATCAGGAATATCTCTTCAAGGAAAAGATGGAAGAGGGCTGTATTTAAAAGGGCGATTCCTTTCAGATCAGGCACGACCATGGTATTCGTGATGGTATTCTGGACCCTGGCAGTCAGAGCAGACAGTCTTTCAGGCGGGAGAGAGGGGATTGCGATGACAGCAGTCCTGACCCCCAGTTCTTTTATAAACCTGGGAAACTCTTCTACATTGCCGAAGACTTTTTTACCGCAAATGGATTTGCCTGTTTTTTGCGGATCATCATCAAGAAAGCCGATCACATCATATCCCATATGCTTTTCTCTCTGCAGACCATCCATTACAAGCCGCCCTGCATTCCCTGCGCCTATTATGATTATCCTTTCTCTCCGGAGCCCTATGGCATACAGAATTTTTTTGCCCCAGAGACGGAAGACAGGGAAAACGAATACGGATATCAGCCATAAGCTGAGCAGGACAAGACGTGATACTATGTCGCCCATTTTCCCTAATGTGACGATGGCCATTAATGTTATGCCGGCATGAGTAATGGCTTTTACCATGGTCCTTGCTTCGTCCCAGAATGGCAGGTTGCGGATATAAAGGGCTTCAAAGGAGATAAATGAGATAAAGATCAAAGGTATCCACCAGAACGAGATAAAATGTCCATATGAGAAACTGAAGACCGGCAGGTTCGATATGAAATAGGGCATTATTTCTGCCCTGACTATCCATGCTATGAAAAGGCTGGCGTAAAAGGCGCAAAGGTCGATCATGACAAGGCAAAGGACCTTCAGAAGTCTTGTTATGCATTTCAGAATGTCAGTCATCCTGCGATCAATCCGATCCTGTATCCTGCATATTTTGTTGCGGCCTCCAGAAGGATGTGCGGTATCCAGAGGTATTTATGCTGCCTGATAACAAAGAGTATCTGTTCTCTGACAAACTTTATTCCCTCTCCTTCTGCCTGCGTATATTCGAGTATCCATTTGTTCTTTTTAATGGAGGCGCCAATATTATAATATCGCCTGAATTGCTTTAAAAGAGAATAGTTATGGGAATGGATTACCATCGCCTCCGGAACATATGCCACTTTATAGCCGTTCAGGATGAATTTGGCGGTGATCAGCATATCTTCATTCAATCTTACCCCTTCATGGAACTTGCCTGCCTTTATAAACAGCTCTTTTTTCATAGCCGAACATACATTGCTCGAAAAGAATGTCTTGATGCCGTATTTTTTTATGTCTCCCATGCCCTTAACCGAGCCTTTATCAGGGTAATTGAAATATCTTGCAAATTTCTCAGGGGCGGATGCATCAGGGCCCGGGATATGTCTTCCGAATGTCGCTGCAATGTCAGGAACCGTGAGAGGCGCTGTTAACGCGTGCAGGAGAGTGTTGTTCACGGGCAGTGCATCCTGCGTCATGAAAACGAGGATATCACCTTCTGCTTCCATGGCCGCCTGATTTCTTGTCTTCCCATGGTTAAATGCCTGTCTCGGGATCCGGATAGTCTTTGCGCCGCATCCTTTTGCAATATCCGCAGTGTTGTCGGATGAAGAAGAGTCTATGATTATTATTTCCAGGGGCGGCTTGTCCTGTAAAAGAAGCATTGAGATCAGCTTCTCAAGAGAGGCGCCTGCATTCAGTGTCGGTATAATAACAGATATCCTCATGCGGTTCTATTGTATCATAGTCCCGGCTCTTGCAAGCCGTTCTGCCGGCAAAAAATTCTTGAACACTGATTGCATAATATAAGGTAAAATAAAAAAGCTTCATGAAGATGGAGAAGGAAAAACCATTTGTGGAAATTTTTACGGATGGCGCCTGCAGCGGCAATCCCGGAGCCGGGGGGTTTGGCGTTATTTTAAGGCGCGAAGACCGGGAAAAGGAAATTTCAGGCTGTGAACCCATGACTACAAACAACCGTATGGAACTGACAGCGGTTATAAAAGCGCTTGAAGCGCTGAAAAAGCCATGCAGGGTTAAGCTCGTAACAGATTCGAATTATGTTGTTCAGGGAATGACCTCATGGATATTTCAGTGGATGAGAAACAACTGGAGGAACAGCCAGAAACAGCAGGTTCTCAACCGGGATCTCTGGGAACAACTGCTTTCGCTTTCTCATCTTCATGATATCCGGTGGGAGTGGATAAAAGGACATAATGAACATGCAGAAAATGAAAGGTGCGATAAACTTGCACGACATGCCATCAGGAAATGCAGGAAGACTCCTCCACCGGATTAATGCGCCATGAATATTGATATCACCAATCTGGCAGGCATGTTTCTGATAGCGGTCCCAGGCTTAAAAGATCCGAATTTTGAGCGTACTGTTGTGCTTGTCTGTGACCATACAAAAGACGGGGCATTCGGACTTGTTGTGAACCGTATCTTGCTGAGCAGCTTTTCCCCTTTGCAGAACGGACTTGAGATAAAGGAATGTGTTGTTGATATGCCGGTATTCTATG
>Ga0194126_10008271_pt1 | contig 14197 bp, 14 predicted proteins | sample TA2KigC150mmetaG_FD_148641 | JGI IMG/M metagenome (GOLD analysis project Ga0194126, IMG submission 148641) | Freshwater microbial communities from Lake Tanganyika, Tanzania - TA2015035 Kigoma Deep Cast 150m | ecosystem: Environmental > Aquatic > Freshwater > Lake | place: Tanzania: Lake... | reverse complement strand
CCTGCCGGCGGACCGTTCGACTCATCTGGTGGGCGGTAGAGGGCTTGAACCTCTGACCTTCTGTGCGTGAGACAGACGCTCTTCCAACTGAGCTAACCGCCCACACTTGCCCAACGCCGCGGTCGGCGTCGTTGCCGTCTGGTGCCGAGGGCGGGACTCGAACCCGCACGAACCAAAGGGTCACTAGCCCCTCAAGCTAGCGCGTCTACCAATTCCGCCACCTCGGCAGGACTGCCACAGTAACGCAAAGCCCGCGCGCTGTCAAGAGGCGCATTCTCGGGCGTTTTCCCCTGGTCCCTCCCGCCGGCGACGACTCCAGGATGTGCCCGAAAACCGGCCCGGAAAGCTAGCGCGTGTCACGGAACGTGCGGCGGACGAAGCTAGCGCGGGTCGGTCGGGTTCACGCAAGTGTTCGGTACCGACCCGAACCTCACCTTCTCGCGGATCCACAGAGGGCCCTGCCATCCTGCACACGTTCTGGGGGCGGTCGCCGGACATCGGGCAAGCCCACCCTCGCTGCCGACCGGCTGGTGAGAGAGGTGATGTGCAGGCCGGCCTCGAGGCTCACAGGCGAGACGGCGTCGCGTCGTCACACGGACGCGCACGAAAGGCAAGCCGATGAGACCCTACACCACGGGCCGGTGAGCGACAGTAGGTGACCCGGCCGGAAGGCAGGTGAGCTTTCGATGGAGATGCACAAGACCCCGAAGCAGCTGATCCACGAGAGGTGCCGGTGGTGCCTCAACATCGCCCAGCGCGGACGCGGCTGGGACTGCCGCTGCCCGGCGTGTGCCCTCTATCCTGCCATGCCGTGGCGCGGGCGCGACCTTCCCAAACGCCTGCAGCCGCAGGGCGGGACGCGGGCTGAGGAAGGGAAGGGCACCGAAGCCCTGCTGAAGAGCATCCCCCCCCGCCGGCCCGCCAGGGGCATGATCGGCCGGTACTGCCGGCAGTGCAAGACCGATGGCCGCGGGGACTGCACCATCGACGACTGCGTGCTGTACCCGTACCGCCCGATGCAGCCTGGTGGCCCCCGGAAGCGACAGCTCTCCGAGCAGCAGTTGGCCCGAAGTCGGGCCAGCCTGGAGAAGGCCCGGGCCGCTGCCAGCCATCGGCGCCGAGAGGAGGTTCCGGTCCCATGAACCTCACGAGCCTCGGCACCAACCAATACACCGAGACCTGGATGCTGCAGATCGACCGCAGCACCGGCTCCATCCGGACACCCGACGCCAGGCTCATCCGTCAGATCCTCGGGTGGAAGGGGAAGCTGATCTACTTCTACGCGGACTTCACGGTCGCCAGCACGGGCCAGTTCGTGTGCCAAGAGTACCGGTTCCCGACGAGGATGTGGAACCGCGTCGCCAAGGCAGCGGGGCTCCTACCGAAGCCTCCGGTCAGCGAGAGGAAGCGGCAGGCCCAGATCGCGAACGCCGCCAAGGCGAGGGCGGCCAGGGCAACCAAGATGAGCTCTATACCGGGTGAGGGTTGAGGCGGGAGAAGCCCCCGGAAAGGGGGCTCGATCGAGACGGCAGGGCCGAAGTGGGTTAGGGCACCCCAACGGGGTGTCGGGCAGGTTCGGGGCCTTCTGTAGGGGCGCTTCCGCCACGGAAGCGCAGCGGTATGGAGCGGGGCCGCTCCACATACAGGTCTCCGGAGCCCCGGCGGCAAGGCGCCGCTACGAGCGGCTGGGGGCTCCGCCAGCGACACGGGTGTCCCGAATCAGGCGGAATCTCCCGCTCCCACCGCGTGCGCCGCGATCGGGCCGAGCATCTGCATGATGGGGTGATGTGCATGAACCGCCTGCTCTGGTCATGGGCCCACCGTTGGCGGTGCCGACCACGACGGCCGTCGCGGAAGGGAGGCGGAGACCCGTGACTCCCGCGCTGACGCCTGCCCCAGCCTGGCAGGTTCGTTGCGAACGTCGTAACGACGTACGTCGTAACCCCAACGGCTACACCAACCCCAACGTCTGCGGCAACTTCCACGGCAACAGCTACGGCAACACCTACACCCCACCACACAACATCATACCCCCAAGGCCACCACCCCGGTACGACACCCCACCTCCTCCCCCTTGCTCACTGGAGCCCTTGGCCCTCAGCCGGTGACAGCAAGACAGCACCGCCTTTTTGGGGCCATCTTGCGAGAGAGCAGGGATACCTACCAACACCAGCGCAACGGGCGGGCCGTCCACGGGCGGCCCGGCTGTCGGCCTCGCTTGGGCCGGCCTTCGCCGGGCGCCCTCCGGCCCGCCCTCTGCGAGGTTCGTCTAATCCCAGTTAGGCGAACCAGGCCCCCCTGCAAACACGGGTAGAGCAAACCGTCCACGCACCCAGTAACTGCGCTCCTCGGCTGTGGAGGAGTGGTGGAGGAGGGAATCACTAGGTTCCAGTAGAGCCTCTGATCCTTGGGGGGATCCCTCAGAAGTGCCTTGAGGAAGAACCTCTTCATCCCTCCTTCCCCTACCTGCTACCACAGTGCACACTGCCTCTACTGGTGACGCTCCACCTCCACCTCTACCCTACCTAGCTAGCTGGAAGCGCACGCACGCGCGCGTGCATCGGCTCCGTGCCGGAGGGCGGAAGCCGAAGGGGAGTGCCGGCAAAGGGAAGTGCTGGAGCGTGATCCGGAGCCGGGGCTCAGCCGGATGATCCGGCGTCAGCCGGAAGCCGGAGTGACCGGGAGTGCCGCCGTGTCCTCCATCGCGGAGGGCATGGAGAGCGGCCGGGTGATCCTGGCCGGGTCAGCCGGCAAGGTCCGGGGACCCGGCGTCCGTGATCCGGAGGGCGCCGGGTCCGTGCTGAGGGAGCGAGTGAGCCGAGAGAAGGGAGTGACGCGGAGAAGCACTCAGCCGGTGCAGAACAACGTCCTCGTTGAGCGAGACGCGGAGGGGAGGCTTCGCCTCTCGGCCACGGACCTGGAGTTCGTTGAGGCGTCGGCGTGGGAAGAGGGCTTCGATGAGAGGGACGTGCGGTTCCGGATCACGCTTCCCCCGAAGGCGTTGAGGGGCGCCGTGCAGGGGAAGCCGGCGAAGGCTGAGGTGGAGTTCCGCCCAAGCTCGAAGCGGGAAGCCGACTTCGCGATTGCCGGCGCCGTAACCCGGATCATCGGCTTGCCGGCGGAGGATCACGAACTCCTGCCGGCCGGAGGTCGTCGCGACTGATACGTGCCGGCTGACCAAGGCCACGCTGGAAGCCGACGCCGAGGGACACGCTGACCCGGGCGAGTACATCATCGCCGAGACCGCCCTCCGGGTGTTGTTCGGCGCCGCGAGGAGGGAGCCTCAGCCGGTTCGGCTTGGCTTTGCGGAGAGAACGGCGGAGTTCCGGGGGACCTGTTGGCGGGTACGGACCCGGCCCATTGAGGGGCAGTTCCCCGATTACCGCCGGGTGATCCCCGACGTGTCGAAGCACTCCGCCGGGTTCGTGACGGACGCCGACTGCCTTGCGTCGGCGGTCAGTTCCGTGCTTCCGGTCGCGCGGGAGGACTCGAACCGGATCGCCATCGTGCGCACGGAAGCCGGCGTCCGTATCCTGGCCGCGGCCGAGACCGGCAAGGCGCACTGCTTCCTGGCGGGAGAGGTTGGCGGAAACGGAAGGTCGTGGCCGTTGGGGCTCAACGCGAAGTACCTCTGCGACGCGCTTCCGGCCAAGGGCGAAGTGCGGATCACGTGGGGCAACGTGCTGGAACCGGTCGTGCTGGAAGCGCCGGAGGCGCCCTTGACCGTGGTCATGCCGATGACGGTCGAGGGCTTCCCCTTCGACGCCTTCGATGCTCAGCCGGAGCCGGAGCCTCAGCCGGCAATCAGCGACGCCGGCTTCCGATCGATGGAACCGGCGGAGGTCTCGGAGGACCTGTCGGAGGACCTTGCGGGAGCCCTCGCGGCGCCGGAGGCTCAGTGTGAGCCGGAACCGGCGCCCTCAGAGGTCCGGTCGGCTGAGCCCCCTCCCCCTCCGGCGCGGACGCCAGAGCCGGCGGTTCGGCACCTGTCCTTCGTGGACAAGGAGACCCGGAAGGAGGACGTGAAGCGCGCCCTCGCCGGCTTCTGTGATACCATCGCCGCCGGGGCAAGTGACGCGACCTTCGACCAGTTCCTCTCCTACGCGGCCCGGTTCCATCGGTACTCGTGGCGGAATTGCCTCCTCATCGCGTGGCAGAGGCCCGACGCGTACTTCGTGGCCGGGTACAATCGCTGGAGGGACCTGGGGCGCACGGTGAAGCGAGGGTCGAAGGCGATCTGGATCTTGGCGCCGTCCCGGTACCACAAGACGGTTGAGACGAACAACGGGGACACCGAGGAGGTCGAAGCCCTCTTCTTCCGCCCGGTCCCGGTCTTCGCGGACGTGGACACCGAGGGCGACGGCCCTCTGCCGAACTTCCGCCCGGACCTCGCGGAAACGGCCCACCTTCTGCCGGCGCTCCACAACGTCGCGGCCTCGTGGGGCGTGGCGGTGGTCCGGCAGGCTTGTCCCGGCAACGGCTGGAGTGACGGTCAGAGGGTCAACGTGCACCCGGGCCTCGCGGAGGGCGTGGCGGCTCAGACGCTGATCCACGAACTCGCCCACCACCTCCTGAAGCACCGGGACCTCGCCGAGAAGCACGGCACCGACCGGGCGCTCTTCGAGGGGGAAGCCGAAGCCGTGAAGGTGGTCGTCCTCCGGCGCTTCGGTGTGGACACGGCGAGCAACGGGGCCGCGTACCTCCGGGCGCACGGCGCCGGGGCGGACGTGGTGAAGCGGTCGGCGAGTCGGATAGTCCAGACCGCGAAGCAGGTGATCGAGGCCCTCGAAGGGGCTCTCGCGGAACCCGAGGCTCAGCCGGTGGCCGCCGGGTAGAGTGCACGAACGGGGGAGGCCTCCGGGCCTCCCCCGGTGGGGCCGTGCTTCGAGGCAGACCCATGCCGGGGAGCGGAGTGCTCTCTGGCTTGCCGTGCGGCCAGGCAAGCCGAAGCCATCGGGTGTTGACAGCCTCGTGTACTATGTGCTGTAGTATCCGTGGAGGTGCGCACATGAGCAACCCAAGGAAGCCTCGCGTCTGTACCATAGCGTGGGCCGCCGAGCAGACGGGCCTGAGCATCCAGTACATCCGAGACCTCATCGGCAGGGGCGTCCTCGAGGAAGAGCCCGTGTACGGCAAGGTGAGGCTCGTGACGGTCGCGAGCGTGGAGAAGCTGAAGCAGGAACGCGAGGCAAAGAGCCGGGGGTAGCGGGCCCGCACCTACAAGCGCGAGACACAGCAGTATTGGGGCTGGTGCCGGGAGCGCTGGATCGACCCGTTGACCGCGACCCGCGAGGACGTGGTGACGTACCGCCGCTGGCTCATCGAGCGGTACGCGCCTGCGAGCGTGGCGCTGAAGCTGAGCGCCGTGCGGCGCTTCTACGCGGCGGCGAAGACGAAGGGCCTCGTGGCAGCCAACCCGGCCGGCGACGTGCGGGGCCCCAAGCGGGCAACGACAGGCGTGGAGTACTTCTCCGAGGGTGAACTGACGCGCATCCTGCAAGCGGTACCGCGTGACACGGTGCAGGGGAAGCCCGACCTCGCGATCCTGGGCTGATGGGGCTGCAGGGACTGCGGGTCGTGGAGATCGTGCGCCTGAACGTGGGAGACCTGCGGATCGTGGACGAGCGGCCTCACCTGCGGGTGACCGGGAAAGGCGGCGCTGAGGACCTGCTCCCGATCCTGCCCTCCCTGGCCGAGCGCATCCGGGGTTACTGGACGGCGAGGGAACGCGACCTGTCGCCCGAGGCGCCGATGTTCGCCAGCACGAGGAACAGCCGGGACGGGAAGCGAGGGGAGCGGCTGACGCGCCGGGCGGTGCAAGGCCTGTGCGCCACGCACTTCCGGAGGGCTGGCGTCACCGGGCACGCCCACCTCCTGCGCCACACGGCGGCGACACTCGCCCTGAAGCACGGAGCCGACCTCCGGCAGGTGCAGGCGATGCTGAGGCACACCGACCCGAAGATCACCGCACAGTACGCGCACGCGCTCGACCGGGCCGACCGGAACCCGGCCCTCCTCATCCCCGTGGAGGTGTAGGCAAGCCCCGCGCCGCCGCGACGCCCACGGGAAGGGCGCCGGCCTCGGATGAAGGCCCCCCAAACGGCCCAAGAACGCGACGAAACGCTCGGAGGTAGGGGTAGGAGACCCCACCTTGGTGCCCGGAGGGGCTTCTACGCGCTCAGGGGGGGCTTCTTGTGGGGCTGCGGAGGCGCTCTGGCGCCTGTCTTCGAAGGCCATCGCGCGGTCAGGCCACGCCATCGCCCTTGTTGGCACGGTCGACGGTCACCGCGGCGGCCGTTGCATCCCTCTCGCCCCCGCAGAGGGTGTGGCTTCCCGAAGCAGGGAAGTGGACGTAGTCTTGGTTGGATTGCGGCCAGAGCGCGCAGGTGACTGCGAGTCCTGCGTCGCGCTCGCGTGTGGAGTCTGCCATGCCAACCGCCTACCATGCCCGCTACTTCGCTCACGAGTTGGTGCGGAGGGACCATCGCCGAGGGGGCGTTGAGCCCCTGGCCGTATCGCTCTTCGACGCTTGCGTGGACCTGAACCCCCACCAGATCGACGCCGCCCTGTTCGCCCTGCGGTCGCCGATCAGCAAGGGGGTGCTCCTGGCCGACGAAGTCGGTCTCGGGAAGACCATCGAGGCCGGGCTCGTGATGTGCCAGTACTGGGCGGAGCGCCGGCGACGGCTCCTGGCGGTGGTTCCGGCGTCCATCCAGAAGCAATGGAGTTCCGAGCTGGAGGAGAAGTTCAGTCTGCCGACGGTCATCCTCGACCGGCGCACCTACGGCGAGGCCGTCAAGAACGGCAACCCGAATCCCTTCGACACGGAAGCCGTCGTCATTTGCTCCATGCACTTCGCGAGCCGAATGAGCGCAGAGGTCCGTGCTACGCAATGGGACTTGGTCGTTGTAGACGAGGCGCACAAGCTCAGGAACGCCTATCGCCCGAGCAACCGGATGGGGCAGGCGCTCAGGTGGGCGTTGGGGGACCGGCGCAAGATCCTCCTGACGGCGACCCCCCTCCAGAACTCACTGCTGGAGCTGTAGGGTCTCTCGACCGTGATCGACGACCGCATCTTCGGTGAGGTCCCCGCCTTCCGCGCACAGTACATGGCGGGTGAGGCGGACCTGAAGGAGCTGCGGACGCGACTCAGGCCGTTCTGCAAGCGCACGCTGAGGGAGCAGGTCGTCGAGTATATCCAGTACACGGAGCGGCGGCCGGTCACCTGCCCGTTCCGGCCGAACGACGATGAGCAACGCTTCTACGAGGCGATCTCGGACTTCCTCCTCCGTGAGGACACCTACTCGATCCCCTCGCGTCAGCGCCAACTGACGCTCCTGGTAGTCCGCAAGCTACTGGCCTCTTTGCCCAACGCCATCGCTGGCACGCTCGAAGCACTTCGGGAGCGTCTCGTCGGATTGGGCGAGGGCCGAGAGCCGGACGAGGACGTGGCCGAGGACATCGTCGCCGAGGAGGAACTGGAGACGGACCTCCTCGACGAGGGGATGGAGGAGCAGGCCGAAGGGGAGGACGAGCAGCCTCCCGCCCCGGAGATCGACCGCCTGAAGCTCCAGGCGGAGATCGCCGAACTCGACCGCTTCATCGCTTGGGCGCGGAGCATCGGCACGGACGCCAAGGCACGGGCGCTCATTCAGGCCCTGTCGATCGGCTTCACCGAGATGGAGCGCATGGGTGCGGCCCGCAAGGCGCTCGTCTTCACCGAATCGCGCCGAACTCAGGCCTTCCTCAAGGGCTTCCTCGAAGCCAGCGGCCATGCTGGTCAGGTGGTCGTGTTCAACGGCACCAACACGGGGCCGGAGGCTCGCGCCATCCATGAGAGGTGGGCGGAGAGAAACGCCGAGACGGGCCGTGCCACGGGTCTCCGGTCGGTCGACACGCGCACCGCGCTCCTCGACCACTTCCGTGACGAAGGCAGCATCATGATTGCCACCGAGGCCGGAGCCGAGGGCGTGAACCTACAGTTCTGCTCCCTGGTCATCAACTACGACCTTCCGTGGAACCCCCAGCGGATCGAGCAGCGGATCGGGCGTTGCCACCGGTACGGGCAGAAGCATGACGTGGTCGTGGTCAACTTCCTGAATGAGCGCAACGAGGCCGACCGGCGGGTGCTGGAGTTGTTGGAGGAGAAGTTCCGTCTCTTCACCGGGCTCTTCGGAGCTTCTGACGAGGTCCTGGGCACCATCGAGTCCGGCGTCGACTTCGAGAAGCGCATCCTCGCCATCTACCAGGAGTGCCGCACACCCGAGGAGATCGAGGCCGCCTTCCTGGCTCTCCGCACCGAGTTGGACGAGCGCATCTCTGCCCGGATGAGAGAGACCCGTCAGCTCCTCCTGGAGTACTTCGACGAGGACGTACACGCCCGCTTGCGGCTGTAACTGGAGGACGCCCGCCAGCAGCTGGACCGGTTGGGGCGGATGTTCTGGGCGCTCACCCGCTACATGCTGGCGGGGTGCGCGGACTTCCGCGACACCGACCTCAGCTTCGTCTTGCACAGCCCGCCGCTGCCCGATGTCCGCGCCGGTCGGTACCGCCTCATCTCAAAGGAGCGGCAGAACGTCGCCGGCGAGTTCCTGTACCGCCTGTCACACCCTCTTGGCGAGCACGTGATCGAGACGGGCAAGCGGCTCGACACGCCGGTGGCCTGCGTCACGTTCGATGTGTCGAGTCACCCTACACGCCTCGCCGCGGTCGAGGAACTTCGGGGGAAGGCTGGATGGCTCACCCTCCAGCACCTCACGATCCACTCCTTCGAGGAAGAGGAGCATCTGCTGTTCTCAGCCGTGGACAGCGACGGCCATCCCGTAGACCAGGAGACCTGTGAGCGGCTGTTCCGTTGTGACGGGCGGGCAGGCCCGGCTCCAGCCTCGGCTGACGACCTACGTGGTCTGCTGGACCGGAACGCCGAGAAGCACCGGCGGGCCGCCCTGAACCGGTCGATGGAGGCAAACAGCCGCTTCTTCCGTGAGGAGCGCGAGCGGCTGGAACGCTGGGCGGAGGACATGGTCCTGGCTGCCGAGAAGGAACTGGCCGACACCAAGGCCCAGATCAGAGACCTTCAACGCCAGGCCCGGCAGGTGGAGACGACCCAGGACGAACTGGGGATACAGACGAAGATCAGGGACCTGCAGAAGAAGCAGCGGCGCCAACGGCAGCGCATCTTCGACGTGGAAGACGAGATCATCGAGAAGCGCGACCAGCTCATTGCCGGCCTGGAACGAAGGATGCAGCAGCGCAGCGAGGCCGAGACGCTCTTCACCATCGCGTGGGCCGTGGTCTGACGCCGAGGCGCGGAGGGGACGCACCATGACGAACTACGAGAAGCTCCGGGGGCTGCTGGCCGAGCTGTTCCAGTTCGACCAGGCGGACCTGGACTTCGGCATCTACCGGATCATGAACCAGAAGCGGGACGAGATCAGCCGCTTCCTGGATCAGGACCTGCTGCCCCAGGTCAGGCAGGCCCTGGCGGAGTACCAGGCGTCCGCCTCGCAGGCCGGACAGGTCGAGCTGCACGAGGCCATCAAGCAGGCGCAGGAACTCGGCGTCGATCCCGACTCCAGCCCCAAGGTTCAGGAGCTGAAGGCCAAAGTCGGCGCGGCACAGGACCTCGCTCAGCTGGAGGATGAAGTCTTCTCCGACCTCTTCGGCTTCTTCCGCCGGTACTACAGCGAGGGGGACTTCATCAGCCTCCGCCGGTATGAGGAGGGCGTCTACGCGATCCCCTACGAGGCTGAGGAGGTCAAGCTCCACTGGGCCAACCACGACCAGTACTACGTGAAGTCCTCGGAGAGCTTCCGCAACTACACCTTCCGCCTGCCCGACGGTCGCCAGGTCCACTTCCGCATTGTCGAGGCGGCGTCGGCGCGCGACAACACGAAGCCGGCCGACAGCAAGGACCGTCGGTTCACGCTCTGGGACGAGGAGACAGGGGGCCAGGCGGAGGAGGACCCGGACGGCACGGACGCCGACATCCTGTTCGGCCTCGGAGACGAGGAGGAGCAGGAGGACGAGGCTGACCGAGCTGTGCCCCCCTCATTCCATGGCCCCGCCGTCGAGGAAGTGGACGGCGACCTGGTCGTGCGGTTCGTCTATCTGCCTGATCCGCAGAAGCGCAAGCAAGCGGCCATCAATGAAGCGACGGCGGAGGCGGTCCTGACGGCTCCAGCGGCCAAAGCCTGGGTCAACGGTCTGCGGACGGGTCAGCCCACCGAGAAGAACCCGAACCGCACGCTGCTGGACAGGCATCTGAGCCAGTACACGGCGCGGAACACCTTCGACTACTTCATCCACAAGGACCTCGGCGGGTTCCTGCGGCGGGAACTGGACTTCTACATCAAGAACGAGGTCGTCCACCTCGACGACATAGAGAGCGAGACCGCGCCCCGGGTCGAGCAGTACCTCGGCAAGGTGCGGCGCTGGCAGGAGATCGCGAGCGCGCTGCTGCGCAAGTACTGCGACCGCTACTACAAGCGGGAGAAGGCGGCGCGGGAAGCCGAGCACCTCGAAGCGCGCGAGCTGACGCCGGATGACCCCAACTTCGTCGAGCAGTACCGGGTGCTCATCGACAAGTCGCTGGAGGAGGTCGCGCAGAAGCTCCGGGACCTGAAGGACGCCATCGAGGCGGGCGAGCTGAAGGAGGTCTCCTGGGGCCACCTGCACGCCCTCGTCTTCGACCGTCACCTCTACCACCCGCTGCTCTACATTCGGTACGACGGCGTCGAGGTCTCGCCGGTATCGCTCAATGACGGCGAGCGGGACTTCGTCCTGCACCTCAGGGACTACTACCGAGGACACGCGGAGTTCTTCGCCGACAAGGAGCTGTACGTGCTGCGCAATCAGAGCCGGGGCCGGGGCATCGGCTTCTTCGAGGCCGGCAACTTCCACCCCGACTTCGTCCTGTGGCTGCTGACAGGCGAGCGCCAGTTCGTGACCTTCGTCGATCCCAAGGGACTTCGCAACGTTCAGGGGCTCGACGACCCCAAGATCCGATTCTGCGAGACCGTGAAGGGCATCGAGGAGCGCATCGGCGATCCAGGCCTGACGCTCAACTCCTGCATCGTCGCAACCACCGCCCCCGAGAACGTGCCCTTCTGGGGCCAGGGGCTCAACAAGGTGAGCCTGGCGCAGCGCAACGTCGTCTTCCAGGACGACGCCGCGTATGTGGAGAAGTTGCTTCGGGTAGGGCTGTCGCCGTAGGGCCACGGAGCAGCCGAGGAGGAAGCCCAGGATGGCGAGATCGTCCCCTGGCAGCAAGGCTCTGGCGAAGGGCAAGACGGTCACCCTTGTTCCCCTCGAAGTGACCACCGCCTCGATCGTCCCAGACGCCGACATCGAGAGGTCAGTGCGACCCGCTGACCTCGCTCTGGGGGCGTCCGCCCTCAGCCAGCTCGGACTGCTCTGGCCGGGTATCTCCCGTGCTGTCACCTCAGGCCGTGAACTCTACCAAGTGACCTTGTCGCCGGCCCTGCAAGCGGGGGTGGATGCCGGTCGATACGCCCAGGATGCGGGGTCGGCCCTTGTGCGAAGCCAGACCACCGGGAGGATTGTCGGCCATGGTGCACTGAAGGCCGCTGGCGATGGCGGTGTCCTGCTGGCCAACCTGTCTCTGACTGTCGCGACCGCGACCATTCAGCTCCAGCTATGGGGCATCGCCCGCCGCCTGGACGCGTTGCGCGACAAGATAGACCAGATCGCCGCCGAGCTGGAGATCGGGCGCAAGGCGAGGGTGTTCGGCAGCATCAACGCCGTCAGGTCTGCCCTAGACTGCGGCGACCTCGACCAGTGTCGTCGCGAGCTCACCAGCGCACTCCCGCATCTCGAGGAGGCATGTGAGGAGTCCATTCGGTTTGAGGAGATGGCGTGGGGCAAGCGGCTGCCGTCGCTCGCCCGACGCCGGACACCCGCTCGTGGGCGATCCACACTGAACCCACTCCGCATCGCGGGTTCGGCGGTCAGGGTCGGCACAACCGCAGTTGAAGCAAGGACGAAGAAGCCGAAGGTAGTGGGATGGGTCGAGCGCTATCTGGCCGGCGCTCAGTGCCGATGGCTCTCGCAACTCACGCTGTACGCCACCCGAGCGGCCCTGGAACAGCCCGGCAACGCCGCCCGGGAACGGGCTCGACTGGTCGACTTCGCGACATCTCGGGCCCCCGAGGCTCTCTCGCGAGTCGCCAGGGCCTTCGGCCTGGCGGAGCCGGCGGGGATGGGTACCCCCGAGTGGTTGCGGGAGTCGTCAGTCCTCCTCGGCGGGGACGAGCAGCTGCGGCGACTGCTGCAGGAGACGGCCGCCCTCGCCCAGTCAACCGATGCCGCCATGCAGCAGCTGCAGGCACCCAAGGTCAGGTACGCGGTGAGGGTCGTGCCGATGGGATGGGCGATGTGCCGGGGACGTTAGGGCCCAAGGCCGAACCCGCGTAGAAGCCAACCCAGGGAGGAGCAGACGATGCGAGCCGGTCTCGTCGACAACGCAGTCGCCACCATGGCGGACGAGCTCGAGCTCTCCCTGGCGGAGTTCAGCAGAGCCGCGATCGGTGTTGCCTTCGTCTCGCGAGCCGGGCTGGACGAGATCGAGGCGTCGCTCGTGGAGTTCATGGAGCGTGGAGGGAGGGCGCGGGTCCTGACCGGAGTCTACCTGTCCTTCACCGAGCCCTCAGCTCTGGAGGCGTTGTGCTCCATCGCGGAACGGTACGCTGACGACGTCTTCGCCTGTCGGGTGATGCCGGCTTCCGTGCCGTACCACAAGAAGATGTACCTCTTTCACGCAGAAGCTGGGCACCCTTGGCGCGCATACATTGGGTCAGCGAACCTGACGAGGTCGCTGCTCGCTGGGAGCAGCGAGGCAACGGTGCGTCTCGACCACGCGAGGTCGCTGCCCATCTTCAGGGAAGTGCTGAACTCGTTCGACGAGGACTTCGCTAGTGCTCTGCCCCTCCGCCGTGAGTTGGTCACCACGTACCGGGAAGCCTACGAGGGTCGGAGGGACGAACGCGGAGCCATCGAGACCCCTCCGGACATCGGTCCTGAACCGCCTCTACCGCGGTTGCGGTCGGAGAGAGTCATAACGTACTTCGTCGAGGGAGAGGTGTCCCAAGCGACGGTGGACGCCGTAGAGCGGCATACGGATTGGTCTGAGAAGGGCTTCGAGATCGCGGCTGGGTTGACAGAGAAAGAACACGCCCAAGTCACGGCCGGCGACCTGCTGGTATTGGAGGACCGATGCCTGGTCTCCCAGCCAGTGACCCTTAACATCATCATGAGCAAACGCATTCTGCCGTCTGCGCCCGACGGCCCGTACCTGGTCGCCTTCCGACGCTCACCGGACACGCGGCCTCGGCGCAGCGGGACGAAGCTCGTGCAGGCCCTGCGCGAGACCGGCCTCATGGGCAGGCGGGAGACCAACATCGGGCGGTGGCGGGCCGTGGAGTCGGCGACCATCTCTGAGAAGATCAAGGCGGTCTTCGCGGCCACCTAGGCATGGGTTACCCGGGAAGGGCCAACCGCCGTTCCCGCTCCAGCCTCGCTGTTTGCGTGTCACCCCGCAGAATGGCGGGATAGCCGAGCCAACCCCAACCGTAGCGGGCCACCAACCGCCTCCCCACTTCCGCGCAGGGGTTGACCCCACTTGGTGGCCCGCACCTCGATCCATACTCCTCTGCCGTTGGGGAATGCCGCGCGAAGCGCGCTCCGTGCACACGATCCGCGAGTGGAGGGTGGCGTTGCCGCCGACTGCCCCCGCCCCCAGCTCCGCGCCAACCCGCGCCAACGTGTGTGGGGAGCGCTCTCGCAAGCACAGCGGGCCCTCTGAGCGCCCGGGAACGCACTCCCGCACCCAAGGTAGGGGTTGGCCTCACTTCTGTGGCCGGGGGCGGTTGTAGAGCGCCAGGGGGCGCTCCTGCAGGGAGCTGGTGTACTCAGTCGGGTGGGGGGCGAGCAGGCTCCTGCAGTTCCCCCAGCGAAGTGCCGCCTCCAGTGGCCGACAGCCCGGCCACCAACCCGGGCACCCGATTGGGATCGGGGAACCCCAACTCGCGGGTCAGCGATGGGGGGCAGACAGATGGCCGGACAAGGTGGCGCAACTGCCGAACGTAGGGGCTTCCTGGCGCGGGCGCTCACGGCACTGGGCGTCTGGCTGGTCGGTGCGCGGGCATTGGCGCAGGAGGCTGTGCAGGGCAGATGGTCG
>Ga0194126_10008270_pt1 | contig 14197 bp, 15 predicted proteins | sample TA2KigC150mmetaG_FD_148641 | JGI IMG/M metagenome (GOLD analysis project Ga0194126, IMG submission 148641) | Freshwater microbial communities from Lake Tanganyika, Tanzania - TA2015035 Kigoma Deep Cast 150m | ecosystem: Environmental > Aquatic > Freshwater > Lake | place: Tanzania: Lake... | reverse complement strand
GGATCGAGGCTGGCGTCACCTACGCCAACCGTCCGCAAGGGGCAACTACCGGCGCCTGGCCCGGTTACCAGCCCTTCGGCGGGTGGAAAGCCTCCGGTTCGAGCGGCAAGAATGCCGGGGGGCGATACTACCTGCCGCTCTATATGCATGAACAAGTCCGGTCGATTGTGCGGTAATACTTCCCATATGTGCGAGGGAAGCGCCAACCGGGCGGCAATCCTTCTGCCGCCCGGGTTTTCAACTATCCACCGCCGACTACCGCCAAAAGCCGGATGGCATCCCCCTCCTTGATAATGTAGTCCTTGGTCTGCATCTCGCCGTTAGCCGAGACCATCGCCACCAGGTCAGGATTGATACCCAGCGACAGGGCGGTATCGCGCACGCTGCGTCCAACCTCTACACTGAACTCATCCCTCCCCCCGAGGAGCTGTTTGAGAGAAGCGCCCAGGCGCAGAGTTGCAGGCATATCAGCCAACGAACGCTCTCAGGCCGAGGCTGTCGATCGTCTCGGGTTTTGGCAGACCGTCCGAGGTCCAGCCACGCTGCTCATAGTACATGTCGAGCAGTTTCTGGACATCCTCGAACTTTGTGATCTGACCTTTGGTCGCGCCGGAAGTGGGAGGTTCCTCGTAGAAACGCGGGGAGGGCAGGTCCCATTCCCGGCCAAAGCCTTCGATCTCGCGCACCCAGTACATGCGGGTGAGGTTCCAGATCCTCTCCCCGACCTTGTCCAGGTCCTCCCAGGTGCGTTTGACGCCAGTGATGGCCTCCAGGGCTGGCATATAAAGGTTGCGGTCGATGCCGAGTTCCACCCATTGCAGGCGGCAACCGCCGAGTACATCGAACATCGGGCGGAAATTTTGCAGCCAGATGACGCGCGCCACCTTTTCCGGGACCACCTTCTCGCGCCCGACCTGCAGGTCGTAGGTGATGGCCCAGGAGCGGTTGTGATGGGCTCCAACATCGCAGGTCATGTAAGCCAGCAGCATGGCAGTCGCGTTGTGGGTGGCATAAGCCGATTGCTCCATGCCCTTGACCTGGATGGCGAATCTCTCGCTGCCCCGCCCGACCTTCTGCGAGGCGCGTTTGACGCCTTCGGCCAGTAATGCGCCGAGACCCTCGCGCCGGGCGATCAACTCGATCAATTTGAAGGTGGCTTCCACATTCCCGAATTTCAATTCCAACCCGCCAGTATCCTTCCCGGTCAAAAGGCCTTTTTCGTAACACTCCATCGCCCAGGCGATGGCATTCCCGGCGCTGATGGTATCTATGCCGAGGTCGTCGGCCAGCAGGTTGGCCTGCGCCACAGCCTCGATATCGTCGATGCCCAGGTTCGAACCCATCAAGCCGATGGTCTCGTATTCCGGGCCTTCCACGTACGTGTTGTACTTCCGGACATGGCTGTATTTCCCGCATGGGCAGGGACAACCGAAACAACCCTTGTCGGTGATGACGATCTTCTCGCGCATCGTTTGCCCATAGATACCTTTGGCTTTATCGAAGGAGCCGGCGCTGAAGTTGCGGGTCGGCAGCGCCCCGACTTCGTCGCACCAGGAGGTGACGATGGTCGTGCCATAACGCGTCCATTCTTTCAAGCCTTCCGCCTCCTTGCAGGCTTTGAAGATGGCTTTGCCAGCGGCGCGGTAGGCGTCCACGTCAGCGACCGGCACGGACTTGGTGCCGTGGACGACGATCGCCTTGACCTTCTTGTTGCCCATCACCGTACCAACCCCACCGCGTCCCGCCTGGCGGCCGAAATCGTGGTTGATGCAGGCATACGAAACGCCGTTCTCACCGCCCGGCCCGATGACCGCCACCTGGAACTCCTCCCCCAGTTTTTCCTTGAAATGCTTTTCGACTTCGAATGTCCCTTTGCCCCACAAGCCGGCGGCGTCCCGCAGTTCAACTTTATCATCGTCGATGAATAGATAGACCGGTTTGGGACTGATCCCTTCCAGGATGATGCTGTCCAGCCCGGCGTAGCGCAACTCAGCCGTAAAATGACCCCCCATCGAAGCCGAGGCGTAACCGCCGGTCAATGGGGATTTGGTCGTCCAGTCGCATTTCCCACCGCCGGGGATCAACATCCCAGAGATCGGCCCGCTGGAGATGATCAGTTTGTTCTGGGGTCCCAGGGGATCAGCGTGACGGGGAACTTCCCTGAGCAGGTAATAGATACCGAAACCACGCCCACCGATGAAATCACGCGCCACCTGTGGTGGGGTGGATTCCTTGCTGGTCATCCCATTCGTCAGGTCGACGCGTAAGATATGTCCACCGTATCCGTTCATCATGGCCTCCTAGACAACCGCCGGTTCTTTTTCGGCAACCCATAAGGCGCTGGTGCCGCAGACTTCCACACAATCGCCGCACAGGTCACACTTCCAGGCGGCATTCGCCAGTTCAGCCCTCACGAACATCACGCCTTCCGGACAGACCGGGACACAGGCTTCACACAACGTACAATCATCGAAGACAACGTAATACGCCCCCCGCTCATCCTGCTGGATCGCCTCTGTCGGGCAGACTGCCGCACAATCGCCACACTGGGTGCATACCTTGACTTCATATACACCCGGCGCCGGGAAATGGGGCTCGATGACCAGCGCTGCCTTCTTTGGGTTGTTCTCTCCGAACAAGTTCAAAGAACACGCCACCCGGCAGGCATTGCACCCAGAACACTTCGCATGATCCGCGTATAGCCGCATGGAATTCTCCTTTCACGTGATGTTACTGGACATCCATAGTATACCCGGACACTCCATGTTGAATAGAGACATATTTCCTTGTTTCGCTTGCAAGCCTTCCTGTTTTATCGAGTGTAATGCCCGGGATTCCACAACCAACGGCGGGTTGATTTATAATGGGGGCGTGGAAAACCGGCTGATCGATCGCATTGGGATGTTCTTCTACATCGTAGGGGGTGGGGCATTGCTCATTTTTTTCGTCTCATTCGCTGCCGGTTCGACTGAAGCATTGCTGTTCCTATTCGGTATCGGCATGATCCTATTTGGACGCACCCTGCGCCGCAAAGAAGGCCCTCCGCCACCTAGCGCCCGGTTCGGCGCGATGAGATCCATCCAGAGCAAGAGGGATAAACGCCGCCAGGAAAAAGAAGAGCGGGAAAAAGCCAAGAAAAGGCAATCACTTTCCTGAAACCCTATTCTGAATCAACTTTGTGAAAGTAAAGGGAATTTCATGAGCAAACTGACCACACTCACCGAAGCCATCGCTGGGAACGTCCACGACGGGGATGTCATATACGCCGCCGGTTTTACCCACCTGATTCCCTTCGCCGCTGGACATGAGATCGTGCGCCAGCGGAAGCGCGACCTGACCCTCGCCCGGGCCACGCCCGACCTGGTGTACGACATGATGGTCGCAGCCGGCTGTGCCAGGAAAGTAATCTTCTCCTACATGGGGAATCCCGGCGTCGGCTCCCTGCGGATCGTACGCTCTGAAATCGAGGCAGGCCGGCTGGATTGGGAGGAGTACTCCCATTTCGGCATGATCTCCCGCCTCCAGGCCGGCGCCACCGGGTTGCCCTTCATGCCAATGAACCAGACCGGAGCGACTGACCTAGAACGCGCCAACCCGCTCATAAAACGTCTCACCGATCCGTATACCGGTCGCGAGGTGGTTGTCGTCCCGCCGCTCAACCCGGATGTAGCCATCATACACGTCCAACGGGCGGACCCTGACGGGAACGCCCACCTGTGGGGGATCATCGGCGAGCAGAAGGAAGTGGCGTTCGCCGCCAGGCGCGTCATCCTGACCGCCGAAGAGATCGTTGACGAAACCGTCATCCGTTCCGACCCGAACCGGACGCTCATCCCCGGCGTAGTGGTGAGCGCTGTCTGCCATGTTCCCTACGCCGCCCATCCTTCCTACGCCCAGGGGTACTATGACCGCGACAACGCCTTCTACCTCCAATGGGACAAGATTAGCGAATCGGCCGAAACGGTGCGCGGCTGGCTCGATGAGTGGGTCTACGGTCTACCCGACCGCCAGGCATACTGGCAGAAACTGGGCGCCGCAGTCCACAAGACCCTGTCCGTCAAACCGCGCCTGAGCAGCCCCATCAATTACGGGCAGTACTGATGATCCCGTATCATGAGTATGGCGCCCGAGGGGCAGGATTGCTCTTCGCCCATGCCAATGGCTATCCGCCGGGATGCTACCTGCCCCTCGTAGAAAGCCTGGCCGCCCGTTATCGCCTGCTGTCGATCGAACAGCGCCCCCTCTGGCCGGGAAGTCGACCCGAAGACCTGGAGGATTGGCATCCGCTCTCGCGCGACCTGTTGGAGTTCCTGGCCGAACAGCGTATGCCGCCTGTCATCGCTGTTGGGCATTCCCTGGGTGGGATTGTCTGCCTGCGAGCCGCCCTCCAGCAGCCGGGACGATTTCGCGCCCTGGCGCTGCTCGATCCGGTACTTTTCCTGCCCCGCATCGTCCGGACCTGGAACCTGGTGCGCACCCTGGGGCTGGCTCCCCGCCTCCACCCCCTTGTCCGAGGCGCGCAACGGCGGCGGCGGACCTTCGAGAGCCGGGAACGCCTGTTCGACCTGTACCGCCGAAAGTCTGTTTTCCGTTACTTCTCCGATGACCACCTTCGCGCCCTGGTGGAAGGATTGACCAGGCCGGTCGACGGCAAATTCGATCTGGCCTACAACCCGGAATGGGAAAGCCGCATCTACCTGACCGGTATCTGGCGCGATATGGATCTTTGGTCCAATTTGAAATCCCTCCAAGTCCCTCTGCTCATCATCCGCGGGGCCGAGACGGACACCTTCCACGCCGGCGCTGCCAGACTCGTCCAACGCCGGCTGCCCAATGCGCGCATCCTTACGCTGGACCATTCCACCCATCTCGTCCCGCTGGAAAAACCGGCATTGACCGCCGAAGCCATTTTTGATTTCCTGGAGGAGACACTGTGACCAACGCGACCTATTCGTCTGCCGAGTTGATGATCGTCAATGCCGCCCGTTTGCTAAGGGACGGCGATGTGGTCTTCGTGGGTGTCGGCCAACCCAACCTGGCTTGCAACCTGGCCAAACGCACCCACGCCCCCAACCTGGTGATGATCTACGAGGCAGGTGTGATCGGAGCCCAACCGGCGCGCCTGCCGCTTTCCATCGGCGACCCGACCCTTGTCTCCGGGGCGCTTTCTGTTTGCAGCATGTACGACATCTTCGCTTTCTACCTCCAGCGCGGCAATGTGGATGTTGGATTCATGGGCGGGGCGCAGATCGACCGCTACGGGAACATCAACGCCACCGTCATCGGCAGCGACTATGCCCATCCGAAAGTGCGCCTGCCCGGTTCCGGCGGGTCGCAGGAGATCGCCGCCTGGGCCAACCGCTGCTACTTGATGACTCCCCACCAAAAACGCCGGTTTCCGGAGCGTTGTGATTTCCGCACCTCGGTCGGCGCGTTGGACGGGCGGGGCGAACGACAGGAGATCGGTTTGCGCGGGGGAGGGATGCTGGCCGTGGTTACCGACCTCGGGATCCTCGAACCGGACGAGGATGGTGAACTGACGCTGGCTGCCCTGCATCCAGGTCACACAGAAGCAGAAGCCAGGGAGAACACAGGCTGGGCGCTGAAATCAGCGGCACATGTCCGATTCACCGAACCGGTGACCGAAAAGGAACTGGATATCCTGCGCAATGAACTGGACCCGTCCGGCATCCACCTGAAAGGTGGCGCATAGGATGTACGGATTATCCTGGAAAACTTGAACCGGAACCTGAAAACGGTTAAAATTCCCCCATGCTCCCCTCCTACCGCCAGGCGCCTGCCAACCAATTCATTGGGTCGTATGCGTACTTGGATTCCCAGAGGACCCTGCTCAGTATAGACCAGCAAACAGGATTGATCGAAGCCCAGGTGGACCAGGACCAGAAGATCGTCATCCTGCTGGCGAGCGGTTTGACTGCCGGTGTCTACCGCATTACGGGCGAGGATGTGTCGAGCATGATCAACGCTGAAGTTCCTGAAACCATGGGCGGGCGGGATGTTCCAATCCGAAGCCTGTCCATGCCCGACCAGGCTGGACGGATGCTCTGGCTGGCATTCGAGTCGAAAGCCGCCAGCCACTACCAGATCCGGGACAAGACCGAGTGGGGTGGCTGGTTGAGACATGTGGGGGAGGAAAAACTCAGTGGTCTCGTCCAAGTAGTCGCCGATGATTGGGATGGTTTCATTCACATGCGGCAGGGAGAGATCAATTCACTGGAAACCATCGCCTGCATCGACGGCAACTTCCAGCAACGGCTACCGCCTGTTGAACCGGGAACACCCTGGTCATTGACCGTCTTCACAATCGCCCCGGGTTCACAAGCATATCAGTGCTACCTGCTCCGCTCAGGCGCCACCTATTGGGCAAATTCCTTCTTCAGTCGCTACCAGGAACTCGTTGGTCAGCGGTTGCTGGATCTCCTCAACCGCGAATTGAATACCCTCATCCAACCCTGGCAATGGAAAATCCAACTGGCAGGCACAACCCTGCTCGACCGGCACTTCTTCCACCAGAGCGGCATGGCTGCCCAAGCCTACCGGGCTCTTCTCATGGAAGTCGGCGAACAGACCAATGCCATGATCGGCTCGGCTTTGACCCACCGCTTGCTGAGCGAGACATATGCCAGTCTGGTTCCCGATGAACAACTTGCCCTCCAGTCGCACGCCCTGGTACCGACCGCGTTCGTCCAATAACCAATGATGGGACAACCTGCCCGAATGAAATCCTCCTTGAAACCAGTAACGACGCTCTGGTTGACGACCGGGGCATCCACCCTGCTCTTGGTAGTATATGCCTGGATATATTGGTTCGAGCCACTGACCGAAACCGCCTCTGAGTATATAAACGATAAGGTCCTGGACGTACTGACCCTGGCGGCGGCCCTGGCTGCTGCCTGCCTGGGAATCCTCTACACCAGCCAGTTCAAAGCAGGCGAACCACCCCGCCGCGTCTGGCTGGCTTTCCTTGTCGGCTGGTGGTGCTGGGTCGGCGGTGAGATCGCAGGATTGGTCTATGATTATTTCTATTGGTATGTCGACTATCCGGAATTCACAGTCATCGATATATTCTGGCTCCTGGGATATGCCGCGTTCAGTCTCTCCCTGTTCCTCCAGTTCCGCCTGATCTACAGCCGGTGGAAAAAGAATGGCCTGCTGTTCTTTGCAGCCATCCTGGCAGTCTCATTACTGACCGGCCTGGCCCTAACCGAATTGGCTCTCGCTACAGGACTCGGTGAAGGGTACTCCTGGTTCTCCCTCTATGTCGCCGTACTTTACCCGGTCTTCGATGTAACCGAGGGATTGGCTGCCCTCTGGCTGGCTTTCCTGTTCGGGCGCGGGCTCTGGAGCAGGCCATGGTGGGGATTGATTGCATTCGCCATTGCAGATGGCATCGCGATCTATTTCTGGATTGGCGGTTATCATGGCCTTTCCGATGGCGCCGTGAATGGGCTGTACCTGTTTTCCGATATCCTCTATAACGCAGGGTACCTGGTCGTAGCGTTGGCATTCCTGATGAATTTCCTTATCCTTCGCTTTGGTCGTTTTAACGCTTCGCACAGGACCGAAGAATTGCCCACATCTGTCCGGGAGTAAGCGCCAGTGGACACGATCCTGCCTGAAGGTCCCCCCGAAACTCCTCCAGCAGGCAAGTCCCGCTCCCTACTAAAGCACATCATCATCTCCAACACAGAACCGCGCCTGCGAGCCGGATGGCGCTTGTTGGTGCACGCCATTGTTCATAACCTACTCCTGCTCGTGATCACCCTCCCGGCAATCCTGCCGGCGCTCCTGCTCGGTATTGCTCCAGATAATATCTATCTTTCCCAAATCATCTCCCTCCTTGCTACGACGAGTTCCGTATGTCTTGCGCGCCGCTACCTGGACCGGCGCCCGATTGCCAGCCTGGGCATGGATCTTTCCTCCAGGACTATCACCGACCTGATCGGTGGTTTTTTTATCGCCGGGTTTTCGATGGGGATCATATTCCTGATCGAAATCTCGGCAGGATGGATCGATATCGAATTCCTGGCCTGGGAACAGGAAACCATTCCTGCCGTTTATCGCAACATGCAGGGTGCGTCGAATCTCATCCCCCTTCTGCATGGCTTGGCCTCGACGTTCTCCTGGCTGTTCCTATTCACCCTGGTTGGGTGGAATGAAGAATTGCTCTTCCGCGGTTACCGTTTACAAGCGCTCTCGGATGGCTTAACCCCATTCTGGGGGGTTCTCCTATCTTCGGTGTGGTTTTGTGCAGCGCACTGGCTGAATCCGCATGCCTCGTGGTCATCCAGCCTCGGGATCCTGCTGGCCGGATTGTTCCTGGCGTTTTCCTTCTACCGCTCCGGACAACTCTGGCTGCCGGTCGGACTGCACATCGGTTGGAATTTCTTCCAGGGAGTTGTTTTTGGTTTCCCGGTCAGCGGGTTGACGACGTTCAGGTTGATCCATACCAACCTGACAGGACCGGTACTGTGGACCGGCGGCGATTTCGGTCCGGAGGCAGGCCTGGCGCTCCTGCCGGCCGTCGCGACCGGCAGCGCGCTGGTCTACCTCATTACCCGCCACCGGCAGACCAGGAGACGGGATTCGGGATGAATTTCGATCTGCTCTTATTCGACCTCGGCAATACATTGATCCATTCCCCGGCATCATGGCCTCCGGTCTTCACGCGCGCCAACCGGGCAATGTTGGACTCACTGCATCGCGATGGAGTATCGATCCCAGCCGAGGCGTTTCTCACGCAGATCCAGGAACACCTAGACCGGTATTACGCAGAACGCGAAGTCGACCACCTCGAACGCACCTGGCTGGCATCCCTGAAGGATTTCCTGAAAGTTCGGGGCTTTGGCGGAGTATCCCAGGAGGTCCTGCGACGGGCCCTGGATGCGATGTTCTCTATAACACAGACCAATTGGGTCGCAGAAACCGATTCTATCCCGACCCTGTCCATCCTCAAGAATGCCGGATACAGGTTGGGGATGGTCTCCAATGCATCCGATGACCGGAATGTAATGCAGTTGGTGGAACGCGATGGGTTCCTGCCTTATTTCGACTTCATCGTCACATCGGCCGCCTGCGGAATGCGCAAGCCGCGTCCGGAGATCTTCCGCCTGGCGCTGGACCACGCCTATGTCCCGGCGGAACGGGTGGCTATGATCGGCGACACGAAAAAGGCGGATATCGAAGGAGCCAACCGGCTCGGGATTTTCAGCATCTGGATCAGGCGACGGGCTGTCCAACTCGATCCTGCGATCGTCCCCGGGGCAGTCGTGGAGACCCTCTCCGAGATCCCTTCTTTACTTGCCGGGATGGCAGATAAATGACCGGCCTGGGTGGGACTTGCAAACCAATTCGATTATCCATATACTAGAACTGCGTTCATTCAGACGCGGCACAGGAGGCGAGTATGTACCTGCAGGAGATACTGGAAGTCGCTGTCGGCCTGGTATTCATGTGGATGATCATCAGCTTGGCTGTGATGCAGTTTCAGGAATGGTTGACGCTGATCTTCAAGACCCGCTCCACCAACCTGAAGAGCACCATCCGGAAGATGCTGGCCGATCCGGCCTGGGCGGAAGCGCTTTACAACCATCCAATTATCAAGAGTCTCTCCAGGCAACCCGGAGGCTGGGATCGATTCTGGATGGGGTTTGGCAACTTCTTCCGGCAGTTATTCGGCTCGACGAAGAAGACTGACCACTCACCTTCCTACATCCCGGCCAATGATTTTGCCCTCGCCCTTTTCGACATGGTGGTCGAAGCCGGGACCGATGCCTCCCCAGTGCGTAAAGCCCTGGCCGACCTGGAGACTGTCCTCGACGAGAGCGTCACCGGAACAGCCACATGGAAGGAGATGGTGGAAGTCATCCTCGATGATGGAAGGATCCTGATCGATGCCATCGCCAACTCCGGCATGGGGCAGGAAGCGATCGATGCCCTCAAGAACCGCATCACGACCGAAGTGATCGTAAAATTCCCGGCTCCCGTCCAGGAGGCGATCAAAGGGCAGGCCCTGCCACTCATCGAGGCCTATTTCCGCGATCTTATCCGGGAACAGAAGGAACAGGAAGCCAACAAACCTGCCAGCGGGGAGAAAGTTGCCCACCTAAACCGGCTGCGCCTCGGCCTGGTCGCCTTGAAGCAGACCAATCCGAAACTATACCAATCCCTGCGAGCGCTGCTCTCAGGCGCAGAGGAGTATGTCTCGGAGAAGGAACAGGCGCTGGCGGTTGTACGGAAGAACGCTGAAAAGTGGTTTGACGATACCATGGATCGTCTCTCCGGTTGGTATAAAAGAACCTCCCAGGTTTGGTCGGTGATCATCGGCCTGGTCCTGGCCGTCTTCCTGAATGTAGATACGATCAATGCCGCCACAACCCTCTGGCGCGAACCGACCCTGCGGCAGGCCATCGTCCAACAGGGTGTCGCCTATGTGGAAACCAACCCCGCGCCTGAGCCGGAGGGTTCAGCGGGGGAAACCGCCCTTCCTGCCGCAGGCGACACGACTGCACCGGACGCCACCCGGGGCGAGGATGTCCAACCGCCAGCGCAGACGGTAGCTGAACTCCAGGAGTCGCTTGAAGGTCTCAAAATCCCATTTGGATGGGATCTGGTGACTTACCCATACCTGACCATTACACGCGATGATAATACTGTCGTGAGCGGGTACGACCTGGACCTGGATCAGACAATCGACCAGGACGACCTCTCTGTCGATCAATCCCTCCCATGCCGTGATGTTTTCGCCGGCCGTTATTCGCTGATGATCATCAAGTCCAAATCGGGTTGTTCCGTGATCACCAACCTGCCTGTTGATGCAAGTTCCTGGTTGTACAAGATTATCGGCATCCTGATCACTGCCCTGGCCGCCGCCCAGGGAGCGCCATTCTGGTTCGATATCCTGAAGAAACTGATCAATGTCCGTTTCTCGGGACCCAATCCGGCTGAAAAGAAATCCATATAAAACTCAGGCAATTTACAATTCGATTCAGCCCGGATGTCCTTTCCGGGCTGAATTCATGCCAGTACGATATAATCCATCCAATCTGCGACGATCGAGAGGAGTCATGTGTTCTTTCAAAGAGGCGAAATCCTCTCCCCGGACGAACGCCAGCGAGTCCACCTTCAAAGCCTGCGCATACTCGAGCAGGTAGGCGCCAGATTCCATAGCGGGAAAGCCCGTCGCTTACTTGCTGCCGGGGGAGCCGTCGTGAATGAGGAAACGCGGCTCGTCTGCATCCCGCCCGGGATGGTGGAGCAGGCGCTGGAGATCACGCCGCGTAGCATCGTTCTCGGGGCGCGCAACCCACATTACTCTTATGCCATGCCTTCCGGGCTTACCCGATATGGGATGGATGGTACAGCCGCGTTTGCGCTGGATTTCAACAGTGGTGAACGACGATATGGGACCCTCCGGGATATCGAAAACGGCTGCCGCATCTTCCAGCAACTCGAACTGGGCGTAATGGCATGGGCGCCGACGACCGCCTCCGATGCACCCGTCCAGTCACGCCCCTTGCATGAATTCCTGACCACTGCCCGTTCCTGCTCGAAACATGTCAATCACGAACTGCACACTGCCGACCAGGCTCCCTATCTGGCGGAAGGACTGGCTGCCATCCTGGGCAGTGAGGATGAATTCCGCACACGCAAGGCCTACTCGGTCATTTATTGCCCTGTGGCGCCGTTATCACATGACAGTGAAATGATGGATGCCTACCTGGACCTCGGCCAGTACGGGATGCCTGTTATGGTCATGCCGATGCCCGTCCCTGGTTCAACCGGGCCGGCGAGCCTGTTCGGAAATATCTGCCTGGCGAACGCCGAAGCCCTTTCCGCGATCGTATTATTCCAATTGGCTCACCCGGGCCGGGATCTTCTTTATAGCAGCGGGGTTGGGACATTGGATTTCAAAACCGGCGGTTTCCTGGGCGGTACGCCGGAGATGGCGCTCCAATCCGCCGCATTGACCGAAATGGGCAGGCACTATGCCCTGCCAACCACATCCGCCGGTTGCACCTCAGATGCCAGGGAGCCAGGCGCCCAGGCAGTGTTTGAAAAAGTGATTACCACCATCATGCCAGCCATGGCTGGCTCGGAGATCATCATCGGCCTGGGTGAAATAGAGAGCGACCAGTTACTCGTTCTCGAGCAGTACATCGTGGATCACGAGATCGCCCTCCAGGTGCAACGACTTCTGGAAGGAGTCGATACGGCAGGAGACAAGGAATTGTTCGATGATATCTCAGCCATAGGACCCGGCGGCCATTTCCTGTCCCGCCGCAGCACCCGCCATGCGCCCCGCAGTGGCGAGTTCCACCTGTCGCATCTCCTTGACCATCATTCCTATGAGGCATGGAAGGAACTAGGATCCCCATCAATGTATACCAACGCGCGGGAAAAGGTGACCGGGATCCTGGCAACCCCACCGGTGGATGCGCTGCCGGAGGCAATAGAACAAGAATTGGATTCCATCCTTCGAAAAGCAGACCAGGAGTTGAAAGAGTGAAAACAATACTAAGAGGCAGGACCAAGGAAATTAAGATCGACAGCCAGGGCGTGGTGGTGCTCATCGGCGAAAAGATCAATCCCACCGGGCGCAAGAAACTGGCAGCCGCCCTCCAGGAAGGCAACCTGGATTATGTTCGTGACCTGGCCGGGTCCCAACTTGCATCAGGGGCAGATATCCTGGATGTAAATGTAGGCGTGCCGGGACTGGACGATGTTGCCATGCTCCCACGGGTTGTACAAATGCTGGCTGAAGGTTTCGATGTCCCGCTCTGCCTGGATACGCCCAATCCGAGAGCGCTCGAATCCGCCATCAAGGTAGCGCCTGGAAAGGTTTTGGTGAACTCGGTCAACGGGGAAGAAAAGTCCCTTTCGACGATCCTGCCCATTGTCAAGGATTATGGGGCGGCCGTCATCGGGCTGGTGATGGATGATAGTGGCATCCCCGCAGACGCCGAAGCGCGAGTAGCGGTTGCCGGGAAGATCATCGAACGGGCCGCCCGGATTGGCATCCCGGTCGAGGATATCGTGATCGACCCGCTGGTTCTCACCGCCGGGGCGGACAGCAATGCCGCCCGCATCACCCTCCAGACGATCGAGATCGTGCGGCGCGAGTTTGGCGTTAATATCAACATCGGCGCCAGCAATGTCTCGTTCGGATTGCCGGAGCGAGACACGGTCAACCAGGCATTCCTGGCCCTGGCCATCCAGGCCGGGGCAACGTGCGCCATCACGGACCCGGTCAAGTACGCGCTGTTCATCCGCGCCACCGACATGCTGCTTGGACGTGACTCATTTGCCGGTCGGTATATCAAGTATTTCAAGAGCCATCCGAAGGCGGATGCCTGATATGGCTGGTCCGGGTGAGTTTGGCGCCACATGTCACATACAACCTTCCCCTGCTGTTGCCGGCAGGGGAAGGTTTTTCTTCCAGTAATATGGGGTTAATTATCGAGTGCACCCTGATCGATCCAATCGATAATCAGTTGGACCGTCTCTGCTGACAGCGCTTCCTTGCGCTTGGGCATTTCTCCGGTAGCAATCAATTCCACCAGGCGGCTATTGGCTCCGTCCCCGGCGATGACCACCGGTCCATTTTCCGAACCTGCGATCAAGTTGGCGTAGGAGTTCAGTTTCAATCCTTCCTCCGTTCGCGTCCCACCGTGGCAATTGATGCAGGAGGTTTTCAGGATCGGCAGGACATCCTTTGAAAAACTCACCTCCGCGCCGGCCGCTCCGGGTGTTTCGGAAGGCATTCCGGCAGTGAACCCGGCAGTCGGCGATGGTTCCGGGTTCGTAGTTGGCTGGTCCACCTCTCCCCCACCGGCCAGGGCTGTCGGTGGGATTCCAGTATCGGGAGCAGTGGGAGTGCAGGCGCCAAAGATGATGGCTGCCAGGGCAAGGCCCACGATCAACCACGTTTTTGGACTTTTGGTTGCAGGTAATGTCATGATCAATCCTTTCCGCGTAGAGTAATTCCAGCAATATACCAAATGGATATAAGATTATTATTAGTATTATTGTCCTAGTTTGTGGTCCTTGCATTCCTAATCCAACCTCCTCCGAGGTATTCCCCGCCTCCGATGTATAATCGCAGGCATGTCCGATCTATTCGATCATGCCATGCAACAACGGATGCGGGACGAAGCCCCGCTCGCTGCCCGGATGC
>Ga0194126_10008259_pt1 | contig 14210 bp, 13 predicted proteins | sample TA2KigC150mmetaG_FD_148641 | JGI IMG/M metagenome (GOLD analysis project Ga0194126, IMG submission 148641) | Freshwater microbial communities from Lake Tanganyika, Tanzania - TA2015035 Kigoma Deep Cast 150m | ecosystem: Environmental > Aquatic > Freshwater > Lake | place: Tanzania: Lake... | reverse complement strand
TCCCTGCTCCTGAGCGACGAAGGCCGCGTACTCTTCTCCGGCAAGTACACGCTGGACCGGGAGACGCGGCGCGGCATGGAGGCCCTGTTCACCCAGACCCCGCCCGATTATGTGAAGTACAACCAGCTCGTCAACCCCGACAGCGCCATGACCGGTTACGAGAAGGTGCTCGACCCCGACTCCCGGGCCAGCATCTCGCCCGCAGAGGGGGCGGGGGCCCTCGCCGCGTTCTTCCTGGTCTTCCTGTCCCTGGGGCTTTTGGTGTTCTCGAGGACGGAAATGATCTGAAACCCGGCACCCGGCCCCCGGTCATTGAACGACCGGCCGCAGATACGCCAGGTCCGCCGGCTCCCTCCAGCCGTACCGGCCGTAGAACGCCGGGTCCTTGCGCAGGAGGTTCGACCGGTGGCAGGCGTGGAACCTCTCGTCGCCCAGCCAGGGCGGGTACCTCACCCGCCCGCGGACCTTCGCGAGCGGCCATGTGCACCGCCGGGTGATGTCGCCGGCCCTTCACCTTGCCGGCTAGCACCCGCAGTATGGTCAGCGCCTCGCGCCTTGTCCTATTGATCGTCGCTTGAAAGGATTAAATCGTGGGATGGCATTGGGTCCGCCGCGATGAAGGAGTGCATCGAGTGCGGCATAATGATAGAGGACGACGCCCGGTTCTGCCGCATCTGCGGGGCGTTCCAGAGGCCCAAGGACATGGGCCGGGACGGCCGCCGGGCGACGAGGCCCTACCAGACCATCCCGGTGGAGGCCCCCGGAACGCGGGAGACGGTCCTCCCGGAGCGCACCCGGCGCCAGCTGGGCCGCCTGTGCATCCTCGGGATCGTCGTTGCCGTGCTTGGCATAACCATGGCCGCCATGCGTATCTGGTACGGGGCCGCCTACGGGATATTCGCCATGGTCATCGGCTCGCTCGCCGTGCACTACCGCATCGACTACGGGGACGCCTGCCTGATCCTGGGGGCCGTTTGCGTGTTCATCTCGGTCAGCCTGCCTTTCCTGCCCGGCACCTAGGCGCGAGGCGGAGGGGCGCGACCCCCGGAAGGTGCATCCGCCCCGGTCGCAATGTTGGTTCCGGAGAACAAAAGTATTTGTACACGCATTTTGCTCCAAGGTCCATGGCCGAGAGGATGCTGACCAGGTCGGTGGAGCTCAAGGCCGGCGAGCACGCCGTCGTGGAGCTGGGCGAGCTTTCGGCCGGCGCCCGGATAACGGGCTCCCTCAAGGACGCCCGGCACGACAAGTTCCTCTACGTCATCGTCGACGAGGACAACCACCGCCGGTTCATGCTGTCGGATTCGGAGGCGGACGAGGAAGAGGGGGAGCTCATGGTTCTGGCCGAGGGCGACGGCCGGGGCCACTACCAGGTGGACGCCGAGGCCATCGCGGCGGGCAAGCACTACCTGATAATCGAATCGGAGGCGGCGGCGCTCAAGAGGAAGATCAAGGTCAATTTGAGAATCTTATAGGAGTCTTTTGGACGAGGGGGCAGCGGGCAGCGGGCAGCGGGTGGCATAAGGCAGCGGGCAGCGGTGGGGCAAAAGTCCGCGGGCAACGGGGGGCGCCAGGCAGACTGTCGTTTTCTCAGGCGCCGAACCAGCTCACCCGGTACTCGGTGCCCGGGGGGACTGGCCGGAGGCCCGGGTCGGAGACCTGCCATCTCCCGTCCAGGCCATTCTCGCGCGCCGCAAGCTCGAAGTGGGACATCGCGATACCGATGTCGGCATTGTGGAGCCCCGGGTCGTAGTACATCTGCTTGGTGCTCCTCATGAAGAAGTGGTAGGTCTGGCGTGACGGGTCCTTGACCACCCGCCGGACAGTTTACGCGGTGGCGCGTCCCGGAGCAGGGTCTGGACGGAAGCTTCCACCCGCCGGCACACGATGAAAGCCCTCATTGTGGGGCCGTCCGAAAACAGGCTCCCCCGGTCAACGCGCTACCCGGCGCCGGAGCGCCGGGACCGGCCCGCTTCGGACCGCCCGCGGAGCAGTTTCCCCCGGCGGCGCACCGCCGGGACCGGCAGGCTTCGACACCAGCGATTGTCCCAAAGCAAGCTAACCGCCGGCCGCCAGGATTCAAAGGAGCCTCCGCGCTGGGGCGTTTGGGCCGCGAACCGGACCCCGGACCTTCGTCATCCTGCCGTCGCCTATCTTTAATATCGTGAGCGAGACGAGGACAAGCGTCCAGACCGCAAACGAGCGAGCGGTGCGAGCTCGTTTAGGCAAGCAGGAATGGCGAGGCCATTCCTGCGGGTTGTCCGAGGCGAGGTTCCCGCCGGCAAACGCGGTGGCGCGTCCCGGAGCGGGGTCCCGGAGGACAACCCAACCCTGCCAGCGCGCCTTAGGCCCCCTTCCATGGGCCGTCCCAAACAGGCTCCCCCGACATCCCGATTGCATCGTCCTACCAGATGACCTTGGCATCACCCAATCTCCGGATCACCTCGTCTTTGGTAATCACGGGCGCATCCAGAATCCTAGATGTGGCGACGATTGCAGCGTCGTGGATGGAATATTCGGGTGCAAGTTTCCTCATTGCGGAAACGACGTTGAGCCCGAGGGGATAAGCGCTGTAGTTCCGGGCGTCCTTTATAAAATCAATCAGGCTATCAAAGGAGACATCCGCTTTCCTTGAAAGGTACAACACTTCGGCAAGAACGATCGTTGGAACCACTACTTCCGCGTCTCCACGATCCGCCTCATTAAGGACTCTTCGGGCACCCTTTCCGAGCCGGTCATCGCGGGCGAGGTGCCAGACAAGGGCATGCGTGTCCGCTATGTACATCATTTTGTTGCACGCTCGAAAAGGGAGTCCTCCGCCGCCGCCAGATCCTCGTCGGAGACATTGAGGCCGCTCCACAGGCCTCCGAGCTTGACGACCTTTCCGTTCCTGAGTTCCTTTTTAAGCATTTGGAGCTCCGCCTCTATCTCTTCGATACGTTTCAACGCGAGCGCTCCCATCCCACGACCACCTGATAATATATTCCCACCCCCATTATTTATACATGTCGGTGAGCGTTCCGCTGGTTCCCCCGACCCTGGCGTATCCATTCACCAGGCGGAACAATCCGTAATACATCATGCCTTAAATTGCGACCCACAAGCGCTTGGGCAACATGTTTATAAGTCAACATTCCGATAACAAACCCGACGGAAGGCCAGTGAATTGCTGTCACAATCCCCATACGACATTTTCAGAGATTTCATCCACCCCGATACCCATCCGGCTCCAGCGGCAAGCATCAATGACGCCCAGTTCCAGACCGCCGGCACCGACAACAGCCGGACCTTCACCTTGATGGTCAAAGGCTTCGACATCGAGAACCGTAACTTCACAGTGGACGCCGACCCGTTGACCGTCACCGACCCGACGAGCCGCGACAGCGATGGCGACGGCCTCGTCGACGGCGATGTCGAGATTGGCGGCCTGCCCTGCGAGCTGACGCTCGTCCACAATGGCCAGTCCCAGACCATGTTCACCGATCCTTCAATGCAGGACACGGACGGAGACGGCCTCAGCGACGGCCTCGAGATCAGCGGCTGGGAGGTCCACATCCTCAAAGAGACCACAAAGGAGGAGGTCAAGAACTGGACCACCTACTCCAACCCGACGATACTCGATACCGACTTCGACGGGCTCCATGACTATCTCGAGTTCGAGAACCAGTCGGACCCGCTCAAGAACGACACCGACGGAGACTACATCCTCGACAAGGACGAGCCCCAGGGCGCGATAACCCAGATAGACGGGGCCCCGCCGTGGATACTGAAGTACGACTCCGGCACCCAAATAATGGTCGAGGTGACCGGAGAATGGGCCGGCCTCTTCCTGATAAACAAGAAGCTCAAGCTCACCGTAAAGGTATCCGATCCAGCGGGGATAGACTACGTCCTCTTCAAGGTGGAGGGTCAGCCGGACCAGAAGATATTCGTCCCGGGCGGTTACAAAAACCTCGAGGTGTCGGCCTGGTTCACCTACGACGAGTGGCGGGGGCTTACCGACGGCTGGGATGTCAGGATAAATGTCACGGACCGCAACGGCAACGGGAACGAGACGAAAACACACATCAACGGTCTTGTGGAAGGGTTCATCAAGGCGCTCCTTGAGATGTTGAAGGCGTTTGTGGATGCGGTTGTGAGTTTCCTGACTGCTGTATGGAATTGGATTGTAAATGCATTCAAAGCATTGTTTAAACCAGTGGCAGATGCACTAACGGCTGTTTTATCGCCTATGAGCAATGCTCTAGCGAATATTTTTTATAAACTTATCAAATCATATCTTTCAAATAACCTTGGAGGCAAAGGTAACTTTACAAATGATATTCCAGATATGAGCACAATCGATAAACTCGGGTTGGTCGGTGAATGTATAATAGCAATAACACCAGTTCTTTTATCTCTATCTATTATGACTATGATTTTATCTGCCGTTCAAATAGGATGCAAACCCTTTCCAGGAGTATATCCAATCATTATTACCATTCTAGCCGTGATATTGGCTTGTGCTGTTATCTATAATACTGCAAAGGATTTTTCCACTCTAATGGATGATCTCCCAAAAAAAGACAAATATGTTGAAGATGATGATGGCTACCATTTTGAATATCAAAATGCAACATACAAATCATCGGAAATGATAAAAGATACTGTTCCTGTAGTGATTGGAGGGATCCAATTAGGGAATGAACTGCTGAATAGAATAAGCCTCAATAAGGGAAAGAAATCATTAAACATGATAAAAGCCCTCCCTGTAGACAATCTTCGTATGGCAATGCTTAAGACGACATGGGCAATCATGATATTATTAGCAGAACCAGTTCTATCCTCCGCATTGGCGGCGCTTATTGCAGGTAATGCACGAGATGCATATATATATAAAACTGTTTGTAAAGGGCTTTTCGCATTGTGGGCATTCCGAGAAGCAACTGATGGTCTCAACGAAGTTATTGATGCAAAGAAGATTGGAGGGAAAGGTTGTCTTGGTGACTGGGATCAACTGACAAATCTAGGCTATGTGTTTGGGATGGTTGCTGTTACATATATAATTTCAGCTATGACATTAGCAAAGGTCGCAATGGACTTATGTCTAAGCACGACATTTTTATTCGATTTATAGAGGAAAGTGAATATGAAATCAATTCCAACCATAGTTAAAATTGAATATTACTCTCTTGCCCCAGAATTAAGAGGGTCAATTGGAAAAAAATATATGCAAATATTTATCACTATTTGTGCTTCAATTCTAACCCTATTAACATTAGTTTTATTGCCAATTTATTTATTTGTCTCTTCAAATAATTTATCTTTGAAAATTATTTTTTTATTAATGATTTATCCGATATTATTAATAATACTATTTCTCATCATATTAAGATTCCCATATAAACGTAACTATTTTTGTATTACAAAAAACCAAATTATTTTTTCCAATCTTTCATCATGGCGACCCTTTTTTTCACCTGTTACAATTATATCAAGAGAGAAATCACTTTCATTTCAATATGACCCAAAAACGTCATTAATGGAAATTACTAATAAACATTATAAATACTTAATTGATTTCTATGGTATTAATCCAACAAAATTACATTCGATACTTACTTTGTTACCTAAGTCTGACAGCAAATGATGTTGTGGTCCGGGAGTGCGGTCCATCGGGACATTTGTCACCCCGTGCCTTCAAATACTCTCGGGCGCAATCCCGGGGGGGTGACATTCCATGCTTGATATGAAAAACTCCAAACTTTACGCCAAACCTGACGATATGGAATCATTGAAGGCTGAACAGCAATACGTTAGGCCTTGTGCTTGTTTTCCTGCAATTATTTCAGATTTTAAGGCCATTCCTCGATGGAAACCTCCGTTTTGTAATTTTGTATCGACCAAGCAACATTACATGATGCCATACGATGGGGGTCGCGTTTGCCCTTTTCAGCAGTCTCGAACCATGCCGCCAGACATTGTGGAATACAATGGCGTTCAGCACGATTGCCATCGCGAGACCGATCTCTTCACGGCGTACCGGATTGTTCGTCTCAATCCGTCCTCCTTTACCGAAGAAGATCGCTTCCTGAAAAGAGTTCCATGTTTCCGACCGTTCACGACCAAGATGGACTTGTTCTCTCGAGGATTCACTCGCAGCGTATGACAGAACATACCCCGTCCTCTTGACCTTGCCTAATTCCCTGAGCCCCTCAGTGACATTTATCCCGTTCTCATCGTAGATGTTCCATGTACGCAGAATCTCTGATGGACGTACTCTACCGCTTTTCACTGCTTCGGCCAGCCTGTGAAGCGATAGAGCCGCCCTGCGCAAGCGCTCCCAGTCAATCGTGCCCATATGGTCTAGCCCACACCAATGGCGTGGTCCCAGCCCATAGAGCTTGACCTGTCCGAGTTGCCTGAATCGTACCGCTATCCCCTTTCCAAGAAGATGGGCGAGGCCCCATGCCGCGAGGTGCTGTCCATGCGTATCTCCAATCGAGACTTCCAGGGGTTTTTTACCGATGGGACGGATGAGATCATCGAGGACAAACCACGACTCCCATTCCTGGTTTCCAATAATACGAACCGACGCCGCCAGATAGTCGTCACGGATCATCCAGTAGATGGTTACTCCCAACCGTCCTTTGCGACGATGGTATTGCGAGAGCAGATTTTTCGCAAAGCTGAAGACCACCCTGCCATCCACGGAACACGTAATCCCCGGCCCCCAGGCAACTCCAAGGCCCATCTTGTCCCATGCGTCGATGATCTTGGAAAGCGACTCCCGGAGGTTCCCGACGGTGAAGTAGTTCGCCGAGAAGTTTCGTAGCTTCCACAGAGCGAATCCCCTTCCGAGCGACCTGGAGACTTCGCGAAGTCCGATGTTGAGCCCCATATCCAGGAGTGCTGCTATCCCCAACCGGCGGCGCTCTTCGTCTCCCAGTCTTCGGGATGCATAGCCGGGAAGCTTGAACGCATCGAGGAAACCAGTGGGTTCGTTCACATCCAGCAGCAAGTCAGTGATATCGACAGGAGGAAGACGGACCTGTGGAAGAGTTGAGGATTCCAGTTCGTATCCTTCATTCTTCTGCGTCAAGCGGACTCGGGGAATATGTATACGACCGTCTCTAACCAGCTTCTCTTCTCTGGCATGTTGCCTGAAGAGCGTGGCTTTGGCCTCGAGCTCCCGACGGAGGTCAGCCACCCAACGCCCGGGTTCCGGGTATTCAGCCAGTCCCTCCAGAGGAGGGATATCATTCCACCTGTTCCCATAGGCGAGCGATCCGGGGATGGTAACACGCCCGCTCGATATCAGATCCGCGAGCGTCATCACGATAACAGTCTCGAAGACCCTCCGCCGTCTGAATTGGTCCGGCGGCACATCGAGGAAATCCAGATTCTCTATGACCATGGCCGGTATGGGAATACGGAACGGTGAAAAACGGTAGATTTCCCGCATCGATTCGACCACGGCCCAGGCATGGGCGTCATGGCCTTCGAAAGGGATTGGTACGATTCGCCTCGCCATTTTCCGGATATAGCCGCCACGTCCCGATAGCAGCCGGTAATATACATCTTGCCCGGCTAGCTTCATCCCTTCCCGCTCGATACTCTCAAGGAATTTCCGCTGACGCCGCAGAGGCTCGACATGCCCGGATTCCAGGCTTTTCACTACCGCCCGATGCAGCGCGCGAAACCTTGGTGTGGACCGTTCCATGAATGCGAGGCTCGTGTCGCGGACTGCTTCGATTTCGAGGGCCTTGAGGTTGAACCGCAGGAGCCTCGCCTTCCGCACAAAGCATGCGAGCACGGTGTCCCTGGCATCCCTCCAACGGCCAACGACATAGAACGGCAGCGATTCAACGATTGACAGCCGTTCCCGCCGACATACTTGAGACGGGAATAGGCGTTCGACGAGATCCTTTTTCGCATTCAATTCCGGAGATGCCATCATTTTCTCTACGGGGAGCCCATTGGTGCGAATGACTTCGCCGAGTTCTTCCATGACATCCGCTTCACGGGCCATCGTCTGGAGGTTCGCCTTTCCCTGCCAGGCAGGCGGATATCTCAGCAACTCATTGGCCGCCTCAAATCGTTTTACGAGCGGGAGATCCTGCAGGACGATACCGAGGGCATGTTCAAGGGCAGCCACTCGGCTTTCACGATGACGACCGGCCACTTCGGCGCGGGCCGATCTTGTGAGGCGTCGGAGGACACGATCGGCAGGGACTATCGCATGAATGCCGATAATGAATTTCCTTGCAGCCTCGACCAGATCCTTTTCTCGCCATTCTGGACGAATTACTCCTTCTTGGATTGCATCTGTCAGCCGTTTCGTAATCCATGAATAAGATCGTCGACGGATTTTGTACTTGTTGAGATAGATATGAAGGATGGAACTGAAAGCGGGATGCGACGGTGGCCGGACGAGCATTCTCAAGGGAGGGCTCATGTGAGCGCGGGAGCGCCTCAAGGCTTCCAAGAACTCCTCGAAGGAGACCCTGCCACAGCATGTCCAGAGACGGTCGATGACGCGGAGATAGGCTCTACGGCGTAGACGACGAGATCCCATGGTACCACATGGAATCTCTAGTGCGGAGTATTCTTAAAGCATCTGGTTTAATAGTAAAAATCGGAGGGAAACCTGAAATTATTACACTTAAACAAGCACAAGGCCTGCTGGGGACTTGGGGGTGGGGGAAGAATTTGAGGAGCGGAGAAATGGGATGGATATTACTTAATCGCCTTCAGAAAGTCGGAATTTAAATAAAAGATTTTTCTTTCAATGGAGGTTTTTTCATGTATATTATTATTCGAAATATAAATTCATTTTCAGTCTAACTTTACATATTAATGTTAGAATTGTAGGTTGGATATATTCTCATTAAATCGATTAACCTCGGAATGCCAACTATAAATAAATCTATCGGCAATCTTATTTTATTCTCGAGTATATTTAAACAGATTAGGTTATTATTTTAAAAAGATATGTATAGATCCTTTATCTTTTATCGTTGAGAATGTATCCAACATATGTAATTCATTGTTTATTAATACATATGGATCCTTCTCGGTTATTTCGAGTATTTGTTGGAATGTGTCCATAGGATCAAATTTCTGCTTCTTGATAATGAGATTATGCAACTCCAACAAAATAAGGCGCGAATCTTGAACGATTTTATTGCCACCTCTTATTACCTCTAATTCATGACCTTCGACATCTAGTTTTATCACTGAGGGTTTAATATTAATAGATTCGCAATAATTATCTAACGTGGATGTTTCGACAATTACGTTTTGATTATATGGCATTATAGCATCGTGAATCTGAGACCCTGTGTTTCCAAAATCTTTCGAAGATAAATATTTCATAGAAATGTTATTTGACAATGCCAATGGAATTGCGTTGATATTCTTTATTTTATTTAAGTTTATTGTATCTTTTAATATTTTATAAGCTGTAGGATCTGGTTCGAACGCATGAATCAATCCTTGTGTGATTGTTTTCGCTGCAACAATTGAGTATAATCCAATGTATGCACCAATGTCAAAAAGAATATCTTCTTTTTTTAAATTATCATTAAAGATTTTTAAAATGTTATATTCCCATTTATTTTCATATATAGTATATAGATGATTTACTATTCGCCTGTTTGATGAAATATCGAATTCTATTTGAAGATCATATAGATTTATTTTTGCTTTCCCTTTAAGAATCCAAATCGGCTCGGGATATCGAAAACAATTGAGGATTGCTTTGAGGGTTACCATAAGTCTTCCATCATATGAATATTAGCAATTTATAGTATCGTTTTACAGTTTATTCATTTAATCTGATAGTAAAAGATAATTATTCTCCATAATATTTTAAGATTAATTTTATAATTTTTTTTGCCGCATTTCCGTTTCCAAAGGGGCTATTCCTACCTGAATAGCGGGCAAAGTTCCCCCCTACATTCCTGATCCTGGTCGTCTTTTTCTTGCATTCCCGTCGATAATTGGGCCGATAGTCCAGCCGGTCCCCTAATCGATAATTATATCATGTAGGAGGGACATACCCCCTACATGGCTATCAAACACAAAAAGAGGGACGGTCGGGTCTACCTCGAGGAATACCGCAATGTCCGTCAGGGAAAGAAGGTGATAAGCACATATGTCCGCAGTCTAGGACCAGCCGACGCCAAAAACCCGAAGGGCTACGGCTCGGTTCTGGACCGCCTGGAGCACGGTCCCACCGTCCATGCGGGTGCTGTCCGGTTGCTCTGGAGGCTGGCCCAGAATCTTCGTTTTCAAGACACAATCACAAGAATCTGCAGCAAGGATTCAATGAACCCGGACCCATTGCCGGGCATTCTTCTTACCGTCTGGGCGATCAATCGCGTCCTCGACCCGAAGAGCGCAACCAAGCTCCAGCGCTGGGTGAACATCACCGACCTTCCTGCCGTGACGGGGCGTACCGTCGACGCATTCAACAAGGACGCGTTCCTGAACTCGCTCGATGCGGTCTGTGACGACGATGACGACACCGGCGAGTTGATCGACAGGAGCGGCGAGCTCAACAAGGCCCTGTCCGAGCATTGGAGGAACGAGCATCCGCTCCCGCCCGATGTGAAGAACATCCTTGCCTACGACCTCACCAACGTCCTCTTCTTCGGAGTCACCTGCCCGCTTGCCAAGAAGAGCTGGAACGAGCAACATGAGAACAGGCCCCAGGTAAATGTTGCCGTCGTTGTCCACAAATACGATTACGCGCCGCAGACGCACTTTGTCTACAAGGGAAACAGGAACGGCGCAAGGACCGTCCGGAACCTTCTGGCCCACATGCAGGAGTCGAAGGTCAAGCCTGGGATACTGATCGTCGACAGGGGTATCATGGGCAAGCCCATAATCGATGAGACCAAGGCAATGGGCTGGGACCTGCTCGGAGGCATCGCCAACGGGTCCAATATCGAGAAAGATATTTTATCGAAGACCGATGTTCCGGAACTGCCATCGACCTACGTGAAAGAATCCAAGGCGGGCCCGATATATGCGGTGTCCGTCAAGGGCAATATCTTCAAGGAAACACGTTCCCTTGTCGTATACACCAACGCCGAAAGGGCCATGAGGGAGCGGGAATCGAGGAACCGGGACCTTCGGATAATTGGAAAAGCGCTGTCCCATCTGTCCGTCAAGGGAGATGCTTGGGCCGAGGCAAAGTTGCATGAATCGATCAACAAGGTCGTAGGCCCGTGGCGTCCCTACATCGATGTCCGTGTGAAGCGCGGCGGGGTGAAACCCCGCATTGAATGGGCCTTCAGGGAACGCCGTCTCCAGATGGCCTCCGAGACGGACGGCAAGTATCTACTGCTCTGCACCGACGAGACTATGGATGCGAGCGATGCCGTCGAGACATATTTCAGCAAGGATTTCGCAGAGAAGCTATTCCGGACATTGAAGACGGATGTAGCGATAGAGCCCGCAAGACACAGGCTCGCCCCGCGTGTGAGGGCCTACATATTCGTCTGCATGCTCGCATATCGGTTGTTCATGGCCTTGCGATGGTTGCTCATTGAAAAGGGCGTGACCGAGAAGACCAGCGAGTTCATGGATCGGCTGCTGGACGAACTCTGGGAAGTCGAGAGAATGGAAATCGTTCTTGGAGGACAGAAGAGGACCTGGTTCCTCAACGTAACGGAGTTTGTGGAGGAAGGCCTTGGGAAGGTTGGGATGAGGCCCATTCTCAAGGAAAGTCCAAAAACGGTGTAGGAGGGAAAATCGGGACGCTATTCAGGTATATATGGCATGGCTCCCGCTCTGGCGGATCCAAACGAACCCGAGCTTTTCAAGAACCTTGCAGAGCTTCTCAGGCTTTACTGGGCGCAGCCTTGGCAATTATCTCGACCTCTTCAATGGCCTGCTCGAACGGGATCTGCTCGCCAAGCTTCTTTCTGGCGTCGATATGAAGCTTGATAGCGTCACGGATATTCTTCATCACCTCAGCATAAGTCTCCCCTTGTGTATAGCAGCCCTGGATAGCTGGAACTGAGGCAACGTACATGCCGTCTTCGTCACGCTCGACCACGACGGTGTACTTGTACCTGACCATTCTTCCGTCCTCCTGTCGTCTTATAATGCGCCCTACGTATATATTAACCTATCTGGTTCCCCACCTCTTCGAGCCTATTGCGGCAATCAGTGGTTGCCAGCCATCGATAACCCCTGGGGAGCCCTCATGTGCGATTTTGCCAGTTCCAGGCTGGCCTGAGACACCCTGGCGAACCGGGCAGCCATCTGGCCCATTGAGCCATACACCAACCGGACATACTCACGGTCCTTGAGGTTCTGGACCATCAGCATCCCCGGGCCGTCCCTCTGGAACTGTCTCTCCACATCGCTGTTTCCATTGATGCGACGACTGTGCCTCCGCGCCTTGCGGAACTCACTCTCCTCTGGAGCGTTCGTTCTTGGTAGCTTCTTGACGATTGCTTTACCGTTCACATTCACAAGGACATTCGGAGCGAACAGGTTCCCGCGGCGCTCCGTTATCATCTCCGCGACCTTCCCGAGTGCCTTGTGAAGCGCCCGGCCGTGATGGTCCCGACCGCCCTTGCCCTCGAACACGGATATCCTGGCCAGGATTCTATCCAGCTTCCTACGGCCTTTCTCAAGATCCTTGTCCGAGAGGTTGATTTTCGTACTCAGGGGTATCGGCCCGTTCCGGTACCTGAGTGCCGCACGGATTCCCTGGAACCATTTCCATCGCACGCAGAGATCCTCGAAATCCGTCTGAAGACGCCCGAGCACGATGGGCGGCGGCTTCAGCCGGCGGAGGATGTTCTCAACGCGCGACAGGTTCGGCGAGGAAACATTCCCTCTTGCCCTTGCGAGAATGGCCTTCCTCACGGTCATGCCCGCCTCGAGGCATCTGCGATAGAAATCCACGGCCGGCAAGGAGAACGGATACGCCAGGCCCTTGCCGTCCTTCTCGTAGGCCAGGATATGCTCGACCACGGCCAGCGCCGTGGCCGCATCTTCGTTTTGGTCTTTCCTGAGACGGAGTTTCCGGCGCAATGCCCGCAGTTCCTTCTTCACGCCTCGCCGGTTCATCCTGTCCCGGAACCTCGGATAGAACGGTTCGAAGAGCTTCAGCCCGACGTTCTTCAGGAAATGGTAGTGGCAGATGATGATGTACGTATCCGGGAACACTTCACGAATGGCCGCCAGGTTCCCCTCGCTCATGTCGCTCACGACGGCCACAGGGCTTCCGAAGTGCCTTTTCACCAGCTCCAGGTAGGGAACGATGAGCTTGGCGGCCTCGCTCCCTATCTGAACCGTCAACAATGTGATATCGGTCCATCCTTCCTTCAGGAGAAGGACCATCGGGCCGCTCTTGCCGCTGCCGTCGATATGAAGCACATAGCCGCCCTGAGCCTTGAAGAGCTGGGAGAGCCTTGCCAGGCTCTCCCAGTGGACTCCGACAATGTACCGAAGGAACCGGTCGCACAGCCACTGAATGGTTCGTTCGGGGACAGCTATCCCGCGATTGGAGAGCTCTTCATCGATCTCCTGAATCTGCTTGTGCTCTAGGAAACGGAGCTGCCCGGTCTCGGCTATCAGGTCGTATCCGTACCTGGATTTCGGCGGAACGAGTGTCTGTTCGGGAGGGAACAACTGGTCCGGATGCTCCGGGCATTGTCGCGTGACCTCCGTGATGGCAGTCTTGCCGGAGGCCGTGACGACGGTCCGCTTCCGGGTCTTGCTTACATGGAGCCGCCTCCTGCACTGACCGCAACGGTTCCTCTTGGGTTCGACCCGCACGGATTCCGGTTCATTCGATACGCAGAGTGAGCTTCTTGAGGGGGGGGTTGTAGATAAGGGCCAACCGCTTCAGCTTTCCGGTAAACTCTATTCCAAGCTTCTTCAGAAGCTCTTTCATCTCGTCCGGTGGTGTCGTCCCGGACAAGATGGCCTGTGCCAGAAGGCCCGCGACCGAGGGGTCGACGGGTATTTCCCTCTTATTAGGCGATGTGCCGAGGTATTCGATGTGCTTCTGGCGCACCTTCTTCCCCTCCCTGTGGCTTTCCACTCGCGCATAGTATGTCCCGGATGGCTTCTTGATCTTCCGGACGAAGCTCATGTAGTGTATACATTGTACACCACATATATAAGCCTGTCTATTACCGGTGGTGGCATGTTCGTTATACACTACAGGGGCTCAATTCAACCAGCTATTGCCGCAATAG
>Ga0194126_10008255_pt1 | contig 14215 bp, 12 predicted proteins | sample TA2KigC150mmetaG_FD_148641 | JGI IMG/M metagenome (GOLD analysis project Ga0194126, IMG submission 148641) | Freshwater microbial communities from Lake Tanganyika, Tanzania - TA2015035 Kigoma Deep Cast 150m | ecosystem: Environmental > Aquatic > Freshwater > Lake | place: Tanzania: Lake... | reverse complement strand
GCTATGCCTCGGTGGTTCCGGTGCAATTTGATTTGACGGCTCATCATGCCTTGTCCAATTTGCAAGGTTGGGGGATGCAGGGCTGGAAGATTGAGGGTGGAAGTGAATGATCCCATGGCCTCGGAGACACGATTTTGGACCAGCAGGGAAGGCCGTACGGGATTTGTGGCGGGTATGGCGGGCCCTTGGGTGATGATGGGTCTGTGGATAGCGTATCGGATGCAAACGGGTTCGATGGAGGGCGCCGGTGTTCAAGGTGGTTCTGCGTTATCCCATTGGTGGGATTTGCTTTGGGGTTCAGGCCTGGTGGGCCCGCTCTTGAGTTTGGCGGTGTTACCGAACCTGGCCTTGTTTTGGTGGAATTTGTATCGCCAATCCGAAAAAGGTGCCGGAGGGGTCCTGGTGGCGACGTTTATGTATGCCTTGGTGGTGGTGGTGATTAAATGGGTTTTTTGATGTTACGGAATTTTCCATGGAAGGTTGACCCCCCTCAGCGATGAAAATTTATTGCATTGCCGGGGAGGCTTCGGGGGATATGCACGGCGCCGCCCTTCTCAAGGAAATTCGAGTCAGGTACCCCGAATCCATCCTAAGGGGCTGGGGTGGAGACTTGATGCAGGCTGAGGGTTTGAATTTGGTAAGGCATTATCGCGAAACCGCTTTTATGGGCTTCGTGGAGGTACTGCGTAATTTGCGTACCATCCTTCGTTTGCTCAAAGAAGCCCGCAACGACATCCAATCCTTTGCCCCGGATTTGCTGATCTTGATCGATTACCCCGGCTTCAACCTGCGCATAGCAAAATATGCCAAAGGATTGGGCATCAAAGTGGTGTATTATATTTCTCCCCAATTGTGGGCATGGAAAGAGGGTCGAATTCAAACGGTACGGGACAGTGTTGATCAAATGTTATGCATATTGCCTTTTGAACAAGATTGGTATGCTCAACGCGGTGTCTCGGTGCACTACGTAGGACACCCATTGGCGGATCGATGCAGGCCTTACCCTGCTGCCGAGAAGCGAAAACAACGCGAGGCTTTGGCCAAGAATGAGCCTGCCTATGTGTCTTCTTCTTGGGTGGCCTTGTTGCCTGGAAGTCGGTTGCAGGAAATTCGCAAACACCTACCCATTCTGTTGGAAACGATAAGTTCCCTGCAGGGAGTTGTCGCGGTTGTGGCCATGGCTCCAGGTGTCGATTCGTCGGTGTACCAGGCCATTCTTAACACAAGGCTTAGATCCCACAAAGAGGGCTCGGGAAGCGTCCTGCTTACCCATCGGACCCGGGATTTGTTGGCTTGTTCCGACGCTGCCTTGGTGGCTTCGGGGACTGCAACCTTAGAGGCCGCTCTCTTGGACTGCCCTATGGTTGCGGTTTACAAAGTCAATCCCTTGTCCTACCGTTTGGGCAAGGCCTTGGTTAAGGTACCCTATGTCAGCCTCGTGAATTTGATTCTGGGCAGGGAGGCTATACGCGAGCGATTGCAGGGTCAGATGACCGCGCAGGTTCTGAGGGCGGATCTTATCAAATTGCTGCCTTCTGCTGATGGACGACCAATGCCTGACGCGCTGGCTCAGCGAGAAGCCTATGCGGCTTTACGGACCATTTTGGCTCCATCCATGGGAGGCTCGGAGCCTTCTTCAACCTTGACGGCCTCGTCAAGGGCGGTATCCTGCATGGAACAAGCTGGACTCTTGGCTGAATAACGCCTCTCTTGAACGATATTTGCAGTCCTTCGGGGGATTAGCTCAGCTGGCTAGAGCGCTTGCATGGCATGCAAGAGGTCATCGGTTCGACTCCGTTATCCTCCACCAACCATCAGAACTTAACCCCTTGTTTTTCAAGGGGTTTTGTGTTTGAAGCTCCTTCCTGCTTCTTGTTTCAACCTAAAACCCACCCTGCACAATGAGTGGTTTTGGGTCACGTTTGGGTCACAAATCTTGGAAGGGTGCTGGAGTTATGATTATTTTCATACTCAAACCAGTCCATTGAATCCCAGAACTATTTCTATCCCTGGCTTGCTCGCCTGGATAATTTGTTGCATTACCCTTGTTCCTCCGATTTTAGGCAGGGGTGGGTTCTTCGATGGCCTTCTATATGCCTCCATTTCTCGTAATCTTAGTATGCAAGAATGGTATTCAACGCAATTGACATTTAGCGATACCTTCTACTATGAATTCAGTGAGCATCCTCCACTAATGTTTTGGATGGGATCCTTGTGGTTTCGCTTGATGGGCGATCACGCGTGGACAGAAAAGTCTTTTGCTTTAGTTATCGCAGTTGGATTATTGTTGGGATTTTATCATTTTTGGAAAAAGCAAGTCCCTGGCCGGGCTTTTTCGTGCGGCTGGGGTTGGTGGATGCTCTTATGGTGCCTTGTGTCAGGACCTCTGTGGGGACTTGGCCAATTTATACTCGAGAATCCTCTCACACTATTCACCTTTCTGGCCGTTTGGTCGGCCATGAATCTCAATCATCTTTATGCGGGTTTCGGATTAGGGCTGTTTACTTGGTTGGCATTCATCACCAAAGGTCCACCTGCTTTGTTTCCTATTGCCGCTCCCTGGCTGTTATGGATCTGTCGATTACGCTCAACTCGTGAAACGGTACGCATTGCGGCTTGGTCGTCATTCGTTCTTGGCATTTTATCGGTATTTGGTTGGTTGTGGTTGCCGCTGCGATCTGCAATGCTTCAATATTGGCGCGCCCAAGTTCAAGCTGTATTCAAAGGAGATAGACCGCCCAATGAATACGGGTCTGAACATATGCGCATCGATATGGTATTTACCTTTATTCAGCAAATGCTTATACCAATACTCCTCTTGCTCCTATGTTACTTGTTTTATAAATTTCGTACATCGCGTGATAGCGAAAAAATTAGCGAGCCGTTCGATAATCTTGATCCCCAAAAGCGCACCTTATTTTTTACGTTTGTTGCCTTTAGTGCATCGGCCCCGCTTTTCATTTCTCCGAAATTACTTCCACATTATTTGATCCCCTCATATCCATGGTGGACTTTGGCTATGACTACTGCGGCCCTTCCTTTTTTGAGGCAACTACCCTTTCACACATATTATGAGAGCAAATTGAAACATCAATTAATATTAAATATATCAGCATTTGTTTTTGTTTTGATTTGTCTTGTTTATGCATTGACCAAACGCAATGCTCCGGTCAGGGATTTCTCGTTACAGCACGATATAAAGCAGGTGGTAGAACTTTTAAAACGCAAGGAGCAAAAGGGTGAATGCAGTGGAATAGCGATCTCCTCAGAGCTTCATGGACAACATTCCACCTGGGCCTATTTTCAGCGCTATTACCAAATAAGTCTGTTTACTAATCCAATGCCAGAGCATTGTTTGATCTTGAAGGGCAAAGAGAGCCAAGGCATTGAAGGATTTAGGCTAATATCAGATTCCACAAGCAATTTCGATATTTATACTGCTCATTCAATTCAAGTCAAAAGTGTAAAGTAAATGCCTTCAAAGGCCTTTTGTAAGGTTAATTAAGGGTTGATGCAATTCGTGAGTTCTAGCAATTGGATTCGCTCTTTAAACTACATTTGTGTGAAAATGATGTATATAATTGCCAAGAAAAGAATTATTAAGAGCGTAGTTGCGCAACCCGCAATCTGGCCGCAACCCTGACTCATGGTGTCAAGGATTCCATCTCCTTTATTCCGAACTAAAAGACCGATTAAAAGAGCAAGCAGCAGAAGTAGAACTAAAAACGGCATATTTTATAAGAAACAATTAAACTTAATTAAAATTACGAATCAATTATTATATTTCGTGTCCCTCAATAATATTTAAAAAAATTAATATGTTAATGTCCAAGATGTTAAATTCTCAAAATCGATACTTTTTGAGATCGTTGAAGGTGACGATTCTAATTTTCTCGGTGTTTCTCTCCATGAATTTTGAAGTGGTAGCTCAAGATTACGACCGAATGTCTAAATCAGAGTTGCGAGAAGGTATTTACGGCTTATCAAGAAGGTTGGATTCAATTTCGATTTTAAATCGAGATTTGTTCGTTAGAAAGGATAAATTAGAGGCGGACCTACAAAGTAAAAATGAGGATTTAGCCAGAGTTAATTCTCTGAGGCGCTTGCTGGAAAATGAGATTGAAGGCCATAAAAGCAAAGAAAATGAAATTTCCGAATTGAGTGATATCATTCAAAACCTGAGAGGGGAAATTAATGCCTACAAAGATTCAATTGCAGCGCTCAATAGACAAGAATCAGCACTTAGAGCAGACTTCAGTTTGAATGCCGAGAAATTCAAGAAACTTGTGAGCAGTCAGGATGACTCCCTCAAAATTTTATTAAACAAGCTAATGGATTTCGGTGTCATTATTAATGATGCAAATGCATTAACGAAGAAAGACGACTTCTTGAATAATTATTTTGAAAATATTGTTCCCCTTAACAATGAATCGTTTAAAATGGTTTTAAGAAAAGTGATCTTGGAGGGACGCTATGTTCCCGAAAACCGCGATAACCAAGAAATAAATGAGAAGGATTATGCTGGATTTTACAGGGGGAGACTAGCAATAGGTGATTATAGATACAACTATGACGAAAACAGGAATTACAATTTTTTTCAAGATGTTCCTGAGATGATAGGTGCAGACATGTTGAGTTTTTATCATGCCGTTCCGAACATACCATGGCAAAGGGCCAAAAGTTTTAATAATTATGTTTTACCAATTTCGTTACAGGCCTTTAATTCTAAATTACCCACTATAGAGATTTTAAAGAATAAGTTGTTTACCCTGAAGTATCCAAGCGAGAAAGAGGAATCTTTTCTGTTTAATGCCCGAAAATTAACCCAATCTACGAATAATCAAAGAAGTTTTTTGCAATTGGAGTTGGCTAACGAAGCCGTCAAAAACGACGGATCTGATAACACGGCAATGGATATGGTTTGGAGAATATACGTATTAGGAAAAGATTGTTATATAGCACTTAGCGCTAGGCAATTACGAAGACTTAATCTGGAGTTAATGGACTCAAGAGACGGCGTTCAAATTAGCACCAGTGACGGAGATATAATGTCAACAGGTAACAACTACTCTGATGATCGCTACAATACGACAGGACGGGGAATCTATATAGGCAGGAAAAAAGACGATTTTATGGAAAACGCTTACTATTTTGACCCAGATGGAATAATTTACTTGTTTAAATTGATTAAACTTAGTTAATTAATGTTTTGGGATTCGTCCTTTGGTGTATTTGCCTGGATTCGGATTGTTCAGTTTAGTTGGTGTAGTTTTCTCATCCGATGATGCCTCGTCCAAAAATGCCTCGTCCGTTGGGGTCTTGTCCGAAGAGGTCTTGGCAAGTAGGTCTTGGCAAGTGGGGCCGCAGCAACCTTGGAGTCGTTCGCTGCAGGCAGGGCATTGGATAAAAAGCTGATGGCAGGCCTTGCGGGCGCAGTTGGTGTAGTGATCGCAGGGTTCTCCGCAGAGATCGCATTTTCCTAACACATCATCGCTGATGCGTTCGCCCATGCGCTCATCAAAAACAAAATTGCGCCCCTTGAATTTGTTGGGAAGACCGTGTTCCTGAATTTGGCGAGCATAATCAATAATTCCGCCGTGGAGTTGGTTAACATCGTTGAAACCTTGGTACTTAAGCCAGGCAGAAGCTTTTTCGCAGCGAATACCACCGGTACAGTAGAGCAGGATTTTGCGATCTTCTTGGCCGGCCAAGAGGCGAGGGACCTGCTCCAATTCTTCGCGGAAGGTGTCTACATCCGGAAGGATGGCGCCCTCAAAATGGCCGATTTTGCTTTCGTAATGGTTGCGCATATCTACCACCAGGGTGCCCGGTTCTTCCATGGCGGCATTGAACTCGGCCGCGTTGAGGTGGCGGCCTACGTTGGAGGAATCAAAAGCCGGGTCGTCGATGCCGTCGGCCACGATTTTGGGACGGATTTTGAGGGTTAATTTGTAGAAAGACTTTCCGTCGTCTTCGACCGCGATTTTGAGGGGGACACCGCGAAGGGTGTCGTGTTGCTCGAGGTTATGGCGAAAGGCGTCCAGAACATGTTCTGGAACGGACATTTGGGCATTGATGCCCTCCTCGGCCAGGTAGATTCGGCCAAAGCAACCCAAGGCATGCCATTCTTGGTAGAGCTGATCGCGAAAAGCCGAGGGATCGGCAATACGGACATACCGATAAAAGGACAGGGTGACCCGGTGAAAGGCTTCCTCCATCAGTTGTTTGCGAAGAAGCTCGCGGTTTACCGGATTGTGCAAAACGGCCATGGGCGCGATGGAAAGGGGGGGTCTTGGGTGGGTGATACAGGATTCGAACCTGTGACCCCTGCCCTGTCAAGGCAGTGCTCTAAACCAGCTGAGCTAATCACCCGAGACATGCAAAAGTACGTCGCAACAAGGTTATTTAAACGGTTAAAGACGAGTCGAGACCCGTCGATCCCTCAAAATTGCAAGGCAATGGTCAGGGTATATAGCGGAATTTTAAGAGGCTTGGACGCTCGTTTGTTGACGGTGGAGGTGGATACCGATCCGCGGTCCTTTGGGTTTTATTTGGTTGGTTTGGCCGATCACGCGGTACGAGAGGGCCAGCTTAGAATACAAACAGCCATCCGCAATGCCGGGTATGCCTTGTCCCGATGTCGGCATATGATCAATTTGGCCCCAGCGGATTTGCGCAAAGAGGGCGCCGCCTATGATTTGACCATTGCCCTAGGCATGTTGGCCGAGGCCGGATACCTTAACGGCACGACCTTGTCGGAATACTTGGTAATGGGTGAATTATCGCTGGATGGACGAATCAAGGGGGTGCGGGGTATTTTGCCGGTGATGGAATTGGCGGCCAAAAATCAATACAAAGGAATCATCATGCCCTTGGAGAATGCCGCCGAAGCCGCTCTGCATCCTGAGGTCATGGCCTTGCCTTTCGAGAGGCTGCATGAGGTTATGGCTTTTTTTAGGGACGGGCAACCGGCATCGGCGACAAGGGCGCTTAAGAGTTCACCCCCTATTCGAGTCGAGAAGTTACCCGTTGTAGAGTTGGGCCAAGTCAAAGGACAAGCTTTGGCGAAACGGGCTTTACGGATAGCGGCGGTTGGACGCCATAATGTGTTACTAATTGGGCCACCTGGTTGCGGCAAAACCATGTTGGCACACAGCTTGTTGAGCCTTATGCCCCCACTTGCGGCTGCAGATCAGCGAGTCCAAGCGCAGTTGCAATCGATATTGAGCGGAGGTTTGGAATTTCGAAACCCTACGGATCAAGTCCCTTTCCGCAAACCGCATCACACCATTACCGTTCAGGCCATGGTCGGAGGGGGTCAATGGCCTATTCCTGGGGAAGTATCCTTGGCCCATGGCGGGGTTTTGTTTTTGGATGAATTACCAGAATTCAGAAGGGAGGTATTGGAGGCATTGCGTGAGCCCTTGGAACAAGGACAAGTGGTTTTGAACCGGCAACGATCTTCGGCTGTTTATCCGGCCAAGTTTGTTCTGATTGCCGCCATGAACCCTTGTCCCTGTGGTTATTATGGAAGCAACGATGAACGATGCACCTGTGCAGAAACTACGGTGACGCGTTACCAGCGCCGAATTAGCGGCCCACTTTTGGATCGCATGGATTTGGTGGTCTGCATGGACCGGGTCAAATCTTCGGAATGGAAATCAGCTTCAGCGCAGGTCGAGCCTTATGGAGTCATGCCTGGACCGACTGAGGGAGCACGCGCGAATATTTTCCCGAATGATCAAACTCTGGAACAATCATTGGATTCCGCCTGCAGGCAAGTCTTGGACCAAATGGTGGAGCGGGGAGGATTGAGCATGCGAGCGGTTTACAGACTTTTGCGGGTCGCTTCGACGATTTCGATGATGGAGCAAGCCCAGGCCATTCAGCCTGAACATTTGATGGAGGCCTACTATTTTAGGCACCCTCGGATGCTGACTTCTCCGAGTCGGCAAGCTCAGCCCCAAAGTCCACCACAGCCTTGAGGGCTAGATACCAACGGAGGACTTTGCGCATATCGCTCACATAGACTCGGCCGGTATCGTAATTGGGGAGGATGCGCTCAAACATGGCTTTGGTATTCGCCTCATTGCCCAAGGACTCTTGGATAGCAGAATCCTCAAGCTTGAGTTCCCAAAGCTTCCTAAACACATTCCACAGCGGAACTTGATCTTCCAGGGTATAGATGGCAATTTCCTCCAAAGCAGCGACTTTGGTTTGGGCAGGGGCATGCCAGCGGCGTTGTTCCGCATCGATACTCTGCAAAATATAGCCTTGTTTGGAGGTGGTGATGATGCGATGTACGCCTCCATTTCCGGGCACTTGAACAATTTGATGCAATGGGTGCATGAGATTTACTTTTTACGGGTGAGTTTGGCAATGGTTTGTCGGAGCCTTGTGATTTCTTCCCATGCCTCGTCCACGAGTCCTTGGTACCGCTTGATTTCTTCCTGAAGGAATAGATTTTGCTCGCGGTTGACGCCGTAGGAATTCGGCGCAGGAAGTTCCGATTGAGGGTAAAGCGTTCGAAGGTCTTGATGGGTAAGTCGTTCGACCGCTTGTACACGGTGCAGGGGCCACCGCGATTTCTCGAACAGGTTGTAAAGGGTAGATCGCTGAATGCCCATATGTTTAGCGGTGTGTGTAATGGTAATTCCGCTGTTGAGCAGAAGGGCTTGAATCGCTTGACCAACGTGCTTCATGGCCTCCAAATTCGGAATAGCGATTACGCCAAAGCCTTACAATTATGTTCGATAAATGGACATTATTGTTTGATATTGTCCGAAACCTGAATGACTTACTTGGCATGTGGTTGGAATAAGGGTTAATACGGACGGTCCGCAATTTGCCCGGCATAATAAACCAAGGCCCTGTTGGCCACCCGGTGGCCACCCGGTGTGGGGTATGCACCGCTGAAGTACCAATCTCCCTGGTGATCTGGGCATGCCTTGTGGAGGCTGTGGATATCCTGGTAAACGACTTTGACCGGGAACTTAATTTCGGGAGGAGTAATGAGCAAGGCGATTTCATCGGACAGTTCTTGTTCATTCACCAAGGCATACAGGGCTTGCAGATGGTTGGACATGGGATGCTCCTCCAAGGCCAAATCCGCCTGGGCGGCCTGGCTATGGGTTTCAATCTGATGCGCTTGTCCCCTTTTTTCCAAGACCTTTACCAGAGCCCGGAAGGCCACAAAGTCGTTGAGCCGACTCATGTCAATTCCATAACAATCCGGATAACGAATTTGAGGAGCTGAACTTACAATGATCAAAGAGCGAGGCTGAAGTCCACCAAGAATGGCAACAATGCTTTCGCGCAATGTGGTTCCTCTGACAATAGAGTCATCAACCACTACTAGGGAATCCTTGTTGGGTTTCAAAATATCCGATGTGGTATCGTAAACATGGCGAACCATGTGGTTGCGGCCACGGTCTTCGGTGATGAAGGTTCTTAACTTTACATCTTTGATTGCCGCTTTTTCGACGCGAGGTCGCAGGGTCATCCAGCGCATGAACTCCACATAGCGTTCCCCTTGCCTGCTTTCCAAATCTTCGGGTCGGAGGGCGTTCAAGGCTTCCAATCGTTGGGTTTCCAAATGTCCCTCTAGACCTTGAAGGAGTCCCAAGAATGCGGTTTCGGCGGTATTGGGTATGTAACTGAATACCGTATGCGCAATGTCTTGGTTGATGGAATCCAAGACCTTGTTGGTTAAGGCCTCCCCTAAGGCTTTGCGTTCCTTGTAGATTGCCGGATCATTTCCTCTGGAGAAGTAAATACGTTCGAATGAACATGGCGTAGCAGGGGCTGGGTCAAAGACCGGTTGGCAGCGGATTTCTCCGTTACGCCGTATCAGCAGAACATGCCCAGGCGGCACAACTTTGATTTGGTCCGGGTGAACATGAAAGGTAGTGGCGATGGCAGGGCGTTCAGATGCCACCACAGCGACTTCATCATCGGCATACCAGTAGGCGGGGCGAATCCCGTTCGCATCTCGTAACACAAAAGCATCTCCATGCCCGAGCATGCCGGCCATGGCAAATCCCCCATCCCAATCCCGAGACGCCTTGCGAAGGATATGCGACAAGTCCAATTCTTGTCCCACTCGCTCTTCCAACTTTTGAAGATCGGGGTATTCCGCCTCCAAAGCAGTCGTCAAATCGCGATGCGCTTGATCAAGAAAATGCCCGATGTTCTCCATGACCGTGACCGTATCCGATCGCTCCTTGGGATGTTGGCCCAATTTGACCAATTTCTCAAAAAGTCGATCCACGTTGGTTAAGTTGAAATTTCCGGCCAAAACCAGGTTTCGGCTTCGGTGATTGTGCTGCCTGAAAAATGGATGACAGGTTTCAATGGAATTCTGACCGTGGGTTCCGTATCGCAAATGACCCAATAGCAGTTCGCCTAAATAGGGGAGCTTGGTTTGAAGATCTTCGGTTTGACCCAAGAAATCCTCGGTCTGTATCCCAGCATCGCGATAATTTCGGTAGATGCGCTCAAAAATATCTTTGAGCGGTTGAGAGGCCACAGACCGGGCACGGCTGATGTAACGGCTTCCCGTTGGAACGTCAAGTTTGATAGTGGCCACCCCTGCGCCGTCTTGACCACGGTTATGTTGCTTCTCCATCAAGAGGTACAGCTTCTCCAAACCATAATAAGGAGAGCCATAATGCCGGTGATAGTACGATAAAGGGCGGAGTAAGCGGATTAAAGCAATACCGCATTCATGTCCAATGGAGTCGCTCATAGGGGTAGGGCAGGCTCCGCAGGCAAGAAGGGTTGGGCCTGCGAAGTCCAAAAATACGCCGTAGCTTCGTCCTGTGAGCAACCCAGGACCTTCATCCATGAAATTGCCCTTGAAGTTTTTCTTTAAGCGGGGATGGGGTTTGGTATGCTGCCTATTTTTTCTCTTGACCAAGCAAGGGGTCCAGGCCCAGGGAACGCCGTGGAACGCCCCCTCCGTTGCGGTCGGGCAATGGCGCAGTCACTTGCCTTTTGGCAGAGTCACCTGCGTTGAGAAGGTTGACCTCAAGGTCTATGCGGGATGTGGTGCGGGCCTGTTCGTTTACGATTTGGAAGACGAATCCTTGGAGCGCATCACCAGAGTTAACGGCTTGAACGACGTCGAAGTGGCTGCCTTGTCGTATTCTTCCTCGCACCAAACTTTGGTGATTGCCTATGCTAACGGCAATTTGGATTTGTACAAGAACGGTCAGGTAGAGGCCCTGGATGCGGTCTTGAAAGCGAACATTCCCCTTGGCAAAAGGATCCGATCCATCCACCAGGCGGGGCGATTTGTTTATTTGTGTTATGGATTTGGTATCGTGGAATTGGATTTGCTCAAGACGGAAATCCGGAGTACTTTCGTGATTGGTCCTCAAGGGGCTTACCTGGGCGTCAATGCCTTGGTCCAAATGGATGGCAACTGGTGGGCCGCCACCGACAGCGGACTTTACACAGCTCCTATCGATGCGCCTAATCTTCAGAGTTTTGAGTTTTGGATACGGGACCCGTATTGGGGCAAAAAATCCTTCCCCTCCTTGGTAATATATCGCGATAGCCTGGTCTCTTACCAAGGCGATTCCTTGTTATGGTACAAGAATGGTGGACATCGAACGATGGTTGTCAATGCAGGATCCCCCAATGTTTTTTTGGGGGTATCGGGGGGGCAACTTCAAGTGGTCAATACCCTGCGCGCTGTTCGCTTGGACGAGCAATTGCAGTTCAACAATTACCCTATAGCCAACGAATCGGTTCGGCCAACCTGTGCGCTGTACGACTCCTACCAAGTTTGGATGGGGGATGATGGGGGTGGCCTTTTTCGCTTTACGCCCTGGGATTATTTTAGGTACCTGCCCGAAGGGCCCACCAACAACAAGGTTTTTCAACTGAAAGCCAATACCGGTGGTGTAGCGGTTGCCGGTGGAGCCTACCAAGTAGGCAGCGGCTTTGGGAATACCTTCGATCCCTCCGGGGCCTCGCTCCTTCAGGTCAATCGTTGGAAAGCCCTGAACAGGGAGACCGTACGGGGTGTAGGCAATTTGTACGATGTCATTGGCGCTTTGCCCGATCCAAATCGTATCGGAAGGGTATGGCTATCCACTTGGGGACGTGGAGTTGCCATGGTGGAAGGGGATTCGGCCGTCATGTTCGATGCCACCAACTCTTCCTTGCAAGCGCAACAAGGAACCAACGCCACAGTCCGTGTCAGCGGTATGGATATGGACAGCCGAGGCGATTTGTGGATGAGCAATTTTGGGGCCGTACGACCGGTGGTGGTGCTCCGAGCCAATGGCTTGTGGGAATCCTTCGGAGCAGGCCCGCACACGGAACTTCTGGATATGCTGGTGGATCGCTTGGGGAATAAGTGGATGCGAAACCGAAATGGAGGTTTGGTGGTCCTGGATGCCAGCAATGCACGGTATGTTACCGTCACCAACGCGGAGGGGAATGGAGGTTTACCGTCGAACCAAGTCATCAGCATGGCCCAAGACCGGGACGGTTCCGTATGGATAGGGACCTCCGAAGGTCCTGTGGTCTTCTACAACCCTTCTGCCGTCTTCCGTACTTCGTTCAACGCCACCCGCATCAAAATTCGTCAAGAACAATTTGTGGGCTATCTTCTTGGCACTGAGCTAATTCAATCGATTGTTACGGACGGAGCGAACCGTAAATGGTTTGGGACAGCCAACGGGCTTTGGCTATTTAACCCGGAATGCACGGAGCTCATTCAGCATTTTACCATGGCTAATGCTCCTTTGCCTTCCAACTCGATCTTGGCTTTGGCGATCGAACCTTCAAGCGGGGAAGTCCTGGTCGGCACCGACAAAGGATTGATGGGCTTTCGAAGTACCTCTACCCAGGGAGTGGATCAGCAGGGGCAGGTGCAGGTTTTTCCTAATCCTGTTGAGCCTAGTTTTGAGGGTTTCTTGTCGGTGCGTGGTCTGGTCACCGATGCCTGGATTAAGATAACCGATGCATCCGGGGCATTGGTTTATCAAACCAAAGCCGATGGCGGTCAGGTTACCTGGAATCTTCAAGATCCCTCCGGGCGCAGGGTTCGAAGCGGGGTCTATTTGATTCATGCCGTTGGCTTCGATTCCTTCGATTTATCCGCGCAAACCGTTGTGGCCAAAGCAGTGGTCATTACCGGGCAACACTAAAGAGCATCGTCGTGGTCAAGGCCGAAGGCTTGGTATTGCGCGTCGTACCGTACAAGGATAGGCAGTACATGCTGTACCTGTGGACCCGTGAAGGCGGACCGCAGTCTTATTCGGTGTATGCTTCTCGATCAAGCCAAGGAATGTTATCGGCAGGGCAATTACGACCCATGCAGCGCTTGGAAATTGTCTCCACGGGAGCCGTATCGGCTCAGGTTCATCGAGTACGAGAAATGTCCATTCATCCCGCATCCATTCGGGATCTGCAAGGGGAGCAAATCGCAGCGTTCTCTTTGTTGGCCGAGTGGTTGGCTTCGGTGTTGGCCGAAGGTCAAAACGAAGAGGCTTATTTCGACGAGTTTTGTGATTTGTTGCCGATTGCAATGAGCCCCAACCTTTGTTTGATAGGCCTGGCCGCTTTGCTCGCTGGTTTGAGTCGGCATTTGGGATTTGCCCCCAGCACCGAAAACTACAAGAGCGGGCAGGTGCTTCATGGTCAAAGCGGCCGCTGGATAGACCATGCTCCCGAAAATGCACGCGAAGATTCGTGGTGCATGCATCCTTTGAGCAGTCGCCTTTATTGCAGATTGTTGGATCGTATGGGGGAAAGAAGTCCTTCCTGGAACTTGGAGGATCAAGTTCATATCCATCGTTACCTGGAGGACTTATGCCGTTATTTTCAGGTGCATATCCAAGGTTTTCGCATTCCACGATACCTATCCCTGGTCTTGAATCCCTGAAGGTTCAAAAGAAATAATAAATCTCACCAAGAATCGTTAACGAATACAAAATGAACCCATAAGTATTCCCAAAGCAAATCGCCTTTTCCTAAATCCCTAGTCGATGAAGACTTTCCCTTATCTTTCGGTATCCAAATCAAACCGCGCCATTCTTTTCCTTTTGAATACTCTCATTTTGGGCTCTTGCGCGATTGTGCGTCCAGGTCAGGTCGGTGTTCGTCAACGTTTAGGCACTCTTTCCAATCAAACGCACGACCAAGGCATCGTTTGGTATTGGCCTATCGTATCCAAAGTCATCAAAACCAATGTGCAGGT
>Ga0194126_10008245_pt1 | contig 14227 bp, 14 predicted proteins | sample TA2KigC150mmetaG_FD_148641 | JGI IMG/M metagenome (GOLD analysis project Ga0194126, IMG submission 148641) | Freshwater microbial communities from Lake Tanganyika, Tanzania - TA2015035 Kigoma Deep Cast 150m | ecosystem: Environmental > Aquatic > Freshwater > Lake | place: Tanzania: Lake... | reverse complement strand
AGGCCTTTCTCTCTGCTGAAAAGCTGGACATTTTTCACGAACATACTTAAGACAATCTAATATTTCCCAACAGGGTTGCGCTCCCTTCCGAGAATCTGACATCTTATCCTACCGGCACGCTAATTCCGTCCGAAACTCTCTGTTTAATTTCAATTTCATTACCCTACAGACATTCAATATCTCTCTGGCAAAGCCTGTGAGTATTAATCGATCAGTTATTTAGCAAGTGAATTCCCATAGATTTCACTTTTATCAATATTTATGAGTTTCCAATCCTTAATTTTCCTTACCTCGACCATTGCGAGTCCCTTAGCTTTCTTAACCTCTGCCTAACAATCTTTCTCTCGGATTCGCGCAGTCTGAAAACTACCAATAACCATGCAATCAACTTTCGCATATTCTCACATCCCAATTAATAAATGGCTATTATCCAAATCCGGTCTAATAAATAGAACTTCTGCGAATGGAACGGGATAATTATGTGGTCTATTCACGCTGTCGCCGAGAAAAGCTTTCAGTTAATTTCACGGCATGTATTCTCAATGAGGGTGCACATCATTTTAGACTTCGTGCAGATACACCTTTTTATCTGATACAGAGGGAAAGCCAACCAATGAAGGCAACATTCTTTTTAAGAATGAGGTTAATCCATCTTTAAGTATATACCCACTAACTTCAACGGCATTCTCAGTTTGATACACTTCATCTTCATGATCAGCTATCACGAAGATTTGAGCGCCTTGTGCAGCGTATTTGATCTTTCTAATAATATGTCTACAACATTCTTTGTGGAGCATTTCTATCTGTATCAGAACTATATCCAGTGACTGGGAATGTATAATTGCAAGCGCCTCCTTGAGGTCTCTCGCCCTTAGGATGTGATACTTGGGTAACGTCGCAGTTAGGCTTTTCCAAAGTGCGATTCTGCTTTTATCATGTTCTCCAAAGAACAGAATTACTGGTTTCACTACTTTGCTCCCTTTTCAGAGGAATAGATCATTGGGGGGGAAGGTCCAGCGGAACTCATGCTTTTAGAGGATGTTTTAAGGCCATGTTGGTCTCTGGGGATAAATTTGCATATTTCAGTCTGTCAGCTTGTCTAAGGGCTGTCTTCCATATTTTGATCTATCTGTGTTATTTTGTGGCGGCTCATGTCCAAATTCTTTCTGTTTTGAATATCTGAATTCCAACACTTCATAAATGCTAATCAGTCCTGTATTGAGAGCGTATCTAATCATGGAAGATACATCGGGAAGGCTTAATACCCTTGTGAGATTAATTGAGAAATTAAGGGGTATTTGAGAGAATCGTTACATCGGTGGAATGGTTTGGGATCTCTTCGAAGCTGGTTTTGTAGCAACGGAGGGGAATATTGTACGAATGACAGATCTCCGTTAGGCGATGAAGCTTCTCTTCCGGAAGGTTTTCCTGGCAGAGAATCACCTCCGAAACAGAATGTCTTGAAAGAATGCCGCTTAAAGAATCAAGGCTCCCGAGAACAGGAAACCCATCGATCTCTTTGCCTTGATACAGCGGGCTATCATCGATAAATCCGATTGGGCTTAGGTTCGAGCGAGGATTACTGACAAATTCCTTGAGGGCATAGACCCCGCGTTTTCCAGCCCCATAGACCAAGATTCTCCTCCCCTTGTGATTTTTCGAAATATTAAGATAATCGAGGATCCGGAAGGAGGCCCTTGCTCCGACCACAAAGAATAGAAGAAGGTTACAATCGATCAGAAGCACCGCACGGCTTGCAATGCCGAAGCCCGGGATGATCCAGAGAAGGATGGCCGTGGCAGCACACCCGGATAAAACAGCCTTTATCATCTTGACCAGGTCAGAGATGCTTGCATACCTCCAGGCCCCTTTGTAGAGGCCTAAAAGGTAAAAAACGAAGATCCTGGTGAAAAGAACCAGGGGAAGGGTCGAAAGGTAATACGCCTTTTTCTCATCAGGAAAGCTTCCCTCAAACCTGAGTAAGAAGGCAAAATAGTAGGCAACCGCGATGATCGCCATATCCACAAAGACCCTCAGAATCCTCCGATTCACCATAGGGGTGTCGAAAAAGGGAAGAAGGGCTCCGTTACTCAGGACCTGGACTTCTCTATACCCAAGTTTTCTTATCCCGATATAGGTAGCAAGGCCAATGGCAGTGATCAGAAGGGCATAATTGATATTCGAAAAATAGATGGAAGAAAAGGCCAATGCTCCAAGGCCGATGGAGATCGTATATAGAAAGACCACGGCCTTCTTCTGGGTAAACCCGATCTGGAGGAGCCGGTGGTGGATGTGGTCCTTGTCAGCCTTGAATACGCTCCACCCATCTAAGTAGAAAAACTTGACGATGTTCTTCTCCCTATCAACTTCCACGATATGAAGGGAACTTAGAAGCCTTCGAAGCATCGAGAGAAATGTATCCATCAGCGGCAGGCCGAGGGCAATGATGGGGACCAGGATGGCCACAGTAGTTGATCCCTTTAGGCTGCTCGTGATCGATAGGATGGAAAGGATAAAACCCAGGAAGTAGGCGCCGGAGTCGCCTAAAAAGATAGAGGCAGGATTGAAATTATATTTCAGGAACCCGAGAATGCTGCCCCCGAGGATGACGGAAATCAAAGCCACGGCCACCTGCTGATTCAGGAGGGAGATGGCAAACAGGGTCATACAGACGATGAAGGAAGTCCCTGCGGCAAGGCCATCGAGACCGTCGAGGAGGTTGATGGCATTGGTGATGGCAACAATCCAGAATACCGTTACGGGAATGGAAAGGATCCCAAGATGGATGGTATAGAAAGGAATGCTGATCACTTCGATCCGGCAGCAGCTCAAAGCTATGACCAGCCCGGCAATGATCTGGAAGAGAAATTTAAAGCTCGGGGGCATTCTTCGAAAATCGTCCAATGCACCCAATCCAACCATGATGGCAGAGGCTCCTAACAACCACCCGAAATGAACTTTATCGAAGAAGTCTTCGAAGAGATTTGAATAAACAAGCTGGGAGAAGACAAAGAGGGTAAGATAGAAGGTGATCAGGATGGCAAATCCTCCGAGCCGGGGAATAGGATGGGAGTGGATCTTTCTTCCCCCTGGAAGGTCAATGGCCCCTAAGCTTCTCGCAATTGATCTCACCCATGGGGTGAGCAGGAATGAGGTCCCCAGAGCCGCAACAAAAACAATGACGTATTTTAACATCTATGGTTTCTCTGGTTTGTTTGGTTTATCTGGTTGGGTTTAATAACAAACCTGATATTCTGGTGTTCTGATAATCTGCCAACTGATATCCTGATCTTCTGATATGCACCTTTTTTTCTTCATGGTGGTAGGAGATAAGAATTGACTCAAAAATTGAGTCAGCGAGTATGGTTCCTATTTTTTTCATTGTTTTTTTGTGCGGATTCGCAAATCTCGAAGAGAGGTTTGAAGAATGGAGAATGGGCATTGACCTCGTAGTAGACTTTATCCTTTGTTTCTCGCTTTTTAATGATCCCAAGTGTCAAGAGATTATTCAGTTCTCTTTGAGTCGGGTGTAATGACATTCCGGTCTCATACATGATTTCTCTTTGATAGAAGGCCCTCCCCACGTTGGATAGAAGCAGGCTTAAAATCCTCACTCTGGAATCAGAACCGAAAAGCCTTGTAAGGAGTTCATCCGAATTTTTAGGGATTGGCATGTTTTAATATTTGACTCAAAAATTGAGTTACGAGGTTTGGTTACTTTGTCTTCCCGGGATCTTTCGCTTAGAAGGATTAAGCAAGCTGATCCCGGGCTGCCCAAAGTGTTTGACTCAAAAAATGAGTCAGAGGGTCAAGAAGTCTTAGGTCTGAAATCTATGCTCTGGTATCAGGCAAATAGTAATGGCTTAAAGTGGGTATTGACTCAAAAAATGAGTCAGTGTGTCTGGTTTCTTTGGTTTCTCTGGTTTTTTTAGTTTCTCTGGTTGCTTTGGTTGCTTGCTTACTCTCAGCCTATTTTGCGAAGCAAAATATCCACGATGCGTTCGGAGGCGTGGCCGTCCCAGAGTTCGGGTACCCTTCCCTTCTTGGTTTCTCCTCTTATAAATTTTTCGAAGGCCGAAAGGATTCCTTCGGCAGTTGTTCCCACCAGTGTGTTTGTTCCCTCTTCAATAGTTACAGTTCTATCTGGTTTCTTTGATCTACCTTGCTTTTCTATTTTTTGGGTTGATAGCGCGGATGATAGGGACAATTATTATGAAATTAGACCGTGCGCCGACGTTGAGTAGATGTGTTATGATGTTATTTCACTTGTTCAGCTAATTCACGCATCGTTATGAATTTGAAGGTGCTGCACAACCACTCAAGCTTAGGCAATGTAGACTTCAGATTTACGTAACTCTTGAATCTGCGGAAAAGGCTTAGTGGTAATCTAGGGTGCTCGGGATCGACTTCACGGGGATGTACATACACAATGAGCGGTCTGCCGTTTGAATGAAGGTATTTTATTCCCATGTGAATGATCCACTTGGGCGACAACCTCAAGTAACCACCACCAAAAAGACAAAAACGTCTTCCCATGAATTCAACCATGGATATACCTAACTCCGGCAGAGGGCCATAAGCGGTTCTTATTAGGTAAGGTTCCAAATGAGATTTTAACATGCCTCCATGGCCCCTGTGACCTGGAAACACACTTGAATCATATTCATATCCGACCTCTTTAATAACTTCAAACGCCCACGACATTCCATCTTTTATCCCAAAACCTGGCGCCCGGAAGCCAATTACTTTTTCTCCTACAATGTCCTCGAGTACTTTCTTACCACGCAAGATATCTTCATAGAATCCCTTGTGTCCAACCTGGTACGCAAGAACGTGACCATATCCATGACTTGCAATCTCATGCCCCGCCTTTACGCACCGTCGTACCAGTGCGGGGTACTTATCGGCGGCCCATCCAAGCCAGAACATTGTCGATTTCACTGAATGTCTTTCTAGCACCTCCAATATTTCATCTAAAGGGCACTCAAGCCTCGATTCCAACTCGGGCCATTTATCTATCGGTGGTGTCATTCCGCTATCAAGAATGTGGTACCACTCCTCGACATCTATAGTCAACACAGACTCATTCATTAGTGTACCGTCACAGTTTCATTTTGATTGTTCATAATTATTTAAGGGTTTATACGGAAAGAGTTCCTTTCCTATTGAAGGAAGAGGCTGAGATAGGCATTCTTTTGCTTTGACACACGTAGACCGCCTTCTATTTGACACTAACAGGGGTGCAGTACGCCGTAATTTCTGTACCTATTTTCTTTGTTCCCAGCGTTAAAACGTTTACTGCCTTACTCAGGCCGACAAAGACTAACTTCGCAATTCCTCTAACCGTTAGTTTTTGCTTTGTATATTCTTCATTAACCGTTTTCAGAATTCTAAAACCAGCCGATTCCAAGAGACGATGTAGGCTATAAGTTGTGAACATATGATATGCACCATATGATGTATACCCAAAAAGAAACTGTCCAGGATAGACTTCTAATGAATGTCCTTTGGCAAGAACATATTTAGAGGCCAATCTAAAAAGCCACGTGCGATTCGCTCGCACTTTGATAACAAGACAACCATGCGGTTTAAGCATCTTATGAATAGCCAATAACATCTTTCTTAAATCGTATGAGTGAAAGAGGGTTTCTAAACAGGTAATCACGTCAAATGGTGCAGATGTACCTTCAAAACATGTTAGGCTCTCAAAACTCTCGATATGCAGTTTATGTCGCGCCAACTCCCTAGCCAATGGGCTTGGATCAACACCAACCACAGTGAAGCCTTTTGTGCGTGCAACATCTAAGAAATGACCAAAACCGGATCCAATATCAAGCATTGTCCCAGTGCTGTAACCCAAAGAAGAAAGCTGTTTTATAATGTTTTGAAAAATTCTTGACCTTGCCCGACCCCAGTGAGCATCTATTTCTGGCCACAAATCAGCGGAATTCGTTGTATCATAAAATAATGCGTAATAATCTTTATCAATCTCTCCGTCATCTAATCCGGGATTACAGCTTTCTGCTTGCACATGACCGCAAGCACTACATCGCATCATGAGTTGGGAGAAATCTTTCCAACATATCGAATACAAAGGAAATAAGGCCTTTTCTGTGCATACCTGACATGATAAATGAACTTGATTATTCCCTGTAGCTTGCGGCAGTGTAAAGCGAGGTTTTTTTAGAACAGAGGGTCTTCCTCTGATATCCTGTTGCTTGCAGCAGGGAGGTCCGTTCTTTACTGATTCGCCATTATTTACTATTTTCTTAAGTTGCCCCGGCTGTTCAGAAACGCGATAAAATAACGTTTTGACAATCTTGGCGATGATTTCAATAAAATAGGCAAAGAACGGTTTGAGGTCGTCGCTGGCCCAAATACACCACGTCCGTGGCTTCCTATAAGATTCTAAAACCTCTTTCAGACCAAATCTTTTTTCAATAAGACCTGATACAATCGCAAAAATGTCACGTTCTGGGAAGAGCCACTTAATTCCATAAACCTGTTTTGGCGAGTGAGAAATAATTTTGCCAGTCAAGTCCAGAAATGACAAGAATAGAGGATTGACTCCAGCTTCCTCCACAAGTGCACCGAATCTGCACGGTCGTATATTGGCCTCAATAACTTTAAAGATCCGAGATTCTTTACACCACTTATATTCGATGTCTATCATCCCGTTATATTTTGTTCTTTCTATCAATCTCTTTGTCGGCTCTACAATTTCAGGTTCAGGCGATGATAGAACCGCACACCCAGTTCCGAAATCCGGTGGGTACTGGCGAATCTTTCGTGCAGTGAAGGTTCCATGCTGCCTTCCGTGACGGTCGATATAAGTTACGAGAGAACGGAGGTCAGTCTCTGGTCCTTCAATCACTTCCTGAATTAACATATTCTTCATATCATGTTTCAGTTTCAAGACAGTAAAAACGTATTCATTTCTACTTTTGCATAGAAAACCCTTTCGCAGTCCTAAACTGGTTGCATATTGATGATAATAGATCGGCTTGATAAAACAAGGATAAGGAATCGTATCTTTTATTGTTATGGCCTCTTCAAGACTTTCTGGAAAAAAAGAGGTGATCGCTGGTATGCCAACGTTTAAGCATGTTCTGTAAAACTCCTTCTTGTTGAGAAAAGTGTTAACTATTGTTGGTGAAACATCGCTGAACAGAAAATATCCCTTAAGAAGTGCCCCAAAAGATGACATAAACGACACATACTCATCTCCCGATGGATATAGAACCTTTTTCGGTGTTTGATTCTTTCGAGCAAATCCTACCAATTTCTCATATAATAATCTCGGATTTGAACGCACATCCACTGCAGCCACCTTCCTGCAATATCTGGAACTAAAAGACACCTCCGATCTAATCGCACCTATCCCGTAGACATTCACGCCCCTCCTTCCTAGGCATCTTGCAATGGATAACCCGGTGGGCCCCATTCCGAGCACGACAGCTAAAGCGTCTTCCATGGATCTTTATTCAGGAATCTATTGATTAAAACTTGAGCAAGTAGGCAAAAGAATGCAGGGATATGATAACAATACCACATCCCCTCGCGAAAAGGATTCTTCATGAAACGCCACCATACGCCTTCCAATCCGAGATTTTGGATCACTTTAGAGGGGTGCTTATACTCTCCAATCATGAACCGAAATGCTGCACCAACCCCAATAATTACTGTTGATTCTATCCTTTCGGCAATTTGATAAATCAACCGCTCCTGTTTAGGGGCTCCGAGTGCAATCCATAAAAAAGTAGGTCTTAACTGATTGATTTCCATTATTAATTCATCTATTTCTTGCTCACTTAATGGTCGGAACGGAGGGGATGAAAAACCGACAATAGTGATGCCTTGGAAACGGTCACGAATTATGCCAATCATTTTCAATAAGGTTTCTTCCGTATCTCCATAGAAATAATGACTATATTTTTCCCTCTCCGATATTTCCAAGATTCTGGTCATTAAGTCTGGGCCCGTGACTCTATTAACGCGGTGTTTACCAGCAGTCCATGCCGCCCAAACGAGGGGCATACCATCTGGTATTGTCAAAAAAGACTCATTGTGGATTCTGCAAAATACTCGATCCTTCTGGGCCAACACAGTAGTTCTTACATTAGCAACACAGATATAACAAGTTTTCTTGGTTCTAATTCTTTCTGAAATCATTTTGAGGGATGTGTTCATATTTACCGCGGATATGGATGTTTTTCCTACGGAGAATCTTTTATAATTTTGTGAGGAGATACTAATTGATTCCTCCTAACCCTAGAGCCTTACAGCACTGAGGAGAGTTATGAGCCTCCCTAACTTGTAGTGACCGATTGGCTTGGACGAGCAAGTTCGCCTCGCAAAACACGACCGCATGGTTGCAACCTGAGAAAACGAGGGCATCAAGGCGTTCGCATACTTCAGCTTTCGATAAGCAATCTATGGCTACACCACCGATTTGAACCCTTCCTCCTTTTTGTTTTGTCATATTTTCTTTTTCAAAGCCATTTTGTCCGCCAGATAAGCTAGCGACAAGAACAACATAAACCCCGCCAGGTTCCAATATGTACGGATATAGATGAGGATGCTATAAACTCCTTTATGGCACACGCTAGCAAAATTTTCGTTTCGATAGTTTCTCCCTCCGTTTTTACAATTGACTGTGGATTCGATCCGCTTTCATCGATTTAACGAAATGGCCATCTCATAAGCATCCATCAAGCGTTCGTAATACCGACCCTCTGAGTATTCTCGTAAGGCCTTTTTCCGACCCTCCTCTCCCATCTTTCGGCGCAAATCAGGCCTTTCCCAAAGATAAAGGATCTTCTCGATAAGATCTTTAACATTCCCTGCTTCGAAAAGAAGCCCAGTTATTCCATCCTCGACAATTTCCGGAAGGCCACCGATCCGGGAACAAACAACCGGCTTACCCCGAAGCATCGCCTCGAGCAAAACGGTTGGAAACCCTTCAAAGCAAACACTCGGAACAACAATCATGCTACACTTTGAAAAGAAATCATTAAGTCCCAGTTCATTTAGATAGCCTAGAAATGAGAAATTCTTTGGAGCTTGTAGTAGCAAGTGAGGCATCCTATCGTATGCGCCTGCTACCTTGAAAGGTATCTCCGGAACTTTCTCGGCTGCCATCATAAATGTTAATATACCCTTTTCGGGGCTAATCCGGCCTACATATCCTACATATTTCCCATGTAATTCAAAAGAAGGAAAAGAGTTGACTACCATATTGGGGACAACTAGGATCCGCTCCGCTGGGTAACCCCCTCGAACCAACTGTTGACGCTGAAAATCCGTGAGGGTAACGTATATGGTTACATGATTCAGATAGAAACGCATCTTTCTTGCTACCCAAGTCCGAGTCGCATAACCGATACTCTTTGGGACGTTGTTCTCACAATTGCTTAGAATTGCCCAGTATTCCTGCCCTCCGGCGCAACGTTCACAGACCGATCCGTGAGAAAAAAAAAGTCCATTTGGACAAACTAAACGAAAATTATGGACCGTCATCACAACGGGAACGTTAGCTTGGTTGCACTCAACTATCACAGACGGCGAAATGAGAGGAAGCAAATTGTGTACATGAACGACATCGGGTTTATTCTCTGAGAGGAGATGCTTCATCCATGCTCGTGCTTTGTAACTGTAAATACCGCTAAAAAATGCTCTAATCTTTCCAAGATGCATATTTTCGATCTCAGCGCTACTCCGTGTGAAAAGAAGGACTCTATTATTCCTTCTCCGAAGGAGTGAAACGGTATTTTGTACCACCGCTTCTTCGCCACTAAACTTTCCATAACTGTTATGTACTACCCAAATCTTCAAAGCAGGTTCGTCAACTCTCACTCTAAATCTGAAAAAAAATAAATCGCCTCAGCCATTGAGTTCACTGTAAGCTTCAAATCACACTTCTTTGCAATCTCAATGGATCTTTCTGCCATACGCTTCCTTAATGCTTCATCACTAAGGATCTTCGCCATTAGAGTGGAATTAGTGCTAATGTCATCCGGTTCCACTAAATAACCATTCTCCTTGTCTTCGACTAAATCATAAGCTGCACCAGCGTGCTTGCTACACATTATAGGTAATCCTGCAGTCACTGCCTCTGCAATCACCAGCCCAAAAGGCTCCGAATGAGAAAACAGTACAAACAGATCTGCAATAGCGAAATAAGGGATAAGTTCATGAGGCTGCATTGACCCTAAAAAATGAATTTTTTCTCGATATGCTGGACTTACTAGCGATTGTAACTTTTTTGATTCCCTCCCTGCTCCGATTATGAATAGGTCCGCCGCTATCTGATTTTCCAACATAGCTTGGAACGTATAAAGCAGTGAGTCTACACCTTTATAAGGTTCGAGCTGTCCGATATACAGTACAACCGCCGAGTTTAGTTCGCTTCTCTCTTCTACTTTACTGTATGATTGCTTAGCTTCCGCTACAGAACGAGAAAAATTGTCTGTATCAAAGGTAATCATAGATATCTTAATTCGCTCATAGGGAGCGCCGTAATATCTGAAAAACTCTACGGCTGATGTGCTTGATGCAATAAAACCATCTGCCACACTGGCCAAGAACCTCCTGATAGGCCACATCATGAGACCAACTAAACCATCGAATCCTATTATCCCTTCTCCCCACAAAATTAAACGAGCACCACATAATTTAGAGCTTATATAGGATATTAATGATAAAGACCCGATACCACCAGATACAATAATATCGGGACGGAAACGAATTAACCTAAAAATTAATCCAATATTTAAATAAAAAGTGTGAGTTGGAGTTAGTGACCATTTAAATGTACTACCTATTTCGTATTCAAAATTTATATTATTTGGCCAGACCCAATGTCTGTTAGGCTCAGTAGCAGCACACAAAAAAACCTTTAATTTTTTATTTAGTTTAAAAGATAATTGATTAAAAAGGGGGACTCGATATGGGGGTAATATATTGGTAACTATTGCTGTGCGCATCTTTAAGAAATTTTTCTTGCTATTTCTTAATTCCTTCTACAATAACTGCATCTTGGACGCGTCCTTCTGTCTCAATCCTGGCAATGTCTTTTATCATGCTCTCATATGGCTTAGACTGTTGAACGTTGAAACCCACCGTATCCATAACTTTTACCAGTGCTTGTAAATCATACATGCATTTGTGGGGATAATGAATGTATGGTGCTATTATTCGTTTGATAAAGTTCTCACCTCTGTTATCGTACTTTACACCCAATGTGTCGAGAAAATCATCGGCCGATACCAATCCTGATTCGTAGCAATTAACCAAGTATTTCAAGTCAGGAACTAAAATGCGAATAACACCATCGGGTTTCAAAACCCGGTAACATTCTTTAAGAAATGAAAGCCCCTCCTGTTTAGAAAAATGCTCTAAAGTATGCGATGAGTAGATAATATTAACGGAATTATCCTTCCATGGAAATTGTTTCGTCAAATCGTGAATCAATATGTGCTTATCCCATTCTGTTAAAAAGAATTTTAATCTACGATTCATCCTCGAAAAAAAGGGTAATTTTGCCACTACGGCACCCAAAGCATAGTCCACATTAATCCATCCATCTAGTGCTCGACCACCACATCCTAAATTGAGCTTAATTAAATGTCCTTTAACCATCTTAACCAATGGCTTAAAATGTTATACTTTGGGCTAAATTAATTGATGGATTTGATTATGGATGCCACCGCTCTTCATAGTTTTTTAAAAACTTTGAATCAAAAATAGGATTGTTATTATTCGCAATTCTTCAGATAATCTCCATGGCTCAAGTGTTTTTCTAACCATACATACAAGCATATGAAGAGGTAACGACTCCCCATCTCCTTTATCTTCAGCTTTGCGAGACCCGTTCGGCGGTTACGCCATGTAATCGGAATGACCGTCCAGGAGAACCCCCTTACAATAGCTTTGAGCGGCAACTCGATGGTGATGTTGAAATGGTGTGAAATGAGCGGCTTGCAACCTTCAATCACCTCGCGGCGATAAGCCTTGAAGGCATTGGTGGTGTCGTTATATTTAATGCGAAATAGGAACTGTAGAAACTTGTTTGCCAAGCGATTGAAAACCATTTTAATTAGAGGATAGTCGATAGTACCGCCCCCTTTAATGAAGCGGCTACCAAAAATACAGTAATATCCATTATTTAGCAACTGCCAGTAGCGGACCACATCACGGCAATCGTCCGACTCATCTGCCATCATGATTACTACGGCATCACCATGAACATTATTCAAACCGCATATGATCGCGAGACCAAATCCGTGTTGACCAGTGTTCTGAACCGGCTTGATCTCAATAATCCGTTCCGCAAGCTCTTTAAGAAGCTCCCACGTTCTATCCGTGCTGCCATCGTCTACGACGACGATCTCGTGAGGAACTCCCTGAATCTGCAATTCTAAATGTAGGTGCTCTACTGTTGAGCAAATGCAGCCCTCCTCATCGCGGGCAGGTATAACCACAGAAAGAAGCTCCAAGGGTTTTAGTGATATTTCCATAGTTTTCATTCGACCCCAGATATTTCCAGCCAGTTGGGATTCTGTTCAGCATGGAGCGCGATCTCATCGAGTATTGCATTCAAGGGTGTTTGAGGCTTCCATCCCCAGAACTCAGTGGCCAGTGAATGGTCCATCACCAACCATGGAATATCGAAACGGCGCATTTCCGGAACTTTTCCAACTGTATGGTTGCCGAAACGGTCGGCGCACCAGTCGCTTAACTCAGCCAATGACATGGCGTTTTCTGCGCCGCCTCCCAAATTTAATAACCTGGTTATTTCGGCAGCACCTGTTGATGTCTGCTTTTGCAGAAGCGAGATAAGATCACGAGGATGAACGCAATCGCGCACCTGATAACCATTGCCCCCAAAGCCTATATAGTTGAGCGGTTGGCGCCGTAACCAAGCATTGATCCAGTAGGTAAATATGCCTTGGTCGGCCCGTCCGAACTGGCCGGCTCCGGCCATGACACCACAACGGTTGATCCAGACCGGAAAATCGAAAGATTCACCGTATTCCATAGCCAGCACTTCAGACGCCAGCTTGCTACTTCCATAAAGAGAGATTGGCGGTGAGGTGGAGAAGTCTTCACGGATCCCTGCAAAACTTATTCCGATCGGCAGTTGCTGCTTTTTTTTTAGATGGAAAGCTCTGCCAACCGTTTCCACTTCAATACTAGCCAGAGCCGCAATAGAATAAACACGGCTTGTGCTGAGGAGGATGAAACCGGCACGATGCCGCTTGCAGTATTCCAAAATATTGACCGTTCCCAAAAGGTTATGCTCGACAAGTTGGCGACTACTGGTTGTGCCATCTACCCCTGCAAGAACACTGGGGTTGGCTGCGGCGTCAATGACCCAGTCCACTGCTGGGAGGACATCGAAATCAGAAGCAATACGGATATCTCCATGAAATAGTTTTATTCCCAGTTTCTGAAGGTGATTACGATTATGTTCGCTTCCGGGTCGGATAAAATTGTCCAGACCGTAGATTTTAATGTCATCGTCAGCGTCAACACATGCTTTAGCAAGGCTGCTGCCAACAAATCCGCAGACACCGGTAATTAATATTTTCATTGCTTCTCACATATGACAAAATATTGTTTGCCAAAAAATGGCCATATTGCTGGTAGCTGCAAATACAAATGCAATAAAATTAATGGGAATTCTTTTCCATCAGACATTGTATAAGGCAAAAATCGATTAATACACATTCTGATATGTAAGTCATTCAAAATAAAAAGTTCTCTCAGAGATAATTCAGTAAGAGGTAAATGATGATCCCAAAAATCCCAATAAGCTCCATCTACATATTTGATGTTGGGCCCCATACAAATGATTTTACCATTACTCTTCAAACAGCGCTTTGCCTCTTGAACTGTTCTTGACAGCGTCTCTTTGTCGGGCAAATGCTCGAAGAAGTTACTGGAAAATACAATGTCTAATGATTCGTCAGCTACATCCCATTTATTCGAACATTTCTGATTCATAAAGTGAATATCATCATTTAAATGGTTTTTTGCATCAGCATTTAAATCTATTGCTAACTTTGTTTTTGCTCTAATTTGATTAATAAATTCACCCAGTAGTGTCCCAACGTTAGTCAAATAAAGTTAACTGGTTACACGATGCGTCCTCTAATTTTGGGGGTTGAATGATAGAAAGAGCCTCTAAAATGGGCGTTTTTTCGAAAAGCGTCACACTCAAAAT
>Ga0194126_10008237_pt1 | contig 14236 bp, 9 predicted proteins | sample TA2KigC150mmetaG_FD_148641 | JGI IMG/M metagenome (GOLD analysis project Ga0194126, IMG submission 148641) | Freshwater microbial communities from Lake Tanganyika, Tanzania - TA2015035 Kigoma Deep Cast 150m | ecosystem: Environmental > Aquatic > Freshwater > Lake | place: Tanzania: Lake... | reverse complement strand
GCCCAAGGCATCGAACAGTTTATCCATCGTCTGTGGATCTTCCAAATCGTCGAAGTGAAAGACTGGACGCACGATTTGGCAGCCGTAGTAAGGCGCGATGCGCAAATCGTTCAGATTAAAGTCGGCAGCGGCGGCGACATTTTCGACTCCGACATCGTTGACGATGATGTCCAGCGGATGGCGCACTTCGACATTGCCATTATAGGACAGTCCCGCTGCGCTCAAGGCTTCGTTTATCAGTCGGCGCGAATGAATGTTCCAGCCCATATGCCGGTTGGTCTTGCGCAGGATAGTATAACAGGATGAGCAGGGCGCGCAGATGTCGAGTTTGTAGTTTTCAGCGATGGCGAGATTGCGGGCGCTGACTGCGTATCCAATTAGTTTATCCACCGACATATACATCGTAGCGCCGCAGCAGTTCCAGTCTTCGATTTCTTTCAGGCCTAAGCCTAATTTGGCGAAGACGGCGCGCACTGAGACATCGTAAGGTTTGCCGGTGGATTCGAGGCTGCAACCGGGATAATATGCGAATTCTTTCATCCGTGCAACTCCTGCGCTGTAGCCGCAGCCGAAGACGGATGCAAATGCAATTGCCGCGCTTTATCGATGATGGCGCGGATGTCTTTAACCTTGCGGATTTTGTTAGGCGTGATATCGATGCGTCCGCGCTTCATCATCGACATTCCAAAGGCGGCGTTGGCAAGCAGTTTCATTGGTTCGGCTTTTAGGAAGTATTTGATTGCCAGCCCCATCTCGAAATTGCGGCCATATTTGTAGATGTTATCGATGAAGGCTTTGGACAAGGCGTAAATTGGAAACTTAGGCGGGTAGACGCGCTTTTCCATCGCCAGGCGTTTGAGCGCATACATCATATCGGTAACAAGTATGCCGGAAGGACAGCGCACGCGGCAGGCGTAGCAGGACGCGCAGATCCATATCGCACGGCTGTGTAGAATATCTTCGATATGACCGGCGCGGAACAGGGCGACGATTTCGCGCGGTGTTATGTCCATCATATACGAGACCGGGCAGGAGCCGGTGCAGGTGCCGCACTGGATGCATTCCTGAATCTTTTGCCCTTGCGGTATAGTCTTGACCTGTTCCCAGAAGGCAGATCTAAGATCTTCTTCCCGTTGGGGTCTTATTTCGGGAAGCGGCAGGAGTGGCATCGAACCTCCAAACAGTGATGTTGGATAATGTCCGTCGTTGAGTGATTTTAAGGCGGATTTGGTCCCGCCTGCCGAGTTGGGTGATAAATTCGGCTGAAATAATAACTTTGGGAAATTTATCACATACACAAATCAAATAATACCGACTATCGCTGCCAGTCAATTTGGTTTATCAGGGATTTATCGGGTTATTTAATTGCTAATTTAGAGTTCAATATAAATTGGCAGTAAGCATAATGCAATAGAAAATGAGATAATTTTCACAATTTTTAAATATTTTCAAAATCTGCATAGAATTTAGGATCCTTCAGTGTTTATATATAGCGTCAGAATTGTGTGTCATTCCTGCTTGCCCGGCTGTCCGATAATGCCATTTTGCCCGCCGTCGATTCGCCGCGGCGATGGCAGAAAATTGAAAAATAGATACTTCTACTGCCGACTGCGGCGAGTCGGCAGCGGAAAACTCATTCTCGGACAGGCCATTGCGAGGGAAATTTCATCCCGCTACACGGTGTAACGTAAGATGAAAGGACACCCCCTTTCATCCCCCCGCAAGCGGGTGGAGATGCAAGCAACAGTCGCAAGCGGGGGGAGAAGGCGCATCTATTTTCTGAGGGAATGACGCGGTCAGACACTCTCGTCAATACTTCATAACCTTGATTAATGGGCGCTACTCATTTCGGTATCACCTCACTAAGACCATATTGCGCAGCAGAGAAATGTTCTGCTGAAGCAATTGAATTCGATATAGGCCAGCCGGCCAGGTGGCTGCATCCAAAGTAATCGAATGCCTTCCGGTCGAATACGCGCCTTCGGATGTCCACATTATTCGCCCTGAAATATCTTGTGCGGTCAATCGAACATTCGAAGCCGCGGGCAAGGCGAACTCAATAGTGACGCTGCCGTTAAACGGATTGGGATAGACCGGCGCTAGAATCAACCTTTGGGGGAGAGTTGATATGTTCGGCACATAAGCAAATTCAGGCGTGGCGCCTTGCAGGTGAAAAACGCGGGGATTATCGGCTTGCGGGTCGTTATGGAAAATGGCGGCGGAATTGCCGGCGAGGCTCTTTTCGCTGGTCGGCGACCACAAGAAGCGCAATCGCGCCGAACTATCCGGTTCGATGACGAGGGGCAGTGCGGAAATGATTTCGATTTCGCTTTCGAGACCGCCGGTGAACAGGACCCTAAAGATGCTGCCTAGCCCTTCGCCGGCATTGCTGATAACAAGATTTGCCATTCCCGAATTGCCGGGATGCACAATCCCAAAGGTCAGCGGCGGCGGCGGGAAGGTCAACTGCGGCACGACGCGCCTCACCCGCACACTCGACGCCAGATTGAACTCGGCTTCCTGTTCGCCGGGCATCGAGGTGATGCGGGCGATTTCACCCATCGCTGGAGCCATCCAGCGATAAGTTTGGCTGGCTTCGATGTCGAAACCGAAGGGCAATTCGATTTCACGGCGCTGTCCGAGGAGGGTATAAGTTCCGACGACGGTAATTCGCCCGCCGGTGGATATGCGTTGACGCAGCGCTGGCAATTCCCCTCCGCTATAGACCACTACGCCCCAGCCATCGATTTGCGAGAAGCCGCCGATGGAGATGCGCAGATAGATCGAGTCGAGCATTCCGCCCATCAGGGTATCCGGCGCCGGGAAGCCGATTTCATAGCGCGCCGCGATGTCCCAGGCGTCCTCAAATTGGGCTGGCATAGGCATTATCAGCAACGGGTTCGGATAGACCAGCGGTTGATTGCCGCCCAAGCCGTCGCTGCCCTGCACACCGAGCATATACCAGCCGTTGTCAGCGACAACCTCATATTGATAGCCGCTGCCTAAATTGAGACCGATATCGTTCAAATCCGAGCGCAGCACACGGTTGGCGGACGGGAATTGTTCGCGCGCCGGCGCAGCCTGCGGATCGATGAGCGTATCATAAGCGATGTCATCGAACTGATAAGCCGTTAGATTCCAGCGCCGGTCGGCGCCGGCCGGCCCGACAGCGACTTCGATGCCATTCACAGCATCGCTCGCCGACCAGTATGCAGCCACTACTCCGGCTTGGCGCGGAATATCGCGCGGTCGAATGACCACCTGGGCGGCTGATTGAGCCAACGGCAACGCTAAGATAATCAGCGATATGTTAATCAGAACTCGACATTGGTACAGCATACACCCTCCGTGAAGCGATTTTCGACTGGTATTGAAATATCCCTGTAAAGTATAATTTACAAAGAATTCGAGGTTTTGACAATAGTCGTCGATGAACATCCGTTGCATCCGTTTAATCCGTTGTGAATTATCCTATCCATTACAAAAAAGCAACCGCCCGCTATGGAATGCGGGCGATTGTGTTACAGGATAGGGAGCAGTCTATAAGGAGATGCTAACTGCCGTCTAATTAACGTTGCCGTCCAATTAAAGTGATGTTAACTTCAGTGTTTTCATCTACGATCACTTCCGCGCGGCCGCGGCCCATACCAACTTCGCGCTTCATAGCCATTACGACCCAGTTGCCGACCGGAACATCGGCGAAACTATAAGCGCCGTTTCCATCGGTATCGGTAGTCAATCGGGCGCGAACGAAGCCGCGTCTATGGTTCAAGCGCACTGGCGCAGCCACAACGCGAGCCGCCTCGACAGGTTCATCGTTAAATGTAACCGTGCCGGAAATCGAACCGAATTCGAGTTCAGGCTCTTCACCGCCGCCGCCGCCACCGCGACGACCCTGCAGGCGAATAGTAACTTCGACGCCGGCATTGTCTTCGACGACGGCTTCAGCGCGGCCGCAGCCGAGTTCGCGCGTCATAGCGGTCACGATATAGCGGCCGGCCGGGACATCGCGAAAACCGAAAGCGCCGTTTTCGCCTGATTCAGCGCGCGCCATATAGGGCCGCTGTCCGCGAACACGGTCGACGCCTTGAATTCCGACTTGCGCGCCGGCGACGCCATTGCCGTCGGCGTCTAAAACTGCGCCGGTCACCCAGCCGTTAGCCAAAGCCGGCGCATTAAAGCCCAGTCCGGCAACAGCCGCTGCGATAGCGAGCAATGTTAAAAGTTTCTTCATTGTTTCCTCCGTTAGTTTGTTTGATTATTTATTGTTGGTGAATGAATCACTTTCTGTCAATAATGGTGCAACCAGCGTGCCAAAAATTTTACATAGCGAATGGGATGACAAACATCTGGAATGCGAATTCTGTTCGCACTGGATAGTTTTCTTGACGCACTATTGTCGCCTCATTGTTACTTTAGCAATGTAATCCTTCTTGACTGAATGACACCATCGATTTCGATCTGCACAAGATACAGACCGGAAGCCGATTTATCGGCGTTCCAAAGCGCGGCGCGCCTTCCAGCGCTTACCCAGCCTGTCGGCGTCAAGTTTTGCACCAGACGACCGAGCGGGTCGTAGATGCCGATATTTACGTTTGACGAAGCGGATAAAGCGCCGGCGGACAGGTCGAACTCGATGTTTGCGCGGGAGTTGCAGGGATTTGGGAAGACTTGCAAGGAAATTAGTTGAGGCGCGAGAAATAAGGGCGACGGTTCGGCGGCTTCATTCCACTCGACGCCGACCAGTTGGGCGCGAAGGTCGGTTTCGAAGCCCGACCCGGTCGAAGTTTCATAGGAACGGGTGAGAAACCATAACCGCTCGGCGCCGGCGTCAAATTTTATATCCGCTAAAGTCCGGGGCCCCTCATCGAACACGGTCACTACAAATCCCGGATCTTCCAGCCTGACGAACAAGTTTATATGCCGGGCTGAAATCGATGTCAGATAACTGCCCATAGTCGTAATTATCCAGGCGGCGCATTCGATATCCGGAATCACATAACAGGTCGAACTGTTCACCCAATATGCGCCGAGCAGCATACCTCTGAAGGGATCCAATCTCTGAATCCAAAAGATTCCCTGGCCTCGCGACCTGCCCCAATACCAAAATGTTCCATCCGAACCGGCATTGCAAAATGGACCGTAAGACAAGCGGTCATCGAAAATCTGAACCGTATCAACTTCCGCTATCCGGCCGTTGGGGGAAATGACCATTCTGATTGTATGCGGCATTCGACTCACGGGATGTGTCCACAAAGCAGACAAGACAAGACCGTCATCGTTGGAATACATAGCGCCGACATAGTTGTTGACAGTTATAGTGCGCGGCCAAACCGGATAGAGGTCTTCGTCCAATAAATCCAAATAATATGTTTCCTGATTAAAAGTGACAATTACCCAGCCATATTCGTTCCAATAATGGAACTTCATATCGGAAGGATGTATCGGCGCCGTATAGTTCGCTTGCGCCAACCGTTGTCCGTTAGCGCCGAAGGTCCAGAGTCGGAAGGTCGGCTCAAAATTGAACTCGCCGACCGCCATCGCCACAATAAACTGGTCTAAGCCGTTGCATTCTAGCTTTTTAATGGCGTATTGTTCCTCGGCGACGATTTCGATTTGGCGGTTGACGACCAGCCGGTTGTTATCGTCGACCGCGCCTATTTTAAGGCTCTGAAAACCGTCGGTTTGCCAAAACCAGAGCCGGTTATCGATCTGCATCGAATTTAAATTATCGCTGAGTTGCCAGGATTGGTCGAGGACTTCCCACTTAAGCGGGCTGGACAAATCGCCGTCGGATTCGAGGCGCTGCCCAATCAAGCCGCGTAGTGGGTCAATGCTGACCAGGTTCAGGGCGTCGGCACGCAAGGGCGCCGAACATATATCGTTCAGGCGTCCTCGTTCGATTTGAAAGAGGTCTAGCGGATTGAAGCCATTTCCTACCGCGCCATCGACGAAGATTTTCCAGGCGCGCTGTTTGGCGACATACCAAACATTATCGAGATAGGATACGATGTCGCCTGAATAGCCCTGGTCATTATCTAAGTTGAAAAGCCGCGGCTGCCAAGCCTGGTCGCCGTTGGCATTGACACCCCAAACCCTTAGAGGTGGGGAATAATAGGGCATAACGAGCGTTGTTATATCTCCGGTCTGAATCAACCGTAGGTCAGTCGCAAAGGGCGGCCATTCGCCGGCTGGCGGGATTTGGACGCCGAAGTCGGGCCAGGGCGTCGGGTCGTCGGTAAAAGGGTCATAGCGCACCATCCAAGGCCAACCAACAGGATTCTCTTCCTGGCCGCCATTATCGCGGCCGGGTGCAGAAAGCGCCCAATTAGTCAGGCTGTAAGCCAGCCGCACGCTGCCATCCGACGCGACCAGCCAGTTCCATTTAATGTCTGAAGCCTCGCCGACATCATCCGGACTTCGGTCGAGGATAGTTTGCCAGGCGACGACTTCACCGAGGACGTCGTAAAGAGCGACGGCATATTCGAAAGGCTCGCCCGATTTACGCAGTAAAACATACAAATACTCACCATCGGATTTGAAGAAATTTAGATCATAATTACAATCATAGCCCCGCGGCGGCGTAATTATGCGGTCTTCATTCCAGATGCGCCGTCCGGCAGGCGTTATACGGTTGTATTTGGCTTGGCGCAGGTTCCGATCATAACCGACCAACCATAATCCGCCCCAGATATCCGGCAGAAGGTTGGCATCGTTCACCGATTCCAACTTAACACCGCGCCAAGGCCAATTCTGGCGGACGCCGTTTCTATCGAAAGCCCGGATCCGAGCCGATCGACCCAGTCAACCCGAACCAACATATTCGATGAGAAAACAGCCGCCGTTATAATCAGGTTTTAAGCAGGCATTAAACTGCGATGACAGACCGCAGTCGAAGCCGCCTTCGCGCCACAAGCGCGCGCCGTTGCGGGACAGATGCTGCATTTTCACCCGCCACAGGCTGTGGCTCTGTTCCTCATACCAGACGACATAAACGGCGCCGTCGGAGGCTGTTACGGCTTGGATATTATCGATTTTCCGGCATCCCATCGACAGCGCCGGCGGATCTTCCGGGAATATATACTTACCGTAGGGCGATACGATTTGGCTATACACCCGCCAGAGTCCGTCGGTATCGTTTTGTGCCCAGACATAGCAGAGCCGGCCGCCGGACAGCACGGCTGCCGTCGAGGTCTTGACCGTTTGCGGCCGGTAGAGCAATTTACCTTCAGGCGGGAAGGCAATCTGCGCCTGCAGCGGATAGACAGCCGCGATAGTAAAGACTGCTACAATCAAACGAATGAATGGATATCCTTTGCGCATTGCAGGGCTTTCATTTAAGAAGCATTAATTTTCTAACAGCGGTTTGACGGCCGCTGTTCAAGCGCGCTAAGTATAAACCGGACGCAAGATTTCTTGCGTTTAGTTCTACGAAGTATTTTCCTGGCCGCCGATTTTCATCTATCAGAGTCATCACTTCGCGCCCGGTTATATCGTAAATTATCAGCGATACATAGCCTGTCTGGGAAATGTTGTAAAATATATTTGCGGTTGAATTGAACGGATTAGGGAACAATGATAATATATCGAATAAAATCGGGATTTCAAAATTGTTTTGAGCCGCTGCATTCGGCGCGGTAACTGTCAAATTCACCGGGATGACGGCGGAATCACCGAAGCCGTTGTGTATGAATAAAATCTCGCCGGAATATTCGCCGCGTGCGAACGCCCATTTACTATTTTCAGCTACGGTCCTAAGGTTGACGCTGATATCCATATCGTCGCCGGCGGGGATTTCGCCGCTGTCCGGCTCGATGGTTAACCATTCGTTATTAGGCAGGAGTTGCCGGACATGAATTTGGTCGCCGCCGGCGCGGGGTGGCCGATTAGCGATGGTCATCAACACCCAGCCTTGGTAGCGGTCGTAGTTGCGGCAGATATAGGCGCCATTGAAATCGGAACTACTGTCGGGGAATGTGTGAACCAGCCGCGCCGCGCCGGTCCGGGTGTCGAATTTATGTATTTGAGGAGGTTGAAGGTTACCGGGAACTACAACAGCATATAGTCCGGCGCTGTCGGGGTCGTCGGCGAAGTAAGCCAGTCCATCAATGCGCAGGTTCCGGCGTTCGATGCGTCGGCCCAGGTAATTTCCGCTGCGGTCGAAGGCTATGATATCGTTGACCAGCACCGAAGCCCAGAGGATATTTTCTTCTGTATCGAAGGCTATATTGTTGATTGGATTATATACTCCCCACCACCGGTGGACGACTGCGCCGTCGCGTCTCAGCGCATAAACCGAATCCTCGCCGCTGCCCCAAATTAGTTCGCCGTCCCAGGCGAGGTCTTTAAAGCCATAAACGCTGTGTCCGGGCTGGACAAGAGTATCAAGGAGCCGGCCTTCGCGGTCGAGATGATAGATGAGGTTCGGCGCGTCGTCGTTGGCGCCGGCGCAATAAAATGACTCGCCGTCGAATATGACGCCTTCAATGCGTGAGTCGCCGGTAATTTCACTGACCGGGAGGCTATCTCGCAGGGCCCAAGGCGCGACGCCGGCGTCGCTGTCGGTCCGCGCAACGGCTTGCCAGACCAGCGGTCCGTTGCCGTCGTTGATAATATTCACGGCAAATTGCGCAGAGCCCGCCGAGTCAATCTGGATGGCAAGGCTGTCCGGGTCGGAACGAAATTCTGAATGGTCGAGGAAGGTGTCGAGCCATAAAGAGTCGCCGGCGCTTACTTCTATCTCAAAATCGTCCGCTATGTAACCCGCTGAAGATATGTTGAAGTGGAACACTTCGAGCGAGTCGAGATAATAGGATTGTATCCATTCGTCCCATTCGCCGAGGCTGTCGGCGGCGATTTGGCAGGCAATGCGGCCGCCATTTGCGCGGATAAAAACTGAGGCGTTTGGAAGCGGCAGATTGGTTTCAGAGTCTTTCACGTCGCCGGCAAAGTGGGCGCGAAACAAAGTCGGACAGGGCAGCGCGCCCATATCGGCACGCGAACCGTCCGGATCAGGTTCGCCTTGCGGGTCGCCGGCGTCTATGCAGGGCGAGCCGTCCTGCAAGCGATAGTCGCCGGCATCCGGGTCGATAAAGAGCGGGTCATTGAGGATATTACCATCATCCCAATCGTAGCCTAGGTTCACATTACTTCTTATCCCGTTTTCGCCATTTTCGACATCGCAAAAGGCGAGGTCAATGTTCCGGTCTGAATTGTGGTTAAACATCAATTGCGGGTTTGAATTGCCGTAGAAAATACTGTTGCGCAGCGATATCTCGCCCGACCACCCGTTGAACGAAATTCCATTTCCGCCATCATTGTCGGCTACTGTGCAGTGGTTGAGTATTGCCGACCGAAACTCGGTTAAACGGGCGCCGGCACCGTCGAACGAGGCGGCTCGATTGCCGACAATTAGCGCCCGGTATAGATTCAGTGAAACCCCGCTTGTGGCGTAAATGCCTCCGCCGTAGATGTTTGCCCGATTGCCTGTAATGAGAAGATATTCGAGCCGCGGGCTGGTATTTTGGCGGCAGTCGACGCCTCCGCCGTAGTCCTGCCGGCCGTTGCGGATAGTAAAGCCTCGGACTACGGTCGAGCCGGATCCTTCCTCTAGCGATATACAGCAATCGGCGGCATTTCCGTCCACGATTGTCGAATCTATGTAAGTAGGATTATTGGTCGTTAAAATGCGGCTGACAAGTAAAATTGCCCGTCGGACGACCAGATTTTCGCGATAAACTCCCGGCGCGACGAGGACGGTGTCGCCCGCTTGGGCGTTGTCAATACCCGCCTGAATGGTCTGGAAATCGCGCGGGACATCGATGAGGCGCCCATAAGACGGTTCAGACGCTGTATTGATGACCGAAATAGCAATTAGGATAACTGCGAAAGTCTTCATAAAAGACACCTATTGATTTATCCTTAAATTCGCGCATAACATAACAATATAATATAATTTGGACTTGTTTTTGCTTTTTTCTGACATTATTTTTGAGCATAATTGGTCTTCATCCAATATGTATGCGCCTATAATATAGGAAACAAGGGAGCAAGGATTCCTTTCTTATACAAGTTGCGTTCTTAAGGACGCTAAAACTATACATAGCGACATTATTCTTTGCGTTTCTTATATATTTCATCCTGAACGAAGTGAAGGATCTCGTCCCCGTTTATCCAGACGAGATGCTTCACTATGTTCAGCATGACACCCGCGAAATATGCGAACTGAATTATGTCGCTATGTATAATATAATTCACAACGGATGAAATTGATGGAACGGATAAGAGGTTAGATGTAATAAGTTATCCGTTTGATCCGTTAAATCCGTTGTGAATGTGTTCGATTAATTGTGACCTAATGAACGCAAATCAGTATTACTTTCTTACTTGCTAACTTTCTAACTTTCATCTAACCATCGGAGGTCGGATTTGGAGGGAGAATATATTCCGCGCGAGCATTGGGGTTCGCGTATAGCCTTCATTATGGCGGCTGGTGGGTCCGCTATCGGACTGGGGAATATCTGGAAGTTCCCCTATATCACCGGCGTTTATGGCGGCGCGGCGTTCGTTATGTGGTATCTGTTTTCGATTTTAATGATTGGGCTGCCGGTGATGCTCATCGAATACGCTATCGGGCGTCGGACGCAGCGCAGTCCGGTTGGCGCATTTAAGGCGCTGGCGCCGGGAACGTTTTATTGGCTCATCGGCGCGATGGGCGTGCTGGCGGGTTTCATCATTTTGTCATATTACAGCGTCATCGCCGGTTGGACGCTGGCTTATATTTTCAAAGCCTTGTTTGGTGGATTTGCGGGCTTTCACTCACCGGAAGTCGCCAGGCAAGCCTTCGAAGCCTATGCCACCCATCCGATTCGACCACTCCTGACCCATGCTGTTTTTATGTTTTTAGTGATTCTCATCGTATATCAAGGCGTTAAGAAAGGGATTGAACGTTGGAACAGCATCTTGATGCCGCTGTTGGCGGTCATCGTCATAGTCCTGGCGGTGCGCGGCATCACCCTCAAAGGCGTCGAAGCCCATCTCAGCGCGTTGAACGGCTTAAAATTTCTCTTTGCGCCCGATTTCACCAAACTGACCGGCAATGGAATGTTAGTTGCGATGGGGCACGCCTTTTTTACGCTCTCGCTTGGAATGGGCGCGATGCTGACCTATGGCTCGTATCTATCAGAGCGTGAAAATCTCATTAAAAGCGCTTTATGGGTGATAGTTATGGATACGGCTTTCGCCTTGTTGGCGGGAGTGGCGATATTCACGACCGTTTTCGCTTTGGGTTTCCAGCCCGGCAGTGGACCCGGCTTGATATTCAATGTTCTGCCGGCGATATTTGCGGTAATGCCTGGCGGCGGGATTATGGGCGTTCTATTCTTTTTACTGTTGTCCATCGCCGCGTTGACATCAGCCATCTCGCTGCTTGAGGTCGTTACCGCTTATTTCGTCGAGCAGCGTGGCTGGGTGAGACACCGGGCGGCTGTCGTCTGGGGTATAGCCATATTTCTATTGGGCGTCCCTCCAGCCTTATCCTTCGGTGTTTTGGGTAATATCAAATTGCTCGGTATGACCTTGTTCGACCTGTTCGATTATCTATCGTTTAAATATATGCTGCCGTTGGGCGGTTTGTTTATGGTGTTGTTCACCATCATCCGCTGGAAGCCGGTCAGCCTATTGCAGGAATTGCGGAAGGGAGGCTCTGCCTTGCGCATATCGAACGGCGCGGCTTTGGCGCTATTAATCGTCTCGGCGCTGTTCGTCGCGATAACCTTTATTGCGGGGTTGTTTGGGAAGAATTAGACGAGTGTTATCTTATAATCTAGCGCTATGTCAAGCGTAAGACGTCGTCATCCTGAACGAAGTGAAGGAGCTCGTTCCCGCTTCAACCAGACGAGATGCTTCCCCTACCTGCGCAGGGGTCGGCATAACACCCGCGAAATATACGAACTGAATTATGACGCTGTGTATAGTGTAAGAAAAAGGAAAAATCGACATTCAGGACATCACTATCTAATCGCTTTCTGCATAACTGCAAATCCGATTCCGCTGGTTGCGGCTAACAGCGCCAGCATCTCCCAGGCCAGCATCGGCTGCGGCATTATATCTAGGAGAAAACCGCCAAGTAACGGTCCGACTGTCCAGCCGAGGTGCAGCGCTAAATTAAACGCCCCCATATATGCGCCTTGCATACCTTCCTTAGCCAGGCTCGAAGCGTAGGCTGCGGCAGTCGGCGATTCGACCATCTCCCCAAAAGTGATGACTATTATTGCGCCGGCCATCTGGCGCCAATCGCTGGCGACGCCGACTAAAGCATACCCGGCGGCATACAATAATGCCGCGCCGACTAAGGCTCGTAAGGGATGAAACCGGTCGGTAACTTTTGTAATGGCGACCTGCAGAAAGGCGACCATTCCACCATTAATAGCAAACAGCCAGCCGATTTGCGGCTTTGACAGCCCGACATTTCCCGAGGCGTGCACCGAGAGGGTGGCTACTAACTGCCCGCGCACCAGTCCAAGCACAATGAAAATGATTAAGAACGCCAGTAATTTCTTATCGTTAAACATTGTAATGAAGGGATTAGCTGACGCAGTCCTATTTAGTGGCTGGATTTGAACGGTTTCCGGAACACGGAAGCGGACGATGGCGAAAGAAATCAGCACCGCCAGGCCGGTTGCCCAAAACAGGCTGTGATAACCCAATAAAAGCATAAATCCGCCTAAAGCGGGACCGAATGCCCAGCCCAGATTTGCCGCGACCCGCAGGATGCTGTAAGCCCCGGCGCGTCGGCGGACATCCGTAACATCGGCAATCATCGCATCCATCAAGGGGAAGATGGATGTTCCCAGCAGCGAAGAGATGATATAAAAGGCGGAGAACCAGTGGAATGGTTTGTGCGTCCAGACCAGCCAGCCTAGGAAGCCGAAGGTCAGCGCCCGGCCGATTAACGCCGCTTGCAGCAAATTGCGTCTGCCAAACCGGTCTGAAAGGCTCCCGCCGACAGGCGCGGCGACAGACCCCACAATCCCCGCTAGAGTCAGCATTCCCCCAATCAAGGTCAAACGAACGCCTAGTTCCTCGTGCAGGTAGATAGTCAGGTAGGGCATCGACAACGCAAAGCCAAGCGCGCCGACTAAACGCACAACTGCCAGCCGGCTTACAACCGGATTATATTCACCCCAGAAGAAATGAGGCAGGTGTTTTAGAGGCGCAGAATTAAAAATAGCGAATTCTCAACAACGGTCATTTACCAGGCTTTATTGGCATATTACTGCCATCGGCAGCAATTGTAACCCCTAATAATTCATCGAGTCTAATTTTATTCAGATACAATTCAGTCTTAATCTCGATATCTTTGAGCATAACATCTCTGTATTCGGTCCATTCATTGAGGAATTCTATGAAATTAGCGCCACCCAATTGAACATTGCGGCGGACGAATTGCATTTTTTCGCCGGCGGCAGGCACGACCTCGGTCTGATATAACATCATTTGCTCAAATCCAGACACAATTTCCTGTATAAGAAGTTGACGCTCGGCTTTAAACCGCATTTGAGCCGCCGATAGTTCGGCACGGGCGCGAACCGTCTGCGCTTCACAGGTCCGAATATCTCCAATTCCTTCTTGCCAGAACCATAGCGGGATTGTCATTTCGATTTCGAGCGCCCAACTGTCGTTGTCGCGGCGGTCGAATTCAAAACGCTTGAAATAGTTCAACTGGAATTCCGGCAGCCAGCCGTTTTTAGCTAAAGTTCGCTCATATTCGCGGATGCGCAGCGCGGTCGCAGCGGAAAATAATTGCGGCGCGTCTGACTCTGGCGTGAAAGCCGTTAGTTGCATCGTGTCGATGGGATTAGATTTCAGCGGGGAGATTAGTTCGAATTCGTCCGGCGCAACTTTAAGCAGCGCGGTAAGTTTTTCGAATGCTGCGGTCATCCTGCGTCGAACCGAGTTGTCCTCGGCTTCAGCCAACCGTGCTTTCAAGGCGTAATCCCTTGCCAATAGGGGAGAATACTCGCCGCGCGCGCCCATCGCTTGAATGCGTTGACCGTAATAACCGAAGGTATCGGCGAATTCTTTGTATATTATCGCCTGTTCGCTATGTGACCAAGCCTCCAGATAGGCTTTTTTGACATCGGATTCCAAATCGGCTAAAAGAATTAGACTCTCATATTGAGCCTGCCGGAAGGATAAGGCAGCCTTTTTGGCTTGCCAGACATATCGCAAGGGA
>Ga0194126_10008234_pt1 | contig 14243 bp, 14 predicted proteins | sample TA2KigC150mmetaG_FD_148641 | JGI IMG/M metagenome (GOLD analysis project Ga0194126, IMG submission 148641) | Freshwater microbial communities from Lake Tanganyika, Tanzania - TA2015035 Kigoma Deep Cast 150m | ecosystem: Environmental > Aquatic > Freshwater > Lake | place: Tanzania: Lake... | reverse complement strand
GAAGTCGATGCACACTCGCTCGGCTCGGGTGCAGGTGAACGGGCAGGCAGTCGCCGTCGCCTCGGGCGCCGACATCCTGAAGCCGAGGATGGGCGAGCACTTGACCTTCGCGTTGCGAGGCATCCCAAACCTCCCGACGTACACCGCCATCGCCCCTGTCCCCGAGCCGCAGGCCACCCACGGGGCGGGCCGGCGGGCCCCGGACAGCGCGGCGCTCGACGCCACCGACTCCGGCTGGCTGTACGACGCCGAGCTGCGGGCTGTGATCCTGCGGCACACGATGACCGGCAGGCCCGTGCCCTGCTCGGTGAGCTGGTGAGGAACCCGCCCATGTCCGAGCCGGTGACTCGCGACTCGCTTGCCGCCGGTCTGGGGGCTCTGGGGCTGCGCGCCGGCGACCGGGCGATGGTCCACTCGTCGCTGAAGAGCCTCGGACAGGTCGAGGGCGGGGCGCTCGCAGTGATCGGCGCGCTGCAGGACGTGCTCACCGAGGAGGGCCTGCTGCTGATGCCCTCCTTCAATCACGGCGCGCCCTTTCACGCGGGAGGAGTCGGCTACTTCGATCCTCGGGAGACGCCCACCGAGAACGGGCTCATCCCTGAGACCTTCCGCGCGCTCCCCGGGGTCTGGCGCAGCCTCAACCCGACCCACGCCTACTGCGCCTGGGGCCGCGACGCCGAGCGGTATCTGAACCGCCATCACCTCACGCTGACAATGGGGCCCGACTCTCCACAGGGGATCCTCTGCCGTGAGGGAGGGCTGTGTCTCTTCCTTGGCACGGACTACTTCACCAACACATTCAAGCACGTGGTCGAGATGTCCACCGGCGCCCCCTGCCTCGGGCGGCGCACGCTCGAACTCCCCGTCCACTTGCCGGACGGGCGCGCGGTGAAGCTCCGCACATGGGGCTACCGCGGCGCGCGCTGCCCGATCTCCGATCCGCACGAGTACGCGGACCGCGAGATGGAGCGCCGCGGCCTGCACCGGCGCGCGCAGATCGGCCGCTCAACCGTGACGCTCCTCCGGCTCACCGACTTCTTCCAGCTGCTGGCGGGGATGCTGCGGGAGGGGTATGCCGGCCATCCGCCCTGCCACGAGTGCCCCGTTCGCCCGAACCCGACCCCCTTCGACGTGCCCTCCGACTGGGACGATGGGGCCAACGACCTGCTGCCTGACTCGCCATCGCGCGCCCTCGGGCCGCTGGCCTGGCACAACAGCGGGTAGGACCGGCGACCTCTGCCGTCGAACGCACGGCCCATGACCACCCGCGAACGCTTCCTTGCCATCGTGCACTTCGAGCGGCCCGACTACGTGCCCTACTGGTATGCGCCGGGGATCGGAATCGCGCACCCCGAGACTGTCGCGCGGTGGATCGCGGAAGAGGGCTACCCGAGCGACTTCGACTCGCTGGTGAGCTTCTGGGGCGCCGAAGGGTACCACGGCGTGGGCCTGCACACGGGCTTCCTGCCGGACTTCCCGGTGGAGCGGATCGACTGCGGGGACGGGTACGTGCTGATCCGGCAGCACAAGGCCGAAACGCGCGAGCTCGCCAACAACTGGGACCTGTACACGATGCCCCAGTTCCGCAGTTACATGTTCGAGGATCGGCGGGACTGGGAAGAGCACATGCGCCCCCGCCTCGATCCTGATGACCCCGCCCGGGGGCAGCCGGCCCTTCCCGACACGCAGCCCGATCAGCCCCTCGCGGTGCACTGCCCCAGCTACATCGGCACGCTCCGGAGCTGGTTCGGGCTCGATGCGGTCAGCTACCTCATGCACGACGACCCGGCGCTGATCCACGAGATCAACCGCGCGTTCACCGACCTGTTCCTCAGCCAGGCGTGGCAGGTCGCCGAGCGCGTGCCGATCGACGCGATCACCGGCTGGGAGGACATCTGCTACCGCGGCGGGATGCTGCTGTCACCGGCGGCCTTCCGGGAGTTCTGTGCGCCCTACTACCGCGAGGTCGCGGACTTCGCGCGGCAGGTGGGCGCGGCGGTGATTGACGTGGACTGCGACGGGGACGTCTCGGAGTTCGTGCACTGCCTGTGGGACTGCGGCGTCAACATGTGCCACGCCTTCGAGCCGACCCACGGCGGGTCCGACATCCTGCGGATCCGGGAGGAGCTACCGCGGTTCATCATCTGCGGCGGCCTGGATAAGCACGCGATGGTCGATCCCGACCCGGCCACGGCCCTCGCCGAGGTCGACGCGAAGGTGCCGGCGATGCTGAAGCACGGCGGCTACCTGCCAGGCATCGACCACGGCCTGCCGCCGCACTGCCGCTACCGGCCCTTCTGGCACTTCATGAACCGCATCCGCGAGCACTGCGGCGCGCCGAAGGCGCCGTTCCAGGAAGTCGGACCGCCGGAGTAGAGGCGGCCTTCACGCGCTGAACAGCGCGTTCCCCGGCACGCTGGTCGGCCCGCAGCCGCAGATGTAGTCCTCCGGTGTCATCCCCAGCCTCGGCCCCAACTCCTCCCACATCCGCGTCGTCTCGTTGCAGAGGGAGACGCGCGGTCGGGGGGCGCGCCGCGCGACCTCGTCGATGACGAACTCGTACGCCTCGCGCCGCAGCTCGTGGGGGAAGATGTGCTTCACGCTGGGCCAGTAGCCGGGCCCGGGCGGTCCATCGGCGAACAGCTCGCGCATCCCGCGCAGGAAGCGCGGATCGAGGAGCGAGGTGTCGAGGATCTCGTCGAGATGGTCCGGGTTCATCCAGCCGAGCAGGTCGATGGTGATCACGTCCGGCGTCACCCTCGCCAGCAGGGCCTCGATCAGCGCTCGCAGTTCCTCCCGCCAGCCCTCAATCGGTACGATGGGCGAGAACCGCACCCGCGGGACGTACCCCGCGCCCTGCGCCTTGGCCGCGGCCGCGAGGCGCTGCGCGGTGCTCGGCGTCGCGTGCTCGATGCGCTCGGCGACCGTCGGGCTGGAGATCGTGAAGCTGACGATGGTCTGCCCGCGAGGCTCGAGGTCGAGCAAGTGGTCGACGTTGTCGCTCTTCGTGTAGAGCATGAGGTGCTCACGGTCGCGGGTCGCGAAGAACTCGACCATCAGCCTGGAGGCGCCGTACTCCGGCTCGAACGCGATGGTGTCGGTCTGGTTGTCGTACTTGTAGAGCTGCAGCCAGGGGTTCGCATCGAGAAGGCCGGGCAGCCGCTCGACGAGTTCCTCGAGGTTCACCATGATGTTCGCGAAACCGCCGATGTGGCAGTAGTCGCAGCGGTGCAGGCATCCGAAGGCCGAGTGCAGCTCCCAGGCGTCCTGGCAAACCGTCCCGTACAGCTCCGCGTACCTCCGCCCGTCCCGCAGGGTCCACGCGCCCGCGCCGTCGAGCATCCGCATCGCGAGCGCCGGGAGATGCCGTCGCCTCTCCGCCACGATCTCGGGCGGCTCCCAGGTGAAGGCGTTCAGCACCAGCACCGGGTCGCCGGCGAGGTTCCACTGCCCGGTCCGCCAGCCGCCGCGCGCCAACCACTCCCCGGCCTCGCTGATCTTGTTCAGCCGGGCATCGTCGACCGTCTCGGGCTCGCAGTGGATGTGCGGCAGCATCCGCTCGACCCGCGCGCGCCGTTCCGGCGTCGCCAGGGCTCGCTCGTGGATGTAGAGGGCCGGGGGATGGATCTCGTACATGCAGCTTCCCTGGGCGCAGCACGCTGCGCCATTACGAGGCGCGCCTCCCTCGGGTCGTTGTGGGGGCAGAGCGTGCTCTGCCCAGGCCGTTCCTCACTGCCCCAACGGCCGCACCCCGTACTCCGCCAGTACGCTCAGCATCGTGTCGAGGTCGTCGGTGAGGACGTAGTCGACCCCGGCCTCGGTGAGCTTGCGCATCATCGCCGGGTCTTCGGTGCCGAAGTAGTTCACCCGCACCCCCGCCGTGTGCAGCCTGGCGCAGGCGTCGGCCATCGAGTCATCCCAGCCCCAGATCTGCAGGAAGTCCGCGCCGAAGTCGATGGCGCGCTGAGGGTAGTCGCTCCCGGGTGGCCCCTGTCCGTCCATGTAGCAGATCAGCACGTCGGGGCACATGGCCTGCGCGACGCGCGCCTGACCGCTGCTGCACGCCAGGACGCACTGCTCGACGCGGTCGAGCGCCATGACTTCCCTCACCGTCTCCTCGACCACACCCGGGGCCTCGCGCAGGTGGCAGTTCAGCCTCACCGGCGGCGGCGCGGCTTCCAGCACCTCGCGGAAGGCCGGAATCCGCGTCCCCGCGTACTCCGGCCCCTTCCAGCCTCCCGCGTCGAGGCCGCGCAGCTCCTCGGCGGTCAGGTCCGTGACGGCGCCGCGGCCGTCAGTCGTCCGGTCGACCGTCGCATCGTGCATGATGAAGAGTTCGCCGTCGCGGGAGATCGTGACATCGAACTCGATCTGGTGGGCGCCCTTCGCTGCGGCAAGGCGCACGGCCGGCACCGTGTTCTCCGGAGCGACCTTCTGGTCGCCCCGATGCGCGCTCGCGCGGGATCGGCAGGAACCTAGTCCCGGTGAGGGCACTTCGCCGCACCGTCCTCTCCGTTGGGGGGTGGTCGCGTGCTCGTGGCGTGTCAGCCGTGATTCTGGCAGTTGCCGTTTGTCGTCGTGGGTCGGCTCACCAGAGCCGACGCCGTCCGGCATGGACCTGAAGGCTCTGTCGGCTCGGGTGAGCCGACCCACGACGACCCAAGGCTTCACGGCTGACAAGGCGCTAGTGCTCTGTCAAGCGCCATTCGTTGGGTCCCCGGGAGGACAGGCATTCCTGCCTGTCCGCACAGACCTCGGGTTCCGGGCGAGGACAGGCAGGAATGCCTGTCCTCCTGGACGCGAGAACGACCCAAGGCTTCACGGCTGACAGGGCACTAAGTGCGCCGTCACTCGTGGTTGTTTGGATTGGTGGACGGCCCGTTCCGCACGCCCATCCGTCACCATCGCCGTCGTAGGACGGAGCGCTGCTCCGTCACCATCGCCGTCGTAGGACGGAGCGCTGCTCCGTCACCGTCGTTGTCGAGGTGGGCCCTTCGAGCGACGACGACACAGCCTCACAATCACGAGTGACGGCGCACTAGCCGCCCGCGGACTCCAGCGCCGCTCGAGCGTGAGCGAGGTCGGCCTCCGTCTGGGCGAGGAGGTCCGGAAGCGAGAGGTCGCTGTACTCGCTATGGAGTGAGACAAACCCGTCGTAGGGGATGGCCCGCAGGCAGGTGAAGAACTCCTGCCAGTCCGTCATGCCCTTCTCGAAGGGGAGGGTCTTCGACTTCCAGTGTACCCTCCGCAGCTGGCCGTTTGGCTCCGGGTACCAGCCGAACGACTTGGCGGCCACCAGACGCAGGCGATCCTGAACGAGGTCGAGGCCCTGCTTCCAGACGCCGTAGCCGCCCTCCAGGACGATGTGCCCGGCGTCCACGTAGATCCCGATGGCCTCCGGGTCCAGGCCCTCGACCAGCAGCGAGCAGATGGCGGGATCGGCGGTCAGGAAGTTGCCCGAGTGCGTGTGGATGCAGGCGGTGACCCCGTGCTCCAGCGCCAGCGCTTCGAGGCCTTTGAGATCGGCGCGCACCTTGCCGATCGACTCCCGAACCGTGCCGAAGCCCTGGTACAGCCAGTATCCGAGCTTCAGCCGCGTCACGCCGCACGCGGCCGCGGTGCGGAAGATGTCGGCGGCGTGAGGCTCCTCGGCGCTGGTGATGCCCGTCGTCAGCATCCCCACCACAAGGCCCTTCCCGCGAAGCAGCTCGACGGCCGGCGGCAGCTCCGCGACGACGTTCTCGGGCAGGATATGCCCCTTGTCGCGGACGGTCAGGTCCACACCGTCGAAGCCCAGCTTCGCGATGGCATCGCCCGCTTCGGCGATGGAAAGCTGCTGGAGCATCTTGGAGAACATGATGAACTGCAAGGCCCTTCCCTCCCGGTTTGGGTCGGCGCGCGGTTCGCCGGAGTACCGGCCCCCACCTCCGACCGCGGAGAAGGTGTCGCCCGCGGGGCGAGCGAAACGTGTTGGGTTCCGTCGAGCGCCCGACCCGGCGCGCGATCCCTGTCGGCCCGAGCAGCCCGTTGACCCCTCTGACGACGACCGACCGCGTTGACGAGACGCTGGCCTACCGCCATTCCGGCGTCACCACGCGGGTCCTGATCATCGCCTTCCTGGTCGTCCCCCTCAACGCGCTGTTCATGTGCTTCTTGCAGGGACCGCGCGGGCTGGAGGGGCCGACGGTCGTGTCGCTGTTCTACAACGTCGTCTTCCTCCTGCTCCTCTTTACCGCAGTGAATGCTCTCTTGAGGCGCTTTCTTCCACGCGCCGTGTTCGCGCCGGCCGAGCTGCTCTCGTTCTTCATCCTCCTGTCCGTCGCCACGTGCACCAGCGGGCAGGACACCATGAACACGACCTTCGGCACGATCCAGGGCGCGTTCCGCTTCAGCACGCCGGAGAACGGCTGGGACCGGCTCTTCATCAACTACATCCCCACCACCATGACGGTGAACAACGAGGCGGCGCTCGAGCGGCTCTGGCGAGGCGATGCCTCACTCTTCGATCCGGAGAACTACCGCGTCTGGCTCGGGCCGATGCTGCGCTGGTGGGCGTTCTACAGCGCGCTGTGGGCCGCGCCGGCGGGGTTGATCGTCATCCTGCGGAAGCGCTGGATCGAGCGGGAGAAGATGACCTTCCCGGTCGTTCAGCTGCCCATGGAGATGGCTCAGCCGGGCGTGCCGGCCTTCCGGCACCCCGCCTTCCTCGTGGCCGTCGGCCTGGCGGCCTCGGTGAACATCATCAACGGCCTGCACAGCCTCTACCCGCAGGTCCCCGAGATCCCCGTGAAGCTGTGGCAAAGCCAGACCAACGACATCGGTCGCTTCTTCCACGCCGCGGGCAAGCCGTGGAACGCGATTGACTGGATCTACCTGTGCTCCTACCCCTTCATCATCGGCCTGGCGATCCTGCTGCCCGGCGAGCTGAGCCTCTCGCTCTGGTTCTTCTACCTCTTCTGGAAGGCCGAGGCGATCTTCTGCAGCTGGGTCGGCTGGCTGAACATGACCCCCGAGTTCCCCTACTTCAAGGAGCAGTCGTTTGGCGGGTACATCGCGATGATCGCCTTCAGCGCCTGGGCGGCGCGCGATCACCTGGCCCTGGCCTGGCGCCGGATCATCGGGAGGGGCTCGCCGAGCATCGACGCGGAGGAGCCGCTCAGCTACCGCGCCTCGGCGCTGCTGTTCGCCATCCCCTTCCTGTACGTCGTCTCGGTGGGAATCTCTCAGCGGATGGCCACCTGGGTGTCGGTCGCCTTCTTCGTGCAGTATTACCTCATGAGCACGATCGTCGGCCGCATCCGGGCCGAGATGGGTCTGCCGACCCATGAGCTTGAGCGCCTCGGGCCGACCGTCATGCAGGGGAACGTCCTGGGGCCCCGCCTCTTGGGCAAGCAGAACATCACCTCCCTGTCGGTCTTCTTCAGCTTCACACGCGGGATTCGCAACATCCCGCTGCCGCACCAGTTCGAGGCCTTGTTCTTCCAGCACAAGACCGGGCTCAACGGCAAGAAGCTGCTTATCTGGTCGATCGTCATCATTGCCTTCGCCCAGGCCTGGGCGCTGTTCTGGATGCTGTTCCTGGGCCACCGTCACGGGTGGGGAGCCGACTGGGCCCCGTGGTGGCAGTGGGCCAGCCAGGAATCGTGGCGGCAGCTGGCCGGATGGCTGGGCCGCAACGAGGGGTTCAACGTTGGTCGCTGCCTGGCATCGGTCATCGGCTTCGGCGTCTACTTCGGGCTGATGTTCGTCCGCACCCGGTTCATCTGGTGGCCGCTGCACCCGGCGGGCTTCGCCCTGTCGACGACATGGTACATGGCCCACATGTGGTTCCCCATGTTCATCGCGTGGGCCCTCAAGGGCCTCGTCGCTCGCTACTCGCACGCGAAGGGCATGCGGATCCTGACGGCCGCGGCTTACGGCCTCATCCTCGGTGACATCACCACCGGGGGGTTCTGGATCCTCTACTCCATGATCACCCGCGTGAACGTCTACGCCTTCTGGCCGTAGCCATGGGCCGACTTGCTGGTTTGCCCCTACAGGGCGCCCGCGGCGCTCCGGGGGCAAACCAGCAAGTCGGCCGCGCGCGCCCATCTTCGGTCCGCACGTTGCTTGACAACCCCTGCGCAACCGAACTACACTCCCGCCGTTGGAGGGGTGGATGCAACGTTCCTGGGCCTCGGGGCTTGAGCTGACCACGGTCGGGATCACCCTTGTCCTGGCGACGCTGCTGGGCTACGCCGGCGGCAGCTGGCTCGACGGACGGCTCGGCACGGGGCCGGTGCTGGGGGCGATCGGTTTGCTGCTGGGTGCCGCGGGGGGGTTCGTGCAGTTGTTCCGCGTGGTGAACGCCGCCTCGCGACGGAACGAGGATGACGATGGCGAGGGATGAGGGGCTGTTCCGGCGCGTCGCGATCACGAGCCTGGTCGTCACCGCCATCGTCTTCGGCGCGCTGGCGGCGTACTTCCCCTGGCCCGTCGGCGTCAGCTTCGTCCTGGGAGCGGCCACCGGCCTGGCCTCACTGGGGACCCTGGAGGCCCTCGTCGGGGGGCTGACGGCCGTCGAAGCCGCGGCGCGGCGCCGCCGACTGCTCGTCCTGGGCGGCGTGCAGCTGCTGAAGTACGGTCTCATCGGCGTGGCGTTCTACTTGTTGTTCGCCCTGGGGGCCGCGAACGGACCGGCCCTGGCCGCGGGAGTCACGTTGCCGACCGCAGTGTTGTGCCTGAAGGAAGCCGGACGGCGAGTGAACCGCAAAGTCGGCGTTGCCGAAGGGCAGACCAAACTAACCGACGAATAGGCTGCACATTACCTGAATGGGGTTCGTCGGAAGTTGGTGCGACGAGACCCATCGCGGGCGCGGAGAGCTCACCTCTGCGCCCCGATCCGTGGAGTAGTGATCCAGCGCAGTGCCGAACGAGAGTGAAACCCACGACGGCGGTCACGTAGAGCACGCCGAGGAGCAGCCGGAGGCGCACGAGGGCAACCTCCTGGCGCACCCGCACCCGACGGTGCTCAACGCGTATCCGGTCGCCCTGGAGGCGCTGGCCGGGCGTTGGGACGCGCCCGAGGAGCAGCAGGCCGGCTTCGCCGAGCGCTTCCAGCTGGCCGGGCAGCGGTATCTGCACGGACACCTCTCGCCGACGCCCCTGGCCGTGCTGCAGTGGGCCCCGGTCAACACGGTTGCCACCTGGGTGATGATGCTGACGCTGGCCCTGGTGATCCGTCTGGGCACCCGGCGGATGCAGGCGGTGCCGGGGCGGCTCCAGGGCATTGTGGAGTGGGCCTACCAGTCGCTCAACGGCTTCACCATCAACATGGTGGGCGGTAAGCACGCCGCGCAGTTCACGCCGCTGCTGGGCACCTTCTTCCTCTACATCCTGTTCCTGAACCTGGGCGGGCTCGTGCCGGGCTTCATCTCCGCCACGGCGGCGCTGAACACCACGGTCGCCCTGGCGCTCTGCTGCTTCATTGCGGTTCAGTACTTCGGGTTCCGGAGCCAGGGCCTGGGGTACCTGAAGCACTTCGTCGGCGAGCCGTGGTGGCTCTTCCCGATTAACGTGCCGATTCACGTCCTGGGCGAGCTGGCCCGGCCGCTCTCGCTGTCGATCCGTCTGTTCGGCAACATCTTCGGGGAGGACACGGTCATCGCCGCCCTGATCGCCATGGGCGTGGTTGCCCTGGGCACCAGCGGCTGGTTCATCCCCGTGCCAATGCAGTTCCCGATGCTGCTCTTCGGCATCTTCGGCTCATTCGTGCAGGCTCTCGTTTTCACCATGCTCGCCGCCTCGTACATCTCGAGCGTGGTGCAGGAGCACGGGCACTGAACGGCAACGGCAGGGCGGCCTGCCGAACCGGGCGTAGACGGCAAACGAAGGAGAGTGCGAGACTGATGGACTATCCGGCTGCATTGGCTCTGGCTGTTGGGTTGGGGTTGCCCATTGCGGTACTGCTGGCGAGCACGGCTCAGGGACGCGCGGCGGCCGCCGCCGTTGAGAGCATTGCGCGGCAGCCCGAGGCCGCGGGCGACATCCGCTCGGCGCTGCTGCTGGCGCTGGCGCTGATCGAGTCGCTGGTCATCTACTGCCTGCTGATCTTCTTCCTGCTCATGGGGAAGCTCCCGGGCATCCTGGAGTATCTCGACAAGGCCAGGTAGGGCGGACCGCTCGCCCGGACGAGGGGACGTGAGCGAGGCATGGACTTCAGCGCGCTGCTGGAGACGCTGAACATCTCCCCACCGGCCCTGCTGGTCAATATGGTGGGGTTCGTCCTGCTGTTCCTGCTGCTCCGGAAGATCTACTTCGGGCCCATCTCGAAGTTCCTGGAGGAGCGCGAGCAGGGCATTCGCCAGTCGCTCGAGGACGCCCAGCAGGCGCGGCAGGAGGCGCAGGCCGAGCGCGACCGGCTGCGGGAGGAGCTCCAGCAGATCGAGCAGACCGCCCGGGATCGGATCCAGCAGGTCACGCGCGAGGCCGCCGAGGCGCGGGAGGAGATCGTGCAGGCCGCCCGGGCCGAGGCGGAGGCCGTGCTGGCCCGCGGGACCGAGCAGCTGCGGCGAGAGAAAGAGAAGGCTCTGGTCGAGATCAAGGACCATGCGGCCGATATCGCCGTCGAGGCTTGTGAGGCCATCCTCCGACGCACGCTCACCGACGAGCGCCATCGGCTCCTCGTCGACGAGTTCCTGCACGATCTGGAGCAGTACCGAGCCGCGCCCCCGGCGCTCTAGGTCACCGGGAACGGCAACGGCGACGACGGAAGGCAGGGCAATGCGAGACCGTAAGGCGGCAGTGAGGTACGCCCGGGCGCTCTTCGAGGACGCCCGTGCGCGTCAGGCCGTCGCTGAGGCGGCCGAGGACCTCGCGCTGCTCAACGAAGTCCAGCGGCGTAGCCCCGACCTCGTGGCCTTCCTCGGTCACCCACTGGTGGCGGCGGAGCGCAAACGGGAGCTCTGCCGCGAGCATCTCGGCTCGCGCCTGCGCCCGGAGCAGCTGAGCTTCCTGGACCTGCTGGTGCAGCGACGGCGGGTCGACCTCCTGCCGGAGATTGCCGAGCGCTTCCAGCAGCTCGTGGACGACCATCAGGGCCTGGTGCGGGCCGGGGTCTGGTCGGCGGCCCCGCTGACCGCGGACGAAACGGCGCGGCTGACGCAGGCCATCGCCGAGGTGTTCGGCGGGCGGCCCGTCATCAAGATGCAGGTCCGCCCGGAGCTGATCGGCGGGGTGACCGTACGGGTGCGGGACTCCGTCCTTGACGGCTCCGTCCGGACCTCGCTGGACATGCTGGCGGCTGACTTGAGGGCCGTCAGCCTCGACATGGCGGCCTTCGAGGATGGGCCACGGACTTCGGACTCGGCGCCAGACCCGAGACCCGAGGCCTGAGACTTTCGAGTTGAGACCTGAGACCTGGAACTCGCGCAGAGCAGAGGTGAGGCAACTTGGGCGTTCGGCCGGATGAGATCAGTGCGGTACTGAAGCGCGAGCTCGAGGGCTACCGGACGCAGCTCGAGCTGGTGAACGTCGGCACGGTGCTGCAGGTCGGCGACGGGATCGCTCGCTGCTACGGGCTCGCGGGAGCCATGGCGAATGAGTTGATCGAGTTTCCCTCTACGCCCGACGGTGTGGAGGTCTATGGGATTGCGTTCAACCTCGAGGAAGACAACGTCGGCTGCGTCCTCATGGGGCCTGACCAGCACATCTCCGAGGGCGACGAGGTCAAGACCACCGGGCGCATCGCCAACACGAAGGTCGGCGACGCGCTTCTCGGGCGAGTCGTGAGCCCCCTGGCCGAGCCGCTGGACGGCAAGGGCCCGGTGGTCAGCGGCCAGTACCTGCCCCTGGAGGGCCAGGCGCCGGGCGTCATTGAGCGCCAGCCCGTCAGCGAGCCGATGCACACCGGCCTGAAGGCCATCGACGCGATGTTCCCCATCGGGCGCGGCCAGCGCGAGTTGATCATCGGCGACCGGCAGACGGGCAAGACCGCCATCGCCGTCGATGCCATCATCAACCAGCGCGCCACCGGCGTGAAGTGCATCTACGTCGCGATCGGGCAGAAGCTCTCAACGGTCCGGCGGATCGCCGCGACCCTGGAGCAACACGACGCCCTCGCCCACACCACCATCGTTGCGGCCTGCGCCAGCGACCCCGCGGCCGTGCAGTACATCGCCCCGTATGCCGGCTGCGCCATGGGCGAGTACTACCGGAACCGGGGGGAGCACGTCCTGGTCGTCTACGATGATCTCAGCAAGCACGCGGCGGCGTACCGGCAGGTGTCCTTGCTGCTGCGGCGCCCGCCCGGCCGCGAGGCCTTCCCGGGTGACATCTTCAACCTGCACAGCCGCCTGCTCGAGCGCGCGGCGAAGCTGTCGGCCGACCTCGGCTCCGGCTCCTTGACGGCCCTGCCCGTCGTCGAGACGCAGGAAGGCGACTTCTCGGCCTACATCCCGACCAACGTCATCTCCATCACCGATGGGCAGATCTACCTGGAGCCCGATCTCTTCTACGCCGGCATCCGGCCCGCCATCAACGTCGGCCTCAGCGTCTCCCGCGTCGGCAGTGCCGCGCAGACGAAGGCCATGAAGCGCGTTCAGAAGCAGCTCAAGCTGGACCTCGCCTCCTATCGCGAGTACGAGGCCTTCGCCCAGTTCGCCTCCGATCTCGATGACACCACCCGCCGCATCCTGCAGCGCGGAAGCCGAATGGTCGAGCTGCTGAAGCAGCGCCAGTATGCGCCGATGAACCCGACCGACCAGGAGCTCGTCATCTTCGCGGGCCAACAGGGCTTCCTGGACGAGCTTGAGCTTCGGGAGGTCGCGCAGTTCGAGAGCGATCTCATCGCCTTCTGCCGCGAGCGGTATCCCGACCTCATCGCCCGCCTCGACAAGACCCAGACGCTCGGCGATGAGGACGAGGCACAGCTGCTCGACGCCGTCCGCGATTTCAAGGAGCGGCGGGCGTCGTAGGTCCAGTGGCTTGTGGGTCGTGACATGCGGTGCTGTAGGAGCGGCTTCGGCCGCGATGGTGTTTCTCGCACCGACCCAAGCCTCCACGACATCGCGGCTGAAGCCGCTCCTACAACACCCGGGACCATGGCTGGCAAGGCGTTGGGGTTCCAGGTCCGTAGTCTGAAGTCTGAGGTCTGAAGTCCGTAGTCCATGGCTAAGACACTTCGACAACTGAGGCGACAGATCCGTCTGGTGGGGAAGATCCACCAGATCACGCGGGCGATGCAGATGGTCGCCGCCGCGAAGTTGCGGCGCGTCCAGCAGCGCGCGCTTGAGGGCCGCACGTACTGGCAGCGGATGCAGGAGATCGTGCGGGAAGTCTCGGCGACCGCGCCGGAGATCGATCACCCGCTGCTCACGCCGCGGGAGACGCAGCGGATCGGGTTGCTGGTCGTGGCCGGCGAGAAGGGCTTGTGCGGGGGCTACAACGTCCAGGTGGCCCGCGAAGCGGACCGTTTCTTGAGGGGCCTGCAGCACCCCGCGGCCGTCCGGCTGACGGGCCGCAAGGCCCAAAGCGCTCTGGAGCGGGGCGGGTGGGCCATCGAGGACCAGTTCACGCGCGAAGACCGAACCCTTCCGGCCGATGCGCGTCGGATTGCGCAGGAGCTGCGGCGGTGGTACGAGACCGGCGAGGTCGATGAGGTGCATGTCTGCTACTCCCAGTTCGTGAGCACCTCCCGCGACCATCCGGCCGTCGTGCGTCTGCTGCCCGTCGCCGGCGCCGAGGCCGGCGATGAAGACGGCCCGGCGCCCAGCGAGTACATCTTCGAGCCGCCAGCGCAGGAGCTCTTCGCGAGGCTGCTGCCGCGCTATGTGGACGCGCAGGTCTACCAGATGCTCCTGGAGGCGTCGGCTTCCGAGCACGCGGCGCGCATGAGGGCTATGGCGGCGGCGACGGATAACGCGGAGAAGATGACCCAGCGCCTGCGGATGCAGGCCAACCGGCTCCGCCAGCAGGAGATCACTGAGGAGCTGCTGGACGTGGTCGGCGGCGCCGAGGCATTGAGGTAGGTCTCAGGTCTCGGGTCTCAGGTCTTGGGTTCACTGCCACGGCGACTGGAGTCGGAAGCGCTTGCCGCGAAGCCCGACAGCCTCCGAGCCCGGTACCGCCTTCGTAGACCCGAGACCTTAGACCCGAGACCTTAGACCCTAGACCCGAGACCTTAGACCCGAGACCCGAGACCTTAGACCCTAGACCCGAGACCTTAGACCCGAGACCCGAGACCTTAGACCCGAGACCGGAGACAT
>Ga0194126_10008232_pt1 | contig 14244 bp, 13 predicted proteins | sample TA2KigC150mmetaG_FD_148641 | JGI IMG/M metagenome (GOLD analysis project Ga0194126, IMG submission 148641) | Freshwater microbial communities from Lake Tanganyika, Tanzania - TA2015035 Kigoma Deep Cast 150m | ecosystem: Environmental > Aquatic > Freshwater > Lake | place: Tanzania: Lake... | reverse complement strand
CCCTGGCCCTCCCCCCAACAACGACTTTTCGAAGCAGGAGCTTGGGAACCAGGATTATGAGGCTTTTCACACGGTTAGCCCCGGACGTCCTCCACGCCCCCCGCATCCAGGAGATATCGCACCAAAAGGTGATATCAAATTCAAGAAAGAGGCTTTCCCGTCCGAAAATTTAAATTTAGAAGATAAATTATAAAAATGTGGCGAAAAGCCGTAGGAATGGATATTTTTAAAAGATAAAGCGATTTCAGTTACCAGCCGAGCAAATCCATATATAGCGAAATCAAGGAAACTGTTTGAATGTCCCGAACCAAGGAACGTCCCAACCGGGGATTAAAATTAGAAGTCACCGTAATTCCGTCCAAATACCTGGACTGGCCTTTGGCCGAGATCATCCACCATCTGGGAAATGGCCCCCTCTTATGGCCGGGGGGCGCCGGCCGGGCGCAGGGCATCAAGTTCGTGCCTTATGAAATCAAGAAGAAGCGGGGCCGCAAACCAAAGGCCGAGAAAAAACCGGCCCCTTCTCCACCGGCGTCGCCGCTTAAATCTTAAGCCGCACCTCCCCTATCAGCTTTCTGCCGTAGCCCATGAAATCCCTTAATTCCATTGTCATCCGGGGCGCCCGGGAGCACAACCTCAAAAATATTGACCTGGAACTCCCCCGGAACCGACTCATCGTGATCACCGGGGTGAGCGGCTCCGGCAAGTCCACCCTGGCCTTTGACATCCTGTACGCCGAGGGCCAGCGCCGTTACGTGGAGTCTTTGTCGGCTTACGCCCGGCAGTTCCTGGAACTCATGGACAAGCCCGACGTGGAGTATATCGAGGGCCTGTCCCCGGCCATCGCCATCGAACAGCGCAGCGCCTCCAAGAACCCCCGTTCCACCGTGGCCACGGCCACGGAGATTTACGACTATCTCCGGTTGCTCTTCGCCCGGGTGGGAACCCCTTACTGCTACCAGTGCGGCCGGCCCATCTCCAGCCTGAGCGTCCCCCAGATGGTGGACCAAGTCCTGGCTCTGGCCCCGGGCAGCCGCATCACCATCCTGGGCCCGGTGGTGGTGAACCGCAAAGGCGAACACCAGAAGCTGCTGGAGCGCCTCCAGCGGGAGGGCTACAGTCGCATCCGCCTCAACGGCGAAATCGTGGAACTGGAAGAGATTCCCATACTGGACAAGAACAAGCGCCACAACATCGACGCCGTGGTGGACCGTCTGGTCATCAAGCCGGACCTGGGCGCCCGCCTCACCGACTCCCTGGAGCTGGCCCTCCGCCTGGCCGACGGGGTGGTGCGGGTGGAGGTCCAGGGGGGCGAAGAGCTGCTGTTCAGTGAAAGGTTCGCCTGCGACCATTGCGGGGTCAGCCTGCCGGAATTGACGCCCCGGCTCTTTTCCTTCAACAGCCCCCAGGGGGCCTGCCCCTCTTGCACCGGCCTGGGAACCCGCATGGTCATCGACCCCGACCTGGTGGTACCCAATGAAGACCTTAGCCTCCGGGAAGGGGGCATCCGCCCCTGGGCCCACCGCCATACCTTGCGCCATCAGCAGATGCTGGAGGCCCTGGAGCGGCATTACCACTTCTCCATCCACACCCCCTTCCGGGACCTGCCGGCTGAGGTGCAGCAAACCCTGCTCTATGGCTCCGGAAATCAGCCCATCAATTTCTTTTACGAGCAGGGAGGACGCCGTTATTTTGCGCCCCGGCCCTTCCCCGGGGTCATCAGCCTCCTCCAGGAACGGTACCGGGAAACCGACTCGCCCCTGATCCGGGAGGAAATCGAGCAATACATGAGCGTGCGCCCCTGCCCCGACTGCGGCGGGGCCAGGCTCCGGCGGGAGGCCTTGGCGGTGAAGGTCAACGGCTCCCATATCAGCCAGGTTACCGGCTTCTCCGTGGAACGCGCCCTGGCCTGGTTCGCCGGCCTGGAGCTTTCCCCCCGGCAGCAGGAGATCGCCCGCCGGGTCTTGAAGGAGATCACCGAACGCTTGGGGTTTCTGGAAGAAGTGGGCCTCAGTTATATCACCCTGGACCGGGCCACCGGCACTCTGGCGGGAGGGGAGGCCCAGCGCATCCGGCTGGCCACTCAGATCGGCTCCAAACTCAGCGGGGTGCTCTATATCCTGGACGAACCCTCAATCGGGCTCCACCCCCGGGACACTATGAAGCTGCTGCACACTTTAAAGCTGCTCCGGGACCTGGGCAACACGGTGATCGTGGTGGAGCACGACCCGGAGACCATACGCCAGGCGGACTACGTGGTGGACATGGGCCCCGGGGCCGGCCGCCACGGCGGGGAAATCGTCTTTCACGGCACCCCCCCCCAGCTTCTCAAGCACCGTGCTTCTCTCACCGGCCTTTATCTTTCCGGGAAACGGGAAATCCCGGTGCCTGCGGCACGGCGGGCCGACCAAAATTTCCTGATTCTCTCCGGGGCCCGGGGCCACAACCTCAAAGACCTGGAGCTGGCCCTTCCCCTGGGAGTGCTCACCTGCGTCACCGGGGTCTCCGGGTCCGGGAAAAGCACTCTGATCATGGACACCCTGTACCTGGCCCTGCGCCAGAAGCTTTACCGGGCTAAGATTGCCGCGGCGCCTTACACCAGCCTCACCGGCGCGGAGCACCTTGACAAGGTGGTCAATATCGATCAGAGCCCCATCGGCCGCACTCCCCGCTCCAATCCGGCTACTTACTCGGGAGTCTTCACCATCATCCGGGAGCTGTTCGCCCAGGTGCCCGAGGCCCGGATGCGGGGTTATAAGCCGGGACGTTTCAGCTTCAACGTCAAGGGGGGACGCTGCGAGGCCTGCCGGGGGGAAGGGATCAACAAGATCGAGATGCATTTCCTGCCGGACGTGTACGTGCGCTGCGAGGTCTGCCGGGGCCTGCGCTATAACGCCAGCAGCCTGGAGATCCGCTACAAGGGGAATAACATCTCCGAGGTGTTGGAAATGACCGTGGACCAGGCCCTGGAGTTTTTCGGCCCGGTGCCGCCCTTGAGGGACCGGCTCCGGACCCTGGCGGACGTGGGCCTGGGCTACATTCAGTTGGGCCAGTCGGCTCCCACCCTGTCCGGCGGCGAGGCCCAGCGCCTCAAACTCTCCCGGGAATTGAGCAAGCGGGCCACGGGGCGGACGCTCTACATCCTGGATGAACCCACCACCGGATTGCACCTGGCCGACATCGAAAAACTGCTACTGGTCCTCAACCGCCTAGTGGACGCGGGCAACACCGTGATCATCATCGAACACAACCTGGAAGTCATCAAAACCGCAGATTATTTGATTGACCTGGGGCCGGAGGGCGGAGACGGCGGCGGGGAGCTGGTGGCCGTGGGGACCCCGGAGGAATTGGCCCGGCATCCGGAATCGCACACGGGAAGGTTTTTGCGGGAGATCTTGGGATAGTCAGGCTTTTCAAGTGCTTTTAACCGCAGAGGCACAGAGAGTACAAAGAATTCACTTAGACGCCGACGCCACTAGTTATTTTCATTTAAAAAAAAATGGTGGGCATAAAGCCCACCTATATGTAAATGGTGGGCCAGGGCCCACCCCCTGTGCGGTTTTTTCCTAACTGATTTTTCACAGGCGGAGGCCTGTGCCACTATTAAATGGTGGGCCGCGCCCACCCTACAGATTCTACCGAAAACCGAAGACCGAAAACCGAAAACCGTCTTTTACGCCTCGGCCATGGTGAGGTTATAAGCCAGGTTGTCCAGCTTCACGGTGAAGTCCACGTTCTCCACCGCCATGCCTTCGGGGAGCTGAAGCTGAATGGGCGCGAAATTGAGGATGGCCTTGACCCCGCTGGCAATGAGGCGCAGGGCCGCCATCTGGGCCTTGCCCGCGGGTGTGGCGATAACCCCGATCTCCACCCCTTTTTCCTTTACCACCTGCTCCAGTTCGTCAATATGGTGAATGACCTGGCCGCTGGGGAGCCGCCGCCCCACCTTGGCCGGGTCCACGTCGAAGACCGCCACGAATTCATAGCCCTGGCGGACGAAATTCTGGTGGGCCAACAGCGCCGAACCCAGGTTGCCGATGCCGATTAAGGCCATTTTCCAGGATTTGTTGAGGCCCAGGATGCGTTTGATTTCGAAGAGGAGTTCCTTGACAAAATAACCCACCCCCCGAATGCCGAATTCTCCGAAGTAGGCCAAGTCTTTGCGGATCTGGGCCGGATTGATGCCGCACTTCTGGGCCAGCTTATCCGAGGCGATGATCTTGACCCCTTCCTGGGCCAATGCCTCCAGATACCTGGAATAAATGGACAAGCGGGTGATGGTGGCGGTGGGTATTTTGGAAAATTTCATTGTATGACGCATAGTTAACCGTTAACTAAATAATTTTAACGTGGAAAAATGCACAAAATCCAGGTTTTAAAGGGGGGGTATGATTTTACCCCCCCCCAAATTATTACCTGGTTAAATCTTGAATCCCAGAGCCGCGGCGATGGGCTTGGTCATCGGGTAAGCATAGAGGATGATGAGCGAGATGACCAGGGCGTAAATACAAAGAGATTCGATCATGGCCAGACCGATGAGCATGGTCACGGTGATCTTGCCGGAAGCCTCGGGGTTGCGGGCAATGCCTTCCACCGATCTCATGATCGCCAGCCCCTGGCCGATGCCGGTGCCGAACGCGGCGATGCCGATGCCGAAGCCCGCGGCAATGACCGCGTAGCTGAAAAAGCTTCCCAACCCGGCGGCCCCAGCCGCGGGGGCTTGCTGCGCCATTGCCAGGGAAGCCCACAGCATGGAAATCAACAGGCTCAGTCCGGCTACCACAGATTTTCTTACCATTGCCAAAAACCTCCTTCAAGATGGTTAGGTATATGAAGATTGGCCTTCTTCCAAAATTAGTGGGCGTGCTCCATGGACCCGGCGAAGTACATCATGGACAGCAGGGTGAAGATGAACGCCTGCACCGCGCTGGTAAAGACCGCTAGGAACATCATGGGCAGCGGCGCCATAAACTTCCCGGCCAGGAAGATGAGGATGATGAGCACCAGGTCCTCACCCATGATGTTGCCGAACAGACGCAGGGTCAGGGAGAGCACCCGGGCGACGTGGCCGATGACCTCGATGGGGAAGAACAAGGGCGCCAGGGCCGGGATGGGGCCCAAGAAGTGCTTGATGTATTTGACCCCGTGATACTTGACCCCTAAATAATGCGTGTACACAAAGGTGCACAGCGCCATGGCCAGGGTGGTGTTGATGTTGGCCGTGGGCGAATAAAACCCCGGAATCAAACCGATGAGATTGCAAGTGAGGATGAACAGGAAGGCCGTCCCGATATATGGGAAAAAGGCTCGCCCTTCTTCTCCGGTGATTTCCACCATGAACTCTTCCAGGCCGTTGATAATCAGTTCAAAGACGTTTTGGGCCCCCGCGGGAACCAACGCCATGCGCTTGCTGGCCAGCAGCCCCAGCCCCAGCAGCACCAGCATGATCAGCCAGGCATAGGTGACATGGGGCGGAATGTGCAGATGGAACTTCGCCTGGAGCAGGTCAAGTAACAGAATGGGATGTTCCATGAGTGTGGTTGGCCTCCTTGTTCTTTAGCTTAAATATGGCGAGAATCCCGGCCAGGATCAGGGTCACGACCACAGTGGACAATCCCACCAACAACCCGAAGATATTAACCCAGCCGTAACGGACTAACAGAAAAATAATAGTTAACAACACAAAAAACCGCAGCAGTTGGCGGCCCGCGAAAAACGCCTTGGCTCTCCCCGGGGCATCCTCCTCCTGGACCTGGCCCAGGCGCCCCAGGGTCTCCCTCAGGGTGCGGTGCAGCAGGTGAAAATTAATCACCGCCACCAGGCCGCCCGCCAGGATCCCCAGGGCGAATTCCCGGCCCTGCCAGAGAAACCCCGTCGCCACCAGCATGGTCAAGACCACCCAGTTGGCAATCTTTAAATGGCGAGGATCCGTCAATTCCAAGACTCAACCCTCACTTGAACTTCTTGCTCATAAGGTAAACCTGGCGGAAGCCCGCGATGATTCCTATTATCAGGCCGATGTAAAAAAAGACCATATTGTCAAAAACCGTGGACAGCCAGTAACCCAGGGCCGCGCCGATCATAATGGAAAAAACCAGGGTCATGCCGATGGCACTGGCCCGGTATCCTCCGGAAAATAGCTCTTTCAAAAACTTTTTGGTATCTTCTTTCAACGGCTACCCCCTGGCTGCGGCTCCAGGAGAAAATGAATCTTTTCACATGTGCCTAACTATCATACCCCTGGAAGATAGTCAATTATTTTTGAGGTCAAGAGGGAAGAAAATATCTTTGTGAAAATAGGCAGTGGTTACGCTGAGTTAGCCTTGATTAAGGTCCAGGTTCCGGTTACTGGCGATAATTTTTAATAAAGACTATCTGTTAATTTGTGCTTTTTATCCTAAGACTCTTTACTCGCCTGGCTCTTCTGCGCTTCCTTATAAATGGGCAGTTCCACCTCAAAGGTGGAGCCCCCCGGCCCGGTCTTTTCCACGCATATCCGGCCCAGGTGCTTCTGGATAATGCCGTAGCTCACGGACAGCCCCAGCCCCACGCCCTTGCCCACCTCCTTGGTGGTAAAGAAGGGGTCAAAGACGCGGCTAAGGAGAGTTTCCGGAATCCCCGGCCCCGTGTCGGTAAAACGGATGAGCAAGTGGTCGCCCCCGGGGGCCACCGCGGTGGCCACCGTGAGTTTCCCCTCCCCTTTCATGGCCTCTCCGGAGTTCATCATCAGGTTGATAAAAACCTGCTCCAGCTTGCTCTTATCCCCCAGAAAAGGGGGCAGATTGGCTTTAAAATTCTGCACCAGCCTGATGTTTTGAAAGAGAAGATGATCTTGCAGAAGGGAAAAGACCTCCTCCAGGAGGGCGTTGATATTCAGGGGCACCATTTTGGAGGGCATGTGCCGGGAAAACTCCAGCAGGCCCTGGACGATTTCCTTGCAGCGGGTGGCCTCCCGGACGATCTTTTCCACCTGGGTGCGCTCCGGCCGGTCCAACTCCAGGTCTTCCAGCAGCAGGTAGGAATAAACCAGGATGCCGCCCAGGGGGTTATTGATTTCATGGGCCAGGCCCGCGGCCAGTTGCCCAACCGCGGCCAGCTTCTCCGTGCGGCTCAGGTGCTCTTCCAATTGCTTCTTATGGGTGATGTCCCGGATATGGGTCTGGACCGCGGATTTGCCTTCATAGGTGGTGGGAAAGGAGACCACCTCCAGATCGAATCTGCCGCCGTCTTTTCGCACTCCTTTCATTTCAAAGATGCGAGGGCGGGACGCGCCCCGCTGGAGTTGGACCAGCCAGCGGGACACGGCCTGGTGGTAAACCGGATCCACAAATTTGAGAAGAGACCGGCCCAGCATTTCGTTGGAGTCCTGATAGTGAAACATCTCCAGGCAGGCCTGGTTTACATAGACCAGTTTCATTTTGCGGTGCAAGGCAATGCCTTCCAGGGAAGACTCCACCAAATGCCGGAATTTCTTTTCCGAATCCTGGAGTTGCCGGGCCAACCGTTCTCTTTCGGTGATATCCAGAATTACCTGGACCGCCCCCTGGATGCGCCCGCTCTCATCGTAAATGGGAGAAGCGGTGTGAAAAAAGTATCGTTCTTCCCCGCCCCGGAAATAAGGCAAATGCTCGTAAGCCTCGTAAGCCCCCGGAAGGTTCGGAGAGGGTTTCAAGTGCTTATCCCCGAAGTACTTCTCCAGCGCCTTAATATTTTGCCCCACCACCAGGGAAGCCAGGCTGGGCTGGTCCTGGGAATAAAACGGTTGAAAATGCCGGTAAGTGCCCACCACTTCTTCCCGGGAAAACCCGGTAAGCTCTTCGCAAGCCTTGTTCCAGTAAGTAATGCGGTGGTCCCGGCCAATGACGAAGGTGGGCACTGGCAGGCCCTCCAGGATGCCTTCGGTGTTCTGTTTCTCCCGGAGGAGCTCCCACTCGCTATGTTTGCGTTCGGTGATATCCTTGACGATGCCTTCGTAACCGGTGACCTTGCCTCCCTCATCCAGGCGGGCAATACCGGAGAGCAGCACCGGAACACTTTTGTCACCCTGGGTGACCAGGGTCAATTCCATATCCCGGACAAAGCCGCGCACTTCCGCCAGGTATCGAAAACGATCCCATTCCCGGGCATTCTGAAAGATTTCCCGGAAATGGGACAGACCCAGGGCCTCGTCCTTGGAAGGAAATCTCAATAATTCCACTCCCGCGGGGTTCAGGTCCAGCAGCCTTCCCTGGTCGTCGGTGACGAAGATCATGTCCTTGGAGCCTTCGAAGATCCGCCGATAGCGGAACTCAGAGCGGCGAAGCTCATGGTAGAGGCGGGCGTTTTCGATGGCCAAGGCGATCTGGTTGCCCAGGATGGAGAGAAAATACTGGCGCACCCGGCGGAATGGCAGGTCATGGGCCGCGGCCAGGTTGAGGAACCCGATGAGTTCCTCCCGGTATTTCAACGGAATGCTCACCACCGCGCCGATGGGCTTTTCCTGCTGAATGAGCTGGGTGAAGGTGGCGGAAAAGAGGCGGGGGTCTTTATGGATATCCCGGATGAGGACGGGCCGGCTGACGCTGAAGAGGTTGGGACCCACCAGGTTTTCCAGGCGGCCCCGGGTAATCTCGTCCAAATAAGCGGCGGGAAAGCCCCGGGACGCAGCATACATCAGGCTCTGCTTGTCCCGGTCCCACAAGAGCAAGAGACCTGAGTCAATCTGAAAAAAGTCCAGCACCGCGGCCAGGACTTCGTCGATGATTGCCTGCAAGTCCAGGGTGTGGGCGGTGATGGTGGCGATCTTGTCGAAGAGGAAGAGTTCCCGGCGGTGCTCCGTTTCTCCCGTTTCCAGGGGTTGAAATTCCGCCGTCGTCTCTTCCGCCATGCGCTCCGCCATGTTTTCGGCTCTATTAAGGGAGAATTATTTTGGCGGTGGTTCACACCCAACCGCCTCCAAATTGCATCATATCAAAAATTATGGCTGTTTTTGAAGAAAAACGTGAGGAAATATGTTTAGCCTTGCTGGCCATTGATTCTATAGTGGCTGCTATTGCCTTGCACCACCCGGAACACGACCCAGGCCTCCCGAGGTAAGCGCCGCCGCCTTCGCCGCCCACCTGCCGGATTTACAGCCCTGGCCCTTGATGGAAATGACTTCGTGGTCATTTGCCCCCTCGTCCCACCAGACCTGCCTCGTATCCGGTTTCTGTCCGTCAGGTCGCGGCTTGGCTCCACGCTTCCTTCAGGCCCCGCCTCGCGACGACGCCCTTGCGCTTCGCTAACCCTTCACCTCCAGGTTGGATAGAGGACTTTCACCTCCAAGCTGCGGTGCATGCCCAGCACAACAGAAAAGGGCGGCCGAGTATGGCGCGCCCCACTTAATGGCCAACTGCTAACTGCTCACTGCTCACTCCCTCAATCCGCTAAAACGAACTTGCCGCCCTTCACCTGGACGATGACCATGGAGTCCACGTCCAGGCCGTTGTGGTCCTGAGGGGTGATGTTATAAATGCCCGACACCCCCACGTATCCCTTGGTCTGCTCGATGGCCTCCCGCAGCTTCTTGGGATCGGTGCCCGCCTTCTTCATGGCGTTGGCCACGATGATAATGGCGTCCCAGGCATAGCCCGAATGGGTGTTGAGAGGGAATTGCTTGTCAAATTTATATTCGTCGGTGTAGAGCCGGATGAATTCTTTGATCACCGGCTTCTGGGGGTCCTTGTCATCTAGCTGGGCCGCGGCCATGAGTTTGGTGGCCGGCATGCGGTCCCCTTCCGAGGCCTTGCCCGCCAGCTTGATGTAGGTGGGATCCGGCTGGCCGTGGCACTGGAACAAGGGGATATTCAGCCCCACCTGGACCTTGTTCTTGGCCACGATGGCCCCCGCCGGGCCGATGGTCCAGACCACGATGGCCTGGGGTTTGGCGGCCTTGATTTTGGTGAGCTGGGCCGTCATGTCAATATCCTTGGGCCCGAAGGACTCCTCGGCCACGAAGGTGATGCCGAAGTCCGGGGCCAGCTTCTTCAGCCACACCACCCCGTCCTTGCCGAAGGGGTCGGTGGCGTACATCAGGGCCACTTTGGTGAGCTTTTTATCCTTCAGGTAGCCGAAGACCTTTTTCACCGCGGTGGAGGAGCGCTGGGGGGATTTGAAAATATAGGTGAAGGGCCCGGTTTGCTCCATGATGGGCGGGTCCCCGCCCACGGTCATGAAGGTGGGAATCCCCGCCTCTTCCACGATCTTCTTCACCTGCATCCCTTCCCCGGTGGAGGTGGGTCCGATGATGGCCGCCACCTTGTCGGAATGGATGAACTTCTTGGCGATGGTGGCGGCCTTGGCCGGATCGCTCTCCGTGTCGCCGATGATTAACTGGAGCGGCCTGCCGTTGATACCCCCCCCTTTGTTGATCTTGTCCACCACCATTTCCGCCACCAGCTTGGTGGGGGTGCCGATGTGGGCGTTAGGCCCCGATAGGGCAAAGAACGCGCCTAGCTTGATGGGCTCCGCGGCTTGGGGTGATCCGGTTACAGTAAATACAAAAATCGCTGCCAATAAAATTATTGCCGCTCTTCCTTTCATACGCCCTCCTTATTTTTAACCACGAAGAACACGAAGGTCACACGAAAAAAAGAATTACTTTAAAAACGTTTCCGTTCGACCTTTTGTCTTTCATGGTTTCATCTAACGAATCTTTTCCATTCTAACCTGCCGTAGCTGTTAAAATTAATCAATAATCCAACTTTTAATCCTGTTGCTTTAAGATAATGCAACAATTGGGCTTCCTCTCTCTTGCCTAGGCTTTCAATCGCTTTTATTTCAATTAATATCTCATTATGGCTTACAAAATCTGCAATGTATTCTTTCTTTAAAGGCATCCCCTTATACGTAATTATCATCGGTTTCTGCGATTTAAATGAGATACCTCTTTTGTTAAGTTCAATTTCCAATGCTTCTTGATAAACTGCCTCTAAAAACCCAGGCCCCAGTTCCTTATGCACTTCAAGGGCAGCACCCATTACCGCAAAAACCTCTTCCTTGAGGATTAACTTGGTCATAGATTTTCCAAGAAGATGAGGAAGTTCGCACAAAGATTCTCAAGTTATTTTTCGTGCCCTTCGTGTAATCTTCGTGTCCTTCGTGGTATATCTTTTCTTCTTCTCGGCTCTTATACCACAGAATCAGTAATCCTGGTATCAAAAAGTCTTTGGCTCTTGCGCTCCGACCGGGGCAGTTCTCCGTAGCCCACCACTTCCACTTCCGGGGTCACCAGGAGCTTGTGCTTGATGACGTAGCGCGCTTCCCGGCCCAACTCGTCGGCCCGGCCCGGCTCCACCCCTTCGCCCCGCTCCACCTTAAGGAGCATGTGGTCCCGGCCGCGGTCGTCCCGGGCCAGGTGCACCTGGTACTCGGACCCCAGCCCCGGAATCTCCGACAGCAACCGGTCAATGCTGGAGGGAAAGATATTCACCCCCCGGAACTTGAACATGTCGTCGGAGCGGCCCCGGATGCGGGAGTGCCGGGGCAGCACCGCGCCGCAGGTGCACGGCCCGCCAATGATGCGGGTGATGTCGTGGGTGCGGTAGCGGATCAGCGGCGCCGCCTCTTTGCACAAGGTGGTGACCACCATCTCCCCCCACTCGTTGTCGGGGAGCGGCGTCAGGGTGTCCGGGTCCAGGATCTCCAGGATGTAGTAGTCGGCCCAGTAGTGGATGCAGTCGTGGTGGGGGCACTCGATGCCGGTGCCCGGCCCGTAAAGCTCCGTCAGACCGGGAATGTCGAAGATTTCCACGCCCCCGAACAGCTCGGAGATTTTCTTGCGCATGGACACCGAGGACCGCTCCGACCCGTAGATGACCTTCTTCAGGTTGATCTTGTCGGCGATGCCCCGCTTGTTCACCTCTTCGGCCATGAGCAGGCCCATGGACGCGGTGCAGCAGAGCACAGTGCTCTGGAGGTCCACCAGGAACTCGCACTGCAAATCCACGTTCCCCGGCCCCACGGGGATGGCCAGGGCCCCCAGGCGCTCGCAGCCGGCCTGGAACCCCGCGCCCGCGGTCCAGATGCCATAGCCCACCGCGATCTGCACCCGGTCCAGGGGGGTGACCCCGGCCATCTCGTAGGCCCGGGCGAAGAATAGGGCCCAGTCGTCCACGTCCTTCTGGGTGTAGCCGATGATCTTGCGCTTGCCGGTGGTGCCGGTGGAGGCGTGGATGCGCACGATCTGCTCGTAGGGCGCCGACCGCAAGGGGAAGGGATAGCCGTCCCGGATGTCTTCGGGGGTGGTGAAGGGAAGCCGGGCCAGATCCTCCAGAGACTTTATGTCTTCGGGGGAAACTCCCGCGGCGTCCAGTTGGGCCCGGTAGAAGCCGGAGCCTTCATAGGCGTGGCGCACCGTCCACTTCAAGCCTTGAAGCTGATGCGCCTTAAGCTCCTCCACAGCTGTAAAAGGCGGCATAAAGGTTTGTTTGCTCATGTCGGGTTTCACCAGTCGGATATTGGTCAAGCCCGCGCCCCCCAGGCGGGAGGCCGCGGGATTGTCATCGGAAGCCGCGCCCAGGAAGGCCCGCCGCAGCTCCGGGTCCACCAGCAGGCGGTCGCTGCGGCCGGAGGTGACAATCCGGCCATTGGCCATTAAATAGGCGGAGCCGGACGCGGTCAAGGCCCGGGCCGCGTTCTGCTCCACCAGGAGGATGGTGGCGCCGGCCCGGGAAAGCTGGCGGATAATGTCAAAGACTTCGTCGGCGATGAGGGGGGCCAGCCCCAGGCTGGGCTCGTCCAGCAGCAGCAGCCGGGGATGGGCCATCAAGGCCCGGCCCATGGCGGCCATCTGCTGCTCGCCGCCGGAGAGGGTGGCGGTGGGCTGATGGAGGCGCTCTTTCAGGCGGGGGAACCGGGCGAAGACCTCCTCCATGCGGGGTTTCAGCTCCGCCTGGGAGATTTTCAGGGCCATGGCCCCCAGTTCCAGGTTTTCCTTGACCGTCAGGTCCCCGAACATCTCCCGCCCTTCGGGGCACAGGGCCACGCCCCGGGCCGCCATGGCCGAGGGCGCGCTGCCGGTGACGTCCTCCCCGTCCAGAACTATGCGCCCCCCCGAGGGCGGAATAAGCCCCATGACCGCCTTGAGCAGGCTGGTCTTGCCCGCGCCGTTGGCCCCCACCAACGCCACGGTCTCCCCCTTGCCCACCTCCAGATCAATCCCAAACAGCGCCTGCGCCGCGCCGTAGTGGACGGTGAGGTTGGAGATGTGGAGGAGGCAGTCTGTTCCCGCAACTGTGCCCATTTGGCTATCTTCAGCCTCCCCCAGTAATTATTGCCAAAAAGGTGGCCGGGTCAACGATTTTGATGGCCTGGAAGGTTCTTAGAGAAGTGAGATGGCGATCGCCGGAAATGATAAAATCGGCCCTACCTGCTACAGCACATTCAAGAATGCGATTGTCCGGATCGTGAGTAGTAATCGTCAGCTCTATTGGGGGATCGACTATTTCAGAAAATGAGATGATTTCATCAACCGCCTCAAGAGATTGTGCATCGCTCCACAAAAACTTTTTTTTCAATATTCTCTTTACTTCATCAAGGATATATTTCGAAGTGAAATTGATAAGTTCCCCTTCTCTTATTAAAGCCAGGGTCTTCCCCGGCTTACCTCCGGGGAAATAAAACGCGGAAACCACCACATTGCTATCAACCACCACTCTGATCATCGGCCTGTTCGCGGCGGTATTCATCAATCAGACGCAGTACGTCCTCTTCGGTCTCAATCCCCGCTTCGGCGGCTTTAAGGCGGGCATACTGGGTTAACTTCTGCCACCTTCTCTCGGAGATATAGCGTCGCAGCGCTTCCCGAATAAGTTCACTGCGGGTGCGGTTTTCTTCCTTAGCCAGCTTTTCCGCCTCCGCCAACAGCTCCGGCAAAATCGAAATAGATACTAATTTTGTGGTTCTCATCTGGACACCCCTGATTTGCGTATCACTTAGTATTACTATTCTAAAATAATTGGGGCCATTTGTCAAATTGCCGCTGGCCCCCGTGACACGTATGACCCCCCCCTCGGCAATTTTACTCTCTTATGGTGGGCAAGCCCACCCTAACTTAACAGATGGGCAGAAAGTTCCCCTACACAGGAGCCTCTTGCAAAATTATGTAGCCGCAGGCTTCAGCCTGCGCCGGCACAGGCTGGAAAGCCTGTGCCACCGGATATTTCTTTAAGCAACATGGGAAAATCGCAGCCTCAAAATGAATTTTGCAGGAGCCTCACAGGTTTT